>VOFB01000418.1_pt1 | contig 346001 bp, 276 predicted proteins | sample 5384141 | NCBI WGS metagenome assembly VOFB01 (sample SAMN12384721, study PRJNA508395) | human gut metagenome | isolation source: healthy gut A | host: Homo sapiens
TTCGTTGGTAATGTACTGACAGAGGTAGTGCTGGGGGAGTACCAGCGTATAGCTTTTGATCGTAGCCGGGATGATGTCCATTTTGTATTGCGGATTGAGTGTCCGCAAAGTTTCGATCGGAATGTCGAGTGTCGAGGCCACTTGTCCCAGGTGGAGCAGGCGGGTCACGCGGATCGTATCGGTCGCCAGCGGCATGGGCGGGTTTTCGCTCTGGATACCGTGCTGCTGGTGGTAGGCATAGGCATAGGAGGCTCCGACGAAGGCCGGTACATACCCGCGAGTTTCGCGGGGCAGGTATTCGTAGATGTCCCAGAAGGTCGTCCCTCCGCCGGCGCGGGCCAGGGCTTTGTTTACGTTGCCCGGACCGCAGTTGTAGGCGGCGATGGCGAGTGTCCAGTCGTGGTAGATGCTGTAAAGGTCCTTCAGATAACGGCAGGCGGCGCGGGTCGCTTGCACCGGATCTCGACGTTCATCGACGAACGAATTGATCTCCAGTCCGTAACTTTTGCCTGTCGCGGGCATGAATTGCCACAGTCCGACAGCACCCATCGGGGAGGTGGCCGTGGTCGAGAGAGCCGATTCGATGATCGGCAGGGCACGCAGCTCGACGGGCAGGTCGGCCTTGATGAGCTCTTCCTCGATCAGCGGGAAATAGTAGCGTGAGAGGCTCAATACCCGGTTGATCGTTCCGTAGCGGGTATCGACGTAACGGCGGATGTAGTTTTTGACGATCGGATTGAAGGGGAGTTGCACCGGTGATACGAGTGCCCGCAGGCGGTTGGCATAGACCGAATCGGGGGTCGTGTCACCCGAGGAAGCGAGACTGTCGATATCGATATAGTCGTTGAAAAACGTATCGTAGGATTGCAGGGCCTGCTTTTCTCGCCAGAGAGCCACGAGCGAGTCGATCTGGGCCGGGGTGAGATTGCGGTTCAGTTCCGGACAGTAGGGTTCCGTTGTCCGTACCTCTGTTTTTTCTGCCGTTGTTTTTTCCGGTTCGACCGAAACGGGAGTATGGGTCGATTTCGAAGCCTGCTTTTCGATCTTGGCTTTTCTCTTGGCACGGCGCTCTTTCCGGCTCTGGGCGGTTGCGGTGGCACAGCCGAGGAAGAGCGAAAGAAAAAGGGTGCAGGCGAGGAGTTTTTTCATGGTGGAATTAGAAGTTCAGATTGAGATTGAATCCGAAGGTCGGACGGTGTCCGCCGGCGGTCGGGGAATAGACGTAATTCACCGCCGGCGTGAACTCTACGCTTAAATCGTCCGAAATATCGTAACTTTTCAGATGAGCGTCCACGTGGGCGTCGATGATTTGCAGCACGTAGAGTCCGGCAGTGATGATGATGCACAAGTCTCGGTTGCGGCGGTAATTATCCTTGAGGTTTTTGAGAAATTCCGCCGAGTACTTGGTGCCGAATTCGCCCTTGGCTACAGGCGGGTCGGGATGGTGTTCCGGATCTTTCTGATGCTCTTCGAGTGCCCTGTCGTATTCGCTGCGCAGTGCGTACGCTTTTTTGAAGCGTTGGTAACCTCGGTTGTTCCAGTCGATGGTATAGATGGTGGTCGCCAGTCCGCCTACGACGAAAGGCAGTTTCCAGTAACTTTTGTTATAGACTTGTCCGGCACCGGGGAAGATCGTGGCCAGTGTCGTGGCTTTCTTTACGGGGGAGGCGTCGTAGCGGTAGTTGACCGCCGCATCACCCAGGAAATAGATATAGGAGGCGACCGTAAGCCCGAGATAGATCTGTCGGCGGGTATTGCTGCGGATCATACGGGATTGTACGTCGTCCAACTCCTCCGTGCGGGCCGTACCGTTCTCCAGCAGGGCGTTGTATTGTCGTTTGAGAGGTTTGTAGGTGTTGTTTTCGTGGAAGAAGAGGGTCAGTCCCGCACCGACCGTTCCGTAGAGGATCGGCAGCTTCCAATATTGCTTGTTGTAGATCTGTCCGAAACCGGGCGCTACCAGCGAGATCCAACTTACGCCCGACAGCGAAATGGTATCGCGCCGGGGGCGGAGGTCTCTTCTGCCTGCGAGCGAATCGGGTGCTCCGAGCGATGCGGGCAGGGAGTCGGTTTTCAGAAGCAGGGCCGAGTCGGGGACGAATTGCGGACGCAGTCTCGCGGCCAGCGAATCCCGGAGCCGCAACGAATCGATGCCCGAACGCAGCAGCGAATCGCGCAAGGTGCTGTCCCGGAGCATGGAGTCCACCCGTATCAGTAGCAGGGAGTCCGTAAGAGGGTCTTTGGCCAAACTGTCCGGTTTGGGCATCAGACCGCTGCGCACGAAAGTTTTCGCGCTGCGATAACGGTCCAACGGAACTTGGGCCGATGCTTCGCCGGCTCTGCATAATGCGAGAAAGGCGAAAAGCATCAAAAGACGGATATATCCCCGGGTATGTTTCATCTATTTGTTGCGGATTTCGGCGGAAGCGCCTCTTTTCTCGAATTTTTCGATGAAGCGTTCGATATCCCGGTCGTCAGAGAAGTCGATCACGATGCGGCCGCCGCCGTTTTTCGAGCGTTTGATGCTGATCTCCTGCGAGAAGAATTTTTCGAGCTGTTCCACCAGCCGCGCATACGATTCGGGATACTCCTCGTCTTCGGCCGGAGCTGTGGGTTTTGCCGTAGGGTCGGTCAGTGCGCGGACCAGTTCCTCTATTTGGCGCACGGAGAGTCCCTTGCGGATGCACTTTTTGAGCAGGCGCAGTTGCAACTCTTCGGGAGCTCCGGCGATCGCTTTGGCGTGTCCCATCGAGATAAGCCCCTCCTTGAGGGCGAGTTGTACTTCGTTGGGCAGTTTCAAGAGACGCATGTAGTTCGACACGGTCGAGCGTTTCTTGCCGACCTTTTCCGAGAGCGCCTCTTGCGTGAGGTTGCATTCGTCGATCAGCCGCTGCATTCCCAGGGCGATTTCGATGGCGTTGAGGTCTTCGCGCTGGATGTTCTCCACCAGGGCCATGGCATGCAGGTTCTCGTCGTCCACTTCGCGGATATAGGCGGGCAGGGACTCCAGTCCGGCTTTGCGGGCGGCCCGCCAGCGGCGTTCGCCGCTGATAATCAGGTAGCGTCCGTCGTCGGTGCGTTTGACCGTGATGGGCTGGATTACGCCCAGCGTGCGGATCGAGTCGGCCAGCTCTTCGAGTGCCTCTTCATCGAACTCCGTGCGCGGCTGCGTGGGGTTGGGGAAGATCGCCGAAACGGAAATCTCCGCCATTTCGGTCATCGGTTTGAGCCTGGCATCCAGGTGTTCGCTCCCGAAAATGGCGTCCAGGCCGCGCCCTAATCCCTTCTGTTTCATAATGCTATTTTGCTTTTTGATTGCTTTTGCGGTTGCGTTTCAGAAGCTCCTTGGCCAACGTGAGGTAATTGGCCGACCCGACGGCGGAAGCATCGTACAGGATGACGGGTTTTCCGTGCGAGGGGGCTTCTCCTAAACGGATATTGCGTTGAATTATTGTGTCGAAGGCCAGCTCTCCGAAATGGTTGCGAACCTCGTTCACCACCTGGTTGTTGAGGCGGTTGCGCATGTACATCGTCAGCACGAAGCCTTCGATTTCGAGCGCCGGGTTCAGTCCGTTCTTGACGATGCGGATGGTGTTGAGCAGCTTCGAGAGCCCTTCGAGCGCCAGATATTCGCACTGCACGGGAATCAGCACCGAGTCGGCGGCCGTGAGGATGTTCACCGTCGTATAGCCTAGCGAGGGGGAGCAGTCGATCAGGATATAGTCGTAGCGGTCGCGCACGCTCTCCACGATACGGCGGATCACGTGGTGTCCGTTCTCCATCTTGGGTAGCTCGGTGTCGGCGGCCACCAGGTCGATCGACGAGGGGAGCAGCCAGAGGTTCTTTACGTCCGGGCTTTGGAGGATTACGTCGGCCGCCGTCTTTGCTCCGGTGATGCACTCGTAAATGCCCTCCAGGTTGATGTCGAAGCCCAGTCCCGACGTAGCGTTGGCCTGCGGATCGGCGCCGTCGTCAACGCCTTCGTGATGGGGCTGCTGCTCGGATTCATCTATATCCGTTCCAATTCGCTCTACATCGTGGTGATCCTCCATGCGTTCAACAATGCGCTGGCCATGCTGCTGCTCACGCTCGGATATGCGCATACGACGCTGTACGAACTGATGTCCGCCCACGGCTTGAAGATGCTCTATACGGTCGTTTACGGCGTGTCGCTCGGCATCTTCCTCGTGGCCGGCTATATGGTGTGGAAGACCATCGCGCGCCTGCGGGAGCAGGAGCAGGCGGCAGCCGAAGCACAATAATCCGGTCGGATTAGCGTTCTTTTGCGGTAAAAATTATATCTTTGCCCATCGGATATGCGAATTGTTACGAAGATAACGGCAGGACTTCTGCTGCTGGCGGCCGTCGGCTGTCGGGAGATGCCGACCGTGACCGTCGGCGGCGGCCGCACGCTGGCCAAGGCGGGCGGCGCGACGCTCGACGAGCAGGAACTCGGCCGTGCGTTGCCGGCGGGGCTGACGGGCGACGACAGCGTCGCCTTCGCCGAGTTGTATGTCCGCAAATGGATCGGCAAGCAGTTGAAGCTGTCGGAGGCCGAACAGCTCTTTTCGGCTTCGGCCGACGACATCGAGGCGAAGGTCGAGGCCTACCGCCAGTCGTTGCTGATCCGCAAGCTCGACCAGTTCTATGTGGACGAACGCATCGACACGACCTTCACCGAGGAGGACATTGCGGCCTACTACAACGCTCACAAGGCGGAGTTCAAGCTCGATCGGCCGCTGGTCAAGGGGCGTATCGTGCGCTTTCCGGTGAACCACCGCCAGTCGTTCAAACTGCGCGAACTGGTCAAGGCGAGTTCGGCCGACCGTTTGCAGGATCTGGCTGACATCTGCGCCAAGAACGATTTTGAGTTGAAGGAGTTCGCGGAGTGGACGCCGTGGAGCGATTTTGCGGCCAACCTGCCGCTGCGTCAGGGAATGGCGTCGGAGCAGTTGATCCGACCGGGCGAGGTGCAGCACCTGCGCGACAACGAGTCGCACTATTATTTCTTCGTGACGGAGGTGGCCGGCAGCGGCCAGACGGCGCCGCTCGAAACGCGCCGGGCCACCATTCGCCGTATTCTGTTCAACCTGCGGCAGGCCGAGGTGATCCGTTCGCACGAGGAGGAGCTGGTCGACGCGGCGCTGACGGAAGGCGAGGCGAAAATTTACGGGAACAGGAACAATTAGACTTTATAGACTTTACGATATGAGATTTGCAAGGATTCTGTGTTGTGCTGCGCTGGCGGTTTGCGCTTTCGGCGTGCGGGCCCAGCAGGTGATGCTGGACAAGGTCGTGGCCGTCGTGGGCGGGTCGTCGATCACCTACTCCGAAGTGGAGAACACCGCGCGGCGGTTGACCGAGTCGCGCCGCGAACAGGGCTATACCTCCGACCGCGACCCGATGAACGAGGCGCTCGAACAGCTGATGATGCAGAAGTTGCTTTACAACCAGGCGCTCATCGACTCGGTGGAGATCATGAAGACCGACATCATGGCCCGCGTCGAGGAGGAGGTGCAGGATATGATCGCCCGCGAAGGGACGATTCCGGCCGTCGAGGCGAAGATGCACAACCCGATCTTCAATATCCGTGAAAATCTGCGCCGCCGCTACGAGGAGGAGGCCTACGCTTCGGGAATGCAGCGCGAGGTGATCGGCAAGGTGACGATCATCCCCGGCGAGGTGGAGCGATTCTACCGCCAGACCGACAAGGACAGCCTGCCCGTGATCGGCGACCAATACGTCTACGCCCATATCACCAAGTTCCCCAAGTCGATCGACGAGGCCAAGCGCCGCGCGCGCGAGCGTCTGTTGGAGATGCGCGAACGCATCATCACGGGCGACGCCAAGTTCGACCTGCTGGCGCGTATCTATTCGGTCGACGGTTCGGCGCTGCACGGCGGCGAAATGGAGCCTGCGACGTTGCAGACCTTCGTGCAGCCCTTCGCCGACGCGCTTTCGGAGTTGAAACCGGGGCAGATATCGGAGGTCGTGGAGACGCAGTACGGCTTCCACCTCATCCAGCTCATCGACAAGAAGGGCAACCTCTATCACTGCCGTCATATCCTGATCCGCCCGACCTACACCACCGAAGAGCTCTCCGAGCCCGACCGTCAGCTCGACAGCATCGCGGAGTTGATCCGCGCCGATTCGCTGACGTTCGAGGAGGCGGCCCTGCGCTTTTCGGACGATCCCTATTCGCGCCAGAACGGCGGTATCGTGACCAACCACGAGTTGCTGGAGCATTACAACGCTAACGACGCACGCTATACGGCCACGAAGTTCCTGAAAGAGGATTTCGGCAACATGGGCCCCAGCGCCATTGCCGACTTCCGCACGCTCTCGCAACTCAAAGTCGGCGATATTTCACCGGCCTATCAGACGCAGGACATGAACGGCAACCAGTTGAGCAAGATCGTCAAGCTGGTTCAGATCATCCCCACGCACGTCGCCTCGCTCAACGAGGACTACCTGCGTTTGGAGCAGATGGCGCTCAACCGCAAGCAGGAGAAGGTTTTCGGGGAGTGGCTCTCCAAGAAGATCGACGGCATGTACGTCTACATCGATCCCGAGTTCCGCGACGGGGAGTTCGCCAACAAACATTGGGTAAAATAGCGAAGGCGGTTCCGCGGCGAATCCGGCCGGCGCTCCTGCGCTGCGTCCGGTGAAGGAATGCGGCGGGCCGGCCCGTTTTTTGAAGCAGTCATCCGTTTGAGACGATTCCTGACCATAGCGTTCGTATTGCTGGCCGTCGGCGCGACGATGTTCGCCCGGACGGGCGGCCGCGGTGCGGCACAGCCCGAAAAGAAGGTCGTCGACCTGAAAGCCGACGTGATGTACCCGATCGAGTTTCGGGATACGTCGGCCGTCTGTCTGGTCGGCAACGTCGCCTTCTACCACAGCGGTGCGGTCATCACCTGCGACAGCGCCGTGCGTTACAGCGAGAAGCACATGGAGTGTTTCGGCAACGTGCTCATCAACAAGAACGACACCTACGTCTACGGCGATCGCGCCGACTACAACGGCGAGACGCACGTGGCCAACGTCTACTCCGATCTGGTGAAGGTGGTCGACGGCGACGCGACGCTCTACACCTACAAATTCCTTTTCAACACCAAGACCAACGTCGGTGAATTCGCCGACGGGGGCGTGGTGACCAACCGCGAAAACCAACTCGAATCGGACCGCGGTTACTACTATGCCAACGACCGCACGGTGATCTGCGTGGATCGGGTGGAGATCCGCAGCGAGGAGTACGACCTCACGGGCGATTCGGTGGTCTACAACCTGACGACCGATCACGCCTACTATTTCCGCCATACGAATATCTGGAATACGCAGGGCGACTACCTCTATGCCGACCGCGGCAGCTACGACAAGGGCGGCGAACTGTATACCGTCACTGAAAACGGCTATATCCTCACCGAGAAGCAGGAGGTGTGGAGCGATTCGATCGACTACTACAAACTCGCGGGACATGCCGTACTGCGCGGCAATATCCAGATCGACGACGCCGAGCACAAAGTGCTCGCTTTCGGCGATTACGGCGAGTATTGGAAGGAGCCGGGCAACGCCTTTCTCACGCGCCGCCCCGCGGTGGTGAGCTACGATACGTCGCAGGGCGATTCGCTCTTCATGGCGGCCGACTCGATGTTCCTCTATACGATCGATCCGGCCAGGCAGCGCGCCGATTCGTTGCGCGCCGCAGCCCGTGCGGCCGACTCGTTGCACGCCGACTCGTTGCGTACCGATTCATTGCGTGTCGATTCGCTGGCGCCCGCCGCCGGGGATTCGGTGCAGGGTGTGCGGCCCGAGGCGCCGATCGTCGCGGCCCGCCGGGGATCGTTGTCCGAGGGGCGGGGCGACGCGAAACGGAACGGAACGGAGCGCACCGATTCTCTGGCGCCGCGACGGGCGGACAGCCTGCGCAGGGATTCTCTGGCGGCGGATTCGCTGCATGTCGACTCGCTCCTTCGGGATTCGTTGCAGCAGGATACGGTGGTAATGACCAAGGAGCAGCGCAAACAGTTGCTGCGCGAGGCGGCCGCACGCGAGAAGGCCGAACTGAAAGCGAAGCGCGATGCCGAACGGCAGGCCAAACTCGATACGATCGCGGCGCGCCGTCTGGCCAAGACGCGCGCGAAACTCGACGCACAGCGCGCGAAGGATTCGCTGCGCAATGCCCGATTGGCGGCCAAACGGGCCGAAAAGGCGGCACGGCGGCGTGCCAAGCTGGGACTGCCCGAACCGGTCGACAGCACGAAACTCGATTCGCTCGACCGGCATACGGAGGGAGCGGACTCGCTGGCGGCGGACAGCCTGCGCAGGGATTCTCTGGCGGCGGATTCGCTGTCGCTCGACTCGCTGGGGCTGACGCCTGCCGATTCGCTCGATTCGCTGGCGCGCGATACGATCTACCGGTTGGTCAAAGGATTCCGCAACGTGCGTATCTACCGCTCCGACTTCCAGTCGGTATGCGATTCGCTGGTGGCCGTTTCGCGCGACTCGACCATTCATCTCTACATCGATCCCGTGCTGTGGAACCAGAACAGCCAGATCACTTCGGACGTGATGGACATCTTTACGGCCAACAGCCAGATCGTTCGGGCGGAGTTCGTCGGGCGGCCGCTGATGGTCTCCGAGTTGGATACGATGCACTACAACCAGGTGGCGGGCAAGACGATGACCGCCCTGTTCCGCAACAACCAGATCTACCGCAACGACGTGAAGGGCAACGCCCAGACGATCTATTTCATGCAGGAGGACGATTCGCCCGACATCATCGGGCTGCTGGTGCTCGAAAGCGGCGATCTGACCTTCTTCATCGAGGAGAAGCAGGTGGTGAAGATCACCTATCGCAACAATCCCGTCTATACGATCTATCCGATGGACAAGATTCCGCCCGACGTGGATCTCTTCTTGAAGGATTTCAAATGGGAGGCCAAGCGCCGGCCCACGCAGCGCGATGTCTTCGACCGCACGATCCGGCCTTCGATCCGTGCGGCCAAGAGCAGCCAGTCACGCCCGCAGTTCCCGATCGCGGCGCGCATCGACGCCTTCAAACGCCGGTTGATCGAGAGCCGCCGCTGGAGCGACCGCAACGACGTGGTGCAGCCCGACGTGATCGAGTGGATGTATTCGCTGGGCTGGCGTCCGCCCGAACAGGAGGAGGAGAGCCTGCCGGTCGTTCCGCTCGCCGGAAATGCGAAAGAGACCTCGCCGTAGAGCGGGGTCTCTTTTCGTATCGAGGCGGGTGGGGACGAGACCGAGCCGCCGGTTCTTAGGGGCGGACGAAGGTCAGGCTTCTGTCCTCTTCCGCGAAGAGCACGGCGGTATTGACCAGTGCCAGATGCGAATAGGCCTGCGGAAAATTTCCGAGCAGTTCTTTCGTATCGAAATCGATATCTTCGCTGAACAACCCCACGTGGTTGGCGCAGCGCAGGACTCCGTCGAACAACCGTCGGGCCTCCTCCCGCTCTCCGATGACGAAGAGCGCGCGTATGAGCCAGAACGTGCAGATCGTGAAGGCCGATGCGGGCATACCGAAATCGTCCTCGCTGTTGTAGCGATACATCAGGCCGTCGTGCAGCAGCGCCTCCTTGACCGCCCTTACCGTTCGGCTGTAACGCGGGTCCGTCGCCTCGATGAAACCGTAGGGTTCCATGAGCAGCAGCGACGAGTCCAGCGCCAGGTTGTCGTAGGCTTGCGAGAAACTTCCGATTTCCTCCTTCCATCCGTTTTTCATCACGTCGTCGCGGATGTCGTCGGCCTCCCACCGCCAGCGGCGGCCGTACTCGTTTTTGCCGAGCAGGTCGGCGACCTTCGCGCCCCGGTCCAACGCCACCCAGCACATCACTTTCGAAGAGACGAACTGACGGCTCCGGCCGCGGATCTCCCAGATTCCCTTGTCCGGTTTGCGCCACTCCTCCGTCACGGTCGAGAGAATGTTCTTGACCATCTCCCACATGTCCTCGATTTCGTCGAGCGAACCCGGCATCAGGCGGTAGTATTGGTAGATCAGATCCATCAGGTATCCGAACGAGTCGTTCTGCCGCTGGTGGTAGGCATCGTTGCCGATGCGCACGGGTTTGGAGTTCCTGTAACCCGACAGATGATCCAGTGTAGTCTCGGTCAATGTCCGCTCGCCGCGGATGCCGTACATGATCTGGTAGGGCTCGTGCGTGTTGACGAACGTCGACTGGATGAAGCGCATGAACCGGGCGGCCGCTCCGGGGTGTCCGATGCGGAAGAGCGTCTCGATGGACATCGAAGCGTCTCGGAGCCAGCAGAAGCGGTAATCCCAGTTGCGGACGTCGCCGGCGCTTTCGGGCAGACTGGTCGTGAGGGCCGCCAGCACGGCGCCGTTGTAGTAGGACATGAGTTTCAGTGTCAGCAGGCTCCGTTCGATCACGTCGTTGTAATAAGTGAACCTTTTCGTGCGGTTCGTCCAGTTGAGCCAGTAGACCAGCGTGCGGCAGTATTCGAGTTTTTCGCGTTCGATGTCTACCGGAATCACTTTTTCGTTGTGCGACAGCAGGAAGAATTCGTCGCGTTCGAGGACGATCTCCTCCCGCCGTGCGATCTTTCCGAGCGGCAGCGAGGCATAGAGATAGAGCCGGTTCTTCGGGTCGGAGAGGCTGTGGCTTTCGATGAATTCGGGTGTGACGGTCTGCTCCGTGCGGCCGCGGGCATAGTCGGGCGCAGGGGCGTAATGTACCCGCAGGCGCGGCCTTCCCCTGACCCACCGGACGTAGCGGTAGAGTTCGGGAGGCATGTAGTGTTCGTCCCTGCGCGAACGGTAGCAGGGCATGAAATCGAGTATGACGAACTCGCCCTCGGCGGCCGAGAAGGTCGTGGCGAGGATGTTCGTGTGGGGGATGTAGGCCTGCGAAATGCGGTATTCCTCCGCGACGTCGAATCCGAAGCATCCCCCTTTCCGACGGTCGAGCAGCGATGCGAACACCGATGGCGAGTCGAAGTCGGGCAGGCACATCCATTCGATGGTTCCGCGTGCGGAGACGAGCGCCGCCGTACGGCAGTTGCCGACGACGCCGTAATTCAGGTTATTGTCCATATTCCTCGGTTCGGCGGCCGGCCACCAGTTTTTTCAGATTGTTCCATGTCGTGCGGATCGCGTGTTTCACGCCGGCCGGGTCGAAACTGCCGCGGTCCCGGGCGAGGAGTTCCAGCAGAGGAACGACCTCGCTCTGTTCGGGCATATTGTAGCGGGCATGCTCCGAAGCGTTGCCGATCTTGATCGAGAGGGCTCGGGGCGGCAGGGCCGCGAACATGTCGTCGTCGGTGGTGTCGTCGCCGAGCGCAAGGATGAAATCGTAGCGTTCCTGCCGCAGCAGGCGGAGCGTTTCGGAGCCTTTCGTGAAGCGGGGCGACTTGATCTCCACGACCTTGTCCCCTTGCAGGATGTGCAGGTTCAGGCGTGCGCACAGCGGCATGAGCGCGTTGACCAATTGCTGTGCGCGCAACTGTCCCAGCCAGCTGTCGGCTTCGCGGTAATGCCATGCCAGCGCCGTCTGTTTGCGTTCGATGCGCGAGCGGGGCGTCTTCCGTGCGAAGTGTTCGAGCAACGCCGACAGCTTCGGATCCCACGAGGCGGGGCGGATGTTGCAACGCCATGCGCCGCGATCCTTGTAGAAGGCACCGTGCTCGGCAGCGAGCGATACGGGCAGTCCGCCGAACCACTTTTCGAGCGTCCCGGAGTCGCGGCCGCTGCAAATGACCACGCGGTTCGCGGCATCCGTTCCCAGCGTACGGAGCAGTTCGCAGAGCCGGTGCGAGGGTACGGCCTCTTCGGGACGGGAACGGATCGGAGCGAGCGTACCGTCGTAATCGAACAGCAGCAGCCGTCGTTTCGCACGACGGTATGGCCCGACGATCTCGGCCGCGACGGTTTCGGACGTCAGCCGTTTGCGGCGTACCGCTTCGTTGCGGCGGCAGACGTCGGCCAGCTCCTTCATGAAATCGGCTGCCCATTTGTTCACGGTCTGCGTCGATACGACGGCCTGCATCCGTTCGATGCGCCGCAGCTGTTCCTCGACGGGCATCGTCAGCGCACGGTGGATCGCCGCCGCGATCTGCTCCGTGTCGTTGGGATTGATCGGCAACGCGTCCGCCAGTTCGACGGCGGCTCCGGCCATTTCGCTGAGGATCAATACACCGGGGTTGTCGTTCTTGACGGCTACATACTCCTTGGCCACGAGGTTCATCCCGTCGCGGAGCGGGGTGACCAGCGCTACGTCGGCGACGTAATACATCGCCGCCAGTTCCTCGAACGAAAAGCCGTGGTAGAAGTAGCGGACGGGTGTCCACTCCATCGTGGAGTAGCGTCCGTTGATCGCCCCGATCTCCTTGTCGATCTCCGTCTTCAAGTCGGCGTAGGAGTTGACACGGTCGCGCGAGGGGACGATCACCATCGCCAGCGTCGCCTGCCCCCCGGTATTCGGGATAGCGTTCCAGAAACGAACCGAAGCCGCGGAGCCGATGGAGAATTCCCTTGCTGTAATCCAGCCGGTCGACCGAGAGGATCAGCTTGCGGTCGCCGAACTGTTCCCGTGTCTTCGCGATCAGCGGTTGCGCTCCGGCGTTCGAGGAGATGCCGTGGAAGGCGGCGTAGTCGATGCCCATCGGCAGCGCGTCGACGCGGACGCAGCGGTTGCCGATTTGCGTCTCGTCGAGCCGGAAATCGATGTGCAGCACCCGTTCCGCCGTACCGATGAAGTGGCGCATGTAGTCGTGGGTGTGGAATGCGACCAGATCGGCTCCCAGCACGCCCCGCAGGATCTCGGCCCGTTCGGGCAGGATGCGGAAGAGTTCGTACGACGGGAAGGGGATGTGGTGGAAATAACCGATGCGCAGCGCGGGACGATGTTCGCGCAGCAGTCCGGGCAGCAGCATGAGCTGGTAGTCCTGCACCCAGACGATGTCGTCGGGTTCGATCCGGCGGAGAATCTCTTCGCAGAAGAGCGCGTTGACTTTCCGGTAGGCCTCCCAGAAATCCTTGCGGTAGCGGGTGAACGCGAAGAAATAGTGGCACAACGGCCAGATCGTGCTGTTGCTGTACCCTTCGTAGTAGTTCGCGATCTGTTCCGGCGTGAGGAAAATGGGGTGGAAGTTCATTTTCGCCAGTTCTTCGCGGATGCTCCGCCGGTCTTCGTCGGTCTCTACGTCGACTCCCGGCCAGCCGATCCAATGTTTTTCGTAACGGGTGTGCAGGGCATGGAGACCGGTCGCCAGACCGCCTTCGCTGCGGGTGAAGAGGTAGGCGCCGTCGCGGTGTACGGCTTTCACGGGCAGTCGGTTGGATATGATGTATAATTTCATATGAATAAAAGATACAAAGGGAGCGCCATATCTCTTTTTCAGGTGTCAATATGTTGAATATGAGTGGAGTGCGTTTTTATGGCGGATGCGGAAGACCCTATCGTTTTGAGAGGCGGCGTCTTGAAATGAGAGGGTTCCCGTTCGCTTTTTCTGAAATCGGTGCGCACGTGCGGAGGGGAATTGCGGTCGGGGAATGGATGGCGGGGATTTGGCGGTTGCCGGAATTTCCCTATCTTTGTGGAAACTACAAACCAGCTTTTCTATGAAACATCTTTTGCTGGCGGCCGCGCTGTTCGGCTGCCTGACCTCTGCGGCCGAGACACCGTGGAAACCTGCCGGCGACCGGATCAAAACCCGTTGGGCCGCCGAGGTCGATCCCGCGGCTCCGCTGCCCGAATACCCGCGTCCGACGCTCGTGCGCAGCCGGTGGCGCAATCTCAACGGCCTGTGGAACTATTCGCTCACGCCGGCCGGAGCGGCGGCTCCGGGCGAAGCGCAGGGGCGGATTCTGGTGCCCTTCCCGATCGAATCGTCGCTGTCGGGCGTGCAGCGCGGCGTGACGCCGCAGGAGGCGCTGTGGTACGAGACCACGTTCGAAGTGCCCGCCGCATGGCGCCGGGGCAACGACGTGCTGCTCCATTTCGGCGCGGTGGACTGGCGTGCCGAGGTCTATGTCAACGACCTGCTCGTAGGCAGTCATACGGGCGGATATACCCCCTTCTCGTTCGACATCACCCCCGCGCTTTCGGCCAAAGGGGTGCAGAAGCTGACGGTCAAGGTGACCGATTCGACCGACAAGGGTTTCCAGCCCCACGGCAAACAGGTGCTCGAACCCCACGGCATCTGGTACACGCCCGTGACGGGTATCTGGCAGACGGTGTGGATCGAACCGGTTCCTGCTGCCAACCGTATCGAAGGGATCACGACGCGCAGCGACATCCGCGCCGGCGTCCTTTCGGTCGACGTGAAGACCGCCCGCACGGGCAGCGACCGCGTCTGCGTGACGCTCTCGGCCGATGGCAAGACGTTGGCCGAGCGAAGCAGCATGGCCGGGCAGCCGGTGCACCTCGCCGTCGAACATCCGCGTCTGTGGAGTCCCGACGACCCCTATCTCTACGACCTGACCGTGACGCTCCTGCGCGACGGACGGGTGATCGACCGTGCCGAATCCTACGCCGCGCTGCGCGAGATCGCCACCGGGCGCGACGCCAACGGTATCGAACGCATGACGCTCAACGGCCGGCCGCTCTTCCATTTCGGCCCGCTCGACCAGGGCTGGTGGCCCGACGGCCTCTACACGGCCCCGACCGACGAGGCGCTGCTCTACGACATCCGGTTCACGAAGCAGTTGGGATTCAATATGATCCGCAAACATATCAAGGTCGAACCCGAACGCTGGTACTGGCATTGCGACCGCGAGGGAATCCTCGTCTGGCAGGACATGCCCAGCGGCGACATGTCGACGGGCAAGTGGGAGCCGCACCGCTACGGCGCGGGAACCGACGCCGCGCGTTCGGAGGAGTCGTTCGCCAATTATTATAAGGAGTGGGGCGAGATCATGGATTTCTGCGGCCGGCATCCGTCGGTGGTGGTCTGGGTGCCCTATAACGAGGCGTGGGGGCAGTACCGCGCCGAGGAGGTGGCCGACTGGACCAAGCGCCGCGACCCGTCGCGGCTGGTCAATCCGGCCAGCGGAGGCAACTACCGCGACTGCGGCGACATGCTCGACCTGCACAACTATCCCGAACCGAAGATGTATCTCTACGACGCCAAGCGGGTCAACGTGCTGGGCGAGTACGGCGGCATCGGTCTGCCCGTCGAGGGGCACCTCTGGTCGGCGGACAAGAATTGGGGTTACATCGAGTTCAAGACCAGGGAGGACGTGACGGATCGCTACGTGACCTATGCCGAGAAGCTCATGGAGTTGGTCGAGCGCGGGTTCAGCGCCGCGGTCTATACGCAGACGACCGACGTCGAGGGCGAGGTCAACGGGTTGGTGACCTATGACCGCGAGGTGGTGAAGGTCGACGTCGACCGGCTGCACGAGGTCAACCGGCGGCTGGTGCGGTCGCTCGACCTTTGAGGCCGGAGAAGACGGTAAGATACGGGGCGTTTCGGCGCCCCGTTTTTCGTGTCCGTTCGCAATTGTATCCCGCGTTCGATTTCTAATCGTTTCGATGTCGCAGGACGATACGGCTGTTTCTCCGCCCCGCGCGGCGGCCTGCAACTCGCCTGAACGGCTCGTACCGTTTCCGCCGCCCGCGGCGAACCGTAGAGGCGCGAGGGGCGGATAGGCTCTCTTTCCTTTCGTCCGAAATGTCAGAATTAGAAATTTAAATGTCAAAAAACATACTCCCCGATCGGCGGAAAATGGCTAACTTGCAATCAAAATGGCTAACGATTAATCTTTAAACGAAAACCTGACGATGAAAAAATGGACAATCCTTCTGCTTGCGCTGCTCTGCTCGACGGCGGGCGCGGCCGCGCAGGATTTTTCGGTGGTGAATCCCCGTTGCGAATACCGCGATGAACCGCTGGGTATCAATACGCTGACGCCCCGTTTCTCGTGGCAGATCAGCGCCCGCGACCGCGGGTTCCTGCAATCGGCCTACGAACTGATCGTGGGCGACGACCGTGCGGCCGTCGCTGCCGGCCGCGGCAATCTGTGGCGGGTAAAGGCCAAGGGCGCGGAGTCGCTCCACATCCCTTACGCGGGCAAGGCGCTCGAATCGGGCAAGGAGTATTATTGGAGCGTGCGCGTCTGGAACGCTGCGGGCGAAGTCTCGCCCTGGATGCCGGTCAACCGCTTCTCGACGGGGCTGATGTCGCCCGACGCATGGTCGGGAGCCCGCTGGATCGCCATGGAGGTGCAGCCCGACAGCCTGCGTCTGGTGCCGGGCGAGGAGTATAACAAACTCACGATCGGCGACCGCATCACGGCACCCAACCGTCTGCCGCAGTTCCGCCGCGAGATCGACGTCCGGAAACCTGTGAAACGGGCCATGGCCTACGTCTCGGGTCTGGGGCAGTTCGAGTTCTTCATCAACGGCGACAAGGTAGGCGACAACTTCCTCGATCCGGCGTGGAGCGACTACGACAAGATCGTCTGCTACGTCCCCTTCGACGTGACCGATCGTTTGCAGCAGGGCGCCAACGTGCTGGGCGTGATGCTCGGCAACGGCATGTACAACGTGCCGCGCGAACGCTACTACAAACTGCTGATGACCTACGGCTACCCGATGATGATCTGCAAGGTGGACGTCGAATATGCCGACGGCACGCACGACGTGATCGTCAGCGACGGCAGCTGGCGCACGACGACCAGTCCGGTGACGTACAGCAGCATCTTCGGCGGCGAGGATTACGACGCGACGCTCGAACGCACGGGCTGGATGAAGCCCGGGTACGACGATTCGTCGTGGCAGGAGGTGCTCTTCACCTCGCAGCGCGGCGAGCTGATCGCCCCGAAGGCGCTGCCGGTGAAGGTCATGGAGGAGTTCCCCGTCTTCAAGATCCGCAAGACCAAATACGGCAAGTGGCTCTACGACATGGGGCAGAACTTCTCGGGCGTGGCGCGTCTGACGGTCAAGGGCAAGCGCGGACAGGCGGTGCGGATGAACACCTGCGAACTGTTCGATCCCGCCGTCGACTCGATCCAGATCCACGGCGGCTACCGCGGCGAGACGCGCTACACCTATACGCTTCGCGGCGACGCGGAGCCCGAGAGCTGGGCGCCGCAGTTCACCTACCACGGCTTCCGCTACGTGCTTATCGACGGCGCCGTGCCGGCGGGCGAACCCAACCCCGAGGGGCTGCCCGAAATCGTGGACGTGCGCGGTCTGCATATCCGCAATTCGACGCCCGAATCGGGAACGTTCGTCTCGTCGAACGACCTGCTCAACAAGACGCAGCGGCTCATCGGCTGGGGCATCAAGAGCAACATGGTGAGCTACCTGACCGACTGCCCGCACCGCGAGAAGTTGCCGTGGTTGGAGCAGCTGCACCTGATGTTCGGTTCGCTGCAATATACGTTCGACATGTTCAGCCTCTACGAGAAGATGCTCGACGACATGGCTATGGCGCAGCTGCCCAATGGACTGGTGCCCGACATCGCACCCGAATACGCGCTCTTCCGCGAGGCGTTCCGCGACTCGCCCGAGTGGGGCAGCGCCTTCGTGCTGGTGCCGCTCTACCTCTATGAATACTACGGCGACGGTACGATGCTGCGCAAGCACTACGAGGCGATGGGCCGCTACGTGGACTACCTGACCTCGAAAGCCGACGACCACATCCTCAAACACGGTCTGGGCGACTGGTTCGATATCGGTCCCAAGATGCCGGGCCGCGCGCAGCTCTCGTCGCTCGCGGCGACGGCCACGCCGATCTACTACATGGATGCGCTGGCGATGGTCAAGGGCGCCGAGCTGCTCGGCAAGAAGAAGGATGCGGAGCGCTGGCAGAAGCTCGCCGATGCGATCCGCACCTCCTACAACGAGAAATTCTTCCATAAGGAAGGTTGCTATTACGACCGCAACAGCCAGACTGCCAACTCGATCGCACTCTGCGCGGGTCTGGTCGATCCGGAGTACCGCCAGGGCGTGCTCGACAACGTGGTGAAGGACATCCGCAGCCGCAACAACGGCCTGACGGGCGGCGACGTGGGTTATACCTATATCTTGCGTGCGCTCGAAGCGGGCGGCCGGTCGGACGTGATCTTCGACATGAATTCGCGTTACGACGTCTACGGTTACGGCTACATGCTGGCACAGGGCGCTACGGCGCTGCCCGAATCGTGGCAGGTGGTGCCGATCAAGTCGCACAATCACTTCATGCTGGGACATCTCATGCAGTGGCTCTACACCCATGTCGGCGGTATCCGCCGCGACACGGGGGCGCTGGCCTACAAACGGTCGGTCATCCGACCCGAGGCGGTGGGCGACCTGACGATGGCGCGCGTGAGCTTCGAGTCGCCCTACGGGCAGATCCGCAGCGAGTGGTCGAAGGGCGCCGACGGAAGCTTCGAGCTGCTGGCCGAAGTTCCCGCCAATACGACGTCGACCGTGTGGCTGCCTGCGGCCGAGGATGCCGCCGTCTTCGAGAGCAACCTGCCCGTGGAGAAGGTCGCCGGAATCGAGTACCTCGGCTATAAGGAGGGCTGCAAGGTCTACGCAGTCGGATCGGGAACCTATCGGTTCGACGTGCGTCCGCAGAGATAACGACACTGGAAAGGTTTGAATTGGTAAAAGGGAGTGCCGGCACGCAACATTGCGTGCCGGTGCTTTTTGCGGCGCATTCGTTGGCGGAGAACCGAAACAGCGGGGGCGGACCGATGTCCGCCCCCGCTGTTTGTCCGCTACCGGTTTCGTCGGCCGCGTCAGAGAACCGCACCCAGATCTTTCAGGGTCGAAACGAGTCTGGCCGTATCGATCTCCTGTACGGGGCGGCGGCTCGCGACGCTCTGCGCGGCGGCGACGCCCGCGGCCTGGCCGGTTCCCATGCAGCTGGCCATCACGCGCAGAGAGGCGAGTGCCTGACGGTCGGCCGACAGGCAGCGGCCGGCCACGAGCAGGTTCGGGTAGTTCGGAGCGATAAGGGCCCGATAGGGGACGTAGGCCGGTTTGTCGAGATCGATCCGGGTCTGGTGCGTGCCTTTGCTGGCGTGTATGTCGATCGGGTGGATTCCGCGGGAGATGCTGTCCTCGTAGCGGTAGGCGTTGACATACTCGTCGGCCGTTACCGTATGTACGCCGCATATTCTTCTCGATTCGCGCACGCCGGCCTGCGGTGCGGTGGAGGAGACGTAGCAGTCGGCGAATTCGGCGAAGTTCTCTTTGAGGATGCGCGTGAAGGTGAAGATGTCCTCCCGGAGCTGGCACTCCGCGGCGCTGAAATTACGGTTGTCCGTGGCATCGGCCGCCCTGCGTGTGATGTTCACGGCCACGCTGCCTTTGTGCATGACATTGTTGAACCACGGGCCGCCGAAATCGGGCAGATCGGCTCCGGCCGCCTTCATGGCCAGCAGTTTTTCGCGTACGGGTTTGCACTGGCTCGGTCCGTTGATGCCGTTGTGGTACATGCACCTGTTCAGCAATTCGCTCTCGGTGTCGACTCCCGAAAGGATGAAACAGTACGAGGAGGGTTGCAGCTCTCCGCCCGGATTCGGCTGCATCGGCACGTCGGCCATGTGTGCCAGATCGCCGTCGCCGGTACAGTCGATGAAGACTTTGGAGGCGAGGGTTTCGAGGCCGTTTTTGTTTTCGATAATTACCGTTTCGATCCTCTTCCCCTCCATTTCGCAGCCGATCATCGCCGAGTGCATGTACATGTCCACGCCGGCTTCCCGGATCATCCGCTGACAGCAGAGTTTGTAGAGTTCGACGTCGAAATCGATGTTCGCCTTGGGCCATTCGATGAAAGCGCCGCCCATCGACTCCAATCGCTTGACGAACTCCCAGGGGATTCCTCCGATGACCAGTTCGTTTTTGAGTGCGAATACGCTGATCGGCGCGACGTATCCGATCGTGGCCATCCCGCCGAAGAAGCCGTATCGCTCGACGATCGCTGTCTTCGCGCCTTGCCGTGCCGCCGCGATCGCCGCGATGAATCCCGCAGGGCCGCCGCCTGCGATCACGACGTCGTACCGGCCCGCGAGCGGGGCGAGCTTCCGGATTTTCCGGCTGCCGGCGTCCGATTCGTCGCATGAGAGCAGTGCGGGCGACACGGCCAATGCAGCCAATCCGGCTGCTGCTTTTTTCAGGAAAAGTTTCCTCGATATCTTTTTCATACGGTGTTTGGGAGATTTCTGAATTTCTTTCGGGCGATTTATGCAGGCAAGCTATGAAAAAAATCGCAAATACGCAAGAATCCCGAATCCGGCACCCTTCCGCCGCACGGCGAACGCGCCCGTTCCGGAGGCGTCGTGCGGTATGCCGGGACGGCTGGGTGCGCCTCGTGCGTTCCTGAACCTGTGCAGGTCCGGCCGATATGAACGCTTGCGGATCGGGGAGATCCTCCCCGATCCGCAAGCGATTCTGTTTCGTGATTCCGTTGGGATTCGAACCCAAGACCCACAGCTTAGAAGGCTGTTGCTCTATCCAACTGAGCTACGGAACCGTCCGTCCGTATCGGATGCGATACGTTTTGCGGCACAAAAGTAATATAAATACACCGACTTTCCAAACCCACCCGGCGGAGAATCGCGGCGGCGGGGTGCGGTAATGGGAGGGCGGATCGCGACGGCGCGAAGCGGCGTCTGCCGCAGTGCAGGTCGGGACGTCTGCCGGAACGGGCCTCAGCGTGCGTCGACCGCCGCCCGCAGTCGTTCGAGCGCTTCGGCGAGCCGGATGCGCGGCAGCCCGACGTTCAGCCGCATGTGTCCTTCGCCGCCGGGGCCGAACATCTCGCCGTCGTTGAGCGCCAGTCCGGCGCGTGCGACGAAGAGGTCGACGAGCGCATCGTGGGCCAGCCCCAGTTCCCGGCAGTCGAGCCAGACGAGGAACGACGCTTCGGGGCGGATCGCCCGGATGCGGGGAACGTATCGCCGCAGAAAGTCGTCGGTGAAGTCGACGTTCGCCTCGACGTACCGCAGCATCTGCCGCCGCCATGCGTCGCCTTCGGGCGTGAAAGCCGCCCGGGTAGCGACGACCGAGAGCAGGGGCGCCTCGTGGAACTCACCCGCTTCGAGCCAGCCGAAAAAGTGGCGGCGCAGCGCCTCGTCGGGGACGATCGCGTAGGAACTGACCACGCCGGCGATGTTGAAGGTCTTGGTCGGGGCGCCGAAGGTGACGCTGCAATGCGCCGCCGCGTCGCTGACCGATGCGAAGGGGCGGTGACGATGCCCGTAGAGCGCCATGTCGCAGTGGATCTCGTCCGAGACGACCACGACGCCGCGGCGGTCGCAGATCGCGGCCAGCCGGCGCAGCGTCTCCTCCGGCCAGACGATGCCCGCGGGATTGTGCGGGTTGGAGAGGAGCAGTAGCCGGCAGTCGTCGTCCAGAAGGGCTTCGAGCTGCTCGAAGTCCATTTCGTAGCGGTCGCCCGTGCGCCGCAGCGGGTTGCAGACCACGCGGCGTCCCATCTGTTCGGGGACCAGCCGGAAGGGGTGGTAAACGGGCGGCTGGATGACCACCTTGTCGCCCGGACGGGTAAGTGCCAGCACCGCCATGCCGATACCCTTGACGATGCCGGGAATGAAGCGCATCCACGCCGGATCGGGACGCCAGCCGTGGCGGGCTTCGATCCACGCGGCGATCTGCGGCCAGTAGTCGTCGGGCAGTTGCGTATAGCCCAGCACGGGATGGTCGAGCCGCCACCGGAGGGCGTCGAGGATGAAATCGGGCGTTGCGAAGTCCATGTCCGCCACCCACAGGGGCAGCAACTCTTTGTTGCCGAACACGTCGGTCAGCGCGTCGTACTTTACGGCGTTCGTGCCCTGCCGGTCGACGATCCGGTCGAAATCATAGGTTTTCATCGATGTCGTGCGACGGGGGGCTACCGTCTCTTTTTGAAATAGTCGTTGTAGATCTTGATCCCGAAGACGATCGAACTCATGATCGTCGTGAGGAGATTGGTGACGAACAGGGGGATGTTGCCTGTCAGGATGCCCTGCGCGGCGAAGCAGGCCGAGCCGAACCCCATCATCAGGAAGGTGCCCGTGGCGATGTCGTCGGTGGAGCGGGTGCGAACGGTACGCACGGTCTGGGGCAGGTACCCGAAGACCATAGCGATGGCGGCGATCGAGCCGATAATATCCGATGGATGCATAGTGCGCTTCTTTTTGCAAATATAGCGAAAATCCCTATATTTGTATCGGTGGATCATCCCCCGTTTTAAAGATCGAAAACATGAACGGTTCGAAAAACAAATTTATGGAGCTGGCGATCGCGCTCTCTGAGAAGAGCGTCGCCGAGGGCGGCGGCCCGTTCGGGGCCGTCGTCGTGCGTCGCGGCGAGGTGGTGGCCACGGGGACGAACTCCGTCACGCTGCTCAACGATCCCACGGCGCATGCCGAGGTTTCGGCCATTCGCGCCGCCTGCGCCGCGGTGAAGGATTTCAAGCTGGAGGAGTGCGAAATCTATTCCTCCTGCGAACCGTGCCCGATGTGCCTGAGCGCGATCTACTGGGCTGGCATCCGCAAGATCTATTTCGCCAATACGCGCGAGGACGCCAAGCGGATCGGCTTCGACGATTCGTTTATCTACGACCAGATCCCGCTCGCCCCGTCGCAGCGGACGGTTCCCTCCGAGGAGATGATGCGCGCCGAGGCGTTGCAGGCCTTCCGGCTGTGGGAGCGGAAGGAGGACAAGGTCGAGTACTGAACCTGCGACGGCTGCCGGTGCACGGAGTCGGTCTCCGGCACGCAGGAGCGAACGGTGTACGGCCGTCCGCAGAGGTGGTGGGCGTCCGTGCGGCCGTCGGGACTGCGGCTCGGAACACGCTTGCGGAGGTGTCGTTTAGGGGGCTCCGGTCGGCGGCGTTTTTGGCCGGCGGAAATTTGGCCGCGTGGAAAATTCTTGCTATCTTTGCCCCGCTGCAAAGTCCGCGAGGGTTTTGCGCTTTTAATAACTGATTAACAATTAAATTTTTACAAGCAAATGGCTGTTAAAATTCGTTTGGCACGTCACGGAAAGAAAGCTGCGCCTTTCTATCATATCGTTGCCGCAGATAGCAGAGCGCCACGTGATGGCAAATTCATCGAGAAATTGGGTACCTACAACCCGATTACGAATCCTGCTACGATCGAGCTCAATTTCGAACGGGCTCTGGATTGGTTGATGAAAGGCGCGCAACCCACGGACACCTGCCGTGCGATTCTTTCGTACAAGGGCGTACTCTACAAGAAGCACCTGCTGGGCGGTGTAGCCAAGGGCGCTTTCTCGGAGTCGGATGCCGAGGCCAAGTTCAACAAGTGGATGGAGGAGAAGCTGGGCAAGATCGCTTCGAAGGAGTCGAAGCTCGCCACCGACGCCAAGGCTGCCGAGAAGGCACGTCTGGCTGCCGAGGCCAAGGTGAAGGAGGAGCGTGCGAAGGCGATCGCCGAGAAGAAGGCTGCCGAAGCCGCTGCCGCCGCTGAGGCCGAAGGGGCTGCCGCCGAGGGCGAAGCCGCCGAAGCACCTGCCGAGGGCGAGGCTGCCGCAGAATAAGGCTTTTCGATTATTGGATAGGGAATTCCCTCTGATACCCTGCGAGGGTGTCGGAGGGAATTTTCGTGACGGAGCATACGAGGTCGGGCGGGGGCTTCCGGTCGGCAGCATGGCTGTCGGGTCTGTTCGGACGGGGGCCGCATCGATCGTCGATTGCTGAAATTTAATTCCGGATCGTTATGTTGTTACCTATTGCCAAAGTGACCAAATTGTTCGGCGCCGAACGGGGCGGAGGCGTCGTCGTGGCGCTCTATACGGAGTTTCCGGAGGATTTCGCGCCGGAGTCGGAGCCGTTGTTCGTGCGCATCGATTCGCTTGACGTGCCGCTGTGGTGCGAGCGGTTCGAGCGTCGCGGAGCCGCGGGCGCGCTGGCGGAGTTCGCCGACTGGGATACGGCGCGGCGAGCCTCCGAACTGGTGGGGCGCGAACTCTTCGTCGAGGCCGACGAGGAGCGTTCCGACGATGAGTTCTATATGGAGGATCTGATCGGATTCGCCGCCGACGTGGACGGCCGGCAGGGCGAGGTGACGGACTATTACGACAGCGAGGCCAATCCGCTGCTGGGCGTGACGATCGACGGGCGCGAATACCTCGTGCCGGCCGTCGGGGAGTTCATTGCGGGGATCGATTTCGAGGGCCGGCGCCTGCGGATGACGCTGCCCGAGGGGCTGCTGTCGCTGAACGACTGAAAAATTCGAAGTGAAGACCATGCAGCGCGTTGTCATAGGACTTTCGGGAGGCGTCGACTCCTCGGTGGCGGCTTACCTGCTCAAAGAGCAGGGCTACGAGGTGGTGGGCCTCTTCATGATTAACTGGCACGATACGACGGGTACGCTCGAAGGCGACTGCCCGTGGCACGACGACCGCGTGTTCGCCGAGCTGGTCGCCAGGCGGCTCGATATTCCCTTCCACGTCGTCGACCTCTCGGAGGAGTACCGGCGGCGGGTGGTCGATTACATGTTCGCCGAGTACGAACGGGGGCGCACGCCCAATCCCGACGTGCTGTGCAACCGCGAGATCAAGTTCGACGTTTTCCTGAAAGAGGCGTTGCGGCTGGGGGCCGATTTCGTGGCGACGGGGCACTATTGCCGGCGGGAGTGCGTTGCGGCGGCCGACGGCACGGAGCATTACCGCCTGCTGGCGGGTGTCGACGGCAACAAGGATCAGAGCTATTTCCTCTGCCAGTTGTCGCAGGAGCAGCTGTCGCGGGCGCTTTTCCCCGTCGGGGGGCTTACCAAGCCCGAGGTGCGGCGCATCGCCGAAGAGCAGCACCTGGCTACGGCCAGGCGCAAGGATTCGCAGGGCATCTGCTTCGTCGGCAAGGTCGACCTGCCGGTTTTTCTGCAACAGAAGCTCGCGGCCCGGAAGGGCAACGTCCACGAGATACGGGCCGACTGGCCGAAATACGCCCGCACCGTGGCTCCCGACGACCTTCCGGCATTGGCCGAGCCGTGGCGCTACACCGTGCGCGACGGCAAGAAGATCGGCGAGCACAACGGGGCCCATTTCTATACGGTCGGCCAGCGCAAGGGGCTGGGGATCGGCGGCCGCCGCGAGTCGCTCTTCGTGCTGGCCACCGACGTCGGGCAGAACGTGATCTATGTCGGCGAGGGCGACGCGCACCCGGGGCTCTACCGAAAGGCGCTCTTCATGAAGGCCGGCGACCTGCATTGGATCGACCCCGCCGAGCGGATGCGGGCGGGGCAGCGGCGGCGTTTCCGAGTGCGTATCCGTTACCGCCAGCCGTTGCAGGGCGCCGAACTCGTCGTGTGCGACGAGGGCGGGTATCTGCTTTTCGACGAGCCCCAGCGGGGCGTCACGCCCGGCCAGTTCGCCGTCTGGTACGACGGGGAGACGCTGGTTGGTTCGGGGGTGATCGACCGGTAGCGGCCGAACGGAACGAGGGCCGGCAACATCGGTTGCCGGCCCTCGCTGTGCGTGTGCATAAAGATCACTCTGTCCGTTGCCCGATGTAGAAGACATAGCCGTAACGACGGCCGTAGCGACGGTACTGCTCGATCTCCTCTTCCAATCGTTCGACGAAATGTCGGGCGAGAGGGGCGTCGTCGTAGGTTGCGAGAAATTCCCGTGCGCGGGCGGCTGCCGGTGCGTAGTAGTTTTCCGTCCAGCAGGAATCGGGCAGGATGAAGTGGGCGACGGGACGGTATCCGGCCCGTTCCATGCAGCGGATTTTGCCCGAAATGTCGTCGATTTCAGGGAAGTTGTCGCGGAAGAATACCATTTCGTCGGGCCGTGCGGACGATAGCCACGAACACTCCGTGACGGCGATGAACCCGTCGGGTTTGAGGAACCGCCGCCACTGGGTCAGCCCCTTCTCGAAGCCGATGTTGTAAATGGAACCTTCGGCCCACAGCAGGTCGAACGACGCCTCGGCGAAGGGCAGCGACAGCATCGAGGCGACGATGCCCGTGACTTGCTCCGTCCGGCCTTCGGTCTCCATTCGCCGGTGCAATCCCTCGATCATTTCGGGCAGCAGGTCGACGGCCGTGACGGGGCCGTCGAGCGCCGATGCGAGCACCGCCGTCTGGCGTCCGGTGCCGCAGCCGATGTCGGCTATGCGGGGACGGGGCGGCAGTCTGTCGATGAAGCTCAGCGCGCGGCGTGTCTGGGCGTCGTCGCCCGGGCCTTGCCGGTCGAGACCGGCGAAAAACGCTGCGATGATTCGGTAGTCGAAGTCGGAAATCAGATTATACTCTTTGCTCATTGTCGTTGTTTGTATTTGTGCATCTGCGGGGAGCCGCCGAGCGGATCCTTCGGATGCGAATGAATGGATAACATGAAAAATTTCTCCGAACGGAACGTTCGGGAATCCGATGAGTCGGAATCCGCGACGGTGGGCGGATTCCTATGAAACCGAATCCGGTTTAAAAAACGTGTCGTACATCCGGCGTGTTTATTTGCGTCAAAGATAGGTTTAATTTCCGGAACGGCAAATCGTGCGGGGATATTTATCGGGCCGATGTCCGGCGTTCGCCTCCGTTGCCGCGTGCGGAGGGCGGTGCGGCCGCGGTCGGACACGAAAGCCGGCGCGATTTTTTTGAGCCGTCGCTTGCGGGATTCCCGTTTTTTACTATCTTTACCTACGCTAAATCGTCGAACGTGCCGAAGTTACGGATCATAGTGGGATGTATGGCGGGTTTCTGCCTGCTGGCCGCAGGGCTTCGGGTTCGCGCGCAGCCGCCGCACGGCGTGGCCTTTTACGATGCGGACTGCCTCTACGACACGGTGCCGTCGCCGTTCGGCAACGATACGCGCTATCTGCCGCAGGGAGAGATGCGCTGGACGGGCGAACGCTACCGTCGCAAAGTGATGCAGACGGCCGCCGTGATCGACTCGCTGGGACTGCCGCTCGTCGGGTTGTACGGCGTCGAGAACGAATCGGTGGTGCGCGACGTGGCGGCGGCTTGCAAGGGCGACTACGCTTACCTGTTTCGCACGACCGACAGCTATAACGGACTGGATTTCGCCCTGTTTTACTTCGGCGACCGCTTCTTCCCGGACAGGGTGGAGGCGGGCCATTTCTGGATGACGGCGGCGGGCGAACTGCGCGGAGCAGGGCGCGTGTGTCTGCTGATGAGCGCCAGCGACCGCTATATCGGCTACAAGATCGAGGAGCACCGCCGGCTGCATCCCGACGAACGGCTGCTGGTCGCGGGGCGCACGGCGGGTGCCGAGCCGCAGCGCTGCGGACTGTCGGAACCCCTTGCGGCGGCACGCCGTGCCGGACGGGGTACGCGACGTGCGGGGAATCGCTGGGAAATGCGCAGTAACGTGTTGATCGATACGGCGTTCCGTGTAGTTCACGGCGATGTGTACGCCCGCCGTTGGCTGTTCGACCCGTCGGGCGAAGCGCCGTGGGCGACCTATACCCGCCGGCGGTACGAGGGCGGACCGGGCGCTAATTTGCCGGTATTCTGTTATTTCCGGTGAAAATCTTTGGCTCGTCACGAAAAAAATATTATATTCGCACTCCCTTTGTAGGAAGAAGTTAAAAATAACAACGAATAAACTTTAAGATAGTTAAATTTTTTAGGAATTATGGCAGATGTAAAACGTGTTTATACCTTCGGCAACAAGGCCGCCGAAGGAAATGGCAAGATGCGCGAGCTGCTGGGTGGTAAAGGTGCCAATCTGGCCGAGATGAATCTCATCGGCATTCCCGTTCCCCCGGGCTTTACGATCACGACGGAGGTATGTACGGAGTATTACGCTCACGGAAAGGATAAGGTCATCGAGTTGCTGCGCCCCGAAGTGGAGCGTGCGGTGAAACACATCGAGCAGCTCACGAACATGCGCTTCGGCGACAAGACCATGCCGTTGCTGGTCTCGGTGCGTTCGGGCGCCCGCGCGTCGATGCCGGGTATGATGGATACGATTCTGAACCTCGGCATGAACGACGTGGCCGTCGAGGCTGTGGCCAAGCGCACGGGCAATCCGCGTTTTGCATGGGATTCCTACCGCCGCTTCGTACAGATGTACGGCGACGTGGTGCTGGGTATGAAGCCCCAGACGAAGGAGGATCACGATCCGTTCGAGGTGCTCATCGAGGAGCAGAAGGCCAAACGCGGCGTGAAGCAGGATACCGAACTGACGACCGACGATCTGAAAGAACTGGTCGCTGCGTTCAAGGCCGCCGTCAAGAAGCAGACGGGCGAGGATTTCCCCGCCGATCCGTGGGATCAGCTGTGGGGTGCCGTGTGCGCCGTTTTCGGTTCGTGGATGAACGAGCGTGCCATTCTCTACCGCAAGCTCAACAACATCCCTGCCGAGTGGGGTACGGCCGTGTCGGTACAGGCGATGGTCTTCGGTAACATGGGCGAAAATTCGGCGACGGGCGTAGCCTTCTCGCGCGATGCCGCCACGGGCGAGAACATCTTCAACGGCGAGTACCTCATCAATGCGCAGGGCGAAGACGTGGTGGCGGGTATCCGCACGCCGCAGCAGATCACCGTCGAGGGGTCGAAGCGTTGGGCCAAGGCGCAGAATATTTCGGAGGAGGAGCGTCGTGCGAAATATCCTTCGTTGGAGGAGGTGATGCCGGCCGTCTACAAGGAGCTCGACGAGATTCAGCATCATTTGGAGAAGTACTTCACCGACATGCAGGACATCGAGTTCACCATTCAGGACGGCAAGCTGTGGATGTTGCAGTGTCGCAACGGCAAGCGCACGGGCGCTGCGATGGTCAAAATCGCCATGGACATGCTGCGCGAGGGGCTGATCGACGAGAAAACCGCCGTGCTGCGTTGCGAGCCTGCTAAGCTGGACGAGTTGCTGCACCCCGTCTTCGACAAGACGGCGATCAAGCACGCCGAGGTGATCGTCAAGGGTTTGCCCGCATCGCCGGGCGCCGCGACGGGACCGGTGGTCTTCTTCGCCGACGATGCCGAAAAGGTGTTGGCCAAGACGGGTCAAAAGGCGGTGCTGGTGCGTATCGAGACTTCGCCCGAAGATTTGAAGGGGATGCTCGACGCTGCGGGCATCCTCACCGCACGCGGCGGTATGACGTCGCACGCGGCGGTCGTTGCGCGCGGTATGGGCAAGTGCTGCGTGTCGGGTGCCGGCGAGTTGAAGATCGACTACAAGGCACGCACGATCGAGGTCAACGGCTATACGATCAAGGAGGGTGACTGGATTTCGCTCAACGGTTCGACCGGCGAGGTCTACCTCGGCCAGGTCGCCACGCGCGACGCCGACCTGAGCGGCGACTTCGGCAAGCTGATGGAGCTGGCCGGTAAATATTCGGTGCTGAAAGTGCGCGCCAACGCCGATTCGCCGAAGGATGCCGAGCAGGCGTTCGCGTTCGGTGCGGAGGGCATCGGCCTGTGCCGCACGGAGCACATGTTCTTCGAGGGCGACCGCATCAAGGCCGTGCGCGAGATGATCCTGGCCGACGACGAGGCGGGCCGCCGCGTGGCGCTGGCGAAGCTGCTGCCCATCCAGCGCGGCGACTTCGAGGGCCTCTTCAAGGTGATGAAAGGATACCCCGTGACGGTGCGCCTGCTCGATCCCCCTCTGCACGAGTTCGTGCCCCATTTCGAGAAGGAGCAGCGCGAGCTGGCCAAGGAGATGGGCGTACCCTTCGAGAAGATCGCGGCCAAGGTCGAGGAGCTGAGCGAGGTCAATCCCATGCTGGGGCACCGCGGCTGCCGTTTGGGAAATACCTATCCTGAAATTACGGAGATGCAGACGCGCGCCATCATCGAGGCTGCGATGAATGTCCGTGCGGCAGGTATCCCCGTGCATGTGGAGATCATGGTGCCGCTGGTGGGCAACCACAAGGAGTTGCGCTACCAGAAGAATATCATCGACCGCACGGCCGACGAGGTCTTCGCCGAGCGTAACGACAAGATCGACTATATGGTCGGTACGATGATCGAGGTGCCGCGTGCGGCCGTGACGGCCAACCAGATCGCCGAGGTGGCGGAGTTCTTCTCGTTCGGCACGAACGACCTGACGCAGATGACGCTGGGCTTCTCGCGCGACGACATCGCCAAGTTCCTGCCGGTCTATCTCGAAAAGGGCATCTTGAAGAACGACCCCTTCCAGATACTCGACCGCAACGGCGTGGGGCAGTTGGTTCGGGAGGCCGTGCTCAAAGGTCGCAGCACGCGTCTGCAACTCAAATGCGGTATCTGCGGCGAGCACGGCGGTGAACCTTCGTCGGTAGAGTTCTGCCACTATGCCGGCCTGAATTACGTCAGCTGCTCGCCGTTCCGTGTGCCGATCGCCCGTCTGGCGGCCGCCCACGCTGCGCTGACCGGAAAGTAGTTGATTTGTCCGGAATACACAAACGGCCCGCTTCGAAGCGGGCCGTTTGTGTTGAAAAAGGCGGATTCCATTGAAAAAAATAACAACTTGGCAAAATTTTTTCTATTTTTGGAAACTGGAATTTTAAATCTATAAGAAAAAGATGAAAAAGTTGTTATTGTTGCTTGCGGCTGTCGTCTGCATCTCGACGACGGCTTCGGCTCAGGACAAGGGCGATTGGGCGATCATGCCGCGTATTAACATTTACACGGCGTGGGATGCGGATACGGTTTTCGGCATCGGAGCCGCTGCGCGTTACAATGTTCTCGACCAGCTGCGTCTGGAACCGGCGCTGACGTTGCTCTGCCACGACGGCTGTTCGATCGATCTGAATTGCGACGTACACTACCTGTTCCCCGTAGCCGACCGTTGGAATCTCTATCCGCTGGCGGGTATCAGCGTCAATGATTTCGGCGACTGGTCGGCCGGCATCAACCTCGGTGCAGGGTTCGACTATGCGGTAGCCGACCGGTGGGATATCACCGCAGGCTTGAAGTACATGATCGAGACGCACAAGAATTGGAGCAATCCGCTGATTATTTCGGTAGGCGCTTCCTATCGTTTCTAAAAAGGTGCGTTCCGAAAAGAGGAGGGCTGCGACTTATTTGTCGCAGCCCTCCTCTTTTTCATACGGTTTCACCGGTTATTTCCCGACCGACTGCGCCAGGATGAAGCGGTAGCGCGCCGGATCGAGCCGCAGCAGGGAGAGCAGTTCGTCGGCTGCCGCACTGCCGCGCGTGATCGACCGCAGCGCATGGCCTGCGGTGTAGAGGTTGACGTTCTCGGCATAACCTGCGGCATCCATTGCGCAGAGCATCAGTACGTTCTCTTTGGGGATGCCCTTGCCTTCGTAGGTTTGCAGGTCGGCGATGTAGACCAGATTGAGCGGTGCGGTCGCCACGAAGGGCTGGCGTCCTGCGGCGGCGCGGTGGTCGCCCTCGGCTACGCGGGTCAACGTCTGTTCGCAGCCGTCGTAGCGGTAGATGCCCTCTTCGAAAATGGCATAGACCGTGATGGGGTAGAGCGCCAGTGCCGACGGCGCGGTCAGCTTTCCGTCCGTGCGGTTCTCGCCCGCTGCGGCCCACAGTACGCCCGAAAGCTCTTCGAGCGAGAGTTTCTCGGAGCCGAACTCCCGCCACGAGCGGCGAGCGGCAAGCGCCTCGTTGATCGTCGCTCCGGCCTTGGCCGCAGGTGCGGCGAGTGCGATGCATTCGGTCATCTCGACGGGGGTGGCCGCCGGCTTGGGCGGCTGTGTCGCGCACGCTCCCAACAGGGCGGCTGCGACGAAAAGCAGGTTTTTCATGGCTGAATGGTTTTAACGGAAAAATGTTGAATTTCGTTCGTCCATTTCTCGCCTCGACAATTCGAGTAAACTCGATTGCACTCGGCTTGACGAAATGGTTTGTTTTTTTGCAGTCGTTTTCTCGCCTCGGCATAGCCCGAATTTTGTTCGCCTCTGCGCTCGGCTCGGGGAAAACATCTGTTTTCGATCGCCGTTCCCCTGTTTCCGGCCCGATACGCGGCGGTCCGGTTCGGCCCGACGAAGACGGCGTTCGAACAAAGATACGATTAAGCCGGGCGCCATGCAAATTTATTTGCATGGCCGAGGCGAAGTATCTAGGACGAAGTCAAAGATACGAATAAACGTGCGCCATGCAAATTTATTTGTATGGCCGAGGCGAAGTATCTTCGGCTGACGCCGAAGATAACGATTTTCCGTTTTTGAGCAGGCGTTTCCGGTGAAAAGTTGTAATTTTGTCGACTGATAACGCAGCACAGGAGTCATGACAGGACAGATCGTAGGCGATACCGAATGGAACGGGCTGCCGATGCCGCGCCGGCTGTGGGCGATTCTGGCCGTCACGTTCGGCGTGGCGCTGTCGGTACTGGACGGTACGATCGCCAATGTCGCGCTGCCGACGATCGCCCACGAGCTGGGAGTCTCGTCGGCCGATTCGATCTGGGTGGTCAATGCCTATCAGCTGGCGATCGTCGTTTCGCTGCTGAGTTTTTCGACGCTGGGCGATGTCGTCGGCTACCGCCGCATCTACATCGGCGGACTCGTCTTCTTCACCCTCTCGTCGGTAGGCTGCGCTTTTGCCGGCTCGCTGGAAATGCTGATCGCCATGCGGGTGATTCAGGGATTCGGCGGTGCGGCTGTGGTGAGTATCAATACGTCGATCATCCGTATCATCTACCCGCGCGACCAGTTGGGGCGCGGCATGGGCATCAATGCCACGGTGGTGGCCATCGCCTCGGTGGCGGGGCCGACGCTCGCGGCCGCGATTCTTTCGATGGCGTCGTGGCACTGGCTCTTCGCCATCAATATTCCGATCGGCATCGCGGCCGTCTGGCTCAGCATGCGTTTCCTGCCGTACAATCCCGTCCGGCTCTCCGACCGTCGCTTCGACTGGCGCGACGGCGTAATGAACGCCCTGACCTTCGGGCTGTTGATCGCTTCGGTCGAGGGTTTTTCGCACGGGCTCGATCCGCGCATCGTGGCCTGCGGCGCGTCGGCGTTCTGCGTGGTGGGTTATCTCTTCGTGCGCAGCCAGCTCCGGAAACCCTATCCGTTGCTGCCGTTCGATCTGCTGCGCATTCCGATCTTTTCGCTCTCGGTTTTCACGTCGATCTGCTCCTTCGTCGCACAGATGCTGGCTTTGGTGGCACTGCCGTTCTTCTTACAGAAGGAGCTGGGTTACAGCGACGTCCAGACCGGACTTCTGCTCACGGCGTGGCCAGCCGTGATCGTCGTCGTTGCCCCCGTGGCGGGGCTGCTGGTCGAGCGCGTCCATGCGGGTGTGTTGGGCGGCGTGGGACTGACGGTCATGGCTGCCGGACTGTTGTTGCTGGCCCTGCTGCCCGACCATCCGACCGACGGGGCGATCATCTGGCGGCTGGTGGTGTGCGGCGCGGGCTTCGGGTTGTTCCAATCGCCCAACAACAGCATCCTCATCGCTTCGGCGCCCGCCTACCGCAGCGGTTCGGCCAGCGGGATGCTTGCCACGGCGCGGCTCATCGGTCAGACGACCGGCGCGGCGCTCATGGCGCTCTTTTTCCACCTCTTTCCGTCGAACAGCACGCATCTGGCGCTCTATGTCTCGGCGGCGTTGGCACTGGCCGGCGCGTTGGCCAGCAGCACCCGCATTTCGCTGGCGTTGCCCGAGTCGCTGCGTCGTGCGAAAGAGGCTTAAAGTCCTGCCTCCTCGTCGATCAGCAGCACGAGAATTCGTCCGGCGGGATAACACCGTTCGAGCCATACGCGCGAGTTGCAGATGCGCTGCGGCGAGTTGCAGTCGGCGCAGAGTCCCGTCACGGCGCACGGGGTGCGGAATCCCGTGTGGCGTGCGACGTTCTTCGGCCCTGCGATCTGCTGGACGCGCCGCTCGGCGTCGGCCTGTGTATCGACGATTTTGTTGCGACCGGCCAGCAGCACTACGCGGCGCGGCCCGAAGATCACGGGCGCGGTGCGGTTGCCCACCATGTCGACCCAATAGAGCGATCCGCCGAGCGTGACGGCGTTGACGCCCGTCATGAAAAAGTCGGCGAGCAATCCTTTGCGCCGTACTTCGAGCTGTTCGGGTCGCGGCAGGGCGGGATCGAATCCGTCGATGAATTCATAGCGGCTGCCGTTGCGCAGCTCTTCGACGATCCCTGTGGTGCGCAGCGTCATCGAATCGCCGTAAGAGATCGACCGCGGTGCGCAGCGGGCGATCTCGTCGCGCAGCCTCCGGCCCGCTTCGGCCAGGTCGGCGACGCACACGGCTTCGAAACCGTGGCGGCGGAGTTGTCGGGCGCAGGCGGCGAGGCGCGTCGGGAAGTCGGGTGTTTCGTTTTGCATGATTGAATTTATAGTTTCGTTTCGTTACATCGGTACTTCGATCAACAGGAGGTGCGAATTCTCAATGCCCCGCAGCGCGACACGTTCCGTCCGGCGGATGCCCATGCCGTCGCGCATGCGGAGCGTCTCTCCGGCCGCTTCGACGACACCTTCCAGTACGAAGAGGTAGACGCCGTGATTGGCGCCGTGCAGTTCGTAATCCGTTTCGGCGCCGGACGTCAGGTCGAGCGTCGAGAGCCATGCCTTCTGGTGAATCCACCCCACGTGCTCGCCGCCTTCTCCTTTCGGTGCGACGATCGGGCGCAGCCGGTCGGGTTCGGCCTTTGCGAGGCGGATCTGCTCGTAGCGGGGCGTCAAACCGTCACGGTCGGGGAAAATCCAGATTTGCAGGAATTTCACCTCCCGGTCGGGCAGGTTGTTGAATTCGCTGTGGACGATTCCTGTGCCGGCCGACATCACCTGTATTTCGCCCGGCCGCAGCACTTCGCCGTGGCCCATGCTGTCTTCGTGGCGCAGCTCGCCCGACAGGGGGATCGAGACGATCTCCATGTTGTCGTGCGGGTGCGAGCCGAAACCTTCCCCGCCCGCCACCGTGTCGTCGTTCAGCACGCGCAGCGCACCGAAATGAATCCGTTGCGGGTTGTAGTAATCCGCAAAGCTGAATGTGTGGAACGTCTGTAACCAGCCGTGGTCGAAGTAACCGCGCGTGGCGGCCCGATGAATGACTTTTTCCATAATGCCTTTCGTTTTGTCCGCGTCCGGTGCAAAAGCCGTTCCGATTCGGTCGGGAGCGGGTGTCCCGGTTCCGGTTGAGAAAGGTACTGTTTTTTCTTGAAAATACGGCGGCTTCGGGTACGAATCTTTTTCGGCACGCTTCGCCGGTCAGGCTAAGGCCGGTTTCGGAAACACGGACGGACTGCCTGAAAAAGGCAGTCCGTCCGTGTGTGCGGGAGGGGTGCGGTCAGTATTTTTCCGCCTCCGTGAAGTCGTTGTCCGCAGTGAAGGTATCCTGCGTGTAGACATGACCGAAGCTGTCGGTCGCACGCACCTCGATGGCAGTGGCGGCTGCATCTTTCAGTTTGTACTGATACTGGTGATAGCAGGGGCTCGTACCGCTTTCGGTGGGGTGGTGTTCGACGCCGATGTGGTATCCCCGAATCCAGCGGTCGCCGTAGTTTTGCTCGATCGGACTCATGTCGCTCCACGTTTTGCCGCCGTCCTCGGAGAGCTCCACTTTCCACGTCGTGCCGTCCATGCCGGCGGCGAAGACGTTGGCCACGACGACGTCCGCCCCCAGATCGTATTTGTAGGTGGCGTAAGGCCCCGCGAAGACGGCGTCGCCGTGATAGAGGCGTATCTGATGATCGTCGGGACGCTGCGAGGCCTTGAAATAGGTGTCGACGATCTTCGTTCCGTCGATCTCGTAGACCATGAAGCCGTTGGGCGTGCCGTCGCCGCCGCAGTTCGAGCGCCAGAAATAGCCGCACGTACCGCCGTGGATACGTTCGAAGAGGTTATGCGAGCGCATGTGATAGGGCTGGAAATAGTGCGTGTGGGCGCACATCAGCGTAGGGTTCTGGTATTTGGAAATCAGGTCGAGCACCTTCTGGCGGTTGCGGTAGTTCGTGTCGCGCAGCGGGATGTGGTAGTAGAGCACGATCATCTTGCTCGTGGGGACGAAGGACAGATCCTTTTCGAGCCACGCCACCTGCTCGTCGGTGAAACCGCCGGTGTAGTCCTGACCCGAGAAGAGGCAGTTGTCCATCGCGACGAAATGCACTTCGCCGCGGTTGAACGAGTACCACCGCGGGCCGAGCACGTCGCGATAGGTGTCGCCCGTGTAGTCGACCGAGCTCTTGTCGTGGTTGCCGATGGTGGTGAAGAAGGGGACGCCCGTCTCGCCCAGCGCACGCTTCATCGAGGTGAAGGTCTGTGCGTCGCCCTTGCCCAGGATGTCTCCCAGCGCGATGCCGACGGTCGGGATCGTGTAGTCGGCCTTGATCTTCTTGATGTCGGGCACGGTCTCCGTGCGGAAACGCTTGATGTGCTCGTCGTTGTCGGGCTGGGGATCGCCCAGTCCGAAGAGCAGGAAGCGGGTGTCGCTCTGGGAGAGTTTCGTCAGCGTGAAGTCGGCGCGGTAGGGCTTCGTGCTGCTGCCCGTCAGCGAGTTCGCCGCCTGGTAGGTTCCCTGGTAGGAGCCGTAATTCGCCTGCGTGGGAATTTCATAACCCGACGGGGCGGAGATGAAGACGTACTTGGCGTTGGCGCTGCGCACGATCTGGTAGACGCCTTTCGCATCGGTGGCGACGACGCTGTAACCGTCGCTGACGACGACGCCTTCGAGGGGATTGCCTTCGCTGTCGCTCACCAGCCCGTAGAGGGTGATGCCCTCGTCGGGCTTGATCTCGGGTTTCTCCTCTTCCGTGCCGTCCTGGCCGTTATTGCCTCCGCCGGGCAGTTGGGGGACGACCGGATCGTCTCCGCCGCAGGCGATCGTCGTTGCGGCCAATGCTGCGAACATCGTGCGGCGCAGCAGATTGAAGATCGGATTCATTTTCATAGCAGTTGCATTTTAGTTTCAGACCAGATGTCCGGCGGACATCTGGTCTGAGGATTGTCTACCAATTCGGATTCTGTTGGATGTTAGCTCGTTGCAGCTCTTCGGTCGGGATCGGGAAGAGATAGTGCTTTTCGAGGAACACGCGGTCTTCCTTCCAGAAGCGTTCCATGCGGTATTTCTTGCCTCCTACCGAGATCTTGCCGTCGGGGTCTTCCACGGGCCTCATGCCGCAGATGCGGTGCTGCGTCTTGGGATAGGCGCCGTACTTGGCGAAGTACTGCTGGGCCTTCTCGTCGTTGCTGCCGGGCAATGCGTTCCATTGCGACTCTTTGGCCAACTCGGTCGGACTGGTCGGTTCGAGGTAGAAGCGCGTGGAGAAGAAACGGCTCTTTTCGTGGTAGAGTTCGACGCGGCGTTCGCGCAGGATGTAGTCGAGCAGCAGCTCCTTGTTGGTCTTCGCGGCGGGCGGAATGGGAGCCATGAACGAGCGTGCGCGCAGGTCGTTCATCATGTTGTAGACTTCGTCCGTCGCGCCCTTCGAACGGGTGACGGCCTCGGCGTAGACGAGGTAGATCGTCGCCAGACGGATCAGCGGAGCGTCCATGTTCCAGTCGCCCGACATGCCCTTGGTGTAGTAGCCGTCGAAGAATTTGTGGGTGAAGTAGCCCGTCGTCGTCGAGTTTGCGGCGTTGATCTCATCCGAACCCGTCGCGGTGTTGATCCACTTGCCCTTGAACATCGCGCCGTGGTAGGTGATGTCGCGGTAGAAACGCGGATCGCGGTTCTCGTAGGGGTTGGCGTCGTCGTAGGCCTTGGCCATATCCTCCTCGGAGATCAGACCGCCGTAGAGCGCCTTGTGGTTCTCTTTGAGGGCGTAGATCGGATAGCCGTAGCCGTCGGGGCCGATTACCTCGTATTCGTCGACATGCTCCTGTACGGGAACTTCGCGAGCCTGTCCCTGCGACGAGGGGGGATACATGTCGTTGTGATAACCGACGGTCTTGGCTTGAAGGAAGAACCAGATCCATTCGCATTTCTTGGCGTCGAGCGAGCGGGCGGTTCCGCTGAACAACTCCCACAGACGGGTGTAGACCTTGCCGTTGCTTTCGTCTACGTTGCCGAAGTTCGTCGTGTTGCTCTTATCGGCTCCCTGGTAGAGCGAATAGCGTTTTTCGCCGGTGTTGGTCGTGAAATCGATGACGGCCTTCGCTGCCGCGGCGGCAGCGTCCCAGCGGGCGGGATCGTAACGCTGGTACTCGGAGGCGTAGTTGCGGTTATCGCCTTTGAGCGTCGAGCCGTTGTAGAGCGGCGTGGCGGCGATCCAACGCGCCATGGCTTTCAATGCCAGGCAGGTACCCTTCTCCACACGGCCGAACTGCTCGGCCAGATAGCGCTCCGGAACGCGCGAAAAGGCGTTGTCGCAGTCGTTGCATATCTTTTCGACGATCGAGTGGACGTTCTCGCGCTCGAATTTCGGCAGGTTGTTGGGGTCGACCGTGTAGTCCACGTAGGGGCATTCGCCGTAGCTCTTCAACACGCAGTAGTGCAGGTAGGCGCGCAGGAAATAGACCTCGCCGATACGCTGCGACAGCGTTCCGGGGTGTACCTGCGAGTCGGGCGTGTTGTATTTCTCGATACCTTCGAGAATGACGTTTGCACAGCGGATGTCTTGATAGAGCGCAGGCCAGAAAGTGTGGCAGGCTCCGGCGTCGGTCGTGGCGTTGCATTTCGAGTAGAGTTCCGCACCGGGTTCCCAGTCGCCTTCGTTGAACTTGTTCGACCAGCCGTTCTCGGCCGACGAACCTTCGCACTCGTCGGCGAGCGCCGAGTCGCTGAAATAGCGGATATGCACCAGCGGCTGGTCGGCGGCGCGCACGTAGAAATAGAGGCGGTTGATAAGTTGTTCCGTTTCGTTGAAACGGGTGAAAACATCCTCTTCCGTCTTGTCGCCCTGCGGCGTCTTGTCGAGGTAGTCCTCGCAGCCGAACAGCGACAGGGCCGAACAGCAGAGGAGCAGGTATTTCAATATGTTTTTCATAGTCGATTCGAATGTTTTGGAATGGTTAGAATGTCATGTTGATGCCGAGGTTCACGACGCGCTGCACGGGGAACCAGCTTCCGTCGCCGTTCTTGATTTCGGGGTCCATGTCGACGTCGCCCAGGCGGTCGAACGTCAGGAGGTTCTGTCCCTGTGCATAGATGCGGACGCTTTGGATGCCGGCCTTCGACGTCCAGGCCTTGGGCAGCGTATAGCCGATCTCGACGTTTTTCAGACGGATGTACGAAGCGTCGTAGAGGAACAGGCTCGAATACTGCTGTTTGTTGTTGTTGTGGATGCCGTAGTGCAGGGCGGGATAGGTCGCCGTGGCGGCCGTTTCGGGCGTCCAGCGGTTGAGGTGCATCTTACGCACCTTGCCCGTGCGCGACTGATCGTAGAGCGGGAAGTCCCATACGGCCGGGCCGCTCAACTGCACCGAACAGAGCGCCGAGCCCTGCCACAGCATACTGAAATCGAATCCCTTGTACGACAGCCCGACCGGAATACCGTACTGGATTTCGGGAGTACGGGGGTTGCCGACGGCCGCACGGTCGTAGTTGTTGACCACACCGTCGCCGTTCATGTCCTTGTAAACCACGTCGCCCGGTTGTACGGGGCCCCAGATAGCGAACCCGCTGCCGCCGTTCATGGCGTTCAGGCGATCGGCTTCGTCCTGGTCGGCGACGAAGTGATCGAAGATGTAGCAGAAGTTCTCACCCACGCGGCGGCCGGTCTGGTAGCGCCACGGGCAGTCGCGACCGTTACTGTCGACATAGCTGATCTCGTTGCAGAATTTCACCTTGTTTCGGGCGAAGGTGAAGTTCGGGCGGATCCAGTAGCGGAAATGCTGTCCGATGCGGCCGTCCCAGCCGAGCTGGAACTCGATACCGCGGTTGTCCACGATACCCGAGTTGACGATCGGGGCGGTTTGTCCCACGATATAGGGGAAGCCGAGTTTATCGTCGGTATTGAGCGAGGTGAGGATGTCGTAGCGGTGCTCCTTGAAGACGTCGACCGAGAGGGTCAGCCGCTGGTGGAAGAACTCGGCGTCGATACCGAAGTTGAACTTGCGTGCCTTCTCCCATGTCAGCGACGGGTTGGCGAAGATGCCTTCGATGAGGGTGGTTCCGAATGCTTTCTTGTCTTCGCCGAAGTAGATGTTCATGTTGCTGCCCGACGTGTAGTATTGCAGGTAGGCGAAGCGGGTGCTCCCCATCTGGTCGTTACCTACCAGACCGTACGATGCACGCAGTTTGAGGTGGTCGATCCAACGCACGTTCTTCATGAATTCCTCCTGCGAGACGACCCAGCCGATCGAACCTGCGGGGAATACGCCGAAACGGTGTCCGCGTGCGAAGTTCTCCGAACCGTTGTAGCCGATGTTGAATTCGAAGAGGTATTTGTTCTTGTAGTCGTAGGTCGCACGTCCCGAAAAACCCATGTAACGATAGGGAACCTCCTTGCCGACGATCTTGTTCTGCATGTAGTAGAGTACCATCGCCGTCACGTTGTGGTCGCCGAACTTGCGGGCGTAGTCGAGTCGGGCCTGGAAACGCGACGTCCCTTCGGGGTTGGCGTGGCTGAGGCTGTTGCCCTGCGCGTCGTCGGTGGTGCGCTGGTTGGCCGTCACGTAGGAACCGTTCTGAATCCAATAGGCCGAGTTGTTCTTCCACTCGTCGATACTGTACTCCTCGGGCAGCATCCACGTCGAGTAGCCCGGGTAGGTCAGATTACCTGTGCTGTGGGTCGGTACGCTGTTGTTGATCGTGTGCTGGTTGAAGGTGTCGTAGGAGAACTGCGCGGCGATGCTCAGACCTTCGGTGATGAAGTCCAGATCGTGGCTCAGTTTGAACGATCCTTGCAGGTAGCGGCGCGTGCGCTTGCTGAAACCCGAACGGCTCAACTGACCGAGCATGTTGTAGCGGTAGTCGTTGTCGGCGTAGAGCAGGTAGCCTCCGTTCTCCTCGAAATCGCCCTGATTGACTTCGTTGCCGTTGTTGGGCAGTACGATCGGCAGGTAGGGCGGCTGTGTGTTGGCCAGCGAGATGATGTTGGCCGCCGTGGCGCCGGGATAGGTATACTCCGTCACGCGGGCACCCAGATCGACCGAGATTTTCAGCCGTTTGGTGGCGTCGACGTCGACGTTGGCGCGGAAGTTATAGCGCAGAAAATTGTTGGCGTTGTCGGAGTTGGAGTGCTTGTAGTTGCCGCCCTGCTTGTAGTAGCTTCCCAGGATGAAGTAGCGGGCGCGGTCCGTGCCGCCGCGTACCGAGAGGCTGTAATCCTGCAATACCGAGGGCTGGAACGCATAGTCGAAATAATCCCAGTTGTAACCCAGCCCGTCGGAGTTGTCGCCTTTGGCGCGGCGGTAGTTGTCGATCGCCGTCTGCGTGAAGAGCGAAGGCGAGTCGGCCGCGAGCGAGGGGTTGTCGTTGAGCATCGCCTCGTTGTAGAGCGTCGCGTAGTCGGCCGATCCGAGGTAGTCGGGGTAGCGGATCGGTTCGCTGATGCCCACCGAGGCTTTGAAGTCGACGGTCGGTTTCTCGCCCTTGCGGCCTCGCTTGGTCGTCACGACGATCACGCCGTTGGCGCCGCGGATACCGTAGGGTGCCGTCGCCGATGCGTCTTTGAGGATCGTGAAGGTCTCGATCTCGTCGGGAGCCAGATAGCTCATGTCGCGCTCGATACCGTCGACGATCATGATGACGCCCGACTGTCCGTAGGTCGAGATACCGCGGATGTTGAGCTGTGCGGCGTCGTTGCCCGGCTCGCCTCCGGAGAACTGATTCACCAGCAGACCCGGCATACGTCCGGCCAGCGCGTTGTTGATGTTGGCCGTGGGGGACTGTTTGAGGTCTTTGGTCGTAATCGTGGCGATCGAACCGGTGATCGTCTCCTTTTTCTGGACATTGTAACCCACGACGACGACCTCTTCGAGCGCCTTGCTGTCTTCGAGCAGCGTGATGTCGATCTTCGTGCGGTTGTTCACGTTGATCTCCTGCGGTGCGTAACCGATGTAGGAGACCATCAGCGTCGCGCCGCCGTAGGGGACGTCGATGCTGTAACTGCCGTCGGCGTTCGACACGGTGCCGAAGTTCGTACCCTTGACGATAAGGGTCACGCCGATCATCGGGTCGCCCTTGTCGTCCTTGACGAATCCCTTGACCGTCAGTTTCGACGACTGAGCTTGTGCGGCCGGTGCCGCATCCGCCTTGCCCGGAGAGGCCACGGCGGCCTCTCCCAGGCAAAACAGACACAATATCAGTGTTAAAAAACCGTATTTCTTCATGACTGTATTGTAGTAGTTGGGTTGATGTTACTCTTTGATTGTGATGTTCATGACGGTTCCGGCCGACGCGTCCTTCGTGGCCTGATCGCAGATCGTCACGTCTGCTTCTGGGTTATCCGGTGATTCAACCGCTTTCTGATAAATGTAGACAGGGTTGATGTGATCGGCACTCTTGACGGTCGCCGTGAGGGTTCCGACGTTCTTGCTGGTGGAAATCGTCACGACGGTATTCGAGTTCTCGATCACGACCAGACCTGCTACCAACGGGAAGGCCGTCGTAGCGGGTTCGATGGTCGTAACGGTGATGTTACCGTAGTTTTCGCAGCTTTCGATCGAGTTGCCGGCATTGCGGGCAGCCGAAAGGATACCTGCGGCACGATACCTGAATACGCCCGTGATCGATCCGCGGTTGATGCAACCCTTGATTTGAAGATTGCCGTAGGCCGAACCGATGATTCCGCCTATCTGCGAGGGAACTTTTCCTGCATCCGTTTCGTCCGTCTTCGGATTGCTGAGGTTGCCCGTGTTGGTGCAGTTCTCGATCAGGCCGCTCTTCATCTTCTCTGCAATACCCACCAGACCGCCGGCGTAGTTGGTCGTGACGGCGATATCTGCCTCGTTGTGACAGTCGACCATTTTCAACGACAGCTTGTCTTTTCCTTTGTCCGATCCGATGCAGCCAGCGATACCTCCGATACGGCGGTTGGCCGATTTCGCATTGTTCATGACGATCTGTCCGCGGTTGTAACACTTCTCGAACGATCCGTAACCGTAGCCGAGAATACCGCCGAGCGAGTGGAACTGCTTGTTCGTGCCGTTGAAGTCCATGGTCATGGCGCCTTCGTTCACGCAGTTGATGTAACTCCATTCTGCGGCTTCGGTCATGCCGATGATACCGCCGATGCGGCCTGAATCCTGACCGGAGTCGGCGAGGTTCATGTTGATCTTGCCTTTGTTCGAGCAGTCGACGAACGAACCTACCGTATCGTCGGCTGCACTGCCGACCAGACCGCCGATAGCGACCGAACGGACGGATTGCAGGAACTCGAAGTTACCGGTATTGTGGCAGTCGGTGTAGACCGAACCGGCCTTGTCCTGACCGACCAGACCGCCGAGATTTCCCATCGTGCTGCTGGTTTTCAATCCCGAGAAAGTGATTGCCGCCGTATTGGTGACGCCGGTCAGTGCGGCGCCGTTGTTGAAGACTGCGAGCGTACCGGCCGTAACGGGATCGATTTTGCTGATCGTCATGCTGCCGGCCAGCGTCAGATTCTTCACCGCGGCCGTTGCATCGAGCGTGTGGAACAGGCCCAGCTCCTTGGCGTCGCCGTCGTTGAGGCTGACCGTGAGGGTATGTCCCTTGCCGTCGAAGGTGCCGGTGAACGGATTTTCGGCCTGCCCGACGAAGCAGGTCTGGGAGAATGCGCTCAGGTCGACGTCCTGCAACAGGATCACCGTGCCCTCCTGCATGAACTCGTCGAGCGGCGCGGCCTCCATGACGGCTTTGCCGAAGGCCACGAAATCGTCGCCCGTGGCGATGCCTTTCAGCGAGAGCTGCGTTTCGAACGATTCGGTCAGCTCCTCGGCCGAAACCGCATCCAGCGTGACCGTGCCGGCGGGGATTCCGACCCCTTCGGCAGGTGCGGTGACTTTGAGCATCGATGCGGCGATATCCAGTTCGACCGTCCAGCCTTCGGGGGCCGTGATGTCGCACTTGTCTACATACTGCATCGTGCAGGGGATGTCGCGCTGTTCGCCGAAGACGAAGCGGTCGATCGGCTCTGCGAACTGGATGACGGGCATCTTGGTCGAAAGCTCGACGCTGATCGACGACGATTCGCCGGCCGTGCCGCGGACGCTCAGCGGCGTCACCTTGACCGCACCGGTCAGCGTCGGATTCTGACTGTCGGGCATCGGCGCCGTGACGGTCAACTGGCTGTTTTCGAGGTCGGTTTCCGTAGTCCAGCCCTCGGGAGCTTCGACTTCGAGCGAAGAGGTGTTTTCGCACGAGAAGGGGAAGACGAGGCTCTTGCCGTAGGAGAAGATGTGGTTTTTGGTCGTCGCGTCGCCGTCGAAGGTCAGCGAAATGCTCTCTTCGAGGGCGGCTACGCTGAGCGTGTAGCTCATCGTGCGTCCGGCCTGCGAGGTGATCGCGATCGTGATGTCGCCGCCGGCTTCGGCTTCCAGATCCGAGGCGACGGGAGCCGTCACCGTGCAGCTCCGCGAGCTGGGGATGACGCTGCATTTCCACCCTGCGGGAGCCGTGACCTCCGTGTAGGTCACGAATGCGCTTTTCAGCGTGTAGGCGGTCGTCGCGCCGAACTTCATGCTTTGGAGACCTTCGATGAGGGTGCCCTCCGTGTCGTAGAGTTCGAATTGGATCGCTCCGTCTTCCGCGTCCACGTCGTCGATGCCGCACGATACGACGCACAGCGTCGCGGCGGCAAGGAGCGTGTTCAGAAGAAAAAGAAGAGATTTTCTCATAGATGAAAGTTTTAGATTAGAGTTAGAATTGTAGAAACGATCGCACATTGCGAGGCGGTCGCAATGCGGAAATGGTTCAGGTCGGTGTATATATAAGGAATCATTCGGAGAATGAAGGTTGGTTGCGGAAGTATCGCGTGCGGATGCCCTTTTCCGTTGGAAATAAGGGCGAAACGAAGTCCGATTCAGGTAGATCAAAAGTAGACCTTTGACCGATACGAACCAATGGCGTCAAAAGAAAATATAAATCCGATTTTACTGTAATGTATTTGTAATCAGATGGATATTTCGATTCTTCCGGTTCGATTATATGAATTGCGTATGAATCGGAACAGGCCGCGAACCGTCGGATCGGTTACCGGATTTCCAGTATTCGCTTTTCGAACTCCTGCGGAGGGATCGTCGCGGCGTTTCGCAGCCGGTTGCGGTAGGTGTAGACCGTGTTGATCGAGATGTGCAGGAATTGTGCGATCTGCGCATTGTCGGTGATGCCGAGCCGGATGACGGCCAGCAGCCGGAATTCGGTGTTGAGTTTGGTGGATTTGAGCCGCTCCGTTTCATGCAGCAGCGCGTTGACCTGTTCGATGAAGTCGGGGTAGATCGAGAGGAAAACGGTGTCGAACTCGTTGAAGAAGGCCTTGTATTCCCGTTCGGTGGAGGAGGGGGAGCGCAGTTCGCGCAGAAGGCGGTCCAGCCCGTGCGTATTGAAGGTCTTGAAGAGTTGGACGCGGAAACGTTCCAGTTTGTTGATATAGAGCGTGCTGAGCTGCATGTAGTGACGGATGTACTTGTCCTTGACCGTATTGGCTTTCGACAGTTCGTCGTTGATCGTCTCCTGCTGCCGGTTGATGACGCTGAGGCGTTCGTTGAGTTCGCGCAGCCGCTCGTTGTCGTTGGCGTGTTGCGTTTGGAGTTGTTTGATGGTGCGTTTCTGCCGCAGCGTGAAGACGAGGATTCCCGTGAGCAGCAGAATCGTGCCCGTCACGACGGCGAGCAGGAGGTAGAGCCGGTGCTGGTGGCGGGCGATCTCCTGCATGAAACTCTGGTTGATCTCGGTCATCGTGCGCGACGCGATCAGGATACGGTTGACCGAGTTGCAGTCGATCGCGTCATCCAGACTGCGCGTGATGTAGCGGTTGGCGCGCACGAGATCTCCCCGTCGGAAGAGCAGGTCGGCCAGTCGCGGCAGGGCGCTGTATGCGAGGCTGGGTACTTCCAGATCGTAGATTGCGGTGAGCGTCAGGTAACGCAGACGTTGCTCGTCGTCGCCCAACCGGCCGTATGCGTCGGCGAGACTGTTGGCGATCACCGCCTTGTTCGGTGTGGAGTTGTCGTTGCGCGAAAAGAATGCGTTCAGTTCGCGGATGCTTTCCTGCGGATCTCCGCCCTCTTCGTACCGCTTGTCGTGGCGCATCAGCGTGCAGGTGAGCCGGTTGCGGTCTACGACCAGCAGCACGGAGTCGCGGTAGAGGCCTTTCAGCCGTCTGTATTCGCGTTGCAGCGGGCCGGCCATGGCGGTTTGCGCCATGGTATGATAGAGTTTCAGGTAGCAGTTGTAGTAGTCCACCGAATCGAATTCGGGGCCGTGGGCCGGAATCGCTTCCAGTTGGTCGGCCGCGGCCTTGTACATTCCCAGGAAGATGAGATTCTTGCAGCGGATGAGCCGTGCGGCGTTGATCCGCTGCGGATCGCCCAGTTGGCGGGCGTACGTTTCGAGCCGGTCGCTGTAACGGAGCGCCGAGTCGAGCTGGAACTTCTGGAATTCATTGTAGAGATGGAGGGCGGCGGCATACCTGTCGCGCGGGGTGCGGCTTTTATGCAGATCGTTGCGGTAGGTGTCGATCCGGTGGAGTTTGAGCCGGATCGCCTCTTTGCGTTCGGCTACGAGCGAATCGAGCCGTCGGAGAAGTTCGTCTTGGGAGAGGGTCAGCAGCGGGTCGAAATTCCCCCCCCCTCCGCATTCCGGGAGTGGAGATCACTGTTCGTAGCGGCCAGACAGATGTTCCATCCGATGAACAGTCCGCCTATGATCGAGAGGGCGTAGCGGTACATTTCCGTTTCAGATTTGGGTTAGTGTCAACAAATATACGCTTTTTCCCCGAAAAACAAAGACCCCGCCGACAGTTTTCCGGCTGTCGGCGGGGCGGATCTCCGGGGCGGGGTTACCGCCGTTCGGAGTGTTCGGCGACGTAACGCCACAGAGGGGCGGCCATCAGGGCCTGCGGGATGCAGTTCTCTTCGAGCAGCCGGCGCACCTCTTCGAAGGTGAACAGATGGATGCGGATGTCCTCGCTCGCTTCGAGGTGCTGCGTCGAAAGCGGCTGCACGCCGGTGGCGAGGAACGTGTAGGTGAGGTTGGTGTGGGTGGCGGGGTTGGCCGAGAGCACCATGTACTCTTTCCACTCGCCGCCGCCGTATCCGGTCTCCTCGTAGAGTTCGCGCCGTGCGGCGTCGAGCGGCGTGGCGTCCTGCGGGTCGCGCACGCCGGCGACGATCTCGTAGGAGGTGCGTCCGAGTCCGTGGCGGTATTGGTCGATCAGGAGGAACCGCCCATCGTCGGTGCGTGCGATGACGTTCACCCAGTCGGGATATTCCAGCACGTAATAGGAGGGGATGCGTGCGCCGCCGGGGAGTTCGACGGCTTCGCGCCGCACGGTGAACCACGGCTCATGCGCCAGATATTCGCTGCTCAGGACTTTCCAGGGTCGGTGATCGGGTTGTTTCATGGGAATTCGCTTTTCGGCAAAGATACGATATTTTTGCGTTTCCCGTGCGGGAGCGTATGCGATTTGCCGAAAGGCGGCACCGCGGAGCGATGCCGGCAGTTCGCCGACATCCCGTGCGGCGGACTGCACTGCGCTGAGGCTCGTGCGGAATCTGCCGCTGTCGGCGAATCGCAGAAGAGACCTTGAAAGTGCGGGGAATTCCTGCGGATAAACGCTGGATTTCATGTCTTTAACCTCGTTTTGGATCGTCCGTTCCGGCAAAGTGCTTGAAAAAGTTGCTTTTGTCTGCGTTTATCCGTATCTTTTGGTGCGTAAAATTTCTTTTCGAGATGATTCCTTCTTCGCAGCGAAAAGCCATTGCCGATCTGCTTCGGCGCGAGGTCGTGCCGGCGATCGGGTGCACCGAACCGATGGCCGTGGCGTTGTGTACGGCGCGTGCCCGCGAACTGCTCGGCGGCCTGCCCGAACGTATCGAGGTGCTGTTGAGCGCCAATATCCTCAAAAATGCGATGGGCGTCGGGATTCCCGGTACGGGGATGATCGGGCTGCCGATCGCCGTGGCGCTCGGCGCGCAGATCGGGCGGTCGGAATGCGGGTTGGAGGTGCTGCGCGACGTGACGCCCGAAGCGGTGGCGCGTGCGCGCGGTTATCTTGCGGCCGATGCCGTGTCGGTCGCGCTCAAAGAGGGGATCTCCGAGACGCTCTATGTCGAAGTGCATTGTACGGCGGGCGGACGGCGGGCCGAAGCGGTGATTGCGGGTTCGCACACCCGCTTCGTCTATCTGGCCTGCGACGGCGAGGTCGTGCTCGACCGCCGGACGGGTGCGTCGTCGCGAGAGGAAGAGCCGTGCGTACCGTTGACGCTGCGACGGGTTTTCGACTATGCGCTGACGGCGCCGATCGACGAACTGGCGTTCATCGACGAGGCGCGCCGGCTCAATATGGCTGCGGCCGAATTGGCATTGGGCGGCGAATACGGTCATTCGCTGGGGCGGACGCTGCGCGGCCGGAGAGAGCTGCACGTCATGGGCGACAGCCTCTTTTCCCGGATGCTGGCCTATACTTCCGCTGCGTGCGACGCCCGCATGGCGGGTGCGATGGTGCCGGTGATGAGCAACTCCGGCAGCGGCAATCAGGGGATCGCGGCCACGGTGCCGGTGGCCGTCTACGCCCGGCAGACGGGCGCTTCGGAGGAGCGGACGCGCCGTGCGCTGGTGCTGAGCCACCTGACGGCGATCTATATCAAACAGAGTTTGGGGCGGCTCTCGGCGCTGTGCGGCTGCGTCGTGGCGGCTACGGGGTCGAGCTGCGGCATCGCCTACCTGATGGGCGGCGGTTACCGCGAAGTGGCTTGTGCCGTGCAGAACATGATCGCCAATCTGACGGGGATGATCTGCGACGGTGCGAAGCCCAGTTGTGCGCTCAAAGTGTCGAGCGGCGTCTCTACGGCCGTGATGTCGGCGCTGCTGGCCGTCGAGGGGAAGTGCGTCACCTCGGCCGAGGGGATTATCGACGACGACGTGGATCGCAGCATCCGCAACCTCACGGCGATCGGCCGCGAGGGGATGGCGGCTACCGACCGGCTGGTACTCGACATCATGACTCATAAGAAACCTGCGGACTGCGAACGCTGAACGGCGCCCCTCAGGGACGCCGTTTATTCGGAGGGGGCGGGATCAGTGTGAGGTTCCGCCCCAGAGGTTCAGGATGACGACACCGGCCACTACCAGCGTGATGCCCGCGATGCCGGTCAAGGTCAGCTGTTCGCGGAACAGCAGCACCGACAGCAATGTCGCAGCGACGATTCCCAGTGCGCACCACGTGGCGTAAGCGATGCTCAGCGGCATGTAATGCAGCGCTTTCGACAGAGCGTAGAAGCAGAATACATAGGCTGCGACGCATCCCAGCGACGGCCATAACCGCGAGAATCCTTCCGTGTATTTGAGCAGGGTCGTTCCTGCCAGTTCAGCGGCGATCGCTGCTGTCAGCCAGATGTAACCGATCATGATGTTGCCCGTTTCGTTTCAAAGATAGATACTGCCGTAATCGACCGTAATCCCCGAGGCCGGAGTCCGTTTTTATCCGAAGGCGGTTTGTCCTGCTGTAAAGATACGAATAAGCGAGGGCAAAAGCAAACTCGCTTGCATTTTGCCGATTCGGCGAAGCCAAAGATACGAAAAGCGGAACGCAGAAGCAAACGCCGGTCTGATTATGCCGGAACGGAATTACGAGGCGTCGGCCGACGATAGGAAAAACCCGATGTCCGAGGATATTTCAGCCTGAATCCGGACGGGGCAACGCCGCCGCTCGGAGCGCTCTGCGCGAAGAGAGACTGTTTCCGAATTCTCTGCGGTTTCTCTTTCCGACGTGTTTATTTCGTCTTGTATGAACAGCGGTACTTTCCGCCTGCAAGCCGCTGCAACTTGCTTTTCAAAAGATTACGGCGCAGCGGCGAAAGCCGGTCGGTGAAGACCTTTCCTTCGATGTGGTCGTATTCGTGCTGGATCACGCGGGCGGGCAGTCCGGTGAACTCCTCGTCGTGTTCCACGAACTTTTCGTCGACGTAACGCATCCGGATCGAGACGGGACGGCGCACGTCCTCGTGCAGTCCCGGCAGCGAGAGACACCCTTCGTTGAAGAGCGAAGTCTCCTCCGAGCGTTCGTAGATTTCGGCATTGATGAAGGCGCGGCGATAGTCCGCCAATTCGGGATGATCCTCGCCCCACGGCGTGCAGTCGACGACGAACAGGCGGATGTTCTTGCCGATCTGCGGTGCGGCCAGCCCCACGCCGTCGGCTTCGCCGAGCGTGAGGAACATGTCTTCGACCAGTTTTTCCAGGTCGGGGTAATCGGGTGCGATATTTTCGGAAGGGTTGCGCAACGTCTGCGAACCGTAAATGACAATCGGGTAAATCATGGTGTTATTCGTTCTTTTTCCATAGTCGTTTTTCGCCTCGGCAATTCGAGTGAGCCCGATTGCACTCGGCTTAACGAAAAGGTTGAATTTCTTTCGTCGTTTTCCCGCCTCGGCATAGCCCGAACAAAGTTCGGCTCTGCGCTCGGCTTAACGAAAACGCTCATTTTCATGCTCCATTTCTCGCCTCGGCAATTCGAGTAAACTCGATTGCACTCGGCTTAACGAAATGGTTCGATATTTTTCCTCCGCAGGCGTCGTGGTAGCCGCGGCGGGGTTATCTGTGTTGTTCGGCGCGGCGGCTCGACATGAAATCTTCGAGGATGATCGTCGCCGATATTTTGTCCACCAGCGCGCGGTTGCGGCGTGCCATTTTGCGCAGGCCGCCGTCGAGCATGGCACGGTGGGCGATCGCCGACGTGAACCGTTCGTCGTAGAGGACGACCTCGATCGAGGGGTAGGTACGGTGCAACCGCGCCACGAGCGGCAGCACGAAGCGCATCGTTTCCGACGGGGCACCGTTCATCTTCAAAGGCTTGCCCACGACGATGACCGAAACGTCCTCCCGTGCGATATATTGTGTCAGGTAGCGCTCCAACTCGCGTGTTTCGACCGTGGCGAGCCCCCCTGCGATGAGTTGCAGGGGGTCGCTTACGGCGATTCCCGTGCGGCGCGTACCGTAGTCTATGGCGATGATCCGGCCCATCAGCAGGTGCGGTCTGGATGACGACGAATCGCTGCCGGCCGTCCGGCCGAAAGCACGGCAGCTCTCCGGCGGAGGCTGCCACACTCCGTTCTCTCGCGGCGATTCATATCAGAGGTTCAGTTTCCGGAAGAGTTTACGGTAGGAGACCTCGTCGTCCACCATGCGGTAGAGGTCGTCGATCGCCACGCGCTCCTGCTGCATCGTGTCGCGGTGACGCACGGTGACGGTGCCGTCTTCGAGCGTCTGGTGGTCGACCGTCACGCAGAACGGCGTGCCGACGGCGTCCTGGCGGCGGTAACGTTTGCCGATCGAATCCTTCTCGTCGTAGACCACGTTGAAGTCGTATTTGAGCTGGTCGATGATCCGCTGTGCGACATCGGGCAGTCCGTCCTTTTTGACCAGCGGCATCACGGCCACCTTGACCGGCGCCAGCGCGGGCGGGAAGGCGAGTACCACGCGGCTCTCGCCGTTTTCGAGCTGCTCCTCCCGGTAGGCCGCCGAGAGCACCTGCAATACCATGCGATCGACGCCGATCGAAGTCTCGACGACGTAGGGCACATAGCTTTCGCCCGTTTCGGGATCGAAATACTGCATCTTCTTGCCGGAGAATTTCTGGTGGTTGCCCAGATCGAAATCCGTGCGCGAGTGGATGCCCTCCACCTCCTTGAAGCCGAAGGGGAAGTTGTATTCGATGTCGGTGGCGGCGTTGGCGTAGTGCGCCAGCTTCTCGTGGTCGTGGAACCGGTACTGATCGTCGCCGAAGCCCAGTGCGCGGTGCCATGCCATGCGGGTCTCCTTCCACTGGTTCCACCACTTCATCTCCTCGCCCGGACGCACGAAGAACTGCATCTCCATCTGCTCGAATTCGCGCATGCGGAAGATGAACTGCCGCGCCACGATCTCGTTGCGGAAAGCCTTGCCGATCTGCGCGATGCCGAACGGAAGTTTCATGCGGCCCGTTTTCTGGACGTTGAGGAAGTTGACGAAGATGCCCTGCGCCGTTTCGGGACGCAGGTAGATCGTGTTGGCCCCTTCGGCCGTCGATCCCATCTGGGTGGAGAACATCAGGTTGAACTGCCGCACCTCCGTCCAGTTGCGCGTGCCCGAAATGGGGCAGGCGATCTCGCAGTCGAGGATGATCTGCCGCAGTCCGCCCAGGTCGTTGGCGTTCATCGCCTCGGCGAAACGGGCGTGTACCTCGTCGCGTCTGGCGGCCGTCTCGGCGACGCGGGGCGACGTGGCGCGGTATTTCTCCTCGTCGAACGACTCGCCGAAGCGCTTGCGGGCCTTTTCGACCTCCTTTTCGATCTTCTCGTCCTGTTTGGCGATCCACTCCTCGATGAGTACGTCGGCGCGGTAACGTTTCTTCGAATCCTTGTTGTCGATCAGCGGATCGTTGAAGGCCGAAACGTGTCCCGAAGCCTCCCATGTGCGGGGGTGCATGAAGATCGCGGCGTCGATGCCCACGATGTTTTCGTGGAGCTTGACCATCGAATCCCACCAGTAGCGCTTGATGTTGTTCTTCAACTCGACGCCGTTCTGACCGTAGTCGTAGACGGCGCCCAGACCGTCGTAGATCTCGCTCGACGGGAAGATGAAGCCGTACTCCTTGCAGTGGGCCACGAGTTTCTTGAAAAGTTCGTCCTGAGTCATAGTCGTATGTCGTATTTTGTTTTGCAGATCGTTCCGATTGGCAAAGATACGAAAAGTCGGGCGCAGAAGCAAGCGAAAGTTCGATTATGTCGGAACGGAATGCCTGAGACGGAGTTGGAGATTGCGAACTGTTCTCGTTGGGGGGGCGATTCGGATCGTAAAATCCCGTTCCGGGGCCGGCTTTGTGCTTAGGCATGTGTTTTGTGTATTGACGGGCAATATAATATTGTAGTTCTGTGCTCGATAGAATTGTTCTGCACCCATCTGTGTATCCGGAAAATCCGGCGAAAAAGCACGAGGAGACGGAATTGATCGGGGTGTGCCAAGAAATTCGATGGGCATTTTTCATATAAAAACTTGCATAGAGTTGTGTTTTTTCCTACTTTTGGATACGGTTTCCACAGGTTTGTACATATTGGGAAACCGATTCGAGCCCTGTTGTAAGCTGACAAAAACTGGTAAATTTTGGATTATAACGGGAATAACGGAAAGCTCGTGTTGTACCTGTGCGTTAGGCACGGGCCGTCCGTCTTTTATAGAGTATACCAGTACTTTGTCAGCTTGCGGATCGCGTTCGTGTCTTTCGCACAGTTTCGTTCGAAGGAGGGTTGCGATCCGACCGGATTCGAAAAATTTCCGCGACGCGAAGATCGCGGGAAGGTTCTGTTTTTCGGTTCCGGAAGCGACGGACAGGATTCGACTCCGGAAGGAACCGGCGGATGCCGGTAACGGGGCCTGTCCGTAAAGCACGGATTTAATCTCGTACTGTTATGGACATCAAATTTTTCGTGCCTTATGTCGAGGCGAAAAAACGGCTCGATATTCGGGCTTCGATCGTGGGCCGCTGGTTGGAAGCGGGTTCGTATGAAGACCGGCGCGGCGATGGGGTGTGGCGGAGGGTTCGCACGTCGCGTATGAACCGCGATTTTTCCGTCTGGCTGCTCGATTTCAAGAGCCGCGGCCGGCTGGTTCGCACCGAGGTCGCACCCGGAAGAAGACGTTACGGGATCGTTCCCGACATCGATCCGGGCGAAATCCCCGATTTGAAGGAGTTGCCCTATGTCGCCGGTACGCAGTCCGTACAGCACGATGCTGAGACCGACAGCTACTATGAGGTGGGCGAGGCCGGTCTGCTTTCGGTCAGAAGGGGATATTCGGATTACATGGATTATCGTTTCAATCGTCGCAGCGGGGAACTGGTGCTTCCTGAGGGGCGGATGCTGGTCATGCGTCTCGACGAAGAGGAGATGTGGGTGATGGATCACGACCAGTACGAACTGGAATATCCGACCGTCGAGCGTTTCCGGCGATTGAAATAGATGATACGCGGAGTCGTTCCGCAGAGGGGAGCGGTGATTTCGTGCGGCGGCGTTTCAAAGCAGTCCGGCCGACCGGAACGAGAAACTGCCGGCACGGGCGACGATGATGTGGTCGAGCAGCCGGATGTCGAACAGCGCGGCCGCCTGCGCGATGCGGGCCGTCAGCGTCCGGTCGGGTTCGCTCGCTTCGGCGCTGCCCGAAGGGTGATTGTGGACGAGGATCAGCTGCGTCGCCAGCAGTTCGAGCGCTCGTTTGACGATGAGGCGGTGGTCGACCACCGTTCCCTGCACGCCGCCCTGACTGATGCGCTGCCGTTCGATGATGCGGTTCGACGACGAAAGGTAAACTGCCCAGCACTCCTCGTGGTCGAGCTGTTCCAGCTCGGGGCGGAAGAGGCGGATCACGTCGTCGCTCGTGACGAGCGTCGTCGTTTCGGCCGCTTGCGCTTGCAGGATGCGCCGACCCAGTTCCGCGGCGGCCGCAATGCGTGCCGCGCGGCGCTGACCCATACCTTCGACCATGCGAAGCCGCGGCAGCGGATCGCGGCCGAGCCAGGCCAGAGCTCCGTCGTAGTATTCCAACAACCGTTCGGCCAGTCGGCGGGCCGCCGCTTGCTCGCCGCCTTCGCCCAACAACAGCGTCAACAGTTCCGTGTCGTCGAGCGACGCGGAACCCCGTGAGGTGAGTTTGTCGAGCAGTTGTTTCATGGGAGAGGTGAGTTGGGGACTGGTCCGCATCAGAGGCTTTCCCCGCCCAGCCGGAGCCGGTCGACTTTGTCGAGCAGTGCGGCGCAGGTTTCGTCGGAGAAGCTCTGCGAAACGGAGTAGGCTGCCTGCTGCTCCGCCTCCTTTTTCGACTCGCCGCTGCCGTGTCCCACCTCCATGTTGTCGATGAGCGCCGTCGAACGGAACAGCGGATGGTTCGCCGCCGAATTCTCCTGCCGGGTCGTACGGAAACGGATCGTGTGGTGGTTTTTCTGGCACCACTCGATCAGCCGGCTCTTGAAATCGTTCTCCGACTCGGTCAGTTCTTCGAGCGACAGGTGTTCGCGGAAGAGGCGGTTGATGAGCAGCCGGTTGACGAAATTGTATCCCTGATCGAGGTAGATCGCACCCATCATCGCTTCGAACGCATCGCCGAAGATGTGCTTCTGCGCCAGCGTATTGCTGCTCCCGTCGAGAATGACGTAGCGGTCGAGACCGATCTGGCGGGCGATCGCGTTGAGCGACTGGCGCGAAACGATTTTCGACCGGAGCTTGGTCATGAATCCTTCGTCGCGGTCGGGGAATTCGATGTAAAGGTAGTCCGACGTGACGGCTTCGATCACGGCGTCGCCCAGATATTCGAGCCGTTCGTTGTTGATCTGCCGTCCGTCCTCCAAAACCAAAGAAGCTGACTTGTGAATCAAAGCCAGCTTGTAAAGTTCGATGTTGTGCGGAACGAATCCGAACAGCCCGTCGATCGCGCGGTAAAACTCCTTGTCGGGGCCGAAATTGCACCGCCAGGGGCGTAACAGGAAATCGATCACCTCCGCCGGAGTTAGAACTTGCGGAAAATGATCGTCGAGTTGTGACCGCCGAACCCGAACGTGTTGCTCATCGCGGCCTTCACATCGCGGTGTTGTGCCTTGCCCAGCGTGAGGTTCAGTTTGGCGTCGATCTCCGGATCCAGCTCCTCCACGTTGATCGTGGGCGGTACCACGCCCCGAGTGAGCGCGAGGATGCAGGCCAGTGCCTCGATGGCGCCGGTGGCACCCAGCAGGTGACCCGTCATCGACTTGGTCGAAGAGATGTTCAGGTCGTAGACGTGGTCGCCGAAAACGCCTGCGACGGCTTTCAGCTCGGCGATGTCGCCCAGCGGGGTCGAAGTGCCGTGAACGTTCACGTAATCGATCTCTTCGGGTTGCATCCCGGCATCTTTCAGCGCGGCTTTCATCGACAGGATGGCGCCCTTCCCTTCGGGGTGGGGAGCCGTGAAGTGGTGTGCGTCGGCCGATGCGCCGCCGCCTACGACTTCGCAGTATATCTTCGCACCGCGCGCCTTGGCGTGTTCGTACTCTTCGAAGATCAGCGCGCCGGCGCCCTCGCCGATCACGAATCCGTCGCGGTGTACGTCGAACGGGCGCGAAGCGTGCTGTGGGTCGTCGTTACGGGTCGAGATGGCCTGCATCGACGAGAATCCTCCCACGCCCGGTTCGTTGACCGAAGCCTCCGAACCGCCCGTGACCATCACGTCGGCCTTGCCCCAGCGGATCTGGTTGAAGGCGTCGATCATGCCGTGGTTCGACGAAGCGCAGGCCGAAACGATACAGTAGTTGGGGCCCATGAATCCGTACTTCATCGAGATGAAGCCGGCCGCGATGTCGGCGATCATGCGGGGAATGAAGAACGGGCTAAACCGCGGGGTGTTTCCTCCCTCGGCATAGCCCGTACATTCGTCGAAGAACGATTTGAGTCCTCCGATACCCGAACTCCAAATGACGCCCGCCTGCTCCTTGTCGAGCTTCTCCATGTCGAACCCTGCGTCCTCCACGGCCTGCGTGGCGGCGATGAGGGCGTACTGGGTGAAGAGGTCGTACTTGCGTACCTCCTTGCGGTCGAAATACTGGGAAGGGTCGTAATTCTTTACTTCACAAGCGAATTTCGTTTTGAATTTCTCCGTGTCGAAGTGCGTGATGGGGGCGGCTCCGCTGACACCTTTCTCGAGATTCGAAAAATATTCCTGAATAGTATTGCCGAGTGGGTTAATCGTACCTACACCTGTCACCACTACACGTCTTGCTGTCATATTGAAAATCGGATTGATTGAAATGAAACGAATTGCTGCGAAGAGAAACTTATGGCGAAATTATTTCTTGTGCTCTTCGATATACTTGATCGCGTCGCCGACCGTCGCGATCTTCTCTGCGTCCTCGTCGGGGATCTGAATATCGAAAGCCTTCTCGAACTCCATGATGAGCTCTACGGTGTCGAGCGAATCCGCACCGAGGTGGTTGGTGAAGCTTGCTTCGGGTACGACTTCCGACTCTTTGACTCCCAGCTTGTCTACGATGATCTCGACGACTTTCTGTTGAACTTCTGACATGATTGTAATTTTTTAGTTAAACAAATATTGTTGAAAATACTTTTCTATTTTCACGCAGAATTTTTCGCAAAAATAACACTTTTTTTGTTACATTTGTCATACTTGCAAAAGATTTTATCAACACGATTGTCCACAAATCACGGATTTTTTTATTTAAGATATTGAATAGTAGAATATTATGAGATTATTGCTGATATCCAACTCGACCAATGCGGGGGAGGCTTACCTCGCTTATCCCATGCCGCGTATCGGAGAGTTCCTGCGCGGGGTCAGGGAGGTGGCGTTCGTCCCCTACGCTGCCGTCACCTTCTCCTATGCCGACTACGAGCGGCGCGTGCAGGCGCGTTTCTCGGAACTCGGCATCCGCGTCCGCTCGGTGCACCGCGCCGCCGATCCCGCGGCGATGATCCGCCGTGCCGAAGCGATTTGCGTCGGCGGCGGCAACACCTTCGCGCTGGCCAAAAAGATGCAGGAGCAGGGGCTGATGCGGGCGATCCGCAACCGGGTGAAGGCGGGTGTCCCCTACGTGGGTTGGTCGGCCGGCAGCAACGTGGCCTGCCCCGCGATCTCGACGACCAACGACATGCCGATCGTCGAGCCGGAGTCGTTTCGTGCGGTGGGTGCGGTGAAGTTCCAGATCAATCCCCATTACCTCGACGCCAATCCCGAGGGACATGCCGGCGAGACGCGCGAGGTGCGCCTGTTGGAATTCGTCGCAGCCAATCCCCGCCGTTACGCCGTGGGGTTGCGCGAGGGGTGTATGCTGCGCTACGAGAACGGCCGGTTGGAGCTGTTGGGCAGCCGTCCGATGCGGATTTTCAAGAAGGGACTGACCCCCTACGAGGTGCAGCCGGGCGACGATCTTTCGTTTTTATTATAATTTAAGGTATATATATGATGACTATTCGTGAAATCGAGTCGGGGAGCGACATCATGGAGGTGAACAGGCTGGCGGGGCTGATCTGGCACGAGGCCTACCGCGGGATCGTCTCGCGCGAGCAGATCGCCTACATGATCGAGCGGTTCCAGTCCGTGCGGGCGATTACCGAGCAGTTGGCGCTCGAAGGCTATCGCTATTACCTGATGGAGGACGAAGGACGGGCCGTCGGTTACTGCGGCGTGCAGCCGCGCGACGGGCGGCTGTTCCTGAGCAAAGTCTACCTCTTGCATGAGGCGCGGGGGCAAGGACGTTTCCGGCAGATGCTGGAATACCTGCGCGGACTGTGCCGCGAGGTCGGCGCACGGACGATCTGGCTCACGGTCAACCGCCGTAACGAGCGGGCGATCGGCGCCTATCGCCGGGCTGGGTTCCGCGAGGTGCGTGCGCAGGTAACCGACATCGGCGGCGGATATGTGATGGACGATTATATCATGGAATTGGAGACGACTCCGCAAAAGGAATAGACGATGAATGTGTTGATTATAGGCGTCGGCCTGATCGGCGGATCGTTTGCGCTGGCTCTGCGCGACCGCGGGCTGGCGGAGCGCATCGAGGGGGTGGAGGCGTCGGAGGAACATGCCCGGCGGGCGCTCGAACGGGGGCTGGTCGACCGGATCGTGACGCTCGAAGAGGGGCTTCCCTCGGCCGATCTGATCGTGCTGGCTACGCCCGTCGATACGATTCCGCTGCTGACGGTGAAGATTCTCAACCGCATCGCGCCTCATCAGGTCGTGATGGACACCGGTTCGATCAAGGGCGAATTGTGCGAGGTGGTGGCCATGCACGCCCGCCGCGGACGGTTCGTGGCCACGCACCCGATGTGGGGTACCGAGTACAGCGGTCCCGACGCCGCCAGCCGCGGAGCCTTCGCAGGCCGGACGGCCGTGATCTGCGAACGCGAACGCTGCGACCGGGATGCGGTCGAGACCGTTGAGCGCCTCTACGGGGCGTTGGGAATGCCGCTGGTGTCGATGGAGCCGGAGGAGCACGACCTGCATACGGCCTATGTCTCCCATATTTCGCATATCACGTCGTTCGCGCTGGCGCTCACCGTGTTGGAGAAGGAGCGCGAGGAGCAGCATATCTTCGACCTGGCGGGCGGCGGCTTCGAATCGACGGTGCGACTGGCCAAGAGTGCACCGCGCACGTGGGTGCCGATTCTGCTGCGCAACAAGTACAATGTGCTCGACGTGCTGCGCGAGCATATCCACCAGTTGCAGATCATGCGGTGCATGATCGAGCGCGACGACGCCGAAGGGTTGACGGCGGCCATGCAGCGGGCCAATGCCATTCAGAAGATCCTGCCGTGACCTTTCCTCCGTCCGCCGATACGGGCCGCCGTGGCGAACAGGCGGCCGTCGACTACCTGCGCAGGGTAGGTTTTGCAATCCTCGAACGCAACTGGCGATCGGGGCGCTACGAGTTGGACATCGTCGCGCGGCGATGGGACGAGCTGCATTTCATCGAGGTCAAGACACGCCGTGCGGGCGGCCTGACGACGCCCGAGGAGGCGATCACGCCCCGCAAGTTCGCCTCGCTGCGCCGTGCCGCCGAGGCCTACATGGCGCAGCATCGCGTGCGGCTCGAACCGCAGTTCGATCTGGCGGCGGTCGATCTGTTTCCGAACGGGTCTCTGAACGTGCGTTTTACGGAGCGGGCGATGGAATGCAATTGGTAATTTGGGTTTTAACGCAAAAATAGTTACCTTTGCCGAACTCAACTTTCGATAACAGCGCATGTGGTTGTATAATTTGGGTATTTCGCTCTATGCCGGAGGCATCCGCCTGGCCGCTCTTTGGCACGGAAAAGCCCGGCTGTGGAGCGAAGGCCGACGGAATATATTCGAACGTATGGAGGCCGCCGTCCGTCCCTCCGACAGGATCGTCTGGGTACATGCCGCTTCGCTGGGGGAGTTCGAACAGGCCCGTCCGATCATCGAACGTCTGCGGGCGGAACATCCCGAATACAAGATCCTGCTCACGTTCTTCTCCCCGTCGGGGTATGAGATCCGCAAGAATTACGAGGGTGCCGATTATGTCTTCTACCTTCCTGCCGACACCCCCTCCAACGCCCGCCGTTTTCTGGACATCGTCCACCCCGAGATCGCCATTTTCATCAAATACGAATTCTGGATCAACCTGCTCTCCGAACTGCGGCGCCGCAAGGTGCGGTCGTATATCGTTTCGGCGATTTTCCGCCGCAATTCGGTCTTCTTCCGTCCCTACGGCGCCATGTGGCGGCAGGCGTTGGAGACCTTCGACACGCTGTTCGTGCAGAACGTCGAATCGAAACGGCTGCTCTCCGAGATCGGGTTCGACAACGTGGTCGTCGCGGGCGATACGCGCTTCGACCGTGTGGCTCAGATCGCCGCAGCGGCGCAGCGGGTGGAGACGATCGAACGCTTTCGTGGCGGCGGTCGTCTTTTCGTGGCCGGATCGACGTGGGGGCCCGACGAGGAGATTCTTCTGCCGCTCGTGAACGCCAATCCGGATGTGAAGTTCGTCATTGCGCCCCACGAGATGGACGAGGGGCGTATCGCGCATCTGATGCGTAATGCGAAGGGCGGCGCCGTGCGCTATACGCAGTGCGATGCCGCGACACGGTTCGACGACGTACAGGTGCTCGTGCTCGACACGATGGGGATGCTCTCGTCGGTCTACGGATCGGCGACCTGGGCCTACGTCGGAGGCGGGTTCGGCGTCGGCATCCACAATACGCTCGAAGCAGCGACCTTCGGCCTGCCGATCGCCTTCGGCCCCAATTACGGCAAATTCAAGGAGGCGCGCGACATGGTGTCGCTCGGCTGCGCTGTGTCGGTGCGCACGGCCGGCGAACTGGCGGCGTGGTTCGCGCCGCTGCGCGACGACGAGGAGACGCTCCGTCGTGCCAGCCGCACGGCCAAGGATTACACCGCGCGCAACCAGGGCGCTACGGGCATCATTCTGCGCAGCATTTTCAACTCATAACGGATCGGCGCAGTTTCCCGACGGCCTGTCCGGACAGAAATCACCCCTGCCGCAACTGCTGCGGCAGGGGTGTTCCTTGTTCGAACGGAACGAGGTTTTACCGGTAATACGTTCCCTCCCATACGCGGGTGTTGCCCGCTCCGTCGGTGGCCGTGAGGCGCAGCGTATGCTCGCGGTTGCGGCCGAAGAGCTCGTCGTCGAAGTAGTGGGTGTAGGTGCCCTTCACGCGGTTTTCTTCCAGAATGGCCATGCGGCCGTCGACGAGGCAGCTGACGGAACCGACGCCCGAGAAGTTGTCGCTGACGGAGAACGTGACGCTGCGCTGTCCGCTCAGGTCGTGTGCCGTGAAGCGGGGGCGGATCGTGGGGCGCACGGTGTCGGCCACGACGAAAAAGGTTCCCAGCGAGCGGGTGCGCAGGCGGATGCGTCCGTCGCTCCATTTGCCGCCTTCGTAGCGCAGCTTCCCCTTGGGCGAAAGCGAGGCCAGCACTGCGTGACGGCGCAGCTCTGGCGGAACCTGCGTCGCGTCGATCCACAGCGTCGCGTAGCGGTGCATCGGCAGCCGCACGTCGAGGATCTCGACGCCGCGCGACAGGAAGAGCAGCGTCGAGTCCTTCGGCTGCGGTTCGTCGTGGGGCCGCTGCGTGTAGAAACACGATTCGTAGAGCGTTCCGGCGGGAATCTCGATCCGCACGCCGTCGCCCTCGCGGTGGAAGTCGCGGTCGTGGCGGACGACGGGCAGCGAATCGCACGCCGGTGCGCGGAACGAGCGTTCGTCGGCCTTGCCTTCGACCGTGAAGGCGAGCACCGAACAGTTGCCGCAATCGTCTTCGGCCGTGATGCGCATCTCCTGCCGCCTGCCTGCGGGGGTGGTCAGCAGCGCACGGTTCTTCATCGTCGTGAAGAAGCGGTCGGGACATCCGGCCGGCTGCGTGAGGCGGATCACCTCGTTGCGCGACGAGAGCTGCATGGGATAATAGCTCACGGCGTTGCAGTAGCGCGTGTCGCCGAAGAGGAACCCGTCCATGCGGTACTCGTAGCGTACCTCTCCGTCGACCTCTTCGGTCAGGCGGTAGATGCCGAAGGTATTGTAGACTTCGTCCTTGCGGTCCGAGCACTCGACGATGAAATAGCCGCGCCGCCCGACCGCGACGGGTTGCGTCTGCCGCAGCGCATAGTCCCCTTCGCTGCGGCGTACCACGTCGAAGGTGCGGGGGCGGCTGTGGACGGGAACGTCGCCGAGCGAGTCGACCTCGACGTAGTGCAGCCGCATGATGCGGGGTGCGATACGGTCGCGTACGGGCAGCAGTTTCGCGGCCAGCGTGTTGAGTGTCCGCTGGTCGGAGCTGCGGCGCACCTCGAAGTGGAGATGCGGCCCGAACGACATGCCCGAATTGCCCGACAGGGCGACCGTGTCGCCCGCGCGGACGGGGAATAACGAAGGCTTGCAGGTGAAATCGACGTTGCTGCGCCCCTGCTCGTAGCGTTTGTAGCGCAGGTAGGATTCGATGTCGGTGCGGAAGCGTTCGAGGTGGCCGTAGACGGTCGTCGTGCCGTCGGGGTGAGCGATGTAGAGTGCGCGGCCGTACCCGCCGGGCGAGACGGCAATGCGCACCACGTAGCCGTCGGCGGCAGCCACGACGGGCTTGCCCGTCACGCCGTCGGTCTTGATGTCCACGCCCGAATGGAAATGGTTGGGGCGCATCTCGCCGAAGTTGGCCGAGTAGAGCCCCGCCACGTTGCGGACGGGGAAGCGGTAACGTTCGGATCGAGGTTCCTGCGCGGGGGCGGCCAGAAGCCCGCCCGAAAACAGCAGCGTTAAAAGAATGTGTCGCATGAGTCGTCGGTCGTTGCGATGAGCGCGTCCGCCGCGTCGCGCACGGCTTCGTAGTCGTAGCCCTGTGCGAGACCGTAGCGGATCAGTTTGTTTTTCAGTTCATAAGGTGTTGCGGCGCGGGTGGTGCGCACCTTGCGGCGCAGCAGGTCGGCCAGCCGTTCGCGTGCCGTACCGGCATCGAGCGCCGCGAGCGCGCGCTCGATCGTCTCGCGGGTGATGCGTTTGCGGTGCAGCGCGTCGGCGATCTTGCGTGCGCCCCAGCCGCTGAGGTTGATCTTTTCGCGCACGAAGGCTTCGGCGTAGCGGGCGTCGTCGATGAATCGGTCGCGGCGCAAACGTTCGAGCACCCGTTCCCGGTCGGCCGGTGCTACGCCCCAGCGCGTCATCAGCCGGCGTGCGTCCTCCTCCGAGCGTTCGGCGCGGGCGCAGAGGCGCATCAGCGCAGCGAGCGCCTGTTCCGGTGTCTTGGTGCGGGGCGCCGCGTTTATTTTCTTGCCGTACAGCATAGTATTCTCGGTTTGTCGTTGATGTCGCGTCGCACGGCGATGTCGCCGAACCCTTCGTTGGCGAGCAGCCGCGCCGTCTCGTCGGCCAGCTGTTCGTAGATTTCGAACCAGAGCCGTCCGTCGGGGCGCAGCAGCCGGCGTGCGGCGCGACCGATCGCGCGGTAGAAGCGCAGCGGATCGTCGTCGGGGACGAAGAGCGCTTCGGGCGGTTCGTAGTCCCGCACGTTGACGTGCATCGCCGCGCGGTCGCTCTGCGGCACGTAGGGCGGATTGGAGACGATGAGGTCGAACGCCGCGTCGGGCAGTTCGTGTAAGCCGGCCAATGCGTCGGCCTGCACGAAGCGTACTTCGGCGCCCAGCCGCACGGCATTGCGGCGTGCGACGGCGAGTGCCTGCGGCGAGAGGTCGACGGCCGTTACGCGCGCATCGGGGATAAGCCGCGCGAGACTTACAGCGATGCAGCCGCTTCCGGTTCCCACGTCGAGCGCTGCGGTTCCGGCGACAGCCTCGGCCGCGGCGGCTGCGACCAGCTCCTCGGTTTCGGGACGCGGGATCAGAACGCCTTCGCCGACTTCGAAGGTCATGCCGCAGAACTCGGTATGCGCCAGCACGTATTGCACGGGGCGTCCGGCGGCCAACTGGCGGACGGACTCTTCGAGGTCGGGGATGTCGGCCTGCGCGTCGGGGGCGACGACGTATTGCGTCAGCGTGATGCCGCACCGCTCGAAGGTGAAGCGGCGGGCGATCTGCTCGGCTTCGCGCGGCTCGTAGAGCGGCGCGATCGCACGGCGGATGCGGTCGATCACTTCGCGGCGCGTCGGCATCGGTCGCGGAGTTTGAAGTCGGCGAGTGCGACGGCCATCGCCGCTTCGACGACGACGGCCGCGCGCAGGGCGATGCAGGCGTCGTGCCGTCCCCGTATGCGGAGCGGTGCGACGCGGCCGGCGGCGAAGTCGAAGGTCTGCTGTTCGCGGGCGATGCTGGCCGTCGGTTTCACGGCCGCGCGCACGACGAGTTCGTTGCCGTTGGTTATGCCGCCCGCGATGCCGCCCGCATGGTTGGTCGCCGTGCGGCCGTCGGCGTCGGCGATCGGGTCGTTATGGGCGGAACCGCGCAGGGCTGCTGCGGCAAACCCGTCGCCGAACTCCACCCCTTTGATCGCGGGGATGGCGAAGAGCAGGTGTGCCGCCGCGCTTTCGACCGAGTCGAAAAAGGGTTCGCCCCAGCCGGCGGGGATGCCCGCTACGCGGCATTCGACGATGCCGCCCACGGAGTCTTCGTCGCGCAGGGCGTCGTCGATCGCGGCGTTGAACCGCGCCGGATCGGTCTGGCCGCCGACGGCGGTCAACCGCGTGGAGAAGGTCGCACCGCCGAGTATTTTTTTCGCTACGACGCCCGCGGCTACGAGTGCCAGCGTCAGTCGGCCCGAGAAGTGGCCGCCGCCCCGCGGGTCGTTCCACCCTTCGAACTTGACGGCCGCCGTGCGGTCGGCGTGCGAAGGACGAGGCTGCGTGAGCAGGTTGTCGTAGTCGCCCGAACGGGTGTTGGCGTTTTCGAAGACGAGCGTCAGCGGTGCGCCCGTGGTGTGTCCCTTGTAGAGTCCCGACACGATCTGCGGCAGGTCGTTTTCCTGGCGCGGCGTCGTCCCTCTGGCGCCGCTGCGGCGTCGGGCCAGATCGGCTTCGAAATCGGGAATGTCGAGCGGAAGCCCGGCCGGTACGCCGTCGAGCGTGACGCCTACCTGCGGACCGTGGGATTCGCCCCAAAGGGTGATGCGGAAGAGAGTGCCGAAGCTGTTCATAGGTATGGATCGGTTAAGGCTGCTACATGCCATTCTACACCGCCGCACCTCAAAGCCCTGCCAGCCAGGCGGGCCTTGCCCGAAGCCCCCGCTAAGGCAGGGGTTTGGGGGTGGGTCCAATCTGTAAACGCGGCATAGCCGCGAACGCTCCGACAAGCGGGCGTGTGCAGCGGTCCGAAAAACCGACGAGGTGTAAAGTTAGATATAGCAGTCATGATTAATTTACGCGCAGCGATTCCAGGTCTTCGAAGAAACGCGGATAGCTCTTGGCCACCGCTTCGGCCCCTTCGATCGTGATCGTACCCGACGAACGCAACGCCGAGACGGCCATCGACATGGCGATGCGGTGGTCGCCGTGGCTGAATACCCGTGCCGGACGGATCGCACCGCCGCGGATGCGCATGACGTCGGGCGTCGAGAGGTCGATCTCGATGCCGACCTTGGCGTACTCCTCGCGCAGCGTCTCGGCGCGGTCGCTCTCCTTGTGCGCAAGGCGCGACGTGCCTGTGATGAGGCTTTCGCCTTCGCAGGCGGCGGCCAGCGCCGCCAGCGGCGGGAAGAGGTCGGGGCACTGCGTGGCGTCGAACTCGAAGGCCCGGAGCGGACGGCGGCGGACGGTGATGCGATCCGCTTCGTGGATCAGCTCCGCGCCCGCCCGTACCAGTGCGGTGCAGACGGCCGTGTCGGCCTGCTTCGAAAGGATCGACACGTTGTGCAGCGTCACTTCGCCGGCGACGGCTCCCGCCACGAGCAGCGTGGCGGCGGCGCTCCAGTCGCCTTCGATGCTGTAATCGGTCGGTCGGTAGCGCTGGCCGCCTTCGATGTAGAACTGGGTGTAGCCGTTGTGGAGGATCTCCGCACCGAAGCGGTGTGCCGCCTCGACCGTCATATCGATATAAGGTGTGGAGACGGCGCGCCGCACGTCGATCGTGAATTCGCCGCGGGCGGCCGGCAGCGCGAGCAGCAGGCCGGTGATGAACTGCGACGAGACCGAACCGTCGACCTCGACCGTCGCGCTGTGCAGCGGGCCGCAGACGTCGAACGGGAGGAACCCGTCGCGGTGGCGCACCTCGACGCCCAGCTGCCGGAGCGGGGCGATCATCATCGTCATCGGGCGGCGCAGCAGCGTCCCTTCGCCCTCGATGCGAAGCGGAACGCCCGCAAGGGCTGCGATCGGCGTGAACAGCCGGGTCGAAAGACCCGATTCGCCCACGTGGAGCGTGCGCCCGCGCGGGGCCAGACCGCCCCGTATTTTCAGTGTATGAGGGTCGACGACCGTGACGTCGGCGCCCAGCGCTTCGATGCAGCGCATGGCCGAGCGGGTGTCGTCGCACAGTTCGATGTTACGCAGTGTGGATTCTCCCTCTGCCAGAAGCGCCGCCGCGAGGGCGCGCTGCGCGTAACTTTTCGAGCAGGGGGGAGTAAGCTCTCCTTGTATCTCCCCCGGCGGGACGGATCTATCCATAGAGTCGTTCGCAGTGGTTTAACTATTCGGTCGTTGTATGTATTCGTGCGGCGGCGTGTCGGGCTACTCGTGCGTAGCTTCGGCATCGGTTTCCGAAACGGAGCGCTGCGCTTCGGCACCCTGCTGCCGCAGGCGGTCGATCGTCGGGCTGCGGCGCAGTTCGAAGTGCTTGCCCAGATAGCGTTTGCGCACTTCGGGGTCGGCGGCCAGCTCCTCCGGCGAACCCGTTTTGAGCACCTTGCCCTCGTAGAGCAGGTAGGCGCGGTCGGTGATCGCGAGCGTCTCGTCGACATTGTGGTCGGTGATGATGACGCCGATATTCTTGTTTTTGAGCGTGGCGACGATCGACTGGATGTCCTCCACGGCGATCGGGTCGACGCCGGCGAAGGGTTCGTCGAGCAGGATGAACGCCGGATTGATCGCCACGGCGCGGGCGATCTCCGTGCGGCGGCGCTCGCCGCCCGAAAGCTGGATGCCCATGCTTTTGCGCACCTTCTCCAAGCGGAACTCCTTGATGAGCGCCTCGACGCGCTCGGCCTGATATTCCTTCGAGAAACGGGTCATTTCGAGTACGGCGCGGATGTTGTCCTCGACGCTCAGCCGGCGGAAGACCGAAGCCTCCTGCGCCAGATACCCCACGCCCATCTGCGCGCGGCGGTAGACCGGTTCGTCGGTCAGTTCGGCGACGCGGCCCTCGTTGTCTTCGAGGAAGATTTTCCCCTCGTTCGGCTTTATCAGCCCGACGATCATGTAGAACGTGGTGGTCTTTCCCGCGCCGTTGGGCCCCAGCAGTCCGACGATCTCTCCCTGGTTGACGTCGATCGAGACGTGGTTGACGACCGTGCGGGCTTTGTATTTCTTGACGAGTTCGCTTGTGAAAAGGCGCATTTCTTTTGATAAATTTTCACAAAGTTATGTTTTTTTCCGAAATATTTTTTATCTTTACATAAAATTTCATTTCACTAAGGAGTCTGTAAGCACAATGAAGCAAATCGAAGATACTTTGTTACACGGGAAGCTCAAAGAGTATTTCGGCTTTTCGTCGTTCAAAGGCAATCAAGAGGCTGTAATCCGCAATGTGCTTGCTGGAAAAGACACGTTCGTGCTGATGCCCACGGGCGGCGGCAAGTCGCTCTGTTACCAGCTGCCGGCGCTGCTGATGGACGGCGTGGCGATCATCATTTCGCCGCTGATCGCCCTGATGAAGAATCAGGTGGACGCCATGCGCACTTTCTCGTCGGAGTCGGGCATCGCCCATTTCCTCAATTCGTCGCTCAACAAGACCGCCGTGGCGCAGGTGCGCGCCGACGTGTTGGAGGGGCGCACCAAGTTGCTCTATTTCGCCCCCGAGTCGCTTACCAAGGAGGACAACGTCGCGTTTCTGCGCAAAATCAAGATATCGTTCTACGCCATCGACGAGGCGCACTGCATTTCGGAGTGGGGCCACGATTTCCGTCCGGAGTACCGCCGCATCCGCCCGATCATCAACGAGATCGGCACGGCGCCGCTGATCGCCCTGACGGCGACGGCCACGCCGAAGGTGCAGCTGGACATCCAGAAGAACCTCGGCATGAACGACGCCTCGGTTTTCAAATCGTCGTTCAACCGTCCGAATCTCTATTACGAAATCCGTCCCAAGAACGACGTGGACCGCGACATCATCCGCTTCATCAAGCAGAAGGAGGGGCGCAGCGGCATCATCTATTGTCTGAGCCGCAAGAAGGTCGAGGAATTGGCCGAACTGCTGGTGGCCAACGGCGTCAAGGCGTTGCCCTATCATGCGGGCATGGATGCGGCCACGCGCGCCAAGAATCAGGACGATTTCCTGATGGAGCGCGCCGATGTGATCGTCGCCACGATCGCTTTCGGCATGGGTATCGACAAGCCCGACGTGCGGTTCGTCATCCATTACGACATTCCCAAGTCGCTCGAAGGGTATTATCAGGAGACGGGTCGTGCCGGGCGCGACGGCGGCGAGGGTCACTGTCTGGCCTTTTACAGTTACAAGGATATCCAGAAACTCGAAAAGTTCATGCAGGGCAAACCGATCGCCGAGCAGGAGATCGGCAAATTGCTGTTGCAGGAGACGGTCTCTTATGCCGAGAGTTCGATGTGCCGCCGCAAGACGCTGCTGCATTATTTCGGCGAGGAGTATACGGAGGACAACTGCTGCAATTGCGACAACTGCCGTCATCCCAAACCGAAGGTCGATGCGCGGGCGTCGCTCGTGCTGGCGCTCGAAGCGCTGCGTGCCATCGGCGACAAGTTCAAGGTCGATCACCTGACCAACCTGCTGACGGGCCGGCTGACGGCGCAGATCAAGAGCTACGGCCACAACAAGCTCGAATGGTTCGGTGCGGGCGAGGAGCACGACGCCAAATATTGGGGTGCGGTGATGCGTCAGGCGTTGATTCTGGGGCTGGCCGACAAGAATATCGAGAATTACGGATTGATTTCGATCAACGCCAAGGGCGAGGAGTATCTCCGTTCGCCCTTCCCCGTGATGATTACGCTCGACCACGACTACGACGCCGAGGAGCGCGAGGCCGAAGCCGCCGCACCGGCGGGCGGACGCGGGGGTGCGGCCGACGAGGAGCTTTTCTCGATGCTCAAAGACCTGCGCAAGAAGGTCGCCAAGCAGCACAATCTGCCGCCGTTCGTCGTGTTCCAGGACCCGTCGCTCGAAGATATGTCGATCCAGTATCCCGTGACGCTCGACGAGATGCAGAACATCTCGGGCGTCGGCGTCGGCAAGGCGAAGAAGTTCGGCGCCGAGTTCATCAAGCTGATCCGCGCCTATGTCGAGGAGAAGGAGATCATCCGCCCGCAGGACATGGTCGTGAAATCGGTGGGCAACAAGTCGGGCAACAAGATCTTCATCATCCAGTCGATCGACCGCAAGATGGATTTCGAGGATATCGCCCGCGCGAAGAACCTCGATTTCGACGAACTGCTCACCGAGATCGAGGGGATCGTCAATTCCGGTACGCGGCTCGACATCTCCTATTATATCGATGAGTTCATGGACGAGGACAAGGCCGAGGACATCTACCTCTATTTCAAGGAGGATGCCGAGAGCGATTCGCTCGACGACGCGGTCGAGGAGCTGGGCGGCGACTACACGGAGGAGGAGATCCGGCTGGTGCGCATCAAGTTCATGTGCGAGCAGGGCAATTGATCCGCGCCGTTCCCGTGGGGAGCTTCGGCGGATTCCCGACGGTCGGGCGGCCGGAAGGAGACCGCTTCGTGCTGTTGACCGTATCGGACGGGGTGCCGTGCGGCGGATGCGGAGGCATTCATGCCGCCGGAGGCTGCGGACCGTACGACTCGCACACCTCCTCGGCGGTCTCTTCATGAATTCGAAAACGTTTGTTCCGAAACAGATATTCGGATGAAAAGATTGGTTGCTTTATGGTTGTGTGCGACGGTGTGGCTTTCAGCCGGAGGCCAGTCGCGGGATTGGGCGAATACGGGACGGTATGCGGCTGCCAATGCGGCGCTCGCAGTACGACCGAAGGTCGTCTTCATCGGGGATTCGATTACCGAAGGGTGGTACTCGGCTCATCCCTCGTTCTTCGACGCGAACGGTTTCGCCGCACGCGGTATCAGCGGACAGGTGACGGCGCAGATGTTGGCTCGGTTCCAGTGCGACGTGGTGGCGCTGCGGCCGCGGGCGGTCGTGATTCTGGCCGGAACGAACGACATCGCGCGCAACAACGGTCCGATCGACGAGGAGCGGATCGCCGACAATATCCGCTCGATGGCCGAACTGGCGCGGGCGCACGGGATGCGGGTCTTCCTCTGTTCGGTGCTTCCGGCGGCGCGTTACGGCTGGCGCCCCGAAGTGACCGACGCTCCCGACCGGATCGACCGGCTCAACCGGATGCTGCGGGAGTATGCGCTTGACAACGGTTGCGAGTGGGTCGATTTCCACCCCGGCCTGGCCGACGCCGACCGCGCGCTCGACGCCCGCTACACCCGCGACGGTGTGCATCCGACCTCCGACGGGTTCGATGCGATGGAGGCGATCCTGCGGCCGTATCTGAAACGTTACCTGCGTTGATGCGCGTCCGTCCGTCGATTCCGGCATCGAATATGCACGTTTGTTCGCGGCGGGACGAATCCCGCCCGTAAATTGCAAGTAAGATGAAGACAAGACGATTCTGGGGAGCGGCGGCCGGTGCGCTGGCCCTCCTCGCGGCTGCGGCGACTGCCGATGCCTGTACGCGGGCGGTCTATCTGGGGCGTGACGGGTTGGTCATTACGGGGCGGACGATGGATTGGAAGGAGGAGATCGGGACGAACCTCTATCTCTTCCCCCGCGGCATGGAACGCGCCGGATACGACCGCGACACGACGCTTCGCTGGCGTGCCAAGTACGGCAGCGTGGTCGCTTCGGCCTACGATTTCGCCACGTGCGACGGCATGAACGAAGCGGGGTTGGTAGCCAGCCTGCTCTTTCTGCCCGAATCGGATTACGGCAAGCAGGGCAAGCGTCCCGTGATGGGGATCGCGATGTGGACGCAGTACGTGCTCGACAATTTCGGAACGGTGTCCGAGGCGGTCGGTGCGCTGCGGGGCGACGGGATTTACATCGACGCACCCGACATGCCCAACGGCACGAAGTCGCGCCTGCATCTGGCCATTTCGGATGCGACGGGCGACAGCGCCATTTTGGAATACATCGACGGCCGGCTTCGGATCCATGAGGGCCGGCAGTATCGGGTGATGACCAATTCGCCGCGTTACGATCTGCAACTGGCCGTCAACGACTATTGGGAGGCGATCGGAGGTTTGAAGATGCTGCCCGGAACGAACCGTTCGAGCGACCGTTTCGCGCGGGCGTCGTTCTATATCGGCGTCATCCCGCAGACGGCCGACGCCGCGGTGGGCGTACCTGCCGTGCTGAGCGTGATGCGCAATGTCTCGGTGCCGTTCGGCATTTCGACGCCCGATCAGCCTCATATCTCCTCGACGCGCTGGCGTTCGGTCTGCGATCAGAAGAACAAGGTCTATTATTTCGAGGGGACGATGGTGCCGTCGCTGTTCTGGGTCGATCTCAGTCGGGTGGATTTGTCGGAGGGCGCTCCCGCGCGGCGGTTGATGCTCACCGGCGGGGAGATGTATGCGGGCGATGCGACCTCGCGGTTCGTCGTCTCCGAGCCGTTCGAATTCCTCTACCGGCTGCCGAAGCCCTGATCTCCGTCCGGAACGGCAACCGCCCCGACTGCAATGAGTGCAGTCGGGGCGGTTGCCGTAGGGTCGACGTGTCGGGCGGATTCTTTCCGACGACGGTCAGGCCCACATCGGTTTCAGGACGCCGAACAACAGGAAGGCCACGATGAACGTAACGACGATGTTGAACGTCTGCGCCGAGAGAAAGGCCCACAGCGCGTTGCGGTTCTCTTTGGAGAAAATCTCCGAGAAACGGGTTTCCAACCCGATGCAGACGAAGGCGATACTGAAAAGCGTGTTGCTGAAATTCTTCGCCGTGCCGCGCACCATGGCGTCGGGAGTGCCGGCGCCGCCGTCGAAGAAGAGGCTGAACAGGAGCGAGACTGCGACGAACCCTACGACGAATTTCGGGAAACGATCCCAGATCACGCCGGCCGACGGCTTCTCCTGCCCCTCGCGGCCGCGGTACGACCAGTAGAGCGAGATGACGAAAGCCGCCAGCCCCAGCAGCACGTTTTGCGACGACTTGACGATCACGGCCGTCTGCTCGGCCGTTTCGCCCAGCAGTGCGCCCGACGCCACGACGGCTCCCGTCGTGTCGATCGTACCGCCCATCCAGGCGCCGGCCACCTCTTCGACGACCTTCGGATCGCCGAGCAGTGCGGGCAGGAGGAGTTTCGCCAGCCACGGCATGACGTACATCATCGGAACGGCGCATACGAGCACCAGCGAGATGATGTAGGAGAGTTTCTTGTTGTCGCCCTTGATGACGCCGCAGGTGGCGATCGCCGCCGAAACGCCGCAGATCGACACCGAACTGGATAGCATGGTGGCCATTTCGTCGTCGACCTTCATGCGGCGCGAGACCCAGAAGGCGAAGTACCAGACGAGGAAGACGACGATAAAGGCCTGCGCGAGCGCATAGACGCCCGAATGGAGGATTTCGCCGAAGAGGATCGTCGCGCCGAGGCAGACGATGCCTATTTTGATATAGAATTCGCTTTGGATCGCCGGTTTCAGCCATGCCGGAACCCGGAAAAAGTTGCTGACCGCCAGGCCGAAGATCACCGAGAAGAAGACCGATTCCAGTCCCAAATCCTTGAACAGCGGGACGGATGCCACGGCCTGTGCCGCCAGCGCGACGGCGAAAATCGCCAGCAGCGAGCCGAAGATTCCCTTGACCGGACGTCCCAGCACGGCCATGCAGAGGCAGGTCAGCACGAACAGGAAGGCGAACATGCAGCCGGCTTCGAGCCACGCGCCGCCGCCGGCCAGCGTCTTGGGCATGGCCGGCATTCCGGCGGGAAAGAGCAGTGCGAGCGCAAGGATCGCGACGCCGGCCAGTACGATCACCCAGTCTTCGGTTTTGAGTTGAGCTAAGAGGTTTTTCATCTTGCGGAACGGTAATTCATTGCGTTTCTGCGAAAATTCGACGTCGCAAAGATCGGCTTTTCCGGTCGGATTTCCGTACGTGTAAATACTGATTTTGACCTGTCGGGGATCCGCGACGGACGGGTTTTCGAGGATCGTCGGGAAAAGGGCGTGGCGTTTTCCGCTCTCCGCAGCGGCTCTTTCCGGAAAAATCGCTACCTTTGCCGTGCGGCGGCGCGCGGTGCGCCGCCGGATTCCGTAAAACGATTGCCGAGTGGGTGAAGTCAGGGCGAAAAAGGCTTTGGGCCAGCATTTTCTGGTCGATCTGAACATAGCGCGCAAAATCTGCGACGCCCTGTCGGGCGGTACGGCCGAGGCGCCGGCGCCGGTGTTGGAGGTGGGATGCGGCATGGGCGTGCTGACGCAGTTCCTGCTGCGGCGCAGCGACATCGTCGTGTGGGGCGCCGAGATCGACGCCGAGAGCGTCGACTACCTCCGTGCCCACTATCCCGAATTCACGCCGCGGCTCATGGCGGGCGATTTCCTGCGCATGGAGTTGCGGGCGCTGTTTCCCGACGGAGTGCGTGTGATCGGAAATTTCCCTTACAACATCTCTTCGCAGATTTTTTTCAAGGTGTTGGAGCACCGCGACCTCGTCCCCGAGTGCGTGGGCATGATCCAGCGCGAGGTGGCCGAGCGGATCGCCTGCCCGCCCGGATCGAAGGAGTACGGCATCCTCTCGGTGCTGTTGCAGGCGTGGTACGACATCGAGTACCTCTTCACGGTAGGGGAGAAGGTCTTCAACCCGCCGCCCAAAGTCAAAAGCGCCGTCATCCGCCTGCGCCGCAACGGCGTCGTGCGGCTGGCGTGCGACGAGCGGCTGTTCGTGCGCGTGGTCAAGGCTTCGTTCGGTCAGCGGCGCAAGATGCTGCGCAATTCGCTGCGCGCCGCCTTCGGCGATTTCGGCGGGGCGGAGCATCCCTTTTTCTCGCAGCGCGCCGAACAGTTGTCGGTGGCCGATTTCGTGGCGCTCACGCAGTGGGTGGAGCAGCGGATCGGGGGCTGACCCCCCCCCTTCGGCCGGCCGGATAAAAACGCCTTCGAACCGTGGTTCGAAGGCGTTTTTCCATAAAGTGTCGAAGGGCTTACTCCCGTGCGTCGATGTATTGCACGCGCCCTTCGTAGCTTCCCGTGAGCGATGTCTGATCGCTTCCTGCGAGGGTCAGCCCGTCGAACGAGATTTCGTACCACTCGCCGTCGCGCGCGATCGTGACGTTGCCTTCCGTCAGCTTGCCGATCGCGGGCGAGCCGCTGAAATATTCGGCGAGGAACGAGGTACATGCGGCGTTGTCGCCGCCCCAGATGCCCACGCCCGACTGTCCGTTCCGTACGGCGAACGTGCCTTCGGGCACTCCGTCTGCGTAATCGTTGGCTGCGTCGCTGCGCAGGTCGAAATGGAGGATCGAGCCGTAGTAGCAGTTGCCGACGGCGTCGCGCGTGGTGAGATAGCCCCGGTCGACGAGCGTGATGTACCAGTTGGTCAGTCCGTCTTTCTCGCCGTAGCAGACCACGTAGACCTCGCGGGGTGAGATCGAGGCCTGCTCGGAGGTGTTTTCGTAGTAGATCTGTCCTGCGAAATCGGCCTTGAACGGAGCGTCGTATTCGTCGACGGCGTCGACCGTGACCTTGTACTCCTCTCCGTCGCGTTCGACGGTGACCGTTCCCGTCGAGAGGTAGGTCATCTCCTCGTCGTAGGTCGCCCATGTGACGGTGTTGGGAGCGTAGTCCTCGGTGATCGTGTAGATGCCGGCGGGGATTCCGTCCTGCTCGGTGGCGTCGGGTGCGACGTTGAATTCGAAGATACTCAGCAGGTGCGTGAAGTCGGCGTTGTCGAAGTCGATGCCCCACGAGTTGTAGCCGTCGTCGGCGTAGAATCCAGAGGCGCCCGCGTAGCAGTAGGTCGTCGTCGCGTCGGGCGTGGCGTCGACCCCTTCGAGCGTCATCGCTCCCGAATAGACGGCCGTGATTCCGAAGGCGGGCGAATGGTCGTCCTCGAAGGCGACCTGCACGCGGTAGCTAGTATCGGAGGGTTTGTTGCCCGGTACGCGGCTCAGATCCAGCACGCCGCCCACGATCGGGGCGACGGCTTTCTGCGAGGCGTAGTACCAGCTGCCCGTCGCCGCGTCGGCGCCGTCGTTCGACCCCGGCACGCAGTCGTTCGCACGCGAGAAGTCGTACCGACCGAACGGCGAAGCGCCTTCGTCCGCACGGAGCGCGACGCGGATTTCGGCGCCTTCGGCGTCGGTGAGCGTGAGCAAGTATCCCTCGCCTCCCTCTTTGTCGAATGCCGCTTCGCGGACGAGTTTCGCGCTTTGGGGCGTGAATGAGACGTCGGCCGTGAGCTGGCTCAGCGGTTCGGGTTCGGAGATGGGCGCGGGGCCGTCAGTACCCCCCCCCCCTCGTTCGCGTCGTCGCTGCACCCTGCCGCAAGACCCGCTGCGAGTCCTGTCAGCAACCAGAAAAATTTTTTCATTGCAATCGTTTTATTAAAAACCTAACTTTCCGAAAAGTCCCTGCGGGACGAAGACAAAAATAACGCATTTCGTCCGGAAAAGCAAATTCCGGCTCCGTCGGGCCGGAATCGGATGGCGGCGGCCGAACTGCCGGCGTCCCGTCAGAGGACGCTTTCCGTTCCTCCCGCCACGACCGTGACCAGCGCTTCGCGCGGCAGGTATTTCACGGCGAGCCGCTGCACCTCGGCGGGGGTAATGGCGCGGATGCGTTGCAGATTCTCGCTCACGACGTCGTTGCGTCGGCCGCAGAGGATGTTTTCGATCGTGACGTCGGCGATGCCGAACGGCCCGTCGAGAATACGCATCATCTCGCCCGTCATCATGTTGCGCACCAGCGACAGCTCCTCCTCGGCGACGGGTTCCGTGCGCAGCCGTTCGATTTCGCGGTAGATCTCTGCGAGCGCCTGCTCGGTCGCGTCGCGCGCTACCTGCGTCGCGACGGCCAGGTAGCCTTCGCGTTCGAGGTTGACCATCGCTGCGACCACGCCGTAGGTGAACCCGTTCGCTTCGCGCAGGTTCTGCATCAGGCGCGACCCGAAATAACCGCCCAGCAGCATCGCCACCACCTGCATCCCGACGTAATCGGGGTGGTTGCGGCCGAAGAGCAGCCGGCCGATGCGGATCGACGACTGCACGGCCCCTGCGTGGGGCACTGCGACATGGGGCGTCGTGACTGCCGGCGGGAACGGTTCTGCGGCGCGGTCGGCGCCTGCGGGCAGCTGTCCGGCCACCTCGGCTACGGCGTCGACGACGGCCGCGTCGGCTGCGCCGCTGCACACCACGAAACAGTTGCGGGCGGTATAGTGGCGTGCGTAGAAATCGAGCAGGTCGTCGCGCGTGAGGTCGTCGTAGGCTGTTTCGGGCCATGTTATTCCGTAGGGGTGTTCCGGGCCGAAAAGCGCGCGGGCGAAGGCTTCGCGGGCCTCGGTCTCGACCTTCATGCGCTCGATGCGCAGCCGCTGCTTGCGCTTTTCGCGGTAGGAGGCGACCTCCTCTTCGGGAAAGAGGGGGTGAAGCAGGATCTGTTCGGCGACGGCGAGCGTCTGCCGGAAATATTTCGACAGGGAACAGAAGCTGATGTAGACGTAGTCGCGGTCGACGTTCACGTCGAAATAGGAGCCGTAGAAGTCGAATTGTTCGGCGATCTGCTGCGAGGTCATGCCGCGCGTCCCCTCGCTCAGCAGGTTGGCGGTCGACGTGGCGACGAACGCCTTGCGCTGCTGCGCCGAGCCGGCGCGGAAGACGAAGCTGACGCGTACGACCTCGAATTCCGCGGCGCAGAGCGTGTGGATCGTCACGCCGTTGGGGAGCGTGCGGCGGAGGGGGGCGTGGAGCGATATGTCCGACGGAGTGGTGAGTTGCGGTTGTTTCATCGTGTCGCGCGGTAGATAAGGGTGGAACGGCGTGCGGCGCGGAAGGTGCGGCGCGCGAAGTCGGTCAGTTCGGCCGCCGTGACGGAGCGGTAGAGCTCCACCTCGCGGTTGACGAGGCCGGGATCGCCGAGCATTTCGTAGTAACCCAGGTTCATCGCCTTGTTCATCACGTTCAACTCGCCGAACAGGGCGTTCGCTTCGAACTTGTTCTTCACCTTTTCGATCTCGTAGTCGCTCGCGGGGAGGGTTTGCATCTCCTCGATTTCGCGGGCGAAGGCCGCTTCGGCCTCCTCGACGGTGCGTCCCGGCAGCAGGTGCCCCGTGAGGACGAAAAGCCCCGGATCAACGTCGCCCGTGATGTAGGCGTTGACGCTCGAAAAGAGCCGGTCGCGCTTGACGAGCCGTTCGTAGAGCCGTGCCGAATCGCCGCCCGACAGGATGTCGGAGGCCATGTCGCCCAGATAGAAATCCCGCGAAAGGCGGTCGCCCATGGGGTAGGCGACCGTCACCGCCGTGGCCGGTACGTCGCGCTCGACTTCGAGCCTGCGTTCGGCCGTCTGTTCGGGTTCGGCGGGCAGCGGGCCGGCTGCGGAGGGCGTGTCGGCGATCGGGGCGAAGTAGCGTTCAGCCAGTTCGAAGACCCGCTCTTCGTCGATGTCGGCCGAGACCGACAGAATGGCGTTCGAGGGGTGGTACCAGCGGCGGTAGAAGGTGCGCACCTCGTCGATCGTCGCGCGGGCCACATGGTCGGGCGTAAGCCCGATCGTAGCCCAGCGGTAAGGGTGGAGAGTATAGGCCAGCGAACGCAGCAGCATTCCCTGATCGCCGTAGGGCTGATTGAGATAACGCTGCTTGTACTCCTCGATGACGACCCGTTTTTCGGTTTCGAGCGCTTCGGGCGAGATGTCGAGTCCGGTCATGCGGTCGGCTTCCAGCCAGAGGGCCGTCTCGATATTGTCCTTCGGCAAGGTAATATAGAAGTCCGTATAATCGTTATTGGTGAAGGCGTTGTTGTCGCCGCAGGCCATCTGCACCGGCAGGTCGAAATCGGGCACGTCGCGCGTGCCGCGGAACATGAGGTGTTCGAACAGGTGCGCGAAGCCCGTGCGGGCGGGATCTTCGTTGCGCGCCCCGACCTTGTAGAGGATGTTTACGGCCGCGAGTTTCGACTGGCGGTCGCGGTTGACGGCCACCGTCAGCCCGTTGGAAAGGGTATGTCGTTTGTACGGTATCATCGTGTGGGGTTTGAGGCGGAGATAGTGCAAGTCGCGTGCAGAATCCGATGCGTTTTTCTGCCGGAACGCCGCCTATCGGGCCGGAATTCTCCGAGTGCAAAGATAGAGGATTTCGGCGGAGAAAACAACCGGGCGGAGTGTGAAAAGAATAACATTCCGACTGTTAAAAAACTAACGCAAAAAATGCTGGGTACTCTTGGGGGAATTTTATACCTTTGCATCAGTCTTGCGCGCATGTATGTGTGTAAAATACTGAAAATTAACAATTTTCAAGTCTATTGATATGGCAGAGAAAAAATTTATCACCTGTGATGGAAATTATGCTGCGGCACACATCGCCTACCTGTTTTCGGAGGTGGCTGCAATCTATCCCATCACGCCGTCGTCGACCATGGCGGAATTGGTCGACGAGTGGGCGGCCCAGGGTCGCAAAAACATCTTCGGAGAGACGGTCAAGGTCGTCGAAATGCAGTCGGAGGCCGGTGCCGCGGGTGCCGTGCACGGTTCGTTGCAGAGCGGCGCGCTGACCTCGACGTTCACCGCATCGCAGGGTCTGCTGCTGATGATTCCCAATATGTACAAGATTTCGGGCGAGCTGTTGCCGGGCGTGTTCCACGTCTCGGCGCGTGCGCTGGCCGCGCAGTCGCTGTCGATCTTCGGCGATCATCAGGACGTGATGGCCACGCGCCAGACCGGATTCGCGATGATCGCCACCTCGTCCGTACAGGAGGTGATGGACCTCGCGGGCGTGGCGCACATCGTGGCGCTCAAGTCGCGCGTGCCGTTCCTCCACTTCTTCGACGGATTCCGCACCTCGCACGAGATACAGAAGATCGAGCTGATCGACGAGGCGCGCCTTACGGCGATGCTCGACCGCGAGGCGCTGAAAGAGTTCCGTGCCCGTGCGCTCAACCCCGAGCACCCCGTGACGCGCGGTACGGCCCAGAATCCCGACATCTATTTCCAGACGCGCGAGGCCGCGAACAAGTTCTACGACGCCGTGCCCGACATGGTGGCCGAGGCGATGCGCGAGATCTCCGCGATCACGGGCCGCGACTACAAGCCTTTCGTCTATTACGGTGCGGAGGATGCCGAGCATGTCGTCGTGGCGATGGGTTCGGTGACCGAGACGCTCAAAGAGACGGTCGACTACCTGAACGCCCGCGGCGGGAAGGTGGGTGTGGTGACCGTTCACCTCTACCGTCCCTTCTCGGTGAAATACCTGACGGTGGTGCTGCCCGAGACTGTGAAGCGCATCTGCGTGCTGGACCGTACCAAGGAGCCGGGAGCCAACGGCGATCCGCTCTACCTCGACGTGGTGGAGGCTTTCGCCACCTGCCCGTGCAAGAACAAGCCGCTCATCATCGGCGGCCGTTACGGTCTTTCGTCGAAGGACACCACGCCGGCGCAGATGCTCGCCGTGTTCGAGAATCTGAAAGCCGGCGAACCGAAGAACCAGTTCACGGTGGGCATCGTCGACGACGTGACGAATCGTTCGCTGCCCGTGGGCGAGGAGATCTCGATGGCCAAGCCCGGTACGTTCGAGGCGCTCTTCTTCGGACTGGGCGCCGACGGCACGGTGGGAGCCAACAAAAACTCGATCAAGATCATCGGCGGCACGACCGACAAGTATTGCCAGGCCTATTTCTCCTACGATTCGAAGAAATCGGGCGGTTACACCTCGTCGCACCTGCGTTTCGGCGACCTGCCCATCACGTCGCCCTATCTGGTCACGACGCCCGACTTCGTGGCGTGCCACGTGCCGTCGTACGTCGATAAGTACGATGTGCTCAAAGGGTTGAAGGCGGGCGGTTCGTTCCTGCTCAATTCGGTGCACGACGCTGCGACGACCTGCCGCACGCTACCCGATCACATGAAGGTCTATCTGGCCAAGAACAAGATCAATTTCTATATCATCAACGCCACGAAGATCGCTGCCGAGCTGGGACTGGGTTCGCGCACGAATACGATCATGCAGTCGGCGTTCTTCAAGATCGCCAACGTCATTCCGTTCGACAAGGCCGTCGAGCAGATGAAGAAGGCGATCCAGAAGTCCTACGGCAAGAAGGGCGAGGATATCGTCAACATGAACTATGCGGCCGTCGACGCCGGCGGCAAGCTGGTCGAGAAGGTCGAAGTGCCCGCCGAGTGGGCAGGGATCGAGGTGAAGGAGGCGTCGCACGGCGTGGACATGAAGCGCCCCGAGTTCGTCCGCAGCATCGTCGATCCGATCAACGCACTCAAAGGCGACCTGCTGCCCGTTTCGACCTTCAACGGCCGTGAGGACGGTACGTGGGACAACGGTACGGCGGCGTGGGAGAAACGCGGCATCGCCGTGAACGTGCCGGAGTGGCAGATCGACAACTGTATCCAGTGCAACCAGTGCGCCTACGTCTGCCCGCACGCCGTGATCCGTCCGTTCCTGGCCACCGACGAGGAGGCCGCCGCATCGGGCGTAGCATGGAAGCAGGGCCTGGGCGAGACGAAGGAGTACAAATTCCGCATCCAGATTTCGCCGCTCGACTGTACGGGTTGCAGCAATTGCGTGGACGTCTGCCCCGCCAAGCAGAAGGCGCTGGTGATGAAACCGCTCGAATCGCAGCTCGATCAGCAGAAGAACTGGGAGTACTGCAACGAGAAGGTGGGCTACAAGGGCGACGCGGTCGACAAGACCCGTTCGGTCAAGAATCTGCAATTCACGCAGCCGCTCTTCGAGTTTTCGGGAGCCTGCGCCGGCTGCGGCGAGACGCCCTACATCAAGGCCATTACGCAGCTCTTCGGCGACAAGATGATGGTGGCCAATGCTACGGGCTGTACGTCGATCTACTCGGGTTCGGCGCCTTCGACTCCCTACTGCACCAATGCGCAGGGACAGGGCCCGGCGTGGGCCAACTCGCTCTTCGAGGACAATGCCGAATTCGGTCTGGGTATGCACGTGGGCGTGGAGAAGCAGCGCGACAAGATACAGCACCTCATGGAGCGGGCGATCGCCGAATGCACGAAGTGCTCCGACGAGCTGAAAGGCGTGATGAAGGAGTGGATCGAAGCGCGCGGTTCGTCGGCGCGTTCGGCCGAGGTGTCGGCACGGCTCGTCCCGATGATGGAGGCCTGCGGCTGCGACACCTGCAAGGAGATTCTGGCGATGAAAGACCTGCTGGTCAAGAAGTCGCAGTGGATCATCGGCGGCGACGGCTGGGGCTACGACATCGGTTACGGCGGCGTGGATCATGTGCTGGCGTCGGGTATGGATGTCAATATCCTGATCGTCGACACGGAGGTCTACTCCAATACGGGCGGTCAGTCGTCCAAGGCGACGCCGGTGGGTGCCGTGGCGAAGTTCGCGTCGAGCGGCAAACGCATCCGCAAGAAGGACATCGGTGCGATGGCCATGACCTACGGCTACGTCTACGTGGCGCAGGTTTCGATCGGCGCATCGCAGATGCAGCTCTTCAACGTGCTCAAAGAGGCGGAGGCCTATCCCGGCCCGTCGCTCGTGATCGCCTATGCGCCGTGTATCAACCACGGTATCAAGGGCGGCATGACGCGCACGCAGACCGTCGGCAAGGAGGCCGTAGCCTGCGGTTACTGGCACCTGTGGCACTACAATCCCGAACTGGCCGAGCAGGGCAAGAATCCCTTCGTGCTCGATTCGAAGGAGCCCGACTGGTCGAAGTTCCGCGAGTTCCTGATGAAGGAGGTGCGCTACACTTCGCTGTTGAAGACCTTCCCGGCCGAGGCCGAGGAGTTGTTCGAGGCAGCCGAGGAGAATGCCAAGTGGCGTTACGCCGGTTATCAGCGGCTCTCGAAAATGGAATATTAGTCCCGCATGACGAATTTTGCCGGAAGGATGCAGGATTTGCCTTCTTCCGGCATTTTTATTGAAAACAGGATCGGAAACCGATCGAAACCAAAATGATTACGAAGATGAAACAGATTTTAGGAGCGGCTGCGGCGATGCTGATGCTGGCGGCCTGCGGAAGCCCGAAAACGAACCTCCCGCTGGAAGGGACGCAGTGGAAACTCACGGAGATGGACGGCAAGGCCGATCCCGCCTTCGCGGCCGGAGAGGATACGTTCAATTTCACGCTCGACCCGTCGCGGATGATGGTCTACGGCGTGGGTGCCTGCAACCGCCTGTTCGGCCCCTACGAACTCGAAGAGGGGAACGGACTCGACATCGAGCGGCTGGCCAGCACGATGATGGCCTGTCCGAACATGGATTTGGAGAGCCGTTTCGCGAAGCTGCTCGAAGAGGCCGACAAGTACGAGATCGACGGCGACGTGCTGACGCTTTTCGACGACGGGAAGAAGGCGCTCGTCTTCAAGGGAACGAAGGCCGAGCCGCTGCCTGCGGCCGAACCTGCGGCTGTCGGGGAGGCTCCCGCAACCGATTCGGTGAAGACCGTCGTCCCGGCCGAGAAACTGACGCCCGCCGAGAAGAAATAGGGCGGCGATATATTGTGCAAATCCCCGGAACGGACTGAAATCCGTTTCGGGGATTTTTCGTGTGGGGCGGTTACTCCGCGAATCTGCGTACTGCTGCTCCGAAGAAGGCGGAGACTGTTTCGACAGGAATCTGCTTGGAGAGAAAGAGCAAGGCGTCGATTTGTCCGTCGGGTCCGAGTGTGAAGAGGTAGGGTATCATCGCCTCGTCGGCAGGAAGCGCTTCTCGGGGAGGCATGCCATTGCCGGCCGCACGATCTCTCCATTCGAGATCGCGGAGCGTTTGCCGGAATGTCGCATCGTAATGATAGGCTCCGGCGGCTTGTAGCGAAATGTCAAATTGCTCCTCCAGTTTGTAGAGTTCCCGTATCGTCGGAGCATAACAGTTGAAACACATATCGTCGTGCAGGCGCAGAAAAATCGTGTTTCGGCCGGTTTCGGCCAGTTTCGGGTCAAGGAAAAGCGTGGCGTAGAGCAGGCGTTGCCGTTCGGCCTGTTTGCGCAGCATCTCGTTTTGTTCGATGATCGTCGACTCTATCCGATAGATGACGCTCCGGTTGCGACGTTGCAATACGAACATGGCAGTGACGGCAAGAATCACGCATAGGATCGAGGCGAGAATCAGAATATTATGGCGTCGGTTCATGGTCGGTTATCGGCAGTCGGTTTGAATCGGAATTCGACCAATACGGGATTGTCGTCGTCCCGTATGCGGTCGAGGATATGTTCGCGCATCCAGCGGTAGTGCTGCGTGCCGTCGTCGCCGTGTCGGCGGATCGCTTCACGCAGTTCGGCCGGTCGCAGGTAGGTTAGGAACCCGTCGGGCGAAGAACCCAGACTGATGTATTGCAGAAATTTATCAATCCCGATATATGAAAGGTTATCCGTCGTCTCGGTAGATAACGAATGGGCCACGCATCGGTTTTTCATATCGAGGATGTGGAGACCGACCTCTTTTGTTTCGGGATTGCCGACTGCGCAATAGTACTGGATGGGAGATGCCGCCATGTCGAGAATCATCTTTTCGCTCGGAGAAGCATTTTCCTTCAGCATCCGATCTTCCTGCTTCGAGGTGAGCAGGTCGGGATCGGGAAGCAGGGCGATTTCGGAGATCTCGGTCGGGGCATCGGCCGAATAATAGCTGAAGATGTTGGAGTGCCCCTGCTGAATCAGAACACCCCGATCGAAAGGGAGAAAGCAATTTTTACGCCCGAGACGCATGTTCTGCTGCATGTCGACTTGCAGGGAGCCAGTCTTGCCTGAACGGATGTCGATGGTCCGTAAAAAGGACTCCTTGTTGGAGCGTAACAGGTAGTTGTCGCCGACGACCTTTATGTTTAACCCGTTGAAATCGAATGGCGTGCTGCTTACATGGGCGCCGTCCAATGTATAGACGACGATCTTGTGATGGGAGAGTACGATGATCCGGTCGTCGGCGATATCGAAATCTGCCAAATCCGCATATTCCTGCGGTCCGCGTCCCAAACGGTCGATCCGGTGCGAGAAGGAACCGTCGGTATTGAAAACGAGAATCCGCTTGTTGTCGGTTGCAATATAGAATTTATCCTTATATTTCAGTATTTTAGATATATGGCCGACCAGCGATTTATCCGAAGCGGTTTCCAGTGGAATGAATTTGCAGGTGTCGATTATATCCGATAGAACCTCGGTGACTACCGGTCGTGTCGTCGTCTCTTGGATGACCGTAGGAATGGTCTGATCCGATCGGCAGGAGGTCAGTAGAACAGGGAGGAAAATGCCGATGGTAATGAGGTAATTATTTTTCATAAGTTGAAAAAAATCGCATGAGAGCCCCCATGCGAATTATAATTGATTAGCACTCTCTTGATATATCTCCGCAAGTGCAGAAGCCTCCATCGCCACTATAAACACATACTTCGATATCGCCGGTAAACCATCCGGGACAATCCATCTCTTGCCATTGGCATTCGCCGTCTATTTCATTCCGAGAGAGTGCTTCGACTCCGCTTGAAATTAGACTTATTAGCGTTTGTGTGTCCTGCACAGCGCAGTACCCGACGTACATGGCTGCCGCGCAAACGAATGTCCCCGCAGTCCAAATAAACTTTTTCATAAATTTAAATAATTAGGTTGGTAAATGTTTTATCTCTTGATGAGATATACAAATATAATAAGTATATTTTAAAGATACAAGAAAAAATATGATTTGTTTTGATTATATTAATACTCCAGTTTGCCGATCGGCGGTGTTGCTTCGATATTGGATACAAAAAAACGGTCAGCTGCAAAAGCCGGCCGTTTTATCGAATCTCCGAAATGGGACTGTTATCCGAACAGTTCGTTGAGCACGTGCGCCAGCCGGTAGCCGGCGTAGAGAATCTGCCGTTCGGCGATGGGAAGTGCGGGATTGAGGAAATCCTCCCATACGTCGGGACTTTTGAACTGCTGGTCGGGCTGTGCCAGCACGTAGATTTGCCGGCAGTAGACGGCGCAGTCGTGGAACCAGTCGCGCACCGATCCGGCGGTGATGGCCTTGATCTCCCGCTTGGTGCAGCGGTCGAGGATGTGCTGGAACTCCATGCCGCTCCATCGCACGTTGCAGTCGAGCACGTAGCTGTCCCAGACGCCGTGGTAGTTGAGCTTGCGGCCGTCGACGTAGATGTTGAAGCCCTTGATACCTGGGTATTTGACATGCGTCGGGCAGTGCATGTCGCCCACCAGATGCACCAGATACTTGATGCTGACCACGACCGTCGAGTCGTCCAGCGACTTGTAGTCGCGCAGCAGCTCCATCGTATCCTCGATTCCCTTGATCGCATTGCCGTCGGGCTTGCGCGTGGGGTCGTACTCGTCGTTGTCGTCGACCCAGGCGGTATGCCACAGCGAGGTGTGGGCGTACTGCGGCTCGAAACGGTAGGCGTCCATCCACGAAGCGTAGTGTACGATGGAGGTGCCGATGTACTTTTCGATCGTTTTCTTCGCTTTGGGCGTAAGGTGGCATTCGGCGATGTAGGCGATGGCGTCGTGGCCCATTTTCCCCCAGCCGAAAGCGGAGTCGAAGCAGAGAATCAGCGCCGCGGAGAGCAGGAAGAGCGTCTTTTTCATTTTAGGTATTGCGGGATCGGTTAGTCGAACAGTTCGTTGAGCACGTGTGCCAGCCGGTAACCGGCGCGCAGGATTTGCCGCTCGGCGTATTCGTGCGTATGGTTGACGAAGGACTTGGTTTCGTTCTTGTCGAGTTTCTCATTGGGGCCGACCAGTTCGTAGATGTGGCGGCTGTCGCGGGCGTTTTCGTGGAACCAGTCGCGCAGCGTGCCGGCGGTGATCGTCTTGATCTGCTGTTTGGTGCAGCGATCCAACTGATGCGCGTATTCGAGGTAGCCCCAGCGGTGCGAACGCGAGATGATCTGGTCGTCCCATACGTTGTGGTAACTGCACTTGTCGCCGTTGAGGTAGACGTTGTAGCTCTTCTGGTCGGCGTACTTCACGTGGACGGGGCAGTGCATGTCGCCTACGAAGTGGATGATGCAGCGCAGGCTCATCACGACGGTCGAGTCGTCCTGCTGTTTGTAGTCCTGCAATTTGGCGATCGCGTCTTCGAGTGCGAAGATCACGTCGCCTTTCGGACGCGGTGCATAGACGAGATTCTTGTCCACGGAGGCCGTGTGCCAGGCGCTGGTATGTTCGTAACCGGGCTCGGCACGCCATTCGTCCATCCAGGTGGCGTAGTAGACGATCGAGTGGCCGAGGATTTTTTCGATCGTTTTCTTCGCCTTGGGCGTGAGGTTGCATTCGGCGATGTAGGCGATGGCGTCATGGCCCATTTTTCCCCATCCGAAGGCGCTGTTCGAGAACAGTACGAGAGCGCCGCCGAGGAGCAGCAGACTTTTTTTCATAAGATTAGAAAGTTAGGTTAATAGTCGATTATCCCAACAAAAATAGAAAAAGAGCAGGAGAAATCAAAACTTCCGTGATGTTTTGTTTCCTATCCTTTCTTTTTCGGCAGAATTGTCGGCCATAACGAAAGAGACCGGAATTTACCGGTCTCTGTGAGTCGATGCGCGGACGCCGGAGGTTCAGACGATGGCGCAATTGTGCGCGCGGCAGACGAACCACGGATTTTGCAGGTCGCGCTTGTTGTAGCGGAAGGCGGCGCCGTCCGCCAGCGCTTCGAGCCGTCCGCCCGCTTCGGCGAGGATCAGTTCGCCGGCGGCCGTATCCCACTCGTAGGTATGGGTCGTGCGGACGTAGTAGTCGACCCGCCCTTCGGCCAGCAGGCAGAATTTGTAGGAACTGCCCTGCTCGATCACTTGGGCGTCGGGATAACGACGCCGGAGCGCCTCGACGTGGGCGAAGGTTTCGGGGGTATTGTGCGAACGGGAGATGGCGATTAAGGGGTGCGCGTGCCGTTCGGCGACGAGCGGCAGCCGGCGGGCTCCCTGTTTGATTTCGTCGAAGGTGTAGGCGGCGTCGGCGCTGGGTTCGACCCCGTCGCGCACATAGGAGCCGAAGCCCCGGTCGGCGAAGTAGATCTTGTGCAGATAGGGGACGTAGATCACGGCCGCCGCACAGACGTTGTTCTCCATCAGGGCGATGTTGATCGTGAACTCGTTGTTGCCGGCGATGAATTCGCGCGTGCCGTCCAGCGGATCGACTAGCCAGAAGAGTTCCCAGTTGCAGCGCTCCTCGTAGTGCATTTCGCGGCCGTCCTCGCTCAGAATCGGGATGCGTGTCTGTCCCAGCGTGCGCTTGATCGCCTCGTGCGCCGCACGGTCGGCGGCGGTGATGGAGCGGAAATTTCCGTCGTACTTCGACAGGTCGTAATCGTCGCGGTGTTCGTAGATCCGCATTACGGCGGCTCCGGCACGTACTGCGGCATTGAACGTATGGGGTAGCAGAAAGCGTTTGATCTGTTCGCTCAACATGGTTTCGGTCGTATTGATACTCATTGGCCCGTTCAAAGATAACAATATTTTCGATATTGCGTATGTAAAACGTAAAAACATACCGCTTATTGCTTCTCCGGAATGCCGGAAAAACCTTCGGAAATGCCGTTGCGGCGGTATCCGGTTTCGCAACTTCCTAAAAATATGCCAAAACGGTTTGCCGACGGCGAAAAATTTACGGGGCCCGGATTGGATATTCCGAAATATTGCGTATATTTGCGGACTGAAATTTATGTTTGAAAACATAATCGACACAGATGTACGTAATAGTAGAGATTGCAGGTCAGCAATTTAAGGCTGAAAAAGGTCGGAAGCTCTATGTTCACCGTCTTTCGGGCGAGGTAGACTCGTCGGTGAGCTTCGACAAAATCCTGCTCGCAGACAACGACGGTCAGGTCAAGGTAGGCGCACCTGTAGTAGAAGGCGCCTCGGTGAAGTGCAAGATTCTGAAACACTTGAAGGACGACAAGGTCCTCGTGTTCAAGAAGAAGCGCAGAACGGGTTATCAGAAGCAGAACGGTCACCGTCAGTATCTGACCCAGGTTCTGGTTGAAGAAATTGTCGCATAACCTTAAAATTAGAGAAACATGGCACACAAAAAAGGTGTAGGTAGTTCGAAGAACGGCCGTGAGTCGGAGAGCAAACGACTCGGAGTGAAGCTTTTCGGTGGTCAGTTCGCTAAGGCCGGCAACATCATCGTTCGCCAGCGGGGTACGGTGCACAACCCGGGTGAAAACGTGGGTATCGGCAAGGACCACACGCTTTTCGCACTGGTCGACGGAACGGTTTCGTTCTGCAAGAAGCGCGAAGGCAAATCCTATGTGAGCGTAACGCCTCTGGCCGAGTAAGCCGGGCACGACGGATACGAAATCCGGTCTCCCTGGAAGGGAGACCGGATTTTTGTATAGTAGCCTTTGTCCGGTTTCGGGAGGTCGAGATAGGGCGGCTTGCGCTCGCCGGGACTCGCATCGGTTCCGGCGTCGGCGAACAGCGGACGGACCCGCGGAAATCAGAGATTCTGCGGATAAGCGTTTCTTTTGCGGCGGGATCGGTCGTTCCGCCGTTTCGTCTTCGGACGTGCGGGGCGACGGTGCCTCCGCCGGTCAGAACAGTTGCAATTTCACTCCGAACGACAGCCCGACGATGTCCCAGCCGTCGAGGCTTTTGTTGGTGACGGCGCTGATGAGGTAGAGGTCGCAGGTGCTCAGTTCGTAGTAGGCCGTGACGCCTTTGAGCAGCGAGCGCGTGCAGCGGTTGGTATAGAGCGTCAACCGCTGTCCGATGAAGAGGAAGGTGTGTATCTTGGTGGAGAAGGTGTAGTACTTGCGCGGATAGCGGTCGGGTTCCTTGACCCAGAACTTCTCGCCGATGATCGTGTTGACGTACATGCCGCAGTAGAAAGGTTCGACGGCGAAACGGTTGCCGCAGGCGATGCTCCACGGGATGTAGCTCTGTTTGGCTGTGGTGGTGACGTAGAATTTGTCGGCCTTGCTGCGCGGCAGGAATCCCAGGTAGAGATCCGTCTCCCATTGACATTTGCGTCCGTAGTCCCATCCGGCACCGAAAGAGAGGAAACCCATGCCGCCGGCGTATTGTACCTTGACGTGGGTGGGGATCATGCGCCGCCATCCGTCGCGGCAGGTATGGCGGCGCCGGTCGAGCGGCAGCCGCTTGATCCGGTGCGTCCGCACGGCGGGCAGGGTGTCGCCGGCGAGCTGCGGCAGTTCTTCCGTACGGCCGGCCGGAGAGAATGCGATCGTTGCGGGGGCGATGGCGGGTGCGGGCGGATGCAGCGGCAGAGAGTCGGCGGCGGGGACGGCGTGTCCCACCCCGCAGAGCGGAAGCAGGAGCAGCAGACTAAAAATCGACCTTCTCATAGCTGTATCCGTCGGGGGTGAGCGTATATAGGATATAGGTGCGTTTCTCGATGTTCGGGCAGCCGTAGTACATCATGCCGTCGCCGAAAATATCCTCCTCGATCCAACGGTGTTCGTGGCCGAAGATGCAGCAGAGCGGCTGGGGAAAGCGCATGACGTAGTGTTCGAAGACTTTGGCCACGTTGTTGTTGAACTGGAAGTCGTAGGGGCGCACGTGCATGGCGAAGATCGTGCGGCGCGCCGGCGGTGCGAACGAGCCGTATTCGTGTTCGAGGAAATCGAAATCGGGGACGGGATGCGAGTAGTCGTACTCCATGGCGTTGGTGTTCAGACAGACGAAGCGCACGTCGGCGGCCGTGAATGCGAAGTCGGACGGTCCGAAAATCTTCTCGAACACCGCTTCGCCCGTACCCTGGCAGTCGTGATTGCCCAGCAGGCAGACGTAAGGTACGCGCAGGCGGTTGAGGATGTCGCGCTGCCACATGAACTCTTTTTTCAGCCCGAAATCCGAGAGGTCGCCGCCGTGGAGCACGAAGTCGATGTCGTCGCGGGCGTTGAGCGCTTCGACGGCTTTTTCGGTTTCGTCGTACCAGCGCTGCGTGTCGCTGATCATGGCGAAACGCACGGTCTGCCTGCCGCGGCAGGCGGCTTCGATGCGGGCGATGTTCTTGGCGTTGATATTCTGCTCTCCGCTTATGTCTGTGTCGTAGGGGTGGTATTCGATATGGTCGCAGCCTGCGGCGAGCAGCGGAAGCAGGAGCAGACCGGTTCGTAAAAGGCTTCTCATGGCAAACGGTTTCTTCGGAACAAAGGAATCGTTTTTTACGCCGCCGCAAAGCCCGATACGTCGGACGATCTGTCAAAAATAACCGATTTTCGCTGCCGGCCGCATCCGTGTCCGGGAACAGAAGGATTCCGCAGCGCCGAAAGCCCATTACGCGGTTTTCGGCGCTGCGGAATCTCTTCGTGCGAGCGGACCGTTATTTCTGTTCGTGCTCCACGTCGCAGCCGGCGCAGTTGCCCGAGCAGAGACCCGACGTGTCGGAGCAGTCGGCCTGCTGCATCGCTTCGCGCGTCTCCTGCACGGCGCATTTGATGCCGCGGCGCTGCATCTCCTTGTTGGTCGAGATTTCCGAATCGATATGATGGCCTTTGAGCATGAGCGTGAGCGACATACCCGCGACGAAGAGCGCGACGGCCGCGACGGCGCACAGAATGACGATGATCCAGTTGGACATAACGAATTCAATCTTAAAAGTTTCCCGACTCCGACTTGAAGTCTCGCTTCATGGAGGAAAAAGGGGTGGAAAATTTGTGCTTTCCGCAACAAATTTATACATTTGTCTGCAAAACGCAAAATGCCTGCCCCGATCGTTCGCACGGGACGGTCGCCTGCGGCACGATCCCTGCGGGCGGATGTCGCGGCGGACGGAGGCGGACGCCGGCGACGTGCGCGCCGGAGGCGGAAAACAACGAAGAGCAATTATGAAAATCGTCATAGCAGGAGCCGGAGAGATGGGCAGCCATCTGGCGACGATGCTGAGCGGCAACGGCCACGACATCACGGTCATCGACCGCGACGCCAAGGCGCTCGAAGAGGTGGGGACGCTGGCCGACATCATCACCGTCGAGGGGGACTCGACCACCTTCGAGGCGCTGCGCAAGGCCTCGACACGCAAGTGCGATCTCTTCATCGCGGTGAACCACACCGAAAACGACAACATCGTCGCGGCGGTGATCGCCAAGCAGCTCGGTGCGCGCAAAACCATCGCCCGCATCGACAACAACGAGTATCTCGAACCCAACAACAAGGAGATTTTCATCGAAATGGGAATCGACTACCTTTTCTATCCCGAAAAGGTCGCGGCGGCCGAGGTGGTCGATCTGCTGGGGCACACCTCGACGACCGAATACGTGGATTTTTCAGGCGGACGGCTTTCGCTGTCGGTCTTCAAGTTGGAACCTACCTCTCCGCTCGTCGGCAGGGAGCTGGCCGGCTTTTCGGACAGCGACGCCGAGCTGAGCTACCGTACGGTGGCCATCACGCGCGACGGGAGGACGATCATTCCCCACGCCGAGGAGCGTTTCGAGGAGGGCGACACGATCTACGTGATCGCCCGTCAGGATGCGGTGCGCGAGGTGAACGACCTGTCGGGGCAGTCGCACATCGAGGTGAAGAACCTGATGATCCTGGGCGGATCGCGCATCGGCGTGCAGGTGGCTTCCGAGTTGCAGAACGAGGTCAACATCAAACTGATCGACTACAACGCCGAGAAGGCCTACCGGTTGGCGGAGCTGCTGGACAAGACGCTCATCATCAATGTCGACGGCCGCAACACCGAGGCGATGCTCGAAGAGGGACTGCCCAATATGGACGCCTTCCTGGCCGTCACGGGGCGCAGCGAGACCAACATCCTCGCGGCGCTGCTGGCGCGCCGCATGGGGGTGAAGAAGGTGATCGCCGAGGTCGAGAACCTCAATTACATCAATCTGGCCGAGAGCATGGGCATCGATACGATCGTCAACAAGAAGCTGATTACGGCGTCGAACATCTTCCGTTTCACGATGTCGTCCGACGTGCAGGCGATCAAATACCTCACGGGCAGCGAAGCCGAGGTGATGGAGTTCATCGCCAAGCCCAACTCGCCCGCTACGCGCAGCCGCATCAAGGAGATGGGGCTGCCGGAGAATGTCATCATCGGCGGCATCGTCCGCGGCGACAAGGTCGAAATCGCCGTCGGGAGTACCGAGATCAAGGCTTTCGACCGTGTGGTGGTCTTCGCCCTGCCGGATGCGGTGGAGCGAGTGTGCGATTTTTTTAATTGATTAACGGCGGCCGGCCCGCTCCGTATGCGATCGGAACGGATGGAGGGAGCGGCGAGGCGCAGTTGTAACTGATTTTCCGGTGTCATTCAAGAGTACGATTTTACGGACTTTTTTCTCGTTGCGCAGCCGTTCGGTCGAACGGTTCCGGCGTCGTCCCGCCGAGACGCAGCGCAAAGAACTCGAACGGCTGCTGCGCGAGTGTGCGCGAACCGAGTTCGGACGACGGTACGGTTTCGGGGAGATCCGCACGCCCGAAGCGTTCGCGCAGCGGGTGGAGCGGTTCGATTACACGTCGTTCAAACCCTACGTCGAGCGGATGATGGCGGGCGAGGCCGATGTCGCGGCGCCCGGCCGGGTGCGGTGGTTCGCCCGTTCGTCGGGCACGACCTCCGAGCGGAGCAAATACCTGCCCGTCACCGACGTCTCGCTGTGGCGCTGCCACACGCGGGGGCTGCGCGACGTGGCGACCCTCTACGTGGGGCAGTATCCCTCGACACGGGTATTCGAGGGGAAGACCCTGACGCTCGGGGGCACCTGTTCGAAGAGCGGCGGAATCGTCGTAGGCGACCTGTCGGCGCTGCTGGTCGAGCGAACTCCTTTTTGGAGCGGCTGGTTCCGCACGCCGCGCCGCGAGACGGCATTGCTGGACGATTTCGACGAGAAGGTCGAACGCATCTGCCGCGAGTGCGCGTCGGAGCGGGTGACGGCCTTCGCCGGTGTCCCGTCGTGGAACCTGGCGCTGTTGCGCCGCATGGTGGAGTACACGGGGCGCCGCAACCTGTGCGAGGTATGGCCGCATCTGGAACTGTTCGCGCACGGAGGCGTGGGGTTCGAACCCTACCGTGTGGCGTTCCGCGAACTGATCCCTTCGGCGGAGATGCACTACATGGAGACCTACAACGCCTCGGAGGGATTTTTCGCCATCGCCGACGATGCGTCGCGCGACGACATGCTGCTGATGCTCGATTACGGCACCTATTACGAGTTCCGCGACGGCGACGAGGTGGTGCCGCTCGAAGGCGTGCAGGCGGGGCGGAGGTATGCGATGCTCATTTCGTCGTGCAACGGGCTGTGGCGTTACGAGTTGGGCGACGTGGTGGAGTTCACCTCGACCGATCCCTACCGGATTCGGGTCGCCGGGCGTACGCGCCAGTTCATCAACGCTTTCGGCGAGGAGGTGGTCATGGAAAATGCCGAACGGGCGGTGACGGTCGCCGCCGAAGCCACGGGTGCCGTGGTGTCGGAGTATACGGCCGGTCCCCGCTACATGACGCTGCACGGGCGGGGCGCCCACGAATGGATCGTGGAGTTCGGCCGCGTTCCGGAGAGTTTCGATGCCTTTGTCCAAAAACTCGACGGCGAACTGATGCGGCTCAACTCCGATTACGAGGCCAAACGCCGCAGTACGATGGCGCCGCCCGAGATGCATGTCGTTCCGGCGGGTACGTTCGCCCGCTGGATGCTTCGGCGCGGCAAAAACAAGGTTCCGCGCCTTGCCAACGACCGCAGGGTGTTGGAGGATGTGCTGGCGACGACGGCCGAACAGGATGCGGCGGTAGGCGTGCGGGGGTAGCGGCCCCGGCGGCTGTGGTGTCGCGGTTCGCCGGCAGCGGTCGGAGTTGCACGAGCCGTTTCGTGTGAGAGCACTTCGCCGCACGGGGCGACGGCGCGCAGCACTGTCGGGAAGATGGCGGCAGGAACGTCTGGCGGCAGGTGTGAATTGATAACGAAGGAGAATATAGAGTTCCGATTTCGTTTGAACCCCTCCCTTTGGCAAAGGGAGGGGCGAAGGGGAGGGAATGTCGGCATCCGCGCAGCGGCAATGCGCGGCGTGAACGTCCGGCGGCAGGTGTGAATTGATAACGAAGGAGATTATAACGACATGTACATTGCAATTGCGGGAAATATCGGCAGCGGAAAGACAACGTTGACCGAGATACTGACCCGGCACTACAACGCGAAGGCCTACTATGAGGAGAGCAACAATCCTTATATCGGCGATTTCTACAACGACATGCAGCGGTGGGCGTTCCACCTGCAAATCTATTTTCTGGGCAGTCGTATCCAGCAGACGCTCGATATGCTCGCATCGGGCGACGACGTGATCGTTCAGGATCGCACGATCTACGAGGATGCCCACATCTTCGCCGACAACCTGCACCAGATGGGGCTGATGTCGACGCGCGATTTGGAGACCTATATGGGGATTTTCCGGCTCGGTTCGGGGTTCATTCCCCGCCCCGATCTGCTGATCTATCTTCGGGCGAGCGTGCCGACGCTCACCGCGCAGATCCGCAAACGCGGGCGCGACTACGAAATGAATATCGACGAGGACTACCTCTGTCGTCTGAATACCAAGTACGAACACTGGGTCAACGACATCTACGACGGCGAAGTGCTCCTGGTCGACAAGGATACGGAGGATTTCGTGGAGAATCCCGCCGTGTTGGAGAAGATTTGCCGGCGGATCGACCGGTTGCGTAACGAACAGAAGCGTTGACGATGCTGCCTGCGAAATTCGTCGAACGCGTCCTGCGCGAACTGGGTCCGGACGAGGGCGGCGCGTTGTGCCGTGCGCTGACGGGCGAACCGTCCGTTTCGGTGCGGCTCAATGCGGCCAAGGGACTCGCCGCACCCTCCGGCCGTCCGATCGGTTGGAGCACGGGAGGATACTGGCTCGATGCCCGTCCGTCGTTTACGCTCGACCCCGATTTTCACGCAGGACGCTACTATGTGCAGGAGGCGTCGTCGCAGTTCGTCGGCCATATCGTCGCGACGTGCGGCGGAATCGGGGGCGGGCGCGTGCTCGATCTGTGCGCTGCTCCGGGAGGGAAGACGACTCTCTATTCGACGCTTGCAGGGCACGGCGGGCTGGTCGTAGCGAACGAGATCGTCCGCAACCGTGCCGCCGTGCTGGCCGACAATGTCCGTAAATGGGGCGTGGGCAACGTGGCCGTGACGGTCAACGATCCGTCGCAGGTTGCCCGTCTCGAAGGGTGGTTCGACGCGGTGGCGGTCGATGCGCCCTGTTCGGGCGAGGGGATGTTCCGCAAGTCGGAGGAGGCGCGCACGGAGTGGAGCGAGGCCGGTGTGGCGCAGTGTGCCGAACGGCAGCGGGGTATTCTGCGCGAAGCGTGGCGGGCCCTGCGTCCCGGCGGATTGCTGTTGTACAGCACCTGTACCTTCAACTTTATGGAGAACGAAGGAGTGCTGCGCGACTTCTCGGCCTGGGCGGCCGGCGAGACCGAACCTGCCGAACGGATCGCGGTCGATCCGGCGTGGGGCGTCGTGTGCGGCGCGGAGGGCGATTTCCAGACCTTCCGCTTCTATCCCCACAGGGTGGAGGGCGAGGGCTTTTTCGCGGCGGCGGTGCGCAAACGTGCCGCCGGCGGCGAGCGGCGGCGAATGCCCAGACCGCAGCGCGACCCGCTGGCGTGGGCCGACCGCCGTGCCGTGCAGGAGTTGGAGCGGTGGGTGGAGGAGCCCGAAGCGATGCGGTTCGCTGCCGTGGGCGATACGTTCTACGGCTATTGGCAGCCGCAGGCGGAGGCCGTGGCGATGCTTTCGGGTGTGTTGAACGTCATTGCGTCGGGGGTGGAGATGGGACCGCTTTTCAAGGGCGTTCTCCGGCCGGCCCATGCGCTGGCGCTCTTCACGGGGCTGCGCCGCGGGGCGGCGGCCGTGTGCGAGTTGCCGCCGGAGGAGGCGCTGCGCTACCTGCGTCGCGGCGAGGTGGCTGCCGGCCGTTTCGCGGAAGGGATGAATCTGGTGACGGCCGACGGTGCGGCGCTGGGATTCGCCAAGCGGATCGGGCGCCGTTGCAACAATCTGTATCCGAATTCGCTCAGGATACTCAAAGGATAGGACGATAAATTTTACGGGATATGGCAAAGAAACTGTTTTATTCGATGGGCGAGGTGTCGGAGATGTTCGATGTAAACCCCTCTCTGATCCGGCATTGGGAGTCGAAATTCGAGGTGCTGAAACCGCAGAAGAACAAGAAGGGCAACCGGATGTTCACGCCCGAGGACGTGGAGAACCTCAAACTGATCTATCATCTGGTCAAGGAGCGCGGGATGACGCTCGACGGCGCCCGGCGGGCGTTGAAGGGAGGCGGTATGCCGGGCGTGGCGCGCGATATGGAGCTGCTGGAGCGGTTGCAGTCGATCCGCGCGCAGCTCGTCGAGGTGCGCAACGAGTTGAAGGAGAGTGCCGAACGGGCGATCGTAGTCGATTCCGACGTGCCCGAAGCGGCACCGGCGCCGGTTGCGCCGGCGGCAGAGGTTCCCGCGGTACAGTCGCAGGCCCGGCGGCGCGGACGCCGCAAGAAGGAGGAGCCCGAACATAAGGAGTTATTCGCGTTTTACGAACAATCGCTTTTCTGACCATGAAGATCAAGGAGATAACCGACGCGATCGAGCGTTTCGCGCCGCTTGCGTTGCAGGAGGGATACGACAATGCCGGTCTGGTGGTGGGCGATCCCGAACGGGAGGTCGGCCGTGCCCTGCTGGCCGTGGACGTGACCGAGGAGGTGCTCGCCGAAGCCGAGCAGGAGGGTTGCGACCTCGTCGTGACGCATCATCCGATCGTCTTCCATCCGCTCAAACGACTCAACGAAGCCGATTACGTGCAGCGGTGCGTGGCGCGGGCCGTGCGCCGGGACATCGCGCTCTACGCCTGCCACACCAATCTCGACAGCGCCCCGAACGGCATGAGCTGGCGGCTGGCCTCCGAGTTGGGAATCGGTTCGCTGCGTGTGCTGGCGCCGTCGCCCGACAAGGGCGAGGGGGTGGGTTTCGGCGTGGTGGGCGAGCTGCCCGAAGCCGTGCCGACGCTCGACTATCTGCGCGAGGCGGGGCGGCGGCTCCGCGTCGGGGCGTTGCGCCACAGCCGGATCGTGCACGAACGGGTGCGCCGCGTGGCGGTTTGTACCGGTGCCGGCGGGTCGCTCCTCGGCGAAGCCCTGCGTGCGGGCGCCGAGCTCTATCTGACGGCCGATCTGAAATATAACGACTTCATGGCCCCTTCGGGACGGCTCACGGTGGCGGATATCGGCCATTTCGAAAGCGAATATTGCGCAATTGAGATTTTATTTGAGATTTTTTCGAAAAATTTGCGTACCTTTGCCGTTCGCAAGAGCCGCTGCTCTTGCAATCCGGTGAATTACCTTTGTTTATGACGTTTTCGGTGGCGCGAGGGCCGGTCTGCTTGCAGGCTGCGGTCGGGCGGAGAGGACGCAGAAAAGAAGTTCAATCATTAAATACGACATATGGCAGCACAGAAGAAAACAGCCGAAGTCGATTACTCCATGCAGGAGAAAATTCTGGCACTCTACGAGTTGCAGAAAATCGATTCGAAGATCGACGAAATCAACAAAATCAAAGGCGAGCTTCCGTTGGAGGTACAGGATCTGGAAGATGAGTTGGCCGGTCTGAACACCCGTATCGAGCATATCAACGGCGAGATCGAGGAGTTGAACGCCCTGACGAAACAGCGTAAGCGCGAGGTGGACCAGGCCAAAATCCTCATCGGCAACTATAAGGAGCAGCAGAACAACGTGCGCAACAACCGCGAGTTCGACGCCATTACCAAGGAGATCGAGTATCAGGAGCTCGAAATCGAACTGGCCGAAAAGCGTCTCAAAGAGTATGCGGCCGCTGTCAAGGCCAAGAAGGCGCTGCTGGAAGAGACCGAAGGGATCGTCGCCGACCGGAAAGCCGATTTGGAGGTGAAACAGGGCGAGTTGAAGAGCATCGAGGAGGAGACGGCTTCGCAGGTCGCCGAATTCGGCGAGCAGGCGGATGTCGCCAAGGCCAAGATCGACGAGCGCCTGCTGGCAGCCTACAACCGGATTCGCAGCAACGTGCACAACGGGTTGGCCGTAGTGACCGTCAAGCGCGATGCGTGCGGCGGCTGCTTCAATCGGATTCCGCCTCAGCGCCAGGCCGATATCCGTCAGGGCAAGAAGATCATCATCTGCGAATACTGCGGCCGTATTCTGGTCGCCGACCCCGACGGCGCGGAAGAGTAGTCCGTAACGGGACATAGCGGAGGTTTCGTCTCTTTCGAGGCGGAACCTCCCTCTTTTTGCGGTGTCCTGCGGGCCGTGCCTCCGGCGCGGTCGCCGCCGGTCGGGAACATGCCTTCTTTCCGCCGATTGCGGGGCGGGAGGCAGCGGTTGCGCTCGGCCGAACGGCGGGATTGCGCGGAGGTTTGTACGGGGCGGTGTCGGCGTGCTGTCGGCACCCCGTGCCGTGGCTGCCGGAGTTTCGTCGCAGAGCGAGACGCCGCGCGGCATATTTTAGGAGAAAACGTGCCAACTTCTCCAAATAATCGTTACCTTTGCACAATATATATTGGAAAATTAAAATTCCTGATAGATGAAAATCGCTCTTGCTCAGTTGAATTATACGATCGGCGACATTGAAGGGAACAAGTCGAAAATCATCGGCGCCGTCGAGCGGGCCAAGTCCGAGGGCGCCGATCTCGTCGTCTTCGCCGAGCAGGCCCTCAGCGGAACGCCCGCCCTGGATCTGTTGTGCAAAACGACGTTTATCGAACTTTGCGAGGAGGCGTTGGACGAGATCGCTTCGCATTGCGGCCGTATCGCGGCCGTCGTGGGTGTTCCCGTGCTGACCGAATGCGGTACGGTGAGCGCCGCCGCCGTCATCCAGCATGGCGAGGTCGAGCGTTGCATAAGCAAGCGTTTCATCACCGCACGCCGCGAAATGGGATTTCTCGTTCAGGGAAGCGGCTGCGAGACGATCACGATCTGCGGCGAGCGGGTGGCCGTCATCGTGGGGGACGACCTGAGCCGCACCTCCAATTTCGACAAGTCGGTCGATCTGATCCTCAGCATCAACGCCCGCCGTTTCGGCAAGGGAATGATGACCTATCGCTACAACACGATGCACGATCTGGCATACGTGGAGTCGAAGCGCATCATGCTCATCAACCAGGTGGGCGGTTCGACCGAAATCGTCTACGACGGCACGTCGGCCGTCGTGGGTGCCGACGGGCAGATCGAACTGCTGATGAAGAGTTTCGAGGAGGATTTCGCGATCTTCGACACGCGGGCCGAGCACGAACCGATCGCGGTGCCCTATACCACCTACAAGGATCGTACCCGCATGGTCTATTCGGCCGCGGTCTGCGGTCTGCACGACTATTTCGGGAAGAACGGCTATACGAAGGCCGCCATCGGCCTTTCGGGCGGTATCGACTCGGCGGTGGTCGCCTGTCTGGCCGTCGATGCGCTGGGGCGTGAAAACGTCAAGGCGCTGTTGATGCCGTCGCAGTTTTCGTCCGACCACTCGGTGGTCGACGCGCGCGAGTTGGCCGACAATCTGGGAATCGCTTACGACGTGGTTCCGATTACGGAGGCTTACAAGGCCGTCGTCGATACGATGAAACCCGTTATCGGCGGTACGGCGTTCGACGCGACGGAGGAGAACATCCAGGCGCGTCTGCGCACGGTGATGCTGATGGCTCTACAAAACAAATGCGGGTATATCCTGCTCAACTCCTCGAACAAGAGCGAAAATGCACTCGGTTTCTGTACGCTTTACGGCGATACGGCCGGTGCGTTCAGCGTGACGGGCGACCTCTATAAGGGCGAGATCTACGATCTGGCCCGTTACATCAATAAACTGCACGACGACGTGATTCCCGACAGTATCCTTACGAAGGAGCCGTCGTCGGAGCTGCATCCCGGTCAGAAGGACAGCGACATCCTGCCGCCCTACGAGGTGGTGGACGCCATTCTGTTTCGCATGATCGAGGAGGGGCAGCACCGCGAGGAGATCGTCAATGCGGGTTTCGACGCCGAGGTGGTGGAGAAGATTCACCAGATGCTGATGCGCAACGAGAAGAAGCGTTACCAGTTCCCTCCCGTATTGCGGCTTTCGGCCTGCGCGTTCGGTCACGAACGCATCCTGCCGCTGACCAACAAGTACGGCGATTAGGCGGCGATGACGCGGCCGATCGAACATATCGCCACGGTTGTACGCGCGGGCGATGGAGTCGTGGAGGTGGAGCTCACGGCGCAGAGCGCCTGTGCCTCCTGCCACGCACGTATGGTGTGCGGTATGGGCGAATCGACCCGAAAACGGATCGAGATCGCGACGCCCGAGGCCCCTTCCTTCACGGCGGGGGAGCGCGTAACGGTCTCGGTGGAGCGGAATATGGGCATGACTGCGGTCCTTTGGGCCTACGTCGTGCCCTTCGTCGTGTTGTTGGGGGCGCTCGTGGCCGCATCGCTGGCCGGCTGGAGCGACGGTGCGGCTGCGTTGGCGGCTGTGGGCGGCATCGCTCTCTATTACGGGACGCTCTACCTGCTGCGGGAGCGGTTGGAGAAGAAAATTCATTTCAAAATTCATAAACAATAATGGAAGTATTGCTTTATACGATCCTGACACTTTGCGTGCTGGGAGTATTGGCGGCGATCGTGCTCTATTTCGTCGCCCGGAAGTTCCGCGTCGAGGAAGATCCCCGCATCGATGTGGTGGAGAAGATGCTGCCCGGTGCGAACTGCGGCGGCTGCGGCTTCGCCGGCTGTCGGGGAATGGCCGACGCGCTGGTCAAACGCGAGGATATTTCCGAGTTGTTCTGTCCGGTGGGCGGCGCCGAGGCGATGAAGCAGTGCGCAGCGTATCTGGGCAAGACGACTCCCGAAAAGGAGGCGCAGACCGCGACCGTACGTTGCGGCGGAACGTGCGCCAAGCGTCCCCGCACGAACCGGTTCGACGGTGCACGGTCATGCGCCGTGGCTGCGTCGCTCTACGTGGGGGAGACGGGCTGCGCCTACGGCTGTCTGGGTTTCGGCGACTGCGTGAGCGCGTGCGCTTTCGGTGCGCTCTCGATGGACCCCGAAACGGGACTTCCGGTGGTCGACGCCGACAAGTGCACCGCCTGCGGCGCCTGCGTCAAGGCATGTCCGAAGGGGATCATCGAACTGCGCAAGAGGTGGCCCAAGCACCGCGCCGTCTATGTGTCGTGCGTCTCGAAGGACAAGGGGGCCGTGGTGATGAAGGCCTGCAAGGCGGGCTGTATCGGCTGCGGCAAGTGCGTAAAGGTCTGTTCGTTCGACGCGATCAAGGTGGAGAACAACCTGGCTTACATCGATCCGCTGAAGTGCAAACTGTGCCGTAAGTGCGTCAACGAATGCCCTACGGGCGCGATCCGTCTGGTGGGCATGGAGCCGCTGCCGCGCGAACCGAAGGCCGCTCCGGCCGCCGCCGTGAAACCCGCGCCGGCGAAATCTGCGGACGGCGAGTCCCCGAAGAGTGAATAATCAAACAGGAAAGAGTTATATGAAGACATTTCCCATCGGCGGTGTCCATCCGTCGGATAACAAATTGTCGCGGGCCGTGGCCGTCGAGCGCTTCGCGCTGCCCGACGAAGTGCGGATTCCGCTGGCACAGCATATCGGCGCGCCGGCCGTAGCGAAGGTCGCCAAAGGCGACAAGGTGCTCGCGGGGCAGTTGATCGCCGAAGCCGCGAGTTTCATGTCGGCCAACATCCACGCTCCGGTTTCGGGCACGGTGACGGCCGTCGACCTGCAACCCAACGGGCAGGGGGTGCGTCAGATGATGATTACGATCAAGCGCGAAGGCGACGAGTGGGTGCCGGAAGTCGATCTTACGCCCGATCTGGTGCGCGAATGCACGCTCGAACCCAAAGAGATCCTCGACCGGATCAAGGCGGCCGGCATCGTCGGCATGGGCGGTGCGACCTTCCCCACGCACGTGAAGCTGTCGGTACCTCCCGGTAAGAAAACCGAATTCTTGATTATCAACGGAGTGGAGTGCGAACCTTACCTTACCTCCGATCATCGCACGATGCTCGAAAAGGGCGAGGAGCTGATGGTCGGTACGACGATCCTGATGCGTGTGCTGGGCGTGAAGCAGGCGCAGATCGGTATTGAGAACAACAAACCCGACGCCATCGCGTTCCTGCGCGAGTTGTCGAAGCATTACGAGGGCGTGCGGGTTACGCCGTTGAAAGTACGCTATCCGCAGGGCGGCGAGAAGCAACTGATCGCCGCCGTGACGGGGCGTCAGGTGCCGCCTCCGCCGGGCCTTCCGATCGACGTGGGCGCCGTGGTATGCAACGCTTCGACGACGGTGGCCGTCTACGAGGCCGTGCAGAAGCGCAAGCCGCTCGTCGAGCGGATCGTGACGGTGACGGGCAAGGGCATGAAGACGCCGTCGAACTATCTGGTGCGCATGGGTACGCCGATCGCGTCGCTCGTCGAGGCGGCGGGCGGTCTGCCCGAAGGCGACGTGAAGGTGCTCAACGGCGGCCCGATGATGGGACGCGCGATGGTCGACCTGTCGTCGCCCGTCACGAAGGGCTGTTCGGGCATTACGGTGCTCGGCGGCGCCGAGGCGCAGCGCGGCGCGGAGAGCGCCTGCATCAAATGCGCCAAATGCGTGCAGGCCTGTCCGATGGGGTTGGAACCCTATCTGCTCTCGAAACTCTCGCGCAAACAGTTGTGGGAGCGTCTCGAAGGCGAGGAGGTCACCTCGTGCATCGAATGCGGATGCTGCCAGTTCACCTGTCCGGCCGACCTGCCGCTGCTGGACTACATCCGGCTGGGCAAGCAGCGGGTCATGGGGCTGATTCGCGCCCGTGCGGCGGCCAACGCTCCGAAAAAATAGAACGAAGAAAACAAAAACGGATAATCTATGGCAAATCAATTTTTTGTCGCGCCGTCGCCGCATGTCCACAGTGCGGAGTCCACGACGAAGATCATGCGCGACGTGGTGATCGCGCTGCTGCCCGCGCTGGTCGTCTCGGCGCTGCTCTTCGGTTGGAGCGTGCTGGGCGTTACGGCGCTGTCGGTGGTGTGCTGCGTCGTGTTCGAGTATCTGATCCAGCGGTTCATGCTGCGCGGCGCTCCGACTGTGGGAAACCTCTCGGCGGTGGTGACCGGCGTGCTGCTGGCCTTCAACCTTCCGGCGTCGATTCCGTGGTGGATCGTCGTGATCGGCGCTTTCGTGGCCATCGCCATCGGCAAGATGACCTTCGGCGGTCTGGGCAAGAACCCGTTCAACCCCGCGCTGGTCGGGCGTGTCTTCCTGCTGATCGCCTATCCCGCCCAGATGACGTCGTTCCCGCAGCCGGCCGGTGCCGTGGCCGATGCCTTTTCGGGTGCTACGCCGCTGGCGGCGGTCAAGTTCGGGGCGGTGTCGGCCTCGGCGATCGATTATCAGGACATGCTCTTCGGATCGATTCCCGGCTCGCTGGGCGAAGTGGCTGCGCTGGCGCTGCTGGCGGGTTTCGTCTATCTGCTGTGGCGTCGGGTCATCACGTGGCATGTTCCGGTGACGATTCTGGCCACCATGGCCCTGTTCGCCTTTTTCGTGGCTCTCGGCCGCGGCTGGACGGGCAGCCTGCTCTACGAGTTTCCCGCTTTCCACGTGCTGGCGGGCGGCGCCATTCTGGGTGCGGTCTTCATGGCCACCGATTACTCCACCTCGCCGATGACCGTGCGCGGCGGCGTGATCTACGCCGTGGGGATCGGCGTCATTACGATGTGCATCCGCCTGTGGGGCGCCTATCCCGAGGGCATGTCGTTTGCGATTCTGGTGATGAACGCCACCGTGCCCCTTATCAATCGATCTGTCAAACCCAAGCGTTTCGGCGCCAAAAAGTAGGAGGACGACGATGAAAAGTACACTTGTGAACATGGTAGCCGTGCTCTTCACGATCACGCTCGTCGCGTCGGCGGGGGTAGGCTATGTCAATATGATTACCGTCGGGCCGATCGCCGAGGCCAAGGCTGCTGCGACCCAATCCGCGCTGCGCGCCGTGCTGCCGCCCTTCGACCGGACCGAGACGACGGAGCTGACGCTCGACGAACTGCCCGTTGCGGTGCATACGGCACGTTCGGGCGAGGCGGTCGTGGGTTATGCCGTGGAGACGGCGAGCAAGAACGGTTTCAGCGGCATGATCCGCATGGTGGTAGGGTTCGACGCCACGGGACGTGTGCTCAATGTCAACGTGTTGGAACAGAACGAGACGCCGGGCCTGGGAACGAAGATGGCCGACGAGGGCAACCCGCTCTTCGCCAGTTTCGAGGGCCGCAATCCGGGCGAGATGAAGCTCGCCGTGAAGAAGGACGGCGGCGACGTGGATGCGCTGACGGCCGCCACGATTTCGTCGCGAGCCTACGTCGACGCCATGGCGCGCGCCTATGCCGCCTACAAGCAGATTGCGGAAGGGGTTGCTCCGGCCGCTTCCGATACGGCTTCGGGGGCTACGGCGACGGGCGGCGATGCTGCGGCCGCGGCCGATTCGGCTGCGGGTGCGACCGCACAAACGGGCGATAACGCTCAGAAAGGAGGAGATAATGAATAAACTGCAACTGATCCTCAAAGGGATCGTCAAGGAGAATCCCACCTTCGTGCTGGTGCTCGGCATGTGCCCCACGCTGGGTACGACGACCAGTGCCGCCAACGGATTCGGCATGGGCGTGGCCACGATGGCGGTGCTGATCTTGTCGAACATCGTCATTTCGCTCATCAAGAACTTCATTCCCGACAAGGTGCGCATTCCGGCCTTCATCGTGGTGATCGCGTCGTTCGTGACCATCGTGCAGATGCTCATGCAGGCCTTCGTGCCGGCGTTGTACGCCACGTTGGGCGTCTTCATCCCGCTCATTGTCGTGAACTGCATCATTCTGGGCCGTGCAGAGGCCTTCGCCTCGAAGAACAATGCCTTCGATTCGGCGCTGGACGGTCTGGGCATCGGCCTGGGCTTCACGCTGTCGCTCACGGTCATCGGCACGATCCGCGAACTGCTGGGCAGCGGCGCCGTGTTCGGCTATTCGCTCGGTACGGCCGACTACATGCCGCTCGTATTCGTGCTGGCGCCCGGCGGATTCCTCGTGCTGGGGTATCTGATGGTCGTATTTAACAAATTAGCCAAGAAATAGTCATGGAGCAGATAACATACTTTGCAATCGTCATCGGAGCCATCTTCGTCAACAACGTCGTGTTGGCTCAGTTCCTCGGCATCTGCCCCTTCCTGGGCGTATCCTCCAAGGTCGAGACTTCGATGGGCATGGGAGCGGCCGTAACCTTCGTCATGGCGCTCACGGCGCTCGTGGCGTGGTCGATCCAGACTTATATCCTTGATCCGTTGCAGATCCAATACATGCAGACGATCGTCTTCATCCTGGTGATCGCGGCGTTGGTGCAGATGGTCGAGATCATGTTGAAAAAGCTCTCGCCGTCGCTCTACCAGGCGCTCGGTATCTTCCTGCCGCTCATCACGACCAACTGCGCCGTGCTGGGCGTGGCGATCCTGATGATCCAGAAGGAGTTCACGCTGTTGCAGAGCGTCGTCTATTCGGTCTCCACGGCCCTGGGCTTCGCGCTGGCGCTGGTGCTTTTCGCCGGTATCCGCGAGCGGTTGGAGTTGGAGGACGTACCCGAATCGTTCCGCGGAACGCCGATCGCGCTGGTGACGGCCGGCATTCTGGCCATGGCCTTCATGGGCTTTTCGGGGCTGGTGTAGATATGTCAAATCTTTAAAGGAAGCGGTTGAGTAAAACTCAACCGCTTCCTTTTTATGTTATCTGGTAGCTGTTTGTTCGATTGCGAGACGATAAAGATTCCATAATTCAGTGTTATTTACAGGATCTCCGATTAATTGTATCTGATTATTTTCATCTAAGAGGAACACATTGAAAAATGGATCGCTAAAATCGATATGCTTATTAAGATTTACGAACGAGTGTTTTTTATCAAGATATACGGGGAAATCGATTGGATTTTTTTCCAGTCCGTAATAAGTTTCTATTTCCATTTCATCCGGAAGGTCTATGATAAATTTAAAATGACATCCTTTCTGAGCTTGTGTAAAATTGATGATATTTTTATAAGCAGCTAATCGTGATACTTTGCACAATGTGCATTCTTGCATACTCACATATACGATAATTTGACTTTTATTTGTTTTTTGAGGAGATGGGATAAGTACGGTATCTATTCCATTATAGGTCGTACAAAGGTTGTCGGGAATAACAATTGTCTGTCCAAGCATTTGGCAGGTGTGTTCTGTAATATACTTTCTCCGATGAGCCGCTTTGCAAGAGAGGAGGCAAAAACAGAAAATGGTCAATATATATTTTCCTATTTTAATCGACATTGATCGTTCGTATTTGAGTTGAATGTTCATTGCTGAGAAATAGGGCTAATTTGCATGAAGAGAGTGATGCGATACCCGAAAGGACAAAATCATCCGGAGATTCGATACTCAGACATCGAACATTGCCGGTAGGTTTGTCATATACTCCGATATTTTTCTTCTTGTTGTAGATAAATGTGAAAATCAGCCGGATGTCGTCCTCGTAGACATTGGCTGGCAACAATGCGTAGCGCTGGTAATCCTTTAAGCGGAGTATCGTTTCTACCAATTTTTCATCGTCGATGTCTTGCGGCAGATTCTTGGTTTCGAAATCGATTATGTAGCGTAATCGGACGGTTCCCGCCGTATCGATGGAGTAGATCTTGTTGTGTATGCTGTCGCAGTAGAGGATTTGATTCAGATATTTACTGAATGGGTAGTTGAATCGCATTCCCGTGTTGAAATGGGAGTTTCCGATTAATCTGATGAATTCGTATTGCCTATTGTAAAGAGCCAGTTCCGGAGTAGGTTTGCCTTGGTAGCTCAACTTTCCGATGTAGGAATTGGAACTCAATGGGTACAGATATTGAAAGGCTTCTCCGTGTGGTCTTTGGATCGGAGTGGAGGAGAGGAAATCGCCATTGATATCGTATCGAAGAATTTTTTGTCCGTTGGAATCGAATAAGCAAATCTCGTCGTTTTCGGGCCAAGCGTCCCATAGGGTGATATATTCATTGGAGGCCCTCCCTTTTCTCGATAGTTCGGAAAGCAGGTTGCCGTTAAGGTCGAAAATATAAGCACCCGTATTTGAAATGATGATCCATTTCTGATCTTGTATCCATGCGTTGGTGATATAGCCGAGTTGAATGGGAATTCCTGCATCCAGCAGTTCGAATTTGTGGCAGCAATCAACTGGTTCCAGCCGTTCGGTTTGCTGCGGGTTGACAGAGATAATACATCCTTCGCAATCGGACGAAGGTTTTCGGGTGCAACCGAAAATCAGTACCGTAAATAATACGGTACTGATAAATAGTAAATTACAAGATTTCATGATTCTTTACAATGACAACCTGTTAAAGAACAACAAGCATAATAACCGGATTGGCATGTTACTTCGCAAGAGACACCGCCTTCAACTCCTCCGACTCCTAGATCGCCGCTGATAGCACAAGAAGAGGAACCGGGGCCTCCGGAAAGACAACCATCTGTTTCACTTCTACATAAAACATTTATATTGGCTTGTGTCAATTGGGATAAATTGTTTTGATTGATTCCGGCTATGAAGGTCACGCAACAAAGTAGAAGAAATCCCATACCTCCGAAAATAGAAAGATTTTTTTTCATGGTAAATAAAATTAAGAGGGTTAATAAAATGATTGATTACAATTATGTATTGCAAATATATAAATAAATATTTATTCTGCAAGAATGTGTGTATTTTTTATATAAAAAATAATATAATGCTTATTGATTATTTTAAATAAATTTATTTTTAGGGCTTGTATTGTTCAATGTCGTAACTGGTCGTGGTCGGATTATTTGTGACGAGAGGAGGTACCGAATAGTTTCTTCCCTAAAGTTGAAGTGAGAGACCGAATTATACGCGATGAGGAAGAGTATAATTCCGTTTTTTATAAAGGTAGCTATATCTGACTTTACGTCCCGTCGGGTTTCCGAGTCGTCTCGCATGACTGACTGTCGAGGCGTTCGCGGCAGAGCCGCCCCCCCCCGTCTTGGGGGCAAGGCCCTCTTTGATAATCGGGCTTTGGAAGAGCGGCGGTGTAAAATGGGATATGGTTGCCTTATAATGCCCCCCCCCTCCGATCTTATTATTTGATGATATAGACCTTCTCGCCCTTGCGCTGCATGTGGAAGTGCTCGCGGGCGTATTGTTCGAGGAAATCGTCCTGTTTGAGTTGTTCGATAAGCGCACTGTCGCGTGCGATCTTCTCCTCGTAGAGCGCTTTTTCGCGCTCCAGCACCCGAATCTGGCTGCGGATCTTGAATGCGTGGATCAGGTTGCGGCCGGCGGCGAACGCCGTCAGCACGATGATCAGAAGCGTCGCTCCGATCCAGAATTTGCGCACCAGACCGCGTTTCATCGCGTCAGGGAATGTGCATGAATTTGTGCGTCTGGATCGAGATGTTCCACTGCGGATGGGCCTTCGCATATTCGACCAGCAGCGGCATCATCCGTTCGTAGACGCTCCATTCGGGTTGGAGGTAGAGCAGGCAGTCGTCGCCTACGCGGGCGGCGTTCTGTTCGGCCCATTGCAGGTCGTCCTCCCGCTCGACGATCACCTTCAACTCGTGCGCTCGCCGGAAGGCTTCGTCCAGCGGCGGTTGCTGCCGTTTGGGCGAGAGGCACACCCAGTCGAAACGGCCGCTGAACGGATGCGTGCCCGACGTTTCGAGAAAAATTTGCAATCCTCTGTCGTGCAGGGTCCGCGTAAGTATGTCGAGCGGATAGAGCAGCGGTTCGCCGCCCGTGATGACGATCGCACGGGCAGGACAGGCCAGCGCACGGTCGATGACCACCTGCACGTCGACGGGCGGGTAGCGGCGGGGATTCCACGTATATTTGGCGTCGCACCAGCGGCAGCCCACGTCGCATCCGCCCAGACGGATGAAATAGGCGGGTTTCCCCGCGTGGAATCCTTCGCCCTGAATGGTATAGAAATCCTCCACGAGCGGCAGCTTGCGGCCGCCGTCGAACAGTGCGGGATCGGTGTCAATCATTCGTTACGACGTAAATATCTTTGAGATTGCGGCCCAGCTGGTCGTAGTCGAGTCCGTATCCCACGATGAATTCGTTGCCGATTTCGAGGGCGCGGTAGCGGATCGGCAGCGGCTCGCGGTAGGAATTCGGCTTGAAGAAGAGCGTGCAGACTTCGACGCTGGCGGGATTGCGGCGCATGAGGTCGGCGTACATGTGGGCGATGCTGCGTCCTGTGTCGACGATGTCCTCGACGATGATGACGTGGCGTCCTGCGATGTCGTTGTTGAGTCCCAGCAGACACTCCACGTTCCCCGTCGAACAGGTACCTTCGTAGGAGGCGAGCTTGACGAACGAAATCTCGCAGGTGAAGTCGATCTTCTTGATCAGATCGCTCAGGAACATGAACGCACCGTTGAGCACCCCGACGAAGATCGGACGCTCCTTGTCGCCGTAATCGGCGTTGAGACGCTCGGCGACGGCTGCGACGGCGCGGTCGATCTCGTGGGCGGGGATCATCACCTCGAAGGTTTTATCGTTCAGCGTTACGGTTTTCTTCATATCGTTTTTACGGTTTTTGGTTCGGTTTCCGTTTCGATGAAAATACCTTCCAAAGGTAGTGCTTTTTGCGGAATAATTCCAAACCTCGCGCGCGAAACTTTACGTCGGGGAAGCGGGTGTGCGGCGGCCGCACGGTCAGAGGTCGATATTCAGGCCGAGGGTGTAGTTTCTACCGCCGAACCGTAGTTGTTTGAAACCTCCGTCCGCAGAGAGCATCTGTGTGAGATAGATTTGGTTGTCGTCAAATGATTCAAGGAAATCCTCTCCTTTTCGAACGGCGATGGCCGTCACTCCCAATCGTAATCCGATGCGTTTCGTGATACGGTATTCGAGTTCGGCGTTGGCGTGCAGGCCGAATCCGGCGTCGTGATACTCTCCGCTGCGGAGGAATCCTATGCCCATGCCGATCCGTTCGCGCAGTAACAATTTCTTGCGGGCGAACCGCTGGGCGGTGCCTATTTCGGGGGCGATGTAGTGCATGTGGTTGCATCCTCCGGTGGAGAAGATCCGGCGTTGCCAATACGTTGCATATTGATCGTAGATTTTGGCGGTATGAGCGTAGTCGTCGTACCCGTAGATATAACGCACTCCGAAACTGATGCGATAGATGGCATTCGTATAGGTGTATGCCGTTTCGAGACTCCAGCTGCGGTGGTTGTTGCGATGCCATGGAATGCCGGTGACATCAAGTGATGTCCAGCCGGAGAGATAGCCGGCCGCCAGGGTGAAGGCGTGGGCCGGTGCGCGGCGATCGGCACGGAGATTTTCATCGCGTTTGCGCTGTGCTTCCATTGTGTGCTGATAGCGTATGTCCCGTTTCCGCTCCCCTTCGCTGTGATAGCGGGGCAGGATCGAGTCGGCTGCGTAGTACGGGGCGTCGCAGTCGCGCAGCGTCAGCAGTGTCCCCGCCGCCGTATGGCTGCGTCCCCAGAGGAAGCGCCTCGTCGAACAGGTCCGCACGACGGCCAGTTCGGCCCCGTTGCGTGCGGCCGCCCGGCGTAACGGGCGGGTGATGTCGCGTTCGGCGCGGCGTGCCGTACCGCGCATCCGGATAGGACGGATCCGGAAATCGGCGATCTTGCGGGCCGAGTCGGGCGACTCGACCGCCTGCACGATGCGCACCGAATCTTCCGGTATCGGGGCCTGCGGCGTCAGGTTCGTCAGACGGGCGGTCGGCGTACATCCGCATAAAGCCGACAGCATGACGAGGAGGTATCGCTTGGAAACGTCCATGGTACGAGAGAGGATTATGCTCCCAAGATAGCGAATAAATCGGCCGTTTCAAAGGATTTTCGGCCTTTTCGGAATATTTTCCGGACGGAAGCAGTTCTTCGGCCTGCGGGTACGGGCTCAGGCGTTGTGTTCGTACCCGCGCCAGTCGGTCTCGACACGTCGGCCGCAGTCGAGCCAGACGATTGTGTCGTCCTCGGCTTCGGTGACGGTGCCGATCGGGTAGAGCGGGCGGCCGAAGCGGGATTCGAAAGCCCGGCAGAGCGCCGGCAGGGCTTCGGGTGCGGCCGTGAAGAGCAGCTTGTAATCTTCACCGCCCGTCAGGGCCGTCTCCAGATCGGAGCCGGGTGCGATCGGGATGCGTTCGAGATCGACCGTCGCTCCGACATGCGACTGCTCCGCAATATGCCGCAGATCGGAGGCCAGTCCGTCCGAAAGATCGGTCATGGCGTGCACCTCCGTGCGTTCGCCGAGCCAGAGACCTTCGGCCGTCTGTGCGGCGGGTGCGTTGTGTATACGGGCATTGGGAGTGTCGAGGTTGCCGGCCAGCAAGTCGCGCAGTCCGGCACCCGAAGCGCCGAGCGGCCCTGCCACGACGATCACGTCGCCCGCACGGGCGTCGCTGCGGCGTTTGATGCAGTGGTCGGCGGCACGGCCGACGACCGTGACGTTGACCGTGATGTCGTGCCGCGACGAGGTCGTGTCGCCGCCGGCGAGCATCACCCCCTCCTCGGCCGAGAGATCGCGGTATCCCCGTAGGAACGCTTCGGTCCATTCGTCCGACACGTCGGGCGGCAGCGCCACCGACAGCAGCGTGGCGACGCTCCGTCCGCCCATGGCGGCCACATCGCTCAGATTGACCGCGAGTGCCTTGCGGCCCAATTCGTAAGGGGGCGTGGTGTTGCGCAGGAAATGGATGCCCTCGGTGAGCAGATCGGCGGTGAAGAGCAGCGACTCGCCGCCGCCGATGCCGAGTACCGTGCAGTCGTCTCCCGGCTCCTCGAAGCCGTTGCGGGGCACTCCGGCGAAGAGTTGCCCGATGCGGGCGATCAGTTCGAATTCGGTCATGGGACAAAGATAGTGCAAGCCGAGCGCAGAACCAAATTTATTTGGTTCTGCCGAGGCGCCGCCTATCTAAGCGGAGGCTTGTCCTCCGCAAAGTGTGCAAGCTGGGCGCAGAACCAAATTTATTTGGGATTCTGCCGAGGCGCCGCCTATCTAAGCGGAGGCTTGTCCTCCGCAAAGTGTGCAAGCCGAGTGCAAAAGCAACCTGCGATTGGCAATTTAAGAATTAAAATTAGGAATTCCGTTCCGTCATCCAGAGGATGCGTGAGGACCGGTTGCTGCCGTAGCTGCGGGCCGAAGTCTGCGGAGCACGCCCCTGTGGCGGGCCTCCGCGGGCGGAGGCTTCGGCCTGCGCGGCGCTCAGTGCCGCAATGTTGCGACAGGGGATCGTAACGGCTCGACAGGATGCTGTTTTAATCTTAATTGCGGAGCTGACGTTTGCTTCTGCACTCGACTTTGCGTATCTTTGTCCTCGAAATATATAAGGATGACCATGAAGATTTTGATTCTGAACGGCCCCAACCTCAATTTGCAGGGGCGGCGCGATGTGGCGGTCTACGGGTCGACCGCTTTCGAGGAGTATCTCACGCGGCTGCGAGCGGTTTTCCCCGACGTCGGACTGGACTGTTTCCAGTCGAACGTCGAAGGCGAGTTGATCGATGCGTTGCATCGCAGCGAAGGCCGTTACGACGGCGTGGTGTTCAATGCCGGAGGATATACCCACACGTCGGTGGCGCTGCGCGATGCGGTGGCCGCCATCGCGACGCCGGTGGTGGAAGTCCACATCTCGTCGATCCTGGCGCGCGAGGAGTTCCGCCACGTGTCGCTGCTGGCGCCCGTCGTGCGGGGGTCGATCATGGGTTTCGGTCTCGACTCCTACCGTTTGGGGGTAGAGGCACTTCTTTTGCAGAAATAATTGAAATCAGTCTACGATTATGATTAAACGAACGAAAATAGTGGCGACGCTCTCGGTGCAGCGTTGCACGGAAGAGTTGGTGCGAAGCCTGTTCAAGGCGGGAATGAACATCGTGCGGATCAATTCGGCGCACGCCTCGCTGGAAAATGCCGCCGAGATCATCCGCATGGTGCGCAGCGTTTCGAATTCGATCCCCGTCATGCTCGACACGAAGGGTCCCGAGATTCGCGTGACGCGCATGGACGACGCCTATCCCGACGGCATCCGCTTTGCAGCGGGCGACAGGGTGAAGGTGCGCGGGACGAGCGTCAAAACCGATATTCCCTCGACGCGCGAGGTGATCTACATGAATGTCGAGCACATCGTGCGCGACGTGCCGGCGGGGGCCACGATGCTCATCGCCGACGGCGAAATGGAACTGCATGTCGAACAGAAATCGGCCGAAGAACTGGTATGCCGCGTCATGCGCGACTGCACGCTGCGTTCGCGCAAGAGCGTCAACGTCCCCAACGTGTCGATCGACCTGCCTTCGGTGACCGAGAAAGACCGCATGTACATCGAGTGGGCCACGGAGAACGGCGTCGATTTCATCGCCCACTCGTTCGTGCGCAGCGCGCGCGACGTCGAAGCCGTGCAGGCGATTCTCGACAGCCGGAACAGCGGCATCAAGATCATCTCGAAGATCGAGAACCAGGAGGGGATCGACAACATCGACGAGATCATCGAAGCCTCCTACGGCATCATGGTGGCGCGCGGCGACCTGGGCGTCGAACTGCCTGCCGAGATCATCCCCATCACGCAGCGGATGATCGTCGACAAGTGCATCGCCGCCAAACGTCCGGTCATCATCGCCACGCAGATGCTCTACTCGATGGTCGGTTCGCCGCGTCCGACGCGCGCCGAGGTGAGCGATGTCGCCAGCGCCATCTACGAGCGGGTCGACGCCGTCATGCTGAGCGACGAGACCGCTTCGGGAGCCTATCCCGTGGAGTCGGTCGAGACGATGGCGCGCATCGCCAAGGCCATCGAGCGCGACGAAGCCTATTCGACGCCCTTCATCGACATCCACATGGTGTCGGTCAACCACGAGATTACGGCGCAGATCGCCCGTTCGGCGGTGCGCGCTTCGACCAACCTGCCGATTCGGGCGATTCTGCTCGATACGCTGACGGGCCGCACGGGGCGTTACATCGCTGCGTTCCGCCCGACGACGATCGTCATCGCGGTCTGCTACACGTTGCAGGCGCAGCGCTTGCTGGGACTCTCGTACGGCGTCATGCCGATCCTGCGCAGCAAGAGCAAGGAAGACTCCTATCATTTTCTGGGCGACGCCATGGAGTTCATCAACCAGCGTTACCAGGAGTTGAAGGACGAGGATATGGTCGTGGCCATCGGCGGCAGTTTCGGTGCCGTGCGCGGCGCCTCCTACATCGAGATCGCCACGATCGGCGATATCAAGCGCCGCAACGAGGAGCGTCGGGCGCAGTTGAAATAGCGCGGTATGGGCGGGGAGTTGCGCGATAAGGTCGCCAGCGGCGTGGCGTGGAGTCTGGGCGAGAAGCTCGGAACCATCCTGTTGCAGATGGTCGTCTCGATCGTCGTGGCGCGGCTGCTGATGCCCGACGACGTGGGGCTGATGGCGCTGATGACCTTCTTCTCGTCGCTGGCGCTGGTGGTTGTCGACAGCGGCTTTTCGCAGATGCTCATCCGCAAGGGCGATCCTGCGCAGGGCGATTACAAGTCGGTCTTCCTCTTCAACGTCGTCGTTTCGTGGATCGTCTACGGCGTGCTGGTGGCTGTCTTTCCTGCCGTAGCGGCTTTTTACGGGCGGCCGATTCTGGCGCGTATCGCGCCGGTGCTCTTTCTTCTGGTGCCGGTCAATGCGCTGGGTACGATCCAGAATACGATCTTCATGCGGCAGTTCCGCTTCGCGCTGCTGTCGAAGATCACTTTCGTCGCGTCGCTTGCGAGCGGTGTGCTGGCCGTGACGATGGCGCTGGCCGGATGCGGCGTGTGGAGCCTGGTCGGGCAGCGCCTCTCGTCGATCGCGGTGCGGGCGCTGCTGCTGTGGTTTTTCAGCGATTGGCGGCCGCGCCGCACGGAACGGGCTTCGACGCGCCCGCTGCGTGAAATGGCTCCTTACAGCCTGCGGCTCATGGCCACCGACCTCATCTCGGCGATCTATACCCGTGTGGCGCAGCTCTTCATCGGCAAGATCTACTCGACCGATCTGCTCGGCTATTTCTATCAGGCGCAGAAGCTCGAAGAGCTGCCCGTCACGTCGACTGTGCAGTCGGTGCAGAACGTCACCTTTCCCGCTTTTTCCAAACTGGCGGCCTCGCCTCGCAAATTCGCCGAAAGCTACCGGCAGGTAGTGATGATCGTCGCCTTTCTGATGTTTCCCGCGATGACGGGCCTCTCGGCCGTCGCACCCGATCTCTTCGCCCTGCTGCTGGGCGAAAGGTGGATGCCGACGGTGCCTTATTTCGAGGCGATGTGCCTCGTGGGGCTTTTCACGCCGCTGGCGATGATCGCCTACAACGTGCTCAAAACCCTGAGCGACGGCCGCGTGGTGGTGCGGTTGGAGGTCGTCAAGCGTGTCTTGATGACGGGGGTGCTGGCGGTGACTATTCCGCACAGCGTCATGGCGATCGTGTGGGGCATGGTGGCCATGGCGGCCATCGAACTGGTGCTCAATCTCGTTGCGACGACGCGGCTCTGCACGCTGTCTCTCTGGCGGTTCGTGCGGACGCTGCTGCCCATCGCGGCCGTTACGGCGCTGATGTACGGCACGGTGGTGTGGGGCGTGCAACCCCGTATTGCCGACCTGCACCTCGGCTTGCGGCTTATGGTGCAGCTGATCGCCGGCGTCGCGGTCTTCGCCGGTGCCGCGGCCCTTTTCCGGCTGGAATCCCTGCGCGAGACGCTGGCGATCGTACGGAAGTTATGGCACAAAACCTGTTGATGTAGTCTTCCGACGATGTGGGCATAAAACCGGCTCCCGGAACTTCGCAAGAAGTTCCGGGAGCCGGCGTGACAAGCGGGGCGGCCTTATGCCGTGACGTCCGCTTTGTAGTAGGTCTTCGCCTCGCAGTCGCCGCGCAGCACGGCCAGTGCGTTGCGAGCCAACGCCTCCAACTCGTTCTCGCCGGGGTAGACGAAGACCGGGGCGATGAAGTCGACATGCGCGGCGATGAAATCCGTGAGCCGCTTGTTGTGGGCGATGCCGCCGGTGAGCAGGATCGCATCCGCCTTGCCTTTGAGGGCGATGGCCATCGCCCCGATCTCCTTGGCTACGTTGTAGCACATGGCGCGCAACACCAGCATCGCCTGCAAATCGTTGTTGTCGATCCGCCGCAGGATTTCGGGGACCGACGTCGTGCCGAGGTGTGCGAGCAGGCCGCCGCGGCCGTTGATGAGTTTCTGCAACTCTTCGCGGGTGTATTCTCCCGAAAAGCAAAGATCGATCAGCGGTCCCGGAGGCAGCGTGCCGGCGCGCTCCGGCGAAAACGGCCCTGCGCCGTTGAGGGCGTTGGAGGTGTCGATCACGCGCCCCTGGCGGTGCGCGCTGACGGTGATGCCGCCTCCCATGTGCGAGACGATCAGGTTCAGCTCTTCGTATTTCCGACCCGTTTCGCGGGCGTACCGGCGTGCGATGGCCTTCTGGTTGAGGGCGTGGAAGACCGATTCGCGCGGCAGCTGGGGCAGTCCCGAAATGCGTGCGTAGGGAATCATCTCGTCCACCACGACCGGATCGGCGATATAGGCCTTGACACCGACCTCGGCTGCGATCTCCTGTGCGATCAGTCCGCCCAGATTCGAGGCGTGCTGCCGCCGGGCGTGGAGCAGGTCGTCGTGCAGTGCGTCGTTCACCTCGTAGACCCCGCCCTCGACGGGATGCACCAGCCCGCCGCGGCCGATGACGGCAGAGAGGGTGCTGATGTCGAATCCGCGTTTGCGCAGCGATTCGAGCACGAGGTCTTTCCGCCATTCGAACTGGTCGCCGATCGTCGCGAACGCGGCGATCTCGGCGGCGGAGTGGTCGATCGCCAGCGAAAGGACGGGCTGCGTATCTTCGTAGACGGCGATCTTCGTGGAGGTAGAGCCCGGGTTAATAGCCAGAATGATGTAGCTCATGGTCGGGGTGCGTATTGTCGGTTCGGTCGGGGCTTCCAGTGTGTCAGCGGGCAGCCAGGCAGGCCAGTGCGATGGAGTACATCTTGGTCAGGCGCGAGTCGCCGCGCGAGGTGAGCACGCAGGGAACCTTCGTTCCCATGACCATGGCCGCCAGCTCGGCGCCGCCGAAATGCGTGGCTGCCTTGAAGAAGACGTTGGCCGATTCGATGTTGGGGAAGAGCAGGCAGTCGGGATCGCCCGCGACGGCCGAACCCTTGACTTTTTTGTGCTCGGCGACCTCCTTGTAGAGCGCTACGTCCAGCGACAGCGGCCCGTCGACGATCGCATTGCCCAATTGTCCGCGGTCGCCCATTTTGGCCAGGATGGCCCCTTCGGTCGACGACGGAACGCTCGGCAGCACTTGTTCCGAGGGTGCGATGCAGGCGATTTTCGGCGTGTCGATGCCCAGCAGCCTGGCAGTCTGGATGAGGTATCCGATCAGCTTCTGTTTCTGCTTGAAGTCGGGTGCGGGGATCACCGCGACGTCCGAGATGCAGAGCAGTTTGGGAAGCGACGGCATTTCGAGAATGGCCACGTGGCTCAGCACGCCCTTGGGCGGGAAGAGACCCGCATCCTTGTTCAGGATGCCGCGCATGTATTTGTCGGTCGAGACGAGTCCCTTCATCAGGACGTCGGCGTCGCCCGCCACGACGGCCGCGACGGCCAGCCGCACGCAGTTGACGTCGCTCTTTTCATCCACGATCTTGAAGATCGAACAATCGATCCCCTCGGCCCCGCAGACCTCTTCGATGACCTGTTTGTCGCCGTAGAGGGTCGGTTCGACCAATCCCTCCTTATATGCGTCGTAGACGGCGCTGAGCGTGTGGGAATCCTGACCGTAGGCGACGGCCAGCCGTTTGTGGCCCTTTTTCTGGGCCTCCTCGACGATTTGCGAGAGTTTTGTAATCATTGCTGTATGAAAGTTCGTATTAAACGTTTCGGACATTGTTTTCCGCTTCCCGTGTCCGGAATCGCCGTCGGAAGGCTCTGCCGGTTCGGTCGGGGAGTGCGAATCCGCTTCGTTGCCCGTCGAATCGAAGGGTTTTTCACCGATGCGGGATCATCGGGATCATTTGACCAGATTGTAGGTGTCGGTGGCGATCATCAGCTCCTCGTCGGTAGCGATGACGGCGACTTTGACCCGCGACGCGGGCGTCGAGAGGATTTTGTCCTCGCCCCGCACTTCGTTGGCCGCGGGATCGAACTCCACGCCCATGAATTCGAGGCCTGCGCAGACCGACCGGCGCAGTTCGCGCGAATTCTCGCCCACGCCGCCCGTGAAGACGATGAGGTCGACCCCTCCCATCTCGGCCGCATAGGCCCCCACGAACTTCTTCACACGGTTGTAGTACATATCACGGGCCACGATGGCACGGGGATTCCCTTCGTTGTAGGCTTTGTCGATGTCGCGCATGTCGCTCGACAGATCGGTCATGCCCTGCACGCCCGAACGCTTGTTCATCATCTCGTCCAGTTCGGCATAGCTCATTCCCTCCTTCGCGCCGATGAAAGTGATCGCCGATGCGTCGATCGCTCCGCAGCGCGTGCCCATCACCAGCCCGTCGAGCGGCGAGAAGCCCATCGACGTATCGTAGGATTTGCCGTCGAGCACGGCCGTCACGGAGGCGCCGTTGCCGATGTGGCAGGTGACGATTTTCGATTTTTCATAGTCGAGCCCCGCCAGTTCGGCGCCTTTGCGCGCCACGTAGTGGTGGCTCGTGCCGTGGAAACCGTATTTGCGCACGCGATATTTTTCGTAGTAGGCGTGGGGCAGGGCGTAGAGGTAGTTCATGGCGGGAATGGTCTGATGGAACGAGGTGTCGAAGACCGTCACCTGCGGCGTACCGGGCAGCACCTTCTCGATCGAGAGAACGCCTTCCAAATTGGCGGGGTTGTGCAGCGGCGCGATCTCGAACAGCGAGCGGATCTTCCGCTTCACATCTTCGTCGACGATGCAGCTTTGGGGGAAGAATTCGCCGCCGTGCGCCACGCGGTGACCGACGGCTTTGATCTCGTCGAGCGACCCGACGACGCCGTGCGCCGGATCTGTCAGCGCGTCGAGTACCAGGCGGATGCCGGTCGTGTGGTCGGGAATGGCGCGGTGCAGCTCGAAATTCTCTCGTCCGACGGGTTTGTGGGTGAGGACGCCGTCGCTGAGTCCGATGCGTTCGACCAAGCCTTTGGCCAGCAGCGTGCTGCCGGTCTGCTCCATGTCGATCACCTGGTATTTGATAGAGGAACTGCCGCAGTTGAGTACTAAGATAACCATGTCTATTGTTCGTTTAATTACTGATTGTCGGATTTTTGTCAAAAATAGTGAAAGTTTCCGAGAAGCGAATGATTTTTCGTCAAAAAGCGATGCTTCGGACAGCAATTCGTCCGAAACGGAAAGTCGTTGCAGGCAGGATGCTACGGAACGGGGTTGCACGGCGCGGGTACTGCGGCGTTCCGGTCGATGATTTCCGCGCGTCGTTCCCCTTGCCCGGAATGACACTTTCTGTCGTCTTGGGAAGGACGCCTTGGAGGGCGACGCGAGAATCGTATACAGATTGTCGGGAATATATGCCCCTACCGCCGTTTGTCAACCCGCGGCCGGCGGAGGATGTGCCGGAGGCCGCAGGCGGGCCGATGCAGCCCTCCGCATCGGGCGGCTGCGGGCTGCCGCTCTTCGGCCGCGGCCGAAAACGCATATTTTTTAACAGAATCTGGCTGTGAAAGCGTCGGAAACATCCCGACCTTCTCTTCGGGAATTTCCTGCAAGAAAATCTTTACCACCTTTTGTCACCAAAAGGCAGCGCCAAAAGTGTCCGCAGGGCACCTCCGTCGGGATCGGACGGCGGTTCTCCCTGAGCGGGCACGCAAGATCTACGCCGTTTGCGCACACCCGATCCGGGCGCTCGAACCGCCGTTCGATCTGTTCCTGCCTCCGGTGCAATGCGGAGGATGTTGTGCGCTTCGCGCAACGATGATTATTCGGTTGCGTCCGTACATGGCAGGCCCTCGGCCTGCCCGATCGCACTGCTTCCGCTACTTTTCGCGGTGCTTGATCTTTTGGTGCTTTTGGATCAAGCCAAAAGCACAAGAAAAACTGAGAAAGGGGGAGAACTTCCCGATCGATTCTTCGGGAAGAATCCCGCGTTTTCGACGGTGCATCCGCCGCCCGTTCTCCTTTCCCGATTTTTCGCAAGGCGGAGCGATGGGCGCTTTGCGCAGCCATTGTCTGCGTTATTTCTCGTACTTGTAACCCACGCCCTTGACGGTGATAATGTGTTCGTCGCCGATCTTCTGCCGCAGTTTGCGAATGTGGACGTCGATCGTGCGGTCGCCGACCACTACGTCCTCGCCCCATACGCGGGAGTAGATCTCCTCGCGCGAGAAGAGCCGTCCCGGATCGGACATCAGCAGCGTCAGCAGCGCGAACTCCTTGCGCGGCAGGGAGATCTCCTCCCCGTTGCGTTTGACGATGTAACGGGCCGGATCGATCGTGACGCCGCCCGTATCGCGGGGTGCCGCATCGCCGGCGCCGATGCGTTTGAGGATCGCTTTCAGACGGCTGACCAGGATGTGCATCTTGATCGGTTTGCTGATGTAGTCGTCGGCTCCGGCGGCGAATCCCGTGAGCTGGTGCTCGTCTTCGCCCAGCGCCGTGAGGAAGACGATCATCGTGTCTTTCAGTTCGTCGTGCTCGCGCAGGCGGCGGCAGGTTTCGAGCCCGTCCATGCGGGGCATCATCCGGTCGAGCAGGATCAGATGCGGATGCACTTCGAGTGCGCGGGCGACCCCTTCGGCGCCGTCGCGGGCGGTGAATACTTCGTAACCTTCGCGTTGGAGGTTGTAGCGGACGAATTCGAGGATGTCGTCTTCGTCGTCGACCAAAAGAATGCGGTGACTCATAATCGGTAGCTGGTGTGAATGTGCCTCTTCGTTTCCCGCGTCCGGCTCGGCCCTCAGGCGGTCGCTGTCTTCGCTCGACGAAAACGGCCGTTAATTTCCCGCTAAGATAGTTAAAATCCCGAAAAAAATTGTGAAAATCTTCTGAAAATGGTATCTTTGCCAGATGTATATGTGCGAGTATATACCATGGTTAATCAAAACTTAGCGTAAGATGGCTACTAAAATCACCAACCCCTCTGTTCCGGAGGAACAAGTCAGCAATGCTGAAGATGTGCAGAAAACGTCCGCTTCCGAGGCTCCCGCAGCGGAGCTTGTAACCGTCGCCGTACCGGCCGAAGATCCCGCGGGGGAACCCGTGGCGGCCGCCGTCGGGGAGACTGCCGCCGAGCCGCCCGTGGAGGCTGCCGCTCCTGCGGAGGAGCCTGTCGGGGCCGCACCGGTGGAAGAGCCGGAGACGGCTGTTTCGGCCGTAGCGTCTGCCGGGGAAGCGGTCGCCGCACCGGCCGAGGGGATCGATTTCGCGGACGAGGAGGCTGCATTGGCCGCGCGGAGCGCGGGGCTCGACGAGGAGGAGCCGACAGACGGTGAAGCGGTGGACGAAGGTGCGGCCGGAGCGTCGGATGCGCTTTTCGACGGCCGGAGCGAGGAGGAGATGGTCTCCCTGTTCGCCAAGATGCTCGACGAGGAGCCGGTGCAGTCGCTGCGCCGGGTGGTGGAAGCCGTCAAGATAGCCTTCTACAAGGCGCACCGCGCCGAGGTCGAGGCGCAGCGCAGGGCTTTTGTCGAAGCCGGCGGCGACGAAGCGGAGTTCGTGCCTGCTGCCGATGCGCAGGAGCTTCGGCTCAAAGACCTGTTCAAGGAGTATCGCCGCCGCCGCGACGAGTTCATCGCGTCGCTCGACGCCGAGAAGGAAGCCAATCTGAAAATCAAGTTGCAGATCATCGAGGAGTTGAAGGAACTGGTCAACTCGGACGAGACGCTCAACCATACGTTCACCAAGTTCCGCGAATTGCAGCAGCGCTGGAAGGAGACGGGGCTGGTTCCCCAGCAGAACGTCAAGGATCTGTGGGAGACCTACAACCTGCATGTCGAGAATTTCTACAACTTCATCAAGATCAACAAGGAGTTGCGCGACCTCGATCTGAAAAAGAACTACGAGCAGAAGCTTGCGCTGTGCGAAGCGGCCGAGGCGTTGGTTCTGGAACCGTCGATCGTGGAGGCATTTCACAAATTGCAGAAACTCCACGACGAGTGGCGTGAGACGGGCCCTGTCGCCAATGAGTTCAAAGAGACGCTTTGGGAGCGTTTCAAGGAGGCTTCGAGCCGTATAAACAAGCAGCATCAGGCCTTCTTCGAGAACATCAAGGCCGAGCAGACGAAAAATCTCGAACTGAAAGCGGGACTCTGCGAGCAGACCGAAGAGCTTGCCCAGCAGCTCTACACCACGCGCAAGGAGTGGAACCGGGCCAGCGACCGTCTGTTGGAGATCCAGAAGGTGTGGAAGACGATCGGCTTCGCGCCGAAGAAGGACAATACCCGTATCTACGAGCGGTTCCGTACGGCGTGCGACCGGTTTTTCGAGGCCAAGCGCCGCTTCTATGCCGATGTGAAGACCGAAATGGAGCACAACCTTCAATTGAAGAACGAGCTGTGCGAAGCGGCCGAAGCGTTGCAGATGAGCGAGGAGTGGAAGAAGACGACCGATGAACTGATCGCCTTGCAGGCTCGCTGGAAGGAGATCGGCGCCGTGTCGCGCCGTTACTCCGATCAGGTGTGGAAGCGTTTTCGTGCCGCGTGCGACAAGTTCTTCGAGCGCAAGGCGGCGCACTTCTCGGACGTGGACGGCCAGTACGAGCAGAACCTCGTCCGCAAGCAGGCGCTTCTGGACGAAATGGCCGCAGCCGACGTCAAGGAGGGCGGTTTCGAGATGATCAAGGAGTTCCAGCGCCGTTGGAGCGAGATCGGTTTCGTGCCCATCAAGCGTAAGGACGAGATACAGAAGCGCTACAAGGAGTGCGTCGATACGCTCTTCTCGGTGCTGCGCGGTTCGGAGCGCGACCGTTCGATGTCGCGGTTCCGCGAGAAGGTCTCGGCCTTCAAGGCGTCGGGCGACCGCCGGATCCGCACCGAACGCGACCGTCTCTACAATCGGGTGAAGCAGTTGGAGTCCGACATCGCCCTGTTGGAGAACAACATCGGTTTCTTCGCCCATTCGAAAGGCGCCGAGGCGCTGATCGCCGACGTGCGCGAGAAGATCGAGCGCGCCAAGCGCGAAATGGCCGACACGATCGAGAAGGTGAAGCTCATCGACCGCGAAGCGGCCCGGGAGTCGGAGGATCGCGAGGCATAGGCCGCCGTTGCGGCCGGCGGGGCCGACCGTGCCTGCGAGGGTGCGGCCGCGGACGAGTTATTAACGAAAAACTTTTCAGACCATATACGTTCAAAAGAGGATATGAAACTCAAAAAACCGAAGTACATCTTTGTTACCGGCGGCGTGGCTTCTTCGCTGGGCAAAGGCATCATCTCGGCATCGATCGCCCGCCTGTTGCAGGCGCGCGGCTATACGGTGACCATCCAGAAGCTCGACCCTTACATCAACATCGATCCCGGGACGCTCAACCCCTACGAGCACGGCGAGTGCTACGTCACCGAAGACGGTACGGAGACCGACCTCGATCTGGGGCACTACGAGCGCTTTACGTCGATCACCACCTCGAAGGCCAACAACGTCACCACGGGCAAAATCTATAAAAGCGTCATCGAAAAGGAGCGCCGCGGCGATTACCTGGGCAAGACCGTGCAGGTCATCCCCCATATTACCGACGAGATCAAGCGGCGCATTCAACTGTTGGCGCAGCAGAAGGTCTACGACATCATCATCACCGAACTGGGCGGCACGGTGGGCGACATCGAGTCGCTGCCCTTCATCGAGTCGGTGCGCCAGCTGCGCTATGCGCTCGGCTACCGCGATACGGCGCTCGTGCACCTGACGCTGATCCCCTACATGGCCGCTTCGGGCGAGTTGAAGACCAAGCCTACGCAACATTCGGTCAAGGCATTGATGGAAAACGGTCTGCAACCCGACATCCTGGTGCTCCGCACCGAACGGGCGTTGTCGCAGGGGCTTCGCCGCAAGGTGGCGCTCTTCTGCAACGTCGACGCCAACGCCGTGATGGAATCGATCGACGTGCCTACGATCTACGAGGTGCCGTTGCGTATGCACGATCAGCATCTGGACGAGGTGGTGCTCTCGAAACTCGACCTTCCGGCCGACTGCGAACCCGATATGAAGCAGTGGAAGGCTTTCGTGGAGAAGGTCAAGAATCCGCACCACAAGATCGAGATCGCGCTGGTGGGAAAATATACCGAACTGCCCGATGCCTACAAGTCGATCAGCGAAGCCTTCATCCATGCCGGCGCGATGAACGACTGCAAGGTCAAGCTGCGTTACGTCAATTCGGAGAAGATCGACGATGCGAACGTCGACGAGATACTGGGCCGGATGGCCGGCATCCTCGTGGCGCCGGGCTTCGGCAACCGCGGCATCGAGGGGAAGATCGCGGCCGTGAAGTATGCCCGCGAGCACGGCGTGCCGTTCATGGGCATCTGTCTGGGTATGCAGTGCGCCGTGATCGAGTTCGCGCGCAACGTATTGAAGATGAAGGATGCCAATTCGACCGAAATGGAGCCTTCAACCAAGCATCCGGTCATCGACCTGATGGAGGAGCAGAAGGGTGTGACGGCCAAGGGCGGCACGATGCGTCTGGGCGGTTATCCCTGCCAGTTGCGGCCCGATTCGAAAGCCGCCGCCGCTTACGGTGCGACTGACATCGTCGAGCGGCACCGCCACCGTTACGAGTTCAACAACGATTATCTGGGCGATTTCGAGTCGCACGGCATGATCCCCGCAGGCGTCAATCCCGAAACGGGGCTGGTCGAGGTGGTCGAGTTGACCGGTCATCCGTGGTTCGTCGGCACGCAGTATCATCCCGAGTACAAGAGTACGGTGCAGCGTCCGCATCCCCTGTTCGTGGCCTTCGTGGCTGCGGCGTTGAAATACAGTGGTAACTAATCCCCTCGCGTCGAGAAATTTCGAATGGATAAAAAATCAATCATAGGCATCGTACTTATCGGGATTCTGTTTTTCGGTTTCACGATTTACAGTTCCCGGCAGCAACAGAAATATCAGGAGGAGCTGGCCGCTTATCAGGCGGCCCATCCCGAATTGACGCAGCCCGTCGTCCCCGATTCGTCGGCCGTGGCCGCAGCGCCGGTCGTGGAGTCGCTCGGTGCGGCGACGCCCGATTCGACTCGTCTGGCACGCGAAGTGGCCGTGCTGGGTGATTTCCTCGCCGCGGCCAAGAACGCTGCGCCGCAGGAGATCGTCGTAGAGAACGACGTGATGAAGGTGCGCTTTTCGACCGGAGGAGGCATTGTGCGCTCCGTGACGCTCAAAGACTATACCCGTTACGGCCGTCAGGGCGAACGCAACGAACCGATCGAGATGTTCGTCCCCGAAAGCGCGAAGTTCGATCTGTCGTTTTTCATCAAAAACGGCCTGAACAACGTGAAGGTCAATACGTCGGAATATACCTTCACGGCCGATCCGGTCGTCCGTACCGACACGGCGCAGATCGTCCGTATGCGGCTGCCCGTCGCCGAGGGCGCGGCGTTGGAATACCGCTACGTGGTCTACGACGAGGCGACGCCCTCGCGCGACTATCTGGTCGACTACACGGTGCGTCTGGTCGGGATGGCCCCCTACATGGCCAACCAAAGCAGCATCGGCATCGCGTGGAGCAACACCTCCTACCGGAACGAGCGCGGTTTCAAGAACGAGAACATGTACACGACGGTCGCCTACCGCGTTCCGGGCGAAGGGTCGATCGACGACCTGTCGATGAGCGAGGGGGCCAAGGAGGAGAAGATCTCTTCGTCGGTGGAGTGGATCGCCTTCAAGCAGCAGTTCTTCTCGTCGGTGCTCATCGCCCGCGACGACTTCCTCTACGCCGACGTGGCGTACAATACCGCATCGCCCGATTCGGGGCTTATCAAGGCTTTTTCGGCCACGATGGCCGTACCCTATACGGCCCAGACCGAACAGTACGACTTCTCGTTCTACTTCGGTCCCAACAAGTACGCCGTGTTGAAGAAGATCGACGACGCGCAGGGCCAATCGCTGCTGCTCGACCGGCTGATCCCCATGGGCTGGGGCATTATCGGGTGGGTGAGCCGCTGGCTGGTGATCCCCGTCTTCGATTTCCTGCGGCAGTATATTCCGAGCTTCGGCTGGATCATCCTCATCCTGGCGATCCTCATCAAGATCATCGTTTCGCCGCTGACTTACAAGAGCTATATCTCGCAGGCCAAGATGCGCATCATCAAACCCGAGATCGACGCCCTGAATGCCAAGTATCCCAAGCAGGACGACGCGATGAAGAAACAGCAGGAGATGATGGCCCTCTACAAGAAGGCGGGCATCAATCCGCTGGGAGGGTGCATCCCGATGCTGATCCAGCTCCCGATCCTGATCGCCATGTTCCGTTTCTTCCCCTCGTCGATCGAGTTGCGGGGGCAGTCGCTCTGGTGGGCGCACGACCTGTCGTCGTACGACAGCATCCTGAATCTGCCCTTCTCGATCCCCTTCTACGGCGACCACGTGAGTCTGTTCGCGCTGCTCATGGCGCTCTCGACCTTCGGGTTCTCCTATATGAGCTATCAGCAGACGGCCTCCGCACAGCCGCAGATGGCGGGCATGAAGTTCATGATGGTCTACATGATGCCGATCTTCATGCTCTGCTGGTTCAACGACTATTCGAGCGGTCTGTGCTACTACTACCTGCTGTTCAACCTGCTGACCATCGCCCAGACCTTCCTGATCCGCCGCATGGTGGACGACGGGAAGATTCACGCCGTCATGGAGGCCAACGCCAACAAGGCGAAGAACAAGAAGAAGTCGAAGTTCCAGTTGCGCTACGAAGAGCTGATGCGCCAGCAGGAGGCGCAGAGCCGTTCCGGAAAGAAAGGCACGAAGCGCAAGTAGGCGGAACGCTTCCCGTTCGGGAGACTTTGCAAACGAAAAGGATACGACGTACGTCGTATCCTTTTTCGTTTGCAGGAAGCTGCGTTCTATTTTTTCAGGTCGTTTCGTGTCGGATTTCCGGGTGCGATCTTGACCAGCACCACCCCGTGGGGCGGGACTTGTGTCTCGAAGCCCTTGTCGGTGGTCGTGAGGTCTTTCTGCCTCCACAGGTCGCGCACGACCTGCGTACCCCTGATGCCGAGTTGTTTGAGCGTGAAACCGATCTTCGCGGGTTCGAGGGTTTTGTTGAACAACCCTACGGCCATCGCACCGTCTTCGAGGTGCTTGATGTAAATCACCCGTCCCTCCTTTTCCCAGATCGCCACGGCGTGCACGCCCAGCGGATCCTGGTTGACGGCGATCACCTCGTCGTTGGTAAGCAGCGATTTCGTGAAAGGATCGAGCCGCGCCAGATCGCAGCCGATGAGCAGCGGCGAAGCGAGCATGGCCCAGAGCGACATGTGCGTATACTGTTCGTCGGCCGTGAGCTTCGTATAGTGGAGCTTGGGGCCCCATCCGACGAGTCCCACGACGAGCATGTCGGCGTCGGGCCAGTGTCCGGGGCCGCAGAAGGGCGCCCAGCGCTGCTGTTCAAAGCCGATGGATGAGATGCTTTTCCACGTGTCGCGAATATCGCCCGTGGTGCGCCAGCAGTCGGTATACTCCACCCATAGCGGAGCGTCGGCATAGGGTGCCGAGTTGGAGATGCTGTATACGATGTCGCGATCCGTTGCGCGAAGCGCGTCGTGCATCTCCTTTACGTGGTAGAGATCGTTGGGATTCCAATCGTATTTGAGGTAGTCGATCTGCCAGTCGGCCCACTGGCGTGCGTCGGCCTCGACGAAGGAGTAGGCGCCGTGGCGGTACATCTCCTTGCGGTCCTGCCAGTAGTTGCCGCCGGGTTTCTCGTAGCGGAAATTCTCGTTGTGGTTGCCGTCCTTGATCCACTGGTTCTCGCCGTCGGGGTTGTCGGAGTACGATCCGATGTGCGCGGCGTAGGTTCCGATCCAGGGCGAGGAGTAGATGCCGAGTTTAAGTCCCATGGCGTGTACCTGCTCCGAGAGCTCCTTCATGTCGGGGAACTTGTCGTTGGTCTGGATGGCGTTGTAGCGGCCGCCGCGCCGGCCCTGCCAGCCGTCGTCGATGTTGATGTACGTCCAGCCGTGGTTCACGAGTCCCGACTCGACCATCGCACGAGCCGAGGAGAGGACTTGCTCCTGCGTGACGTCGCGCGCCCAGCAGTTCCACGAGTTCCAGCCCATGGGCGGCGTGAGGGCGATCCGCTCGCCGATGACGATGCGAAGTTCGCGGGTGGCTTCCCCGAGTGCGTTGCGTGCGGTGAGTTTGACGAGGTAGGTGCCCGGACGCTTGACGCGGCCCGTGATGAAGCCGGTCGAGGGATCGAGGGAGAGGCCTTTGGGCAGACCTTCGGCGGCGAATGTCATGGGTCTGTCTCCGGATGCCGGTATGGCGAAGAGAAACTCCGAGCCGGGACGGGCCCCGAAGACCTTCGCCCCGTTGATGCGGGGAGTAGGCGGCGCGGGCGGGGTGAGAATGTACTGCGAGAGATCCGGCACCAGGGCGTCGGGGGCCGACTGGCTCCATGCGGGTGTCCACAGAAGCGCGGCCGCGAAGAAAAACGCGAGTAGTCGTTGCATGATTCGATTTGATTTAAGTTAGACATCTATATATTAATGTACCGATCAAAACATAGGATTTCTTCATACAAATATAGGATTTTTCTTTGAAAATTCGAATACAAGTCCTTAAAAGTCAGTTGTAACGGTCGGATTCTTTCATTTTCTTTGAAAATCTTTCCGAAAATCGTGCGAAATCCGACTTCGTGCGGTTTGAGTTAAGGAAGTTCGTATTGGAAAATATTGGCGCGGCGTCGGTTGCCGTCCTTTTTCGATTGCGAGGCGAATCCCAGAAAGAGTTTCCCGCGCCGGATTTTCACCCCTTCGGACTCGATGTATCCGCTTTCGGTGATGCCCGCTTCGGTCAGCGCTTTCAGGTCGGAGACGGCCCGAACTTTCGTGCGGGACTGTACGATGCGGCCTTCGAAATCGTAGACTGTCATGTAGGCTTCTCCCGTCGTACCGTCGTTGTTTCCGCTCGTTCCCTCCATGAGATACATGCGGCCGTCGTGTATTTCGTATCCCTGCCATGCGATGGCGGGCGTCGGGATGCTGAATCGCGCGAGAGGTTGCAGCCGCGAGAGATTGCGGACGCGCACCTCGGGCGTGACGTCTTTTCGGAGCGGATAGCTCTCCGTTTCGCCGCCGTAGGAGAGGGGTTGCAGCGTGACGGTCTCTTCGGGAAGGGCTTTCGCTTCGCTGAGCGAATAGACCACCCAGCAGTAACGGCCCGGAGTGTCGACACGGGTGTAGAGGATGGCCAGCTGGTCGTTCGCCGCGTCGACGGCGGGATTCATGTTGAGGCAGCCGGCTTCGATGAAATAATTTTCGTCGGAGTTCCACGGGTAGTGGGTCGAGCCGGGGTTGTAGCGGATGCGCGAGACGACCTGTTCGTGCCAGTAGTTGCCGTCGTCCACCCGATTGGCGTAATTGCCTACCCAGACGAAACGCTCGTCGCCCGCCTCTTCGACGGCCATGTTCGAGGAGTGGCCGTGGAAACAGAGGGTCATGTACTCCGTAGCCTGTCGGTCGGGCATACTGCGCGAAACCAGAATTTTGTATCGATCGGTCACCTGCGTGTAGAAAATTTCGCCGCGGGAGTCGACGTCGAAGCCCTGCATGACCGTATTGGCCGGCAACTGGACGAACCGGCTGAAAATGATTCCATCGCTCAGCGGCGCATCGATCCACGTCGTGTTCGAGGAGCGGACCGTGATGCCGATCGCGCATCGGGCGTCGCCGGAGGCCGTTTCGGCCGTTACGGTCGCCGTACCGACGTTGCGGCCCGTGACGATGCCCCGTGCATCGACCGAAACCGTCTGCGGCGAAGAAGAGCGGAATGTCACGCCCAGCGGGTTGCCGTCCATGTCGTATGCGGTGTCGTTCGCATCGCCGTCGTGGCGGATGCGCAGCGTCGGGCGGTAGGTTTCGCCCACTTCGAGCGTTTTCGATGCGTTTTCGAACGAGAGGGCCGGCGGGGTGTCGGACGTTTTGTTTCCGTTCGAACAGTTCGTAGCGGCGAGGCAGAAGCCTGCTGCGGCGAAGATCAGGGAGCAGGTCATGACGAATGATTTCAACCGGCTACCGGTCCTGCCGTTTGCAGGCAGGACCGGTAGCCGGTAGTTGCTGTGATTCATGGGAGGGATCATTCGCCGGCGTCGATCAGTACGGGTTCGAATTCGCATACCGACACCAGTTTCCTGCCCGGACGGCCGGATTCGGTCATTTTCAGCCGCAGGTAGCGTCCCGCTCCGAACCATTGTTCGCTGCGGAAATCGCCGACGACCGTCTTGCTGCCCTCGAAGTCGAAGGATTGCAGGGGCATCCAGGTTTTGCCGTCGTCGGACATTTCGATCCAGCCCGCTTTGAGGTCGGTGACGTAGCTATCGTTGCGGCGCGTGAGTTTCATGCCGGCGTAGTAGCAGGTCTTGCCCAGATCCCAGTCGATCGTCACGGGGAGCGTTTCGATGTCGCCTTGGCCGATATCGTTGTAGCGGTTCTCGAATTTGGTCGATACGTCGCCGTCGATCGTCAGTTCGGGGCCGCGGCCGGTGTACCACGAGCTGCATGCCACGAGGATCCATTTGCTGCGGTCGGTGAAGAGGGGATTGAGCGCGATGTGGTAGAGCACGGTGTTGTCCGCTCCGATCTTGAATTCGGAGTTGCTTTTCAACTGTACGGCCAGCGTGTAGAAGCGGTCGGGCGTCAGCTTCGACTTGTCGATCTCGAAATGCGACACGGCCTCGCGCTTGCCCACTTCGAGCTGTGCCGGCGTGAAGGTGACGGCGTCGGTCGGGATCGGCAGGTAGTTCGTACCGTGCTCGGCATTGTAGGCGTCGAGCACTTCGTCGCCGTAGACGTATTCGGTCGTGGTCTCCCACTTGTTGTCGAATTCGACGTAGGCGGTGAAGTCGAGCGTCTGGGAGGAGCCCAGATCGCACTCCACCACGCCGGCGTTTCGAACCAGCACCTGGGTCTCCGCCATCTCGGGATTGATCAGGATGCTGCCGAGCTCCTCGTTCACCTTCGAAGAGGAGGAGGTCAGGCGCAGCGGGATGACGTAGGACGTCAGATCGCCGAGCTGCTTGATCGCCGAGCAGTCGAGCTGCACGGTGAACGTCGTCGAGGGGTGGTCGGCATCGACCGATCCCGTACTGTTCACCAGCCGGTAGCAGGCGGGATCGAGCGCCGTATAGGCAGTACCGTTGGCCTCGTTGTAGGCCGTGAGGACGTCGTCCGAAAGTTCGATCCCGAGCTCGGAGGGCGTGACGGTGTATCCGCTGCTGAAAGCGCGGAAGGAGTAGTCGATGGTCTCTTCGATATCGTAGAAGAGGGCTTTTTGCAGGTCGCTTTCGAGCAGATAGACGACCGAGTCCGGCAGGTTGTCGTTGCGGTGATCCGCTTCGCAGCCGCCGAGCAGCAACGCTCCGGCGACAGGTATGATGAACTGTTTGAGTTTCATGATTGTCTGAATTGAATTAGGGTTACCAACCGTAGTTCTGCGTGCAATTCGTACGGTCCATCTCCTCCTGCGAAATGGGGAAGAGGTAGCCGCGCGGCGAGAATTTGCGATGTCCGTCGCGGGCGCTGTCATGTGCGCAGAGCGTGCGTTTCCAGAAATCGCCGTTGGGCTTGTGGTCTTTGGCGTCGACGTTCATGCCGTAGACATCGCCGTGCTCCGTTTCGGCTGTCATCCATGTGCGGATGTCGAAGTAGCGCAGGTTCTCGTAGCACAGTTCGACGTGCCGCTCGCGTCGGATCAGTTCGCGCATCTGCGTCTGGTTGCCCACCGCTTCGGGGTAGACTTTGTCGATGTCGGGGACGCCCGCGCGCTTGCGCACCATGTTGAGATAGGTAAGGATGTCCGGATTGCCGGGATCGTATTCGTTGAGCGCCTCGACGTAGTTGAGCAGAATCTCGGCGTAACGGATGATCGGCCAGTCGAGGTAACCCCATGTAGCGATGTCGTATTTATCGCCGTTGGTGGCTGTATCTCGCGTGTAGTCGATGAACTTGTGGGCCAAGTATCCCGTCGCTGTGTAGTTCTGTTGCGTGGCTCCGTAGCCCGAATTTCCGCCGTTGTAGAACTGCATGTCGGTTTTCTTCACGTTGCCGCTGTGCCATGTCATGCCGCTCCAGAAGACGTTGATGTAGAAGCGCGGTTCGCGGTTCTGATACATCATGAAGGTGTTTTTCAACTCGTCGCCGTAAATCGGATGCGTGAAGGTCGAGAATCCCGTCTCGCTGTATCCCGATTCGGGATCGATGATCGGCTGAGCCTGGTCGCCGTTCGTATATCCCGTGATGGGATAACGGCCGTTGGCCATGGCGAAGGCGTCGACCAGTTTCTGCGTCGGGCCGTAGGAGCCGTAGGCACGGGTACGCGCCGCACGCGGTGTCGTGGCGACGCCCCAGTTATAGGCGTTGACCAGATAAGTGAAAATCCGTTCGGTGACGCCGTTGACCGGACCGACCTTCGTGTAGAGGTCGTGCATGCTCGTATAGGGATCCGTTCCGTCGGCTCCGACGAGACCGTAGATGCCCATGTCGATCACGTCTTTGGCGGCCTGTGCGGCCGTCTCCCATTTCTTCTCGTCGTAGACCGTGGGGAAGAGCGGGTTGCCGTACTTGTCGATCACGCCCTTGTAGAGGTCGTTGCCGTTGAAGAGTTTGCGGGCCGAATAGAGAAGCATCCGCGAGCGGATTGCCAGTGCGGCGCCCTTGGTAGCGCGACCGTAGTTGGCCGTCTCTCCCGTCCATACATCAGGCAGGCCCTTGCTGGTCTCCCACAGTTCATTCGCCACGTAGTTGATGCACTCCTCCCACGTGTTGCGTTCGCGTTCGTTCAACCCCTCCTGCGTGAAGTCGACCGGATCGTCGCCGATGAGGAAAACGGGCCCGTAGGCGGACATCAGCAGCGAATAGTAGTAGGCGCGCAGGAAGCGGGCTTCATTGTAGTGATAGCCCTTGTCAATTTCCGACATTTCGGGACATTCGAAGACGTGCTGCATGAAGTAGTTGGCCTCGCGGATACCCTTGTATAGGTTGTTGTAGGTTTGCGAACGATAGATGTTGTTGTCCGGATTCCACGTATCGTAGTTGATGAGCGAATAGTTGCGGCCGGTGAATACGATCGATCCGTCGTCGTCGCAGCATGACCACGGCAGTATTTGGCCGCTGGGGTCGCTGTAATTGGACTGGTAACCGTAGACGTTTGTTAGATACTGCTCCGTGGTTTTGGCTTTCTGGAAGATTTGTGCCGCAGTTAGTTGTTCATCGGGCTGGCGGTCGAGATAGTCGTCGCAGGCTACGAACGCGGTGCCGGACAATAACAGCAATCCGAATGTTTTCAATATGTTTTTCATAGTCGTTGTCGTTGGTTTAGAAGCCGATCGTAAGACCGATGTTGATGATGCGGTTGTTGGGGTAGTTCGTGGCGCCGGTCTGCAAGTCGGGGTCCCACAGTTTGAAGGGACTGAACGTGAACAGGTTCACGCCGGAGAGATAGACGCGCATGTTCTGCATGGCCATCTTCTGGGAGATGTGCTTGGGCAGCGTATAGCCGATTTCGAGGTTTTTCAGGCGCATGTAGCGGCCGTTGGCCATCCAGAACGAGGAGTTCTGGTTGTTGTTGTTATTCGTGCCGATGAACAACCGCGGATATTTGGCGTCGAGCCGTTCGGGCGTCCAGTAGTTATCGTAGACATCGGAGAAGAGGTTGGCCTCGCGGCTGTTGCGGGCGATGAAGCCTTGCGTCTGGTCGGTGCGCGTCGAGAAATTTACGTGGCCGACGCCCTGGAAGAAGGCCGAGAAGTCGAATGCCTTCCATTGCAGCGAGAAGCCGAATCCGTAGACGATTTCCGGGATCGACGTGTAGCCGATCGGTTTGACGTCGTAGGAGTCGACCACGCCGTCGCCGTTGAGGTCGAGGTACTTGATGTCGCCCGGTTCGACGTCGCCGAACGATTGCTTCGGCCATGCGTCGATGTCGGCCTGATCGCGGAACAGGCCGGCCGCTACGAGGCCGAACGTCTGGTAGCGTGCCTGTCCCGTGCGGTTCATGTAGAGGTATTTGTAGTCGGGTTGATCCTGGTCGACGATCATGTTGCGGGCATAGGTGAAGTTACCGCGCACGGTCAGATGCAGGTCTTGGCCGATCGTCTGGTGATATTCCAGCGAAGCGTCGACGCCGCTGTTGCGCATCTTGCCGATGTTCACCCACGGCTTGGTACTCAGACCGACGTAGACGGGAATCGACGCACGTTCCAGAAAGATGCCTTCGCGCCTTTCTTTGAAATAGTCGGCCGATATTTTCAGCTTGCTGAACAGCGACAGGTCGACGCCCACGTTGAGTTTGTGCGCCTCTTCCCAACCGACGTTGGGGTTTGCCCAGTCGCCGAGCCGTGTGCCGGCATAGGATTGGGTGCTCGTACCGAAGTTGTAGGAGTTGCCCGGAACGACCGTTTCGTTGTAGATGAAGCGGCGCACGTTGTCGCCCGTGCCGATCTTGTCGTTGCCCACGATACCGTAGGAGGCCTTGATTTTGAGCAGGTCGATCACGCCCCGCACCGGTTCGAAGAACTTCTCGTTGGAGATCACGTAGCCGGCGGCTACCGACGGAAAGAATCCGAACCGTTTGCCCGGCGAGAAGTTTTCCGAGCCGTTGTAACCGAAGTTGCCTTCGATGAAATAGCGGTTGTCGTAGCTGTACGTGATACGTCCGGCGATACCCTGGTGCCGGTAGGGAAGGGCCAGTTCGGGCTGCGACTTGTCGATTCCCACGTTGTTGCGCTGCGACTGCTGGTAGAGGAAAAGCGCCGAGAGGTCGTGCTTGCCGAAGGAGCGCGCCCAGTTGACCGACGCTTCGAGGTAGACCGAACGGTAGCCGCTGTGCGACTCGGCGTAGGTCAGGTTGTCGGCGCCGATAACCTTCTGCTGCAAGATCAGGTCGCCGAACTCGTCTCGGCCGCTGGCCATGTACTGCGGGGGTGTCTTGGTGCGTGCCAGATGGTTGTAGTTCTTGGCGTCGAACGAGCCTTTGACGGTGACGGTGAGCCCTTTGGTTACCCAGTCGCCGAGGTCCTGCGTGAGCGAGAAGAGCGACTGCGCCGTGTTGTAGAACTTCTCGCGGTAACCGGTCTGCGTCAGCAGCACGTAGGGGTTCTCGCCGTTGTTGGCGCCGGGGCCGGGCAGCAGGCCGTTGGAGTAGACGGCCGGAAAGACGTTGGGAGCCGATTTGACCGCATAGTCCCAAATCTTTGACGCCGCCGTTCCCGGTTCGTTCTTGCGCTCGAAGGTGGTGGCCAGGTTGATGTTGAGCTTGGTGTATTTGTGGAGCTGCACCTCGACGTTGGAGCGGAAGTTGAACTTGCGGTAGAAGACCGACGTGTTGTACTCCTTCATGTTGTCGCGGGCGAACAGACCGTCTTCGTTGTAGAAACCGCCCGAAATGTAGTATTTGGCCGTGCTGCCGCCGCCCGTCACGTTGACGTTGACGCGCTCGTTGAACGAGAGATCCTTGTAGAGGTAGTCCACCCAGTCTACGTTGGGGTAGAGGTCGGGATCGGAGCCGTCGCGGTATTTCTGGATGACTTCGGGCGTGTAGACCTCGCTGCCCGCGGCGGCGTTCCACAGTTCGGCGAACTGCACGGCGTCGAGCATGTCGGGGACTTTGGTAGGCTGCACCATGCCGGCTTCGAAGCGGATGTTGATCTGGGGTTTGCCGACGATACCCTCGCGCGTGGTGATGAGGATCACGCCGTTGGCGCCGCGCACGCCGTAGATGGCCGTCGCGGCGGCGTCTTTGAGGATCGAGAAGTCCTTGATGTCCTCGATGTCGACCAGATCCAGATCACGTTCGATGCCGTCGACGAGCACCAGCGGCGTCGTGCTGCTGCCGAAGGTCGAGATGCCGCGGATCCAGAAGGTCGAGCTGGCGCCCGGTTCGCCCGAACGCTGCACCGAGATCACGCCGGCCAGCTGGCCGGCCAGGTTGTTGGAGATTTTGGCCGTCGGCATCCGGATGTCGTTGACCGAGACCGAGGCGATCGACCCCACGACGCTGGCCTTCTTCTGCGTGCCGTATCCCACGACGACCACTTCGTCGAGTTCGTTGCCGGCCGAGAGTTCGATCACCTTGGGAAGGTTGGTGACGGGGAACTCCTGTGTCTGATAGCCGATGTAGGAGACGGCGATGTAGCCGTAGTGTCCCGTGAAGGTGTAGTCGAAAGCTCCGTCGACGTTGGTGTTCGTTCCCAGCGCCGAATCTTTGACCCAGACCGTCGCGCCGATGATCGGCTCCTTGGTCTCGGCATCGATCACGCGGCCCGCGATGTGACGCGTCTGCGACGCCTGCTGCGCAGCCTCGGCGCGCGGCTGCTCCTGCGTAAGGATGATCGTGTTGTAGCGGATCACGTAGCTGATACCCGTGCCGCGGAGTGCATCGGCGAGCAGCTCCTCGACGTTGTGTTTCGACGGATCGGCCTTGATCGTGATGTTGTCGGCCAGATTACCTTGGTAGGAGACCTTGTAAGAGGTCTGCGCTTCGATCTGTCGGATCAGTTCTTTCAGGTTGGTCACGTTCCCGATGCGGATCGTGTTTTGTTGCGCCGTCTGTGCGGCGTGGGATAATTCCCCCCCCCACGGGATTTGGAATGTCAGGCAGAGAAGCAGCAATGCCCGGACATGCCATGAACCGCGAAAATTCTGTTTCATAGACGAATGGTTTAGGTTAAGTTAGTTAAGATCGTGACGCATGCCGTGTGCCGGCGGCCGCGTCTTTTCTATCTCGGACAGTTATTCATAAAATGGTGATTTTGTCGCCGTTCCGGGTGAAGCGTGTATCGGTCGAGAGCGTCACGATTTCGAGGACATGGCGCAGCGGCATGTTGTAGTCGAGCGTGCCGGTGAAGAGGATCTCTCCGAGCGCTTCGCGGCCGAAAGCGATGTCGCAGCCGTAGTGGGTGCCGATGCTTTCGACGACCTTCGACAGCCGGACGTACTGGAACGAACGCAGTTGCGCATCGAGTTCCGCATCGACGTTGACTTCGCGCAGCATCAGTTTGCGGTTGGCCGGATTGTACGAGATCTTTTGTCCGGGGCTCAGCGTCACCGTGCGGTCGCCCGCGTGGAAGTCGACGACGCCTTCGATGAGCGTCGTCTCGATGTCCGAACAGTCGTCGTAGGCTTTCATGTTGAATTTCGTGCCCCGCACGACGGTGCGGGTCTCCTTTCCGGCGTCAACGGTAAACGGTGCGTCGGCCATTTTGCGGATGTCGAAGAAAGCTTCCCCCGTCAGATGCACCGTGCGGCCCTCGCTGCCGAAATCGGATGCGTAGCGCAGCTGCGAGTGGGGCATCAGTCGTACGTTCGAACCGTCGGAGAGACGGATCGAGCAGGCCCGCTCTTCGGTCGTGACCGTACAGGTGCGGTCGTCCGCAGACCGGTAGGGAAACAGCAGCGAACCTGCGGTGAGGAGTCCGACGGCGAAGACGGCCGCATAGCGGACGACGGTGCGCAGCCGTTTCGTCGGTGCGGGGCGCCTGTGCGCCTCGATGCGCCGACGCAGCGTCTGCCAGGAGAGATTGGGATCGACCGCGGCTGCGGCCGACAGGCGTTCGCCCGTGAAGAAAACGAGGTAGAGCCGTTCCAGCCTGCGGCGGTTCTCGTCGGAGGCGTCGTACCATCGTTCGACCTCGGCCGAGGTCGTGGCGTCGAGTTTTCCTCCCAGAAATTCGATCAACAGCGTATCGTCGATTTCGATCATGGATGTCGGGGTTTTGATAATAATACGTCCCGACATGAAAAGTTACTAAGGGGAAAAGGCAGTTTTCTTTCGTCGAAACCGGAAAACCGGTTGCGGTACGGTCAGACCAGATCGTTGCGTCCGGAGAGCGAGAGCAGCCAGAGCAGCAGCGGCAGGTAATCTTTGAGGGCTACGCCGAGTGTGCGCAGCGCCTGCGAGATATGGTAGTTGACCGTTTGCGGGGAGACGCCGAGTTCGGCGGCGATCTGCTGGTGCGTCATCCCCATCCGGCGGCTCATCTCGAAGATGCGGCGCGTCTGTTCGGGCAGACGGGCGAGCGCTTCGTCGTACAGACGCGACAACTCGGAACCGAGATAGAAGTCGGGGGATTCGAAACGTTCGGCGAAGCGCTCGCTCAACTGCTGGTGGACGCGCTGCCGGACCTGCCGGTGGGCGATGCGGTCGAACGCCTTGTTGCGGACGATCATAAAGAGCAACCCTTTGAGCGACAGCTCTTCGAGCAGTTTGTCGCGGTTTTCCCAGATGTAGAGCATCGCGTCCTGCACGATGTCTTCGGCCGTCGAGACCGGCACCCAACGCGACGCGAAACTGCACAGGCCGCGGTAATAGAATTTGTAGCAGGCTTCGAAGCAGGCCATGTCGCCGCGATGGAGCCGGCGGATGACTGCGCGGTTGTCGTCGAGATCGTATTGGGACTGAAAAATCATCGTTGCTCGTTGTCCGTTCGAAACCCAAAGATACGCTTTTTTCCGAAAAATCGTCGGGAGAGGTGAAAGAAATGGCCTTCCGGCCGATCTCGTCACCCCGTTTCATTCGGGTGTCGCGGAGCTTTCCGGAGGATGCGAAGGGGCGGCCCGTCCGGCTGATTCCCGAAATTTTCATCGGTTTTTTCCGGTCTCGTACCATGGTTTGTCGGCCCTCCTGCCGGGCTGCCGGGTTGCGACTTGTCCGCAACTCGTTTTTGTCTCGGCAAAAGTCAATATATTTGCATTGCGCTCGACTTATTCGTATCTTTGACTTCGTCTTAGATACTCCGTCTCGGCATAATCAAGCTGCCGCTTGCTTCTGCGCTCGACTTTTCGTATCTTTGGCTTCGCCGAAGATACTCGCGTTCGGCAATGTTCAAATAAATTTGACATTGCTCTCACTTATTCGTATCTTTGTCCCCTATCGATTTCAAGCCGGAAATTTTATGGTATTGGCAGAACAGATCAAGGAGGCGGCGAGCCGTCGGGATACGTTGGAGAAGTGTCTCGACATCGAACGCAAGCGCATGGATTTGCAGAACGAGGAGGAGAAGACGCAGGAACCCGACTTCTGGGACGATGCGGCGCGTGCGCAGGAGCAGTTGCGCCGGGTGGCGTCGATCAAGAGCTGGATCACCGATTACGACACGATCCGCAAGGAGGTCGAGGATCTGGAACTGATGCCCGATTTCCTGAAAGAGGGGGTGATCTCCGAGGAGGAGATGGATGCGCACTATGCGCAGACGATCGCGCACATCGAAGCGCTCGAACTGCGCAACATGCTGCGTCGCGACGAGGACAAGATGGGCGCTATTCTGGACATCAACGCCGGAGCCGGCGGTACCGAGGCGCTCGACTGGGCGTCGATGCTGCTGCGCATGTACACCCGCTGGTGCGAGGCCCACGGCTACAAGGTCAAGACGCTCGACTACCAGGCGGGCGACGAGGTGGGCGTCAAGTCCTGCACGCTCGAAATCGAGGGCGACTACGCCTACGGCTATCTCAAAAGCGAAAACGGCGTGCACCGCATGGTGCGTCTGTCGCCTTTCAACGCCAACAACAAGCGCCAGACGACCTTCGCGTCGGTCTTCGTGTCGCCCGCTGTGGACGATTCGATCGAGGTGGTCATCAACCCCTCGGACATCGAGTGGGACACGTTCCGCTCGTCGGGCGCCGGCGGTCAGAACGTCAACAAGGTCGAGACGGCCGTGCGGCTGCGCTATCACGGCAAGGATCCCGATACGGGCGAACCGGTCGAGTTCCTGATCGAGAACATGGAGACGCGCTCGCAGCTGATGAACCGCGAGAATGCGATGCGCATTCTGCGAAGCAAGCTCTACCAGCGCGAACTGGACAAGCGCATGGCCACGCAGCAGGCGCTCGAAGCGGGCAAGAAACGCATCGAGTGGGGGTCGCAGATCCGCTCCTACGTCTTCGACGACCGTCGTGTGAAGGATCACCGCACGGGTTGCCAGACGTCGGACGTCGACGCGGTGATGGACGGCGAGATCGACGCCTTCATCAAGGCCTACCTCATGCAGTTCGGCGCCGAGGCGTGAGAGGAAATAATAAAGGTATTTCGATAAATAAATTGCAGTATCCGTTATGAAAGACTTGACAAAACTCACGGATCGTATTTTCTACGTCGGGGTGAACGACCGCACGAAGCATCTTTTCGAAGGGCTGTGGCCGCTGCCGCTCGGCGTGTCGTACAACGCCTATCTGGTCTGCGGCGAGCGGACGGCGCTCGTCGATACGGTCGACGCCTGCTTCACGGGCCGTCTGCTGGCCAACGTCCGCGAACGGCTGGGCGACAGACCGTTGGATTATCTGGTGATAAACCACATGGAGCCCGACCATTCGGCTTCGATCGCCGCCGTGCGGCAGGTCTATCCCGCCGTGCGGATCGTCGGCAACGCCAAGACGTTGCAGATGATCGAGGGCTACTACGGCATCGCGTGCGGTACGGTCGAGGTCAGGGAGGGCGACGTGCTCGATCTGGGCGGGCTGACGCTGGCGTTCTGCATGATTCCGATGGTGCACTGGCCCGAGACGATGGCCACGTGGTGCGCCGAGGAGCGTACGATCTTCTCGGGCGATGCGTTCGGCACGTTCGGGGCACTGAACGGCGGCGTGACGGACGAGCAGCTCGACGTCGAACCCTTCTGGGAGGAGATGCGCCGTTACTACGCCTGCATCGTGGGCAAATACGGCCAGCCCGTGCAGCGCGCCCTGGCGAAGGTCGCCCCGCTCGACATCGCCATGATCTGCTCGACGCACGGCCCCGTCTGGCGCCGAGAGATCGCCCGCGTGGTGGAGCTCTACGACAAGGTGAGCCGTTACGAGGGCGAGCCGGGGGCGGTCATCGCCTACGGTTCGATGTACGGCAATACGGAGCAGATGGCCGAGACCGTCGCCCGCGGCCTGGCCGCCGCAGGCGTGCGGCCGATCGTCGTCTACAATCTTTCGACGGCCGACGTGTCGCAGGTGTTGCGCGACATCTTCCGTTACGATACGCTCGTCGTCGGTTCGCCGACCTACAACGGCCAGCTCTACCCGCCGGTCGATGCGCTGCTGCGTAAGATCGCCGAGCGCTGCATTCCGCACCGCCGTTTCGCCTGCTTCGGCTCCTTTACGTGGGCCGGTGCCGCCGTACGTCGTATGACGGAGTTCGCCGAGGGGATGAAATGGCCGGTCGTCGGCGCGCCTGTCGAGTTGAAGCAGGGGTATTCGACGGCTGTCGAACCTGCCTGCCGCACGCTGGTCGATGCGCTGGTCGAAGATATGAAACGATAAAACGAAGGCGATGCGCAAACTCTTGCTTTTTTCGCTGCTGTGCATGCTGCTGCCGGTCGCTGCGGCGGCCGCGCCGGAGGGGGCGTGCGACGGGGTGACGGTCGGGGCGGCCGATACGGCGGCCTACTTCCCGCTGCTGCGCGGGCGCCGCGTGGCCGTGCTTGCCAACCAGACTTCGCGCGTGGGCGACGAGCATCTGGTCGACCTGCTGCATCGCAGCGGCGTGCGCCTGACGGCGATCTTCTCGCCCGAACACGGATTCCGCGGGACGGCCGATGCGGGCGAGCACGTCGCCAGTTCGGTCGACGAGCGCACGGGGGTGCCGATCCGTTCGCTCTACGACGGCCGCACGCGCCGACCGTCGGACGAGGCGATGCGCTCGTTCGACGTGCTGCTGGTCGACATGCAGGACGTGGGTCTGCGTTTCTACACCTACTATATTTCGATGCTGCGCATGATGGATGCCTGCGCCGATTTCGGCCGCGCGGTAGTGGTGCTGGACCGTCCCAATCCCAACGGATCGTACATCGACGGCCCCGTGCTCGACATGAAATACAAGTCGGGCGTCGGCGCGCTGCCGATTCCCGTCGTACACGGACTGACGATGGGCGAGATCGCCCGCATGGCCGTGGGCGAGGGGTGGGCGAAGCCGTGCGACCTGACAGTCGTACCGTGCCGCCGCTATACCCATGCCACGCGCTACGAGCTGCCCGTGGCGCCGTCGCCCAACCTGCCGACGCAGCGGTCGATTTACCTCTATCCGTCGATCTGCCTCTTCGAAGGGACGGTGGTGAGTCTGGGGCGCGGCACCGACCGTCCGTTCGAGTGTTACGGCCATCCCGACATGCCGGCCGACCGCTACTGCTTCGTCTTCACGCCGCGGCCGACAGCCGGCGCGAAACATCCTCCTCTGGAAGGACGCCTATGTCGCGGTGTCGACCTGAGCGAGAAGCCCTGCGAGGAGATTCTCGCCGAGGGGCTGACGCTCGACTACGTGATCGACGCCTATCGTGCGCTGGGGTTGGGCGAGGCGTTCTTCACTCCGATGTTCGAGAAGCTGATCGGCGTGGGCTGGGTGCGCGAGATGATTCTCGACGGCCGTTCCGCGGCCGAGATTCGTGCACGCTGGCGGCCCGACGTGGAGCGTTTCGCGAAAATGCGCGAAAAGTATCTGATTTACGAATAGGGGTCGGAACGATCTTGTTCGGTATTATTGCACTGAATACTCATTCTTCGGATTTTCCGAAGGATGGCAGCCCGCAGCTATCCGGCAGCGGAAGGTTGCTCGGCTCGCTGCGTCTCGCCCAAGCATCCTCCGCTGGTTGCGGACAGAAAATTTACGACATCGAGTGGGATTGTTCCGATAAAAATGTATATTTGTACAAAGTCTAATTAATAATGAGAATGCCTATGATGCGATAATGCGTTCGGTGCGCATGTTTTAGACATATTGGGAAAAAGCGTTTAGCTTGTATTCTGGTTCATGAAACTTCGACACTTTCAAAACCACCGGGGTAAAGCGATGACGCTCACGCCGCATGGCGTGGGCTTTACTCGTTTATTTGGTGGTTAGGTAGTCGAAGACCTCATGAACCGATAACAGAGTTTTGTCCGCGCTTTTTTTATGTGCGCATCTATGATTTGACAGGGCAGAGTTCAGCGGTGTTAATGTAATAATAAATTATGCTGTCAGATGAAACATTTATTAGTTATAGCTTCGATGGTTTTCGTATCTGTCTGCCTTTTTTCTTGTGAAAAGGCGGATTTGGATGAATATTTTAATAATGAAGTTACAGAAGAAAATACTGATACACCAAACTATTATGTAAAATATCAATTTAACTGTGCTAACAGGTATAATTTGAGTTTTAGCGTCGAAACCGATATTGGCCTTAAATCTTTTTCTGGCATATATTCAGGGTGGAGTGAAACGTACGGACCCGTATCAAAAGGATTTCATGCGAGCATTAGCGTTAATGCAAATGCAAATGTTAAGATTTATGTTAGCCGAGGACAAGAACCGTTTGTGCTTAAAGCAAGCGGTGGTAGCTCGGCAGCCTACACAATAGATTTTTGATTTATTGATTAAGAATCGAAGTCTGGGGTAATGGCTTATTCGTAGAGATCGAGATACTCGTAGCTGTTGCCCACCCGCGCGAGATACCGTTCGAACTCCGTGCGGGCGATGACTACCGTGGCGCGGCAGTCGTTGGGATGGAAACTCAGCGACGGGCAGTACAGCAGATTGCGGTCGAGAAAGAGGTGAACGTGATGCTCCGCGTCGTTGATGAGCCCGAACGGCGAGACGGAACCGGGTTCCAGCCCCAGATAACGCATCATGCGCTCGGGCGAGGCGAACGACAGTTTTCCCTGATGCAGCCGCGCTTCGAGGTCGTGGATTGAGAGCGTGCGGTCGCAGTCGAAGCAGACCAGATAGTGCCGGTTGCCCTTGTGATTGCGGAAAAAGAGGTTTTTGCAGTGTTTCGACCCGTCGTCGCGCCAGTGGCGTTTGGCCAGTTCGATCGTGGGCGAGGCAGGGTGGAAATAGAGGTCGTAGGCGATGTCTGCCGCGTCGAGCCACGCCGTCACGGCATCGATCCGTTCGCTGTCGGAGGGTTTATTCCACATAGAGCACCAACCCTTTGAGATACTCCCCTTCGGGGTGATAGATGTTGATCGGGTGGTCGGCCGGCTGCGTGAGCTGGTGCAGGATGCGCACGTTGCGGCCGGCGATGGCTGCCGCCGAGAAGACCGTCGTGCGGAAGAGCTCCTTCGAAACGGCCTGCGAGCAGGAGAAGGTGAAGAGGATGCCGCCCGGCCGGATCTGCGACAACGCCCGTGCGTTGAGGCGCTTGTACCCCTGCATGGCGTTGCCCAGCACCTTGTGGTGCTTGGCGAAGGCGGGCGGGTCGAGGATGATCAGGTCGTAGCGGTCGCCGATCTGTTTGAGATACTCCACGGCGTCGCAGGCGAGCGTCGTGTGGGGAAAACTGTCGCCGAAATTCAGCCGCATGTTCTCGTCGGCCAGCTGCACGGCGCGCTCCGAGGCGTCGACCGAGCAGACCTCCTTCGCTCCGCCCGCGGCGGCGTAGACCGAGAATCCTCCCGTGTAGCAGAAGGTGTTGAGCACGGTGCGGCCCGCAGCGTAGCGTTCCACCAGTTCGCGGTTGCAGCGCTGGTCGAGGAAGAAGCCCGTCTTCTGCCCCTCCTCCCAGTTGACCAGAAAACGATGGCCGTTTTCCGACACCTCCTGTGTCGGAGCTGCGACTTTGCCCATCAGGTATCCGTCCACGGCGTTCAGTCCCGCCTTATAGGGCACCGTCTGCGAACTCTTGTCGTAGACGGCTGCGAGACGCTCGCCGTAGACCTCGCGGAGCGCCTCGGCGATCTGCATCCGCGAGCGGTACATCCCCACCGAATGACACTGTACGACGGCCGTCGTGCCGTAGATGTCGATCACCAGCCCCGGCAGCGAGTCGCCCTCGCCGTGAACGAGCCGGTAGCAGGTCGTCGCGGCATTGCCGATCAGACCGAGCGTGCGCCTCACTTCGCAGGCCGAGCGGATGCGAGCGCGCCACCATGCGGCGTCGATCGGCTCCTGCGCGAAGGTGAGCACCCGCACGGCGATCGATCCGATCTGGTAGTGGCCGCGTGCGATGAAATCGCCGGCGGCGGTATGGACGTCGACGATCTCCCCCTCGGCGATCGTGTCGGAGGGACACTCCACGCGGCCGATCGCGCCCGAGAAGATCCATGGATGACGGCGCAGCAGCGACTCTTCTTTGCCTCTGCGCAGGAAAATACGGGGGTGGGTCGTCATTTGTCGTTCGGTTTAAGGGTATGTTGCAGCGTGCGGTAGATTTCGGGGCAGATCCATGCGTCGGTGGCGGCGTAGCGCATCTGTTTTTCGGTAAGCTGCGCCGCTTCCCAGTTGCTCAGCCGCTGGGCTTTCGAGACGCGCTTGCCCAACACGATGGCCGAAAGCTTGCGCAGGCTCTTCTCTTCGATGCCCCAGTCGGGGGCCAGTTGTTGCAGGTCGACGAAGCCGCCGGGCCGGAAGCGGCGCAGGGCCAGCAGCGAGCGGATGTCGCCCGCCACGTCGGCGCCGATTTTCAGAATCGCCTTGTTCTCCAACAGTTTGACGAGCTGCTTCTCGAAGCGCATCCTATTGAGGCGGAACAGATAGCAGCGCCGCGGCGTGGAGAGTTGCAGCAGGGCGACGCGGTAGGTGACGCCCGCCTTGAACGAGGGGCGCGTCTCGGTGTCGAAGCCCAGCACGGGCGACGACGCCAGGTCGCGGCAGGCGGCTTCGACCTGCTTCTCGTCGTCGACGATGACGATCGGGCCGTCGAAGAGCACGGCAGGCAGCTTTGCGGTATCTTCGTTCGATATGTGCTGTTGAAACGGTCGTTTTTCCATGCGAATTCTCTCAGGCGACGCAAAGTTACCGATTAATTGCGAGTTTTCCGCTCTCCGCCGTCGAAATTTTACCTGCGTGCTGCAATCGTTCGACGGCCTCCAACACCCGTTCGGCGTCGCAGCGGAAGCGCGCTGCCAGCTCCTTGACCGCGAGCGGTTCGGCGTCGAGCTGTCGCAGGATCTCCTCGTCGAGCGGAGCTTCGGCCGATTTCGCGCGTTTGCGCGCCGCCAGACAGATGTCGCAGACACCGCACGGCGCGGGGTCGGCCGCACCGAAATAGCGTTCCAGCACTGTGCTGCGGCACTCGGTTTCGTTGGCGGCGTAGGCGATCATGTGCGAGAAGCGCTCTTCGGCCAGCTCCTGACGGCGGCGGTAGGTCTCGGGGGCGATGTAGAGGTCGGCCGCCGGCAGCCGCTCGCAATCGAAGAAGAGCATCGGCGCCTGATTGGCCGGAATGTAGCGGATCACGCGCATCTGCCACAGCCGCTTGAACAGCTCCTTGACATGCTCGACCTTGTAGCCGCTCGCCGCGGCGATCTCCTGCTCGTTGATGGGGCGGAAATCGGTGAAAACGCCGTCGTAGAGCCGCAGCACGGTACGGATGAAGTGGTCGAGGTCGTTGCGTACCACGCGCAGTTTGTAGAGGTCGTCGCGGCTGATGCAGAAGAGAATGCGCGCGGGGTTGCGCATTTCGTCGGTGAGCGTCAGATAACCGTTCTGCTGCAACAGTTTCAGCGCGCTGGCGACCTTGCCGCCGAAGAGGCGGAACTTCGCGCAGAAGTCGTGGATGTTGAAGACGAACGACGCCTGCTCGCCGTCGCCGATGCCGATTTGCAGGTAGGAGCAGACCTTTTCGTAGATATCGCGGATCTCGTCGAGCGGCGGGAATTGCAGGTCGAAGCGGCGCTGCACGCGCTCGGCGTCGTCCGGGGCGACGAGCAGCACGGCATAGGCGCGCTTTCCGTCGCGTCCCGCACGGCCCGCTTCCTGATAGTAGCTTTCGAGCGAGTCGGGCATGGAGTAGTGGACGACGAAACGCACGTCGGCCTTGTCGATTCCCATGCCGAAGGCATTGGTAGCCATCATGATGCGCGTGCGGCCCGCGAGCCACTCCTCCTGCCGGATCGAGCGTTCGGCGTTGGCCAGGCCGCCGTGGTAGCAGGTCGCGGCGACGCCTGCGTCGCGCAGGAATTCGGTGAGCTGTTCGCAGCCGTCGCGCGTGCGCACGTAGACGATACCGCTGCCGGCCACGTTGCGCACCACGCGAAGCAGTTGCTCGTTTTTGTCCTCGTCGTGCCGCACGGCGTAGGAGAGGTTGGGCCGTGCGAACGAGCTGCGCAGGACGTGCGGTTCGGCGAAGCGCAGCTGCCGCATGATGTCGCGGGCGACAGCGGGTGTGGCCGATGCCGTGAGCGCCAGCACCGGCACTTCGGGCAGCCGTTCGCGCAGTTCGGCGATGCGCAGGTAGGAGGGGCGGAAGTCGTAGCCCCACTGCGAGATGCAGTGCGCTTCGTCGACGGCCAGCAGCGAGACCCGCATCCGCTCCACGCGCAGACGGAACGCCTCGGTCACGAGCCGTTCGGGAGCCACGTAGAGGAATTTGACGTCGCCGTAGACGCAGTTGTCGAGCACGATGTCGATCTGCCGCATCGAAAGTCCCGAATGGATCGCCGCCGCGTTGATGCCGAGCCGCCTGAGGCGGTCGACCTGGTCCTTCATCAGGGCGATCAGCGGTGTGACGACGATGCACAAACCTTCGCGCAGCATCGTCGGCACCTGATAGGTGAGCGACTTGCCGCCGCCGGTGGGCATCAGCGCCAGCGTGTCGCGCCCCTCGCAGACGGAGCGGATGATCTCCTCCTGCACGGGACGGAAGCTGTCGTAGCCCCAGTAGCGTTTGAGTGTGCCGAGCAGTTCGGCGTGTATGTCGTCCAGCGGTTGCATGTCGGGCGGATGATGTACGGAGCGTCGGCGAAATCGTTGCGGTCCGGTTTGCCGGAACGCCGCCTGTCGGGCGAAATTCCTCTTTCGCAAAGATACGCATAAGTGAGTGCAATGTCAAATTTATTCGAACATTGCCGAACGAGAGTATCTGAGGCGTCGGCCGAAGATTGCGGATTTTCGCCGGATTCCGAACGCTGATGGCGGCGATCCGCCATACGTCGTACGATTTTTATGCCGGCGGCCGCCGCCGGTGCGTTTTTTTCGTACAGCCTGCCGCTTTTCTGCTTATCTTTGACGCCGTTATGACAATCAAACCATCTGAAATGATGAAACATATTTGCCTGCCGATACTCTGCGCCGCATGTGCGTTCGTATCGTGCGTGAGCCGCCGGGTGGCCGAACAGACCGTGGTGCAGCGCGATTCGCTCGAAGCGGTGGTTCGTGCGAAGGATTCGCTCATCGAGGTCGTCTTCGCCGACATCAATGCCGTCACCGAGAATCTGGCGCGGATCCGTACGCGCGAAAACCTCGTCGCGCTCGCGCGCAATGACGAAGGGGGTGCGCCGTCCGATCGAGGAGATCGATGCCGACATCGCCGCGATCGACCGGTTGTTGCAGGAGAACCGGCAGAAGATCGCTGCGCTGCAACGCTCCTCGGCGCAGTTGCGCAAAGCCGACCTGCGCATCGAGGGACTCGAAAAGATGATTCGCGGCCTCGATGCCCAACTGACCGCCAAAGAGGGCGAAATCGGTCGTTTGCGCGGCGAACTGTCGCAAATGGAAGCCCGGATGGAGACGCTTGCCGAAGAGGCCGCCGCCCGCAGCACCGAGGTCGAACACCTCTCCGGCGAAAAGGCGCAGCTGGAGGACCGGCTCAACACGGTCTATTATATCGTGGGAGCGGAGAAGGCGCTGCGCGATTCGGGGATCGTCTCGAAGCAGGGGTTCATCGGGCGCACGCTCACGGTGGGCGATACTGGCGACCACGATCTGTTCATCCGGGCCGACGCCCGCACGCTGACGGAGATCCTCGTCGAGCAGAAGAAGGCGACCGTCGTCACGCCGCATCCCGCCGATTCGTACGAACTGATTACGAATGCCGACAAGGTGGTGTATAAGTTAGTCATCACCGATCCCGAACGGTTTTGGAGTTCGTCGAAGGTGCTGGTCGTAAGTTACCGGAAGTAACCGTCGTCCCCATTCTGAGCGAAGTGCGGGAGCGCAAGGCGCGGAATTGCGGCTCCGCGCCTTGCGTCGCAAAGGGCCTGCCGGTGAAAATCGCGGGTGCGGCGGGTCGGTTTCGCGGAATTCAGACGCCTTCGGTCGCACCTCGGAAATTTCGTTTCGGCAAAGTGCGAATAAATTTGCTTCTGCGCGCGACTTTTCGTATCTTCGACCGGAATCGCCTAAAATTGCAAGATTATGATCTCGTTGTTCAAGAAGAAGGAGGCGCCGGTCTATCCGGCCGATACGGTGACGTCCCGCGACGGGCGGCCGATCGTCTTCACATTTTTCAAACACGCTTCGCTGGCCGTCGATTTCGACGGGCGGCGCATCTATGTCGATCCGGTCGGCGAGTATGCCGATTACGCGCATCTGCCGAAAGCCGATGCGGTGCTTGTCACCCATTCGCATTACGACCATCTCGACCGTGCGGCCGTCGAGCAGTTGATGACGCCCGCGACGGCGGTCGTCTGCGATAAGACCTCGGCCGAAGCGTTCGATTTCGACTGCTACACGATGGTGCCGGGCGCTGTGGCCGAACCTCTCGACGGAATCCGCGTCGAGGCGGTGGCGGCTTATAACACCACCGAAGGGCACCTGCAATTCCATCCCAGGGAGCGGGAGGATTGCGGCTACGTGCTGACGCTGGGCGGTACGCGCGTCTACATCGCCGGCGACAGCGAGCCGACGCCCGAAATGCGTTCGCTCGAAGGGATAGACATCGCGTTCCTGCCCGTCAATCAGCCCTATACGATGACCGTCGATCAGGCGGCCGAGGCGGTGCGGGCGCTACGTCCCGCGATCTTCTATCCCTATCACTACGGGGAGGTCGAGCAGGTCACCGACCTCGACCGGCTGGCGCGCGAGGTGGCGGGGCTGACCGAGATGCGGGTTCGCCCGATGGAGTGATGCGATTGCGGTCGGAACGCAGGGGCGGCAGTGCGACACTGCCGCTCTTTTCGTTGTTGTCGGCGATGCGAGCGTGTGGCGTCGGAAGGGAGAGGGTGGATGCACTTGTCCGGAAGGGAGGGGTTGTCGATAATTTTTCATAACTGTCGATCACGAAGGATCGGAGCGATCGGAGGATACGGTCGGATAGGAAAATGCCGCCGTTGGGCGACGGAATGTAAGCGGAAAAAGGATTCTCTCCGATAATTCGGACGAAAATAATCGGGCCTATTTCGACGAAAAATCGTATTTTTAATAAATAAATGTTATTTTTGAACATCGGAGTTCCGATTCTTTAAAATAACCCTTAATCTCTGTGCTCTTATGAAAAATCTGATGAAACGCTTGGCTGCGACGGTCTTCTGCCTTGCACTGCTGCCCCTGACGGGTTGCGGCGACGACAACACGGACGATCCGTTAATTCCCCCCCCCTCTGACGCTCCGGTGATCGAGGCGGCGACGCCGGCTGCCGTACCGGCGGAAGGCGGCGCGATCTCGATCGATTACGAAGTGAAGAACCCCGTCGAGGGAAAACGCCTCTCGGCTCAGAGCGACGACGCATGGGTGAAGGAGTTGACCGTCGGCGACGAAGCCGTGACGGCACGCCTCGAAAAGAATCTCCTTGCCGATCCCCGCACGGCCACGGTGACGCTTCGTTATGACGGCGCCGAAGCCGTGAAGGTCTCGGTCGTGCAGGAGGGTTATCTTCCCTTCCTGATTCAAGTCGCCGATATTACGATGAGCGATGCGCGGATAACGGTCTATCCCGAAGAGGAGGGGATGTATATCGCCGCGGTGGATTTCGCCGAAGGGTTCGATGCGCAGAAGATCGCAGCGGAGAACAAGGCGATCTTCGCCGAACATGCCGCCGCCGAACAGAAGACGCTCGCCGAGTTCATCGCGGGGTATGCCTATAAGGGCGAACAAACGTTCCATCCTTCGCGCCTTTCGCCGAATACCGATTACGTGGTCTATGTCTATGGAATCGATTCCGAAGGAGAGGCCACGACCGACGTGATCGTGGAACCGTTCAAGTCGCTGCCCGTCGAGCCGGGGCCCATGGTCGATTGCAAGATCGACATCGTTGCCGAGAATCTTACCTCGACGTCGGTCAAGGTCGTTTTCAATCCGTCCGATCCGACGGTGCAGTATTTCTATACGATGCTCGATCAGGCCGGATACGAGGATATCAGCAAAGACTGGCCGGGTTACATCTACGAGTATATGGTTTCGCAGCTGACCGACGACGGTCTTCCGTTGTCGACGATCGTGATGCTCTCCTGTTCGGTCGGCCAGCAGGAGGTGCAGAGCAAGACGCTGCAACCGGAAACGACCTATTATGCCTGCGCCGTGGGCGTCAACTCGAATGCCATGATCAACACGGAGGTGGCGGTGCAGAAGATCGTCACGCCGCCGGACTCTCCGATTGATTACGGGTTCGATTTCGATTTCGGCGAGGTGACTGCGACCGGCGCTCGGGTGACGGTCTCGCCGCGTGACGTGAGGGCATTCTATTATTGGAACGTAATGACTGAGGAGGAGTACGGTGAAATGAAGGGCGATGAGTCGAAAATCGCAGCCTATTTCGAGCAGAAGATGATCGAACAGCGCAAGGCCCAGATGGGAGACTATGCCGACTGGTATCCGCTTCCGGAGTTCATCGCCTCGCAATGTTCTTCGGGTTTCGATGGTCCGGACAGTTATACCTTCGGTACGCTGACGCCGGAGACGACCTATTACGTGTATGCTTTCTGGGTGGACGAGCAGACCGGCGAGCCGGCTTCGGTTACGGCATTCAGCGAATCACCCTTCAAGACCGAAAAACAGGTGATTTCGGCTGCCGTGGCCAAACCGTCGCTATGGTTGACCGACGGCGACGATTGGGCCGAACTGAACCCGCTTGGCTATGGGCACTTCAAAGGATATGCGATTCTGGGCGCACGCATTGCACCTGCCGAAGGGGCCGTACACTGGTACTCGAACATTTATAAGGCGTCGGACATCGCCTCGACGGACGATCAGCTCTTGGCTTCGTCGCTCATCAACAGCAAATACTACATGGACAAGACATCCTACAATCTCTCCTACGGAGTAGAGTGGGGCGGCGACTATGTGATTGTCAGCGTCGCGGTCGACGCCGCCGGTGCCCGCGGTCCCGTGCAGCGCGTCGCCTTCAAGGCGGAGAAGAGCGCCGCCGAACCGCTCGAATCCATTCCGGGCGAATGATTCGGCCACAAGAAAGAAAAAACCGACAGCATTTTGCTGTCGGTTTTTTCTTTGCCGTCAGGCGGAACGTTCGAACATCCCGTCCGTTCGGATTCGTCGCCGGACTACTTCTTCGCCGCGGGGCAGTCCGCGCACTTCTTGTCGCAAGCGGCTTTTTTGTCGCAAGCGGCGGCGCAGCATTTCTTGTCGCAGTCGCCCTTTTTGCAGCAGTTCCCCTTGCAGGCGGCTTTTTGGCAGCAATTTTCCTTGCAGGCGGTCCCTTGGCAGCACTTCGCGTCGCAGGCCTCGGCCTTCACGCGGATTTTGGCGAAGCCCTTGACGAGACCTTCGGCGTCGTTCTTCGATGCGTCGTAGACGACGGTCACCTCCTTGCTGGGAACGTCGACCTTGACATCCTTCACTCCCTTCTCGAAGGGAATGTTGTCCATGATGCGCTTGGCGCAGTGTTCGCAATCGATGTCGGTCTTGAATACCGTCGTTACGGTCGATGCCTTTTTCGCATCCTTCGCTGCGGCCGAGCCGGTGCCCAGCCCCAATGCTGCCATGAGGCAGACGAACAAAATCTTTTTCATACTCGTTTCGTGTTGGTTTTAACTGTTAATATTAAATTAGGTTCCACCGCAGGCCGGTATAGAACGTCGTTTCAGACCTTTTTGAAGCCTCCCTTTTCAAAGGGAGGTTCGGAGGGATTGTCTGCACGGTTCTATATCGGCACTGTAAAACACTCTCAATACAAGTTCCATCGCAGGCCGATATAGAACTTGCGTCCCATCAGCGGGCCCCACACCACCGACGAGTTGAAGGCGGTGGAGAAGGGTTGATCGGCAGCGAGGATCGGGTGCTCCTGCTTGTAGTTGCCGATGTTCTCGCAGCCGAGGTAGAGGTCGAGTTTCTTGATCTTGCGGCTCACCTGCGCGAAGAAGACCGGGTACTTGGGCGAGAGTTCCGTCACGGTCGGGTTGCCCGTCTGCGAAGGCAGGCGCATGGGGCCGTTGAGCTGTGCCGTGGCGTCGAACGTCCAGCGGCGGAACCGCGTGGCGTACTGGATGTTCAGCAGCGCCTTGTAACGGCTCACCAGCGGCCGTTCGACCTGCACGCGCCCGCCGTCGGGACGGTCGAGCGTCATCGACGAGTTGGTGTAGCGGTAGGTCGCGAAGATGTCGAGCCGCTCGACGGGCGTCCAGTTGAAGTCGACCTGATAGGTATCGGTGTAGGAGCGGCCGTCGGTGTTGTAGAACATCACCTCGGTGGGGCTGTACTCCTGATCGGCCACGACCTGGTTGTAGAACTGCGTGCGGAAGTAGTCGAAACTCAGCGTGGCGTCCTCGGGCTTGACCAGTCCGAACGTCTGCGTGAGGCTTCCGCCCACGGTCAGCGCCTTCTCCATGCGGTTGAAATCGCGGTAGAGCGTGTGGAAATCGTAATTGCCGTTCCATGCGTAGCCGTCGAAGGCGAAACGGCGGCCGGTGGCCAGGACGCCGATGTTGTCCGTCACCAGATTGGTCGAGCGGTAGCCCAGACCCGCCGAGGCGCGCAGCGTCAACAGACGCGTGATGTTCCATTTGATGTGGCCGCGCGGCGTGAAGTAGTATTTGTCGTAGAACGAGTTGTAGTCGCCGCGTGCGCCTGCTACGAGCGAGAACTTGTCGCGGATCGAGTAGGTGTATTCGGCGTAGAGGCCCGCTTCGTTCTCGTTGTGGTCCATATCGTAGCTGCGCCCTTCGATCCGGCCGTTGTCGACGAAATCGTTGACGAGCCGTTCGTTGAACGATTGCAGGTGGGCCGAGACGCCCAGGATGAGCGACGAGCGGTAGGTGAAGTAATGGCTGTACATCGCATTGAGCGACACCGAGTTTTCGTTACCGGTGTAGTCGTTCAATCCGAAGTAGGAGCTCTCGTTGAAGTGGTCGAAATCGGCCACGAAGGCGATGTTGGAACGCATCTCGTCCTGCTCGTCCTTGTCGTAGACGGAGGCACCGACGGGCATGCCCAGTTTGATGTAGCCGTTGAAACCTCGGTTGCGGATCTGCGAACCGTAGAGCGAGCCGCCGTCCAGCGCGCTCTGGCGCATCTGGTCGCGCATCGAATTTTCGTAGCCCATGCGGCCGCCGAGACGGTTCTCGGCCGTGACCTTGAAGCCCCAGCGCAGTTGCAGTCCGTTGTCGGCGGCGTAGAGCCAGCGGTTGGCCACGTGCATCGCACGCGCCTCGGGCAGGTCGCGGAAGCCGTCGTGGTTGTGGTCGTAGGATTTGGTGTCCATCGAACCGTGTGCCAGCACGATCGTCGTGAGCTTCTTGTCGCGCGTCACGGGCAGTGCTGTCGAGAGGTTCAGCTCGGGTTTGAGCTCGTCGTCGAAATAGAGGTTCACGAAGAGCCGTTCGTCGTCGGTGGGCTTGCGGTGTTCGAGATTGATCTGGCCGGTGATCGCTTCGTGGCCCGCCGTGACCGACGAGACGCCTTTGGACACCTGAATCGAATTGAGCCACATGCCCGGCGTGTAGCTCAGTCCGTAGGGGGCCGACAGCCCGCGCATGATGGGGCGGTTCTCGTCGAGAATCTGCGTATAGGTGCCGGCCAGTCCGAGCATCTTGATCTGCCGTGCGCCCGAGATGGCGTCGCTGTAACCGACCGTTACCGAGGCCGAGTTTTCGAACGACTCGGCCAGATTGCAGCAGGCCATTTTGCAGAGGCCCGCGAACGAAATGGTTTCGCCTTTGAGAATGCCGTCGCGCTTGACGTAGTTGCCGCCCAGCGTGCTCTCGACCACGACGCCCTCGATGTCGACGCCTTCGGAGCGGAGCCGGAAGTTCTGTTCGGCCACTCCGTCGGCGATGCGGATCGTGTCGTTGACGTAGCCCAGATAGGAGGCCACGAGCCGGTCGTAGTTCTTGACGCGGTGAACGGTGTAGGCGCCCGTAGCCGAGGTGCTGGCGCCGATCGTGGTCTCGGCCCAGTAGACCGATGCGCCGACGAGCGGGTTGTTGTCGGCGTCGGTGACGACGCCGCGCAATTCCTGGGCCGCGACGTTCGACGCGAGGCCCAGCAGGGGGAGAAATAAGAGTGATTTTTTCATCTGTGATTCCTGTTGTTAGACATAAAACATGCTCCCGACCGTCCGTACAGGGTCGGCAGCGAGGGGTTTTATGCCATAACAGGAGGTGCCCGCAATCCTTTGTGCAGGATGAACGGGGCCACGTCGAGCGGAATTTTCCGCCGTGTGCGATAGGCCGGATGCGCCGGCAGCGAAGCCGCGTCGGGTACGCTCTGCGACCGGAACGGCGGCAGAACGGCCACGGGCGCATGGTGTTGGCGGTGCGAGGCGTCGCCGTTCGAGCAGACATAGAGCTGCCGGTCGGCTTCGTTGTGGTCGCGCAGGCAGTTGCAGCGCACCGAGGCGCTGTGGTGGGCCAGGCAGACGTCGCATTCGTGGCGACAGACGTGTTCCACACCGTGGAAATCGCGCAGATGATTCCAGATCATCCATGCGTCCGTACTCACCGAGCCGATCTGGCCCAGCAGCAGGACGAGGAGAAAGAACATCCGGCGGAGTTTCATATCGTGCGCTTTACGTTAAATCAGTTTGCAGTCGCGGAGTTTTTCGACCCACGCCGCGGCGTCGCGTGCGGCGGTCGCGTCGTCGACCTCGTACCGTTCGGTGAGCAGGCGTGCCGCATCGTCGACGGAGAATTCCTTGCCCGCGAGGGCGTTCCACAGATAGAGCGCGCTCTCGTTGAGCGAAATGATCTTGGTCATGTCGACTCCCAGACGGCCCTGCATGATGACGACGTGCTCGCCGGCCATCTCCCGAACCTTGTATTCTTCGCGAATTTTCATCGTTCGATTCTCTCTTAACGCAGCAAAGGTACGAAAAATTTTCCAGCCGTCATCGATTTTTCCGAATACCGCTCCTTTTTGTCGAGTCCGTCGGTGCGGAAGGGGCGGGGAGACGATGTCGGTTTCCGGAGGCAAATATAGCGGGAAATTCTTGCAACCGGGTTGCAAAGCGGGCGGCTGCCGACGGACGGGGTCATACATGCCGTTTCGCGCGGCAGTCGGGGCACAAACCTTTGAGCAGGTAGTCGATCTGCCGTACCTCGAAGCCGGCGGGATAGCGTACGGCGGGGATATGCGTGTAGTCCAGACAGAAGGTTTTGCGGCAGGCCTCGCAGTGGAAATGGCAGTGCAGTTCGTCGATGCCGCAGGGGCGGTCGTTGCGGCAGATGCAGTATTTCGTCGAGCCGCTGCCGTCTTCGATCTCGTGCAGCAGGTGCCGTGCAGCGAAGAGCGACAGCGTGCGGAAGACGGTGGATTTGTCCACGCTCTCCAATGCGTCTTCCAGTTCGCTCATACTGAATGTGTCGTGAAAACGGAGAGCCGTTTTGTAGATGAGCAGACGGACGGCCGTGGGGCGGATGCCGTGGCGCGTCAGCGTCTCCGTGTAGTCGGGTCGGTTGGTTTCCATAGGGCAGGGAAGGTCAGTATTTGAGACGTTGCAGGATCGTTTTGCGGGCGTCGTCGATGCGGAGACTTTCGCGACCCTTCTGCAACGCCTTGTTGTGCACCCGGCGGTCGAGTCGCCGTTGGGTGAAGTAGGGCAGTGTTTGCTCGAAATGCTTGACGAGCGCCACGCTGAAAGCCCATGCCACGGCCATGTCGACGTAATACTCTCCGCCCGGCAGGGCGGTCAGCCGGTCGAGGTGGTGCGTGTCGAATTTTTCGTCGAGGTAATGTGCCAGCAGGGCGACGACCCCGAACCGGACGGTATAGGTGCGCCGGCTCGCGAGCCATTCGTAGATGCGGGGCAGGGCCGCCGCAGGGGCGCGGCCGAGCGTCTTCATGCCGCAGGCCGTGATGTCGCAGGTCGCCCAGTTGTCGACGTGGGGCAGGAAGCGTTCGAGGGCGTCGAGTGCCTCGCCGGTCGGGCGGATGTGTCCCAGCAGGATGCCGTGCAGGTTGTTTTCGTCGTAGTAGCGGTGGGGCAGTTGCGTCAGGAATGCGGCCGCTTCGGGGGTTCCGCGCAGCGTGCGTGCGAGTCGGCGCAGCTGCGGAATGCGGCAGCCCAGCATCCGGTCGGGGTCGACGCCCGGCGCGAGGCGGGCCGTAAAGGCTGCGTTGCCGGCGTCGGCCAGTGCGAGAAGGTGTTCGGTGACGGTTTTCATTGATCCGGATTTTGAGTCAAAGGTATGGAAAAAAGAATGATCTTCCGATAGCCATATTTGTGTATTGGACTTTTTCTTCCGATATTTTTGAGGAATTGGTGAAAAATCACTAAATTTACGAAACCCCAAATCAATCGAGTTATGAGAGATTGCTCCCGGATAGCCGTTCTTTCCGTGGCATTGGTTTTTCCGCTGAATGTGTTCGGTCAATTCCGAACTACCCCCCCCCTATACGCATTCTGAGAATTTTTCGCATTCGTCGTCGCTCTATGCGAACCCGTTCATTGAGCAGATCGAGCATTACCCGCAGGAGAAGCTGCACGTATCGACGGACAAGGATTCGTATATCGCGGGAGATACGATCTGGCTGCGTGCGCACTGCGCGGACGCCGCGACGCACCGTCCCGTGGCCGCGAGCCGCTACGTCTACGTGGAGCTTCGCGACGACCGCGGGTCGCTGGTGCGGCGGATCAAGCTCCTGTCGCGCGACAGCGTGTACAGCGGCTACCTTCCCACGCAGTCACTGGAACGCTTCGGGGACTACTCGCTTACGGCCTACACGCTCTACATGCGCAACCAAGGGCCCGACTATTTCTTCAAGAAGCCGCTCACGATCTGGCCCTATCAGGAGGATCGCAAGACCAAGCGCAACACCTCGGTGCGCAAAGTCTCGGACTTCGACGTCTCGTTCTTCCCCGAAGGAGGCTACCTGATCGACGGCTACGACTGCTGCGTGGCCTTCAAGGCGCTGGGAGACGACGGCGGGTCGGTCGAGGTCGCGGGCGTGGTGAAGAACGACCGCGACGAGGTGGTCGACACGCTTCGCACGCTTCACGGCGGCATGGGCTGTCTGCGCTTCACGGCCCATACGGGCGAACGCTACTACGCCGAATGCACGATGGCGGGCGGTAAGACCGAACGCTTCGACTTGCCGGCGTCGCGGAACACGGCCTGTGTCCTGAAAATCCTGCAAACGGAGGAGAATTTCACGGTGCTGCCCATCTCCGGACGGCCGCTGCCCAAGGGGCTGAAACTGCTGGTGCACTGCCGCGGAAACATCTGCTATCATAAACCGTGGAACTACGACTACGCCTCGCTGATCTTCCGCCGCAGCGACCTGCCGGGCGGTATTCTCCAAATTCTGCTGCTGGACAAGGCGGGCAACGCGCTCTCCGAGCGTCTGGTCTTCAATCGGGGCGAAGAACTTGCGACGACCGACGTACAAATCGGAGGCACACTCGAACAACGTACGAAGGTCACGCTCGCCGTCACGGCGACCGATCCCGACGGAGGTCCTGCCGCGGGCGACTTCTCGATCGCGGTGACGGATCGCGCGGCGGTGCCCTCGGCGACGTCGGGCAGCATCTACTCGACGCTGCTGCTCACCTCCGAACTGCGGGGTACGATCGAGACGCCCGACTGGTACTTCGAGGGGCGGGACGCCGCACGGGTCGCGGCGCTCGACGCACTGCTGCTCACGCAGGGATGGCGGCGCTACGACGTGCCGGAGCTGATGAAAAAGGAGTACGTGGAACCGCAATATCCGTTGGAAGTCGGCCAGGAGATCACCGGACGCATCAGCAAAAGCGGTCTGTGGAACCGCAAGAAGAAGCTGAGCCGTTACGAAATGCGGATGATCGTACCCTCGCTGCATTATGTGACGAAATGCGCCGTCGACGACACCGGAGCGTTCGCGCTCAACGGTTTCGACTTCCCCGACAGCACGCTCTACGTGCTGCGGCCCGCGGCGGTGCGGGGGTCGATGCCGGAGGCGACGGTGAAGGTCGCGCGCGATTCGTTTCCCGAGGTGGGGACGCTGCCCCGCGTGCCTGCGCAGGAGCAGAAGAAGCCCTACCTCGCCCAGGCCCGGTACTACATCGAGCAGCGAGGACAGACCGACATGCGGAACATCCTCATCGACACGGTGTATGTCACGCATCACAAACGCCTCGAATCCACACGGCCCGAGCATCGGCTGGCCGCACGCACGTGGACGGCCGAGCAGATCAAGGAGGCAGGGGCCGGAACCATTCTCGACTTCATCGCAAGGATGCCGGGAATGTCCGTAGTAGGACGGCAAGTGTCATATCGAGGATACCGCCCCGGATTCATGGTCGACGGAAGATTGGAGGAAACCGTAGGAGAGATGAACCCAGTGCGAGCCTTCCGGTCAACCGGAATGGGCAGGAATCATAAAACGCAAACACGTCTCCCTCCGATTCCTGATCCGGGGGGATGGATCGACTTTACCGGAATGAATTACTCGAATACCAATTCAGCACAACAAAGTACAGGAGGCAACAAGAGACAAATCCAATATATCGACGATTTCGATAATGTCCCGGATATTTTATACTATCCTCTTGAAATCGTCTCACGGATCGATTTAATCGAAGGCGGCAATATGGTATTATGGGGTGTGTCTCATTGGAAACAGGCTGGTATTATCTCGATTACGACGAAAAAGGGGAAAGAATTGGATGATGCGACCCGCACGCTTCCCGCCCGCGATGTGGAATTCGTCTCTCCTTTGGGTTACCAAACGCCTGCTGAGTTCTACGCTCCGGCATACGCGACGGAGAAGGCCCGCCGTTCGATGGTTCCCGACTACCGCACGACGCTCTACTGGAACCCGACTGTCAAGCTCGACGATACGGGACAGGCCACCGTCGAGTTCTACACCTCCGACGCACCGGCCGACTACGACATCACGATCGAGGGCATCACGCAGACGGGGAAAATCGTTCGTACAGTGAAGATCATTACGGAGTGAATGGAATCCCGCTTGCAGGCGGATGAAAATCGAGAATAAGGGCAGGAGCGTTTGCAAGCGGTCGGAAAAGCAGTGGCGAAAGTTCGTTACCGGTTGTGTCGGTACGCTTGCCTTCGGTCGGGAAACATTCGGCACACCTTGTCGCTTCGTTCGGATTTCGGGCGGAAAAGATTGAGCGGGGTGTCGGCCAAACGACCGAAACCCCGCTCGATGTCGCGGTTCGGCTGCTCCGGACGAACCGGACTGCAACCCGACCGCACGATCCCGACATCCGGCGGCAGCGCCTTCGGATGCCGGCGACCGGCTATTTAACTGCTTTTACGATTGCCTCGAATGCTTTCGGCTCGTTCATCGCCAGATCGGCCATGACCTTGCGGTTGATGGCGATACCTTTGGCGTTGACTTTGCCGATGAACTCCGAATAGGTCATCCCGTAGGCGCGGACGGCGGCGTTGATACGCGTGATCCACAGCGAACGGAACGTCCGCTTCTTGAGCTGGCGGTGTGCGTAGGCATACTGCAAACCCTTCTCGACCGTGTTTTTGGCGACGGTCCATACATTTCCCCTTGAACCAAAGTTACCCTTGGCAAGCTTCAAAACCTTTTTTCTTCTTGCGCGTGACGCAACAGCGTTGACTGAACGTGGCATACTTAAAAGTTTTTGATAGAGCTGTCAGCGACGTGATTCTCTCACGTTCTTCGGGGCTGATTCGCTCCGTGTTAATAAAAAGTGCGAACTCCGGCCGGATTATTTCACCAGCAGGTTCTTGATCTTGGCCTCGTCGGCCTGCGAAACCGTGCCCGAATAGCAGAGGTTGCGCTTTTGTTTCGTCGTCTTTTTTGGTCAGGATGTGACTGTGATAAGCGTGTTTGCGCTTGATCTTACCTGTGCCGGTGAAAGTAAAACGCTTCTTTGCAGCGGCATTAGTTTTCATTTTTGGCATTGTCGTAAAAGTAATTTAGTTAAACATAGCGTGCAAAGATACGAATTATTTCGGAGATTCTTCGCTCGGCGCCGTTTTTTTACGGCACGCCGCCGGTCGGGCCTTTCCGCTGCGATCGCTATCGCGGGGTGCGGGTGCCCGATTTCGCGGGCGATACGTTGTGTCGCCCGGGTCGAAGAGTGCGCCGCGGAGACCCGCTATAAGGGTGTACTTCGCAGTCTTCGGCCCGCAAATACTCCGGCAATCGATCCTCACGTCGGAATTCTTTCAGGTTCTTCTTCCGGATGACGGAATGTTTGATCCTTCATTTTCAAGAGCGAACCGAAGTTCGCTTTTGCACGCGTCTTTTCGTATTTCGGCATCGCTTCGGATACTCAGCCTCGGCAAACTGCGAATAAGATTTGCTTTTGTCAGCGGTTTTTCTTATCTTGTCCTTCATATCAGACGCCGTCAATCATGAAAGGAAAAACGATGAGGATTGCCGTTGCCGCCTGCCTGTGTTTCGGCACGGTTTCGGCACAGGAGCAGTTGCGCGTGCGCCCGGCCGAGGTGCAGCAGGAGGATGTCGTGGCGGCGTTCGGGGCGTTGGGCGTCGATGTGCTGCGCTTCGATTTCAGCGATTTCACACGTGAGAACTACGATGTGGCCGTCTATCTCGACGAGGCGGACAGCACGGGAACCGAACGGTTGTATACCGTGCATGCAGGCGGTACGCGGCAGCAGTTGACACGAATGTCCGAAGAGGTGCGAATGGGGTTCAGGAAGGAGCTCCACCTGCCCGAAACGACGACCGAGTATGTGCGGGGACGTTCGCTGACGCTGATTTTTTCGCAGAAGAACGATTCGACGAAGCTGCTGACGGTGCATATCCCCGGAATGATGCGGTTCAGTCTGCCGCTCGAATTACGCGACAGCGGGGCGGGCGGCGAACCTCGCTATTTTTACAGCTTGCGGCCGTTCAAGCTCTCGGCGGTCGAAGCCGGAAGCGAAGAGATTCCGTTGGCGTTTTACAGTTCGGGCTGGTACGATCCGAAGGCGGGTGTCGTGCGCAGTTGCGGCGTTTCCGAAATCGATCCTGCGTTGACGGACGAACTGGTCGGATTGTCGCCGCACTATTACGTCGTAGGCGTCATATTCGAGAAGAAGGAATAGCGTTCCGGCCGCAGGCCGGAACCATCTTATAGGGTTAGGTTATGACTTGGGTTTTTATCTTTCGGCTGGTGGTGGCCGGCCTGTTGGGTACGGTGGTCGGCATCGAGCGCGAGTGGCGCGTCAAGGAGGCGGGATTCCGCACCCACTTTCTCGTTTCGCTGGGCAGTGCGCTCTTCATGATCGTGTCGCAGTGGGGCTTCGAGGAGTTCCTCGCGTATCATGACGGATTGCGGCTCGATCCGAGCCGCGTGGCGGCGCAGGTCGTCAGCGGCATCGGTTTCATCGGGGCCGGCGCGATCATCTTCCACCGCCAGATCGTGCGCGGCCTGACCACGGCGGCGAGTCTGTGGGCCATTGCCGGCGTAGGCATGGCTACGGGGACGGGGATGTACGGCGTCGCGGCGGCGGCCACGGTGCTGACGCTCGTGGGGTTGGAGGTGCTCAACCTGATCTTCGGCGGGTTGGGGGCGCACCGTACGGCGCTCGTCTTCTCTGCCGTGGAGCGCGAGGCGATTCAGGAGGCGCTGGAACTGTTGCGGACGCGCGGTTACGGCATCGTCTCTTATGAGTTGGAGAGCGAGCGTACCGCGTCGGGGATCATCTATCGGGCCAATTTGTTGTTGCAGGCGCGCAAGAGCCGCAAGGGCGATGCTTTCGTCGAGTTGTTGCAGCAGGACCCGCGCATCCTGGTGGAGCGGATCGCCTGACGGAGAATGCGCGGGAACGGTCGGTAGCCGAAACGTGCGTCGATACGAAAAAAAACGCTCGGGATTCGGAAATGCGAATCCCGAGCGGCTTTATCGGCGGAGAGAGGCGTTGCCGCCTCTCCGCCGTATGCGGATCAGTAGCGGAAAACGTTGGCCCAGCGTTTGGCTCCGGGGCCGTGCGTGGCGAATCCGATGTAGAGCCGGTCGTGCTTCATCTTGATGCCTTCGGCCTCGATGTATCCGTTGGAGTCGCTGCTGCAAATGCCCGCCTCCACCAGCGCGTTCACGTCGTTGATCGCTCCGACCTGCGTGCGGGGAACGACGATGTTGCCTGATATATCGAGCACCGTGACGAATGCGATCGACTTGGGCTGTTTTCCGGCGGCTTCGCCTTCGTAGAAATAGAGCAGACCGTCCTGTACGTCGAATCCTTGGAAATCGTATTGACTCAGATTGTCTTTGCCCGGTACCGATATCGTGAACGAACCGAGCGGTGCGATCGATGTGAGGTCGTGCGCCTCGATGGTGCGAGTCTCGGTTTTCTGCGGGGAATCGGCATCTTCGCCGCCGTATGTCTGGGTGCGTAGCGTCACCTTGCTCAGGGGTGTCGCCAATGCGTCGCTCAGCCGGTAGAAGATAAAATCGCGGACGCCGGTCGTCGAAGCGGTGATGCAGAGGATGTCGTTGTCCGTGTCGATAGCCGGATGAACGTTCCACTTGTCCTTGATGAAGAAGGTGTCGCCGCCGCACAGATCGAGTTTCCGGTTTTTGTCAGGGGAGTATTTCAGTCGGGAGACGGTGTTGCTCTGGCTGTAAGAGCCGTCGGAGAGTTTGTTGCCGTTGCTGCCGATCCAGATGTAACGTTCCGCGCCCTGTTCCTCGACTGCGAAATTGGTGCCGTGACCGAACCAGCGCAGCATCATGTAGTCTTTGGGCGATTCGTTGGGGGCGCCGCGTAAGACGTAGAGCAGTTCGGGGTCGTTGCCGCCTAATTGGAGATACCAGAGCGTGCCGTCGGTCTCGATGTCGAAACTCTGCATGATGGTGTTGCGTTGCAGGTAGACCGACCGGCTGTATACGAGCGCGTCGTCGAAAGGCCGGGATAGTTCGGCAGCCAGCGATTCGCCGGTTCCGTCGTGCACGGTGACGCGCGTCGTGGCGTGGACGCTGTTGTCGGACATCGCGCAGCGGATCACCGTCGATCCGATGGCGTGTCCCGTGAGGCGTCCCTGTGCGTCGACGCTGGCGATGGAGGGATCGCCGCTGCTCCATTGCAGGTTGTAGGGGTTGGCGGTCGTGTCGTACCATGTATTTTCGGTCGAACCGGGCCGGTATAGGCGGACACGGAGCTGCACCGTTTCGTCGAGTGCCAGCGTTACGTTTTTGCTCTCGAAGAGGAGCGAGCCGATCTCCTCCGTCTCTTCGTTGTCTTCGCAGGCTGCGAAGAACAGCGCCGTTCCTGCGATGCAGAGCGGCAGGATGCTGCGGAAAATTGTGGTGTGTTTCATTTTGTGCGCGATTGTAATTTTGTTCGTTTTGTTTCTCGCTGTTTTGCTGACGAACAAAGATAATAAAAAAGTATTTGTCCATTATTGGCGGTGTGCCTTTCTTTTGAGCGGAACATCCGCGGGTCGTTTTCGTCGGGAGGAATCGCTGTTTCCGGACCGATGGCTGATGCCTCCGGCCGTGCGGCGGAGTTCGTCGGACAGGCAGCCTGCGGAATGAAAAACCGGCACGCCGCACAATGTGCGGCGTGCCGGTTCTGCCGGTCGTGGAGGATCGGCTATTTGAAGAAGATCGAAGAGATCTCCTTGTAGTTGTGTACCCGCTCGACCACGTCGGCGAAGATGTCGGCCACCGACAGGACGGTAAACTTGCGGAGGTCTTCGCCCTCGCGCAGCGGAATGGTGTCGGTGACGATCACTTCTTGAAGTGCACTGTCGTTGATCTTGTCGTAGGCGCTGCCCGACAGCACGGGGTGGGTAATGGCGGCGCGGACGCTTTTGGCCCCCTTCTTCATGAGCATGTCGGCGGCCATGCAGATCGTGCCGGCCGTGTCGATCATGTCGTCGACGATGATGATGTTGCGCCCCTCGACGTCGCCGATGGCCGTCATCTTGCCTACGACGTTGGCCTTCGCACGCTCCTTGTGCGAAATGATGATCGGCGTATGAAGGTATTTGGCATAGGTGTTGGCGCGCTTGGCTCCGCCCATGTCGGGCGCAGCGATCGACAGGTCTTCGATATTGAGGCTCTGGATGTAGGGAACGAAGATGCCGCTGGCATAGAGCGCATCGACGGGGACGTCGAAAAATCCCTGAATCTGATCGGCGTGCAGGTCCATCGTCATGATGCGGTCGACACCGGCCGCGACGAGCAGGTTGGCCACCAGCTTGGCACCGATCGGCACGCGGGGACGGTCCTTGCGGTCCTGGCGTGCCCAGCCGAAATAGGGCATCACGGCGATCACCTGATGCGCCGAAGCGCGTTTGGCCGCATCGATCATCATGAGCAGTTCCATCAGATTGTCCGTCGGAGGGAACGTCGACTGGATGACGAAGACCGTGCATCCGCGGATCGATTCCAGGAAACAGGGCTGAAACTCGCCGTCGCTGAAATTCAGTACCTCGGACTCTCCGAGTTTCGTGCCGTAGCTGGCTACGATTTTCTCTGCCAGGTAGCGGGAACCGCGGCCGGCAAAGAACTTGATTTTATGAATGGCCATAACAGTTTGAAGGGATTTGACGGTGCAAATATAAGCATCCTGCGAAAAGGCGGCAAACGATTCCCGCTTTTTTTTAAGAATCCTTCAAACATTTGTCGATGAAGGCGAGAATCTCCTCGCGCCCCGTGCGTTTGGCGCTCGAAGCGAAGAAGAGCGGCGGCAGCTCCTCCCACTCGGTCAGCAGTTGCTTTTTATAGCGGGCGGCACTGCTTTCGAGCTGGTTGCGCGAGAGCTTGTCCGTCTTGGTGAAGACGATGCCGAACGGAATGCCGTGTTCGCCCAGCAGCCGGATGAACCGCAGATCGATCGCCTGCGGTTCGAGCCGCGAGTCGACCAGCACGAAGAGGAAGTGCATCTTCTCCGACCGGAACACGTAGTCGGTGATGAGTTTCGAGAATTCGCCCCGTTCGCTCTTCGAGACGCGGGCGTAGCCGTAGCCCGGCAGGTCGACCAGATACCAGCGGTCGTCGATCAGGAAATGGTTGATGAGCCGTGTCTTCCCCGGCGTTCCCGATACTTTGGCCAGCGAACCGTGGCCGGTGAGCAGGTTGATGAGCGACGATTTGCCGACGTTGCTCCGCCCGATGAAGGCGATGTCGCGCAATGTGTCGCGCGGAATCTGCGACAATTGCTGCGAGCTGCATTTGAAAGTGGCGCGTTTGATCTCCATGCGGACAAAGATAGTGCAAGCCGAGTGCAGAACCAAATTTATTTGGGTTTTGCCGAGGCGCCGCCTATCTAAGCGGAAGCTCGTCTTCCGCAAAGTGTGCAAGCCGAGTGCAAAATCAAACTTGTTTGCATTTTGCCGAGACTTCGCCTGTCTGAGCGGTATCCATTGGATTAAGCCGGAAAATCCGAAACCCCGACACCCCTTTCCTCGCAACAAAAACGCCGGGCATCGCCCGGCGTTCGGGATTCGGATGCGTTATTTCTGCGCCTTGCGGGCGATGACCGCATCGATATAGGCCTTGATTTTCGGGGCGGGATCTTCCCACCCGTCGGGCTTGATGACCTTGCCGTCCTTGGGGTTGTAGTGCGGTTTGCCGTCGGGCCACAGTTTGGCCATGTTGGCCTTCTGCACGATGTCGAACAACTCGTCGGCTTCGAGCCCCATCTCCACCAGCGTACCCAACGCGAAATAGATCAGATCGATCATGGCGTCGGCCTGTTCGTAAATATTCTGTGCTACAAGAAATTCGGCCACCTCTTCATTCATCCACTTCCCGCGGCTCAGGGCGCGTCCGCGCTCCATCATACGCGGCTGCGGGGCGACGGGATGACCGAATTTCTCGTGAAATTCCCGGACATCGTTCCACTCTTTTTTCATCGTAATTTTTGTTTTAAGAATCGAATGCGAGGACAAAAATAACGAAAAATTTCCGGTCGTCCGTAAATTTTCGGTACCGTTTTTCTATCTTCGGCTTGCGCCTTAGATACTCCGTCTCGGCACAATCAGGCTGGCGTTTGCTTCTGCACTCGACTTTTCGTATCTTTGGCCCGCCGAAGATACTCCCGCTCGGCAATGTTCAAATAAATTTGACATTGCCCTCGCTTATCCGTATCTTTGCGGCGCTTGTCCGGTTCGTACGGCATTCGGTTCGGCCGGAAACGCAGTCATCGGATTCACTAAAAACAGAACTTATCATTTATGTGCGGTATCGTCGGATATATCGGGAGCAAGGAGGCTTATCCCGTACTGATCAAAGGACTTCACAGGCTGGAATATCGGGGTTACGACTCTTCGGGCGTAGCCATGATTTCGGACGAAGGAAAACTCAACATCTATAAGGCCAAAGGAAAGGTCGCGGCGCTGGAACATTTCGCCGAGTCGAAAGACCGCAGCGGCACGGTCGGCATCGCTCACACGCGCTGGGCGACGCACGGAGAACCCAACGACACGAACGCCCATCCCCACGCTTCGCAGTCGGGCGATCTGGCCATCGTACACAACGGGACGATCGAGAACTATACGGTGGTCAAGAAGGCGCTCGAACAGCACGGCTACGCGTTCCGCAGCGAGACCGATACGGAGGTGGTCGTCCAGCTGATCGACTACATCCGTACCGACACGGGCTGCACGCTCTTCGAAGCGGTGCGCGAGGCGTGCCACCAGATCGTCGGCGCTTATGCCATCGCGGTGATCGACCGCCGCAATCCCAACCAGATCGTCGTGGCGCGCAAGAGCAGCCCGCTGGTGATCGGCGTAGGCGACGGCGAGTATTTCATCGCGTCGGACGCAACGCCGATCGTCGAATACACGAACCGCGTGGTCTATCTCAACGACGACGAGATCGCCGTCATCAACCGGGGCGAGTCGCTCCACGTCTTCAACATGGACAACAAGGAGTCGAAGGTCAACATCCAGAAACTCCGGATGAGCATCTCGGAGCTGGAAAAGGGGGGCTATCCCCACTTCATGCTCAAAGAGATCTTCGAGCAGCCCCGCACGCTGCGCGACTGCATCCGCGGCCGCGTGAGCGCCGACGGCAAGCACGTCGTGCTGTCGGGCGTACTCGACAACAAGGAGCGCTTCCTCGACGCCCACCGCATCCTCATCGTGGCGTGCGGCACGTCGTGGCACGCCGCGCTGATCGGCAAGCATCTCTTCGAGGACATGTGCCGCATACCGGTCGAGGTGGAGTACGCCAGCGAATTCCGCTACCGCAATCCGGTCGTGAGCGACAAGGACGTGCTGATCGCCATGTCGCAGTCGGGCGAGACGGCCGACACGCTCGCCGCACTGGAACTGGCCAAGGAGCAGGGCGCCTTCGTCTTCGGTATCTGCAACGTCATCGGTTCGTCGATTCCGCGCGCCACCGATTCGGGGTGTTACATCCACGTCGGACCCGAAATCGGCGTCGCCTCGACCAAGGCCTTCACCGGACAGGTGACCGTGCTGGCGATGATGGCGCTGATGCTCGGCCGCATGAAGGGCACGATCGCCGATGAGGCGTTCGAACGGGTCACGCGCGACCTGCACCGGTTGCCGGAGCTGTTGCAGGAGGTGCTCGAACTCGACACGCGGGTGAAAGACCTCTCCAAAATATTCACCTACGCCAAGAATTTCCTCTATCTGGGGCGCGGCTACAATTACCCGGCCGCACTCGAAGGGGCGCTCAAACTCAAAGAGATTTCGTATATCCATGCCGAGGGGTGTCCCGCTGCCGAGATGAAGCACGGTACGATCGCCCTGATCGACGACGACATGCCCACGGTGGTGATCGCTCCGCGCGACAAGATCTACGACAAGACGGTGAGCAACATCCAGCAGATCAAGGCACGCAACGGCCGCATCATCGCCCTCGTCACGCGCGGCGACGAGGTGGCGGCGAAGATCGCCGACTACGTGATCGAGATTCCGGAGGTATGCGAATGCCTCTCGCCGATCCTTACGTCGGTGCCGTTGCAGCTGCTGGCCTACTACGTGGCCGTCAACAAGGGCCGCAACGTCGACCAGCCGCGCAATCTGGCCAAGTCCGTGACGGTGGAGTGAGCGGCCCGAACGACCGGTTCGGCTGCCGGCGGGGAAATTCTCCCGCCGGCAGCCGTTTTTTGTCGCGGAAATGTTGCATTTCGGCGGAAAAACCGTTAATTTCGGGCGACAAACCTAAAACCTTAAAATTATGTATCGCATGTTGACGATCTTCATGTTCTGCCTCGCAGCGACATGGAGTGTATCCGCGCAGACCGCTCCCGTACCCGACAAGTATGAAATCGAAACCGCGGCCGACTGCGCCCGCTACAACGACGACGTACTGCGCTGCGCCGAGTGGCTGCGCACGACGCCTTACGACCCGACCAAATCCGGCGAATGGCTGCGCGTCGCCGGCTTTCTCACCCGATGGTCGGCCGGAACGGACGAAGTGATGTACGAGATCAGCGAAGAGACGGCGCCGGTTCTGGGCGCCGACCTGGGCGTGGAGAAGATGAGTCTGCTCTTCTCGGCCTACCTGGCCGGCGGTGCGGAATATGCGCTCGGCGGAGGCAACGGAAGGGATGCTGCGGCCGTAGCGCGAGCCGGCGGCGATGCCGTGATCGCGGTGTATCGTGCCAATCGCGGTACGTTGGGTAAGATCCGCGAGGTTGAAACGATGATTAAAAGGCGGCAGAAGGAGCGGTAACGACTGCCGCCGACCTGTTGCACGCATCCGTCCGGGAGTATCCTTCCGGCGGTGGCGTTCCGTGCGGCCCGCCACGAGTAACGGAAACGGCCGGAGTCCTGCGACCGGTCGTTCCCGTTCGATCCCACCGCAGTTTTCCGAATTGCCCGAACGACCGTTCGAACTATTCGAAACGGTTCAGTTCATATTTGAATCAGACGTTCTTATTTCATTGTAAGTCAACCGGTAGTCGCGTTGGGTCGAAAAATAGGTGAATAGGGCATAATTCGACTGCCGACAGTTGGTATCCGGAAAAAAAACATAACTTTGCCAGCACAAACACCGACAGGAAGGTGTCCGTTCGTTCTTAGATAGTAAGGAAGTTTCCAGACGAGAGTTGCGGTCGTTCACAGCATCTGATGAATTTTATCACACGTTATGTCTGCACGCCGGCGGCGTGCGCATGATCGACGCGGGACAGTTTACCGGATCGCGGGAAGGCCGAATCTGTGCCGCCCTCGTATTTCTGGCAATTAATTTTCCGCACGGCACAGCGGGATAAAATGCACGATGATGAAAACCTGTTCTCGGGATCTGTTGCAGCAGATGACCGAAACCTACAAGACTCGCATTGCCGGAACCGACGATTTTCGCAGCACGTTGGATGCGCTTTTTTTCACCGCGTTGCGCGCTGCGCGTGAATCGGACACGCTGCGCCAGTTCGACTGTTTCAAGGAGGCCGAACGCTATTTGCTGCGCATCGCGGCGTCGAGTTATCTGAGCGGGTTGATGGCAGGTATGGCCGTGGGCGGGAAGAACTGCGACGCGGAGAAATCCTCCGACGCGCCGACTCGTCGCGAAAAGGACGGACAGCGTTCGGCTTGAGCACTGTCCGTGTAGAAGTTTGTTTCACCCGAGAGTCTGCCGCACGGAGGCGAAGTTTACTTTTTCGATAAGCGCTGTTTCGGGTTCGTTTTGACCGAAAGAGCCGACGGATAACCGGCTCTCTTTCGTTTTCAGGTCCACTTGCCGAACGGGGCGCCCGGCAGTCGTCGGAATTTCGAGTCCGTCGTTTTGCGGTGGAGAAAGAAGGTATCACTTGAAATTCGGACCCCATCCCCTCCGCCGATTTTCCGTATACGAAAAGAAAAATGGAGACACCAAAAAAGAGCGACGATTCGTCGCTCTTTTCGAATTTCTGTTCGGGATGAGGCTCAGCCCTTATTCGGGAAGAGTCGGTCGCGCAGTGAAAAACTCTCGTACTCTTTCCGCAGCGAAGCGATCAGTTCGCGCACGCTCTGGATCTTCTCCGTCCGCCAAGCGTTCGCACCGCAGAAGGCGTAGCCGTTCTCCAACCTGCCGCGAAAGGCGTTGTAGAGCGCCAGCATGATGCAATAGGGCGAGCGCGAAACGTCGCAGGTCTTGATACAGTTGAACGGACAGGATTTCGGCCGTTTCAGCCCCGCCTTCACTTTTTCCAGAAACGACGAGTGGATCGCACGCCCCGGCATACCGACCGGCGACTGGATGATCTCGATATCCTCCTTGCGTGCATGCACGTAGCTCTCCTTAAACGCCGGATCGGCGTCGCACTCTTCGGTGGCCACGAAGCGGGTGCCCATCTGCACCCCCTCGGCCCCCAGTTGCAGAATGTTGTAGATGTCCTCGCCCGTGTAGACGCCGCCGCCGGCGATGACCGGGATATGGCAGTCGTGCGCCGCCTCGAAGGCGTGCACCTCCTCCACGATCGGGGGCAGGATCTCTTCGAGCGAGTAGTGCTCGTCCTCGATCTGATCGGCCTTGTAGCCGAGGTGGCCGCCGGCCTTCGGCCCTTCGACGACGATCGCGTCGGGAATGTAGCCGTAGTTGGCCAGCCACTTTTCGCACAGGAGTTTCGCGGCACGGGCCGACGAGACGATCGGCGCCAGTTTCGTGCGGCAGCCCTCGGTGAGGAACGACGGCAGGTTCAACGGCAGCCCGGCACCCGAGAAGATGATGTCGGCCTTCTCCTGAATGGCGGTTTTCACCATGTCGGCGAAGTTGGACATGGCGACCATGACGTTGACGCCGATGATGCCGCGCGTCTTTTCGCGGGCCTTGCGCAACTCTTCGCGCAACCCCCAGATGCTCGCTATGTTGTAGTCGGGCGAATAGTCGCGGTAAATGACACCGAGTCCGGCCGAGGAGATAACGCCCACGCCGCCTTCGTTGGCGACGGCCGAGGCCAGTCCCGAAAGCGAGATGCCGACGCCCATTCCGCCCTGAACGATGGGCGTGCGAGCCAGCAGATCGCCGATTTTGAGTGATTTCATCATTGTTGATATATCGGTTAAAGTTTGGTAGACCGAAACGGGGAATCGTCCCGTTGCGGGCTGTTTGTCATGCGGGCTGGCAACGCCTGTGCGCCGCGCGCGAAACCGACATGACGTTCGGTTTCGCCGGACACCGTCGTCCCATGCCCAAAATTATTTCCGGCAAAGGTAATAAAAAGTTAGATGAAATTTCCGAAAAAATGTCCTTTTTCTCTGTTGCAGCGCCGGCGATTCCTCATTTTCGTCGTCGGACGACGTCTGCTTCCGGAACCGTATGCGGCTTCCGCATGGCCGGCGGAAGCCGTCGGGTAATCCGGACGGCGGGGTCACATCAGCTCCTCGATGCGCGCCACGGGCGACACGTCGAGCGAGGAGAAGTCGCCGTGGAGGTAGTGGTAATAACCCGCCACGGCGATCATCGCGGCGTTGTCGGTCGTGAAGCGGAACTCCGGCACGAAGGTGCGCCAGCCCCGTCGGCGGCCCTCTTCGACTACGCCGTTGCGCAGGCCCGAATTGGCCGAGACGCCGCCGGCGACGGCGATGTCGCGGATGTCGTACTCCTTGGCCGCGCGGACGAGCTGTTTGAGCAGGATCTCGACGATCGTATGTTGCAGCGAGGCGCAGAGGTCGGCCTTGTGACGGTCGATGAAATCGGGGTCGTCGGCCACGGCGTCGCGCAGCGTATAGAGAAACGACGTTTTCAGTCCCGAAAACGAGAAATCGAATCCGTCGACGTGGGGGTGCGCGAAGCGGAAGGCTTCGGGGTCGCCCTCCCTGGCCAGCCGGTCGATCACCGGCCCGCCCGGATAACCGAGTCCCATCACTTTGGCACACTTGTCGAACGCTTCTCCTGCGGCGTCGTCGATCGTCGTGCCGACGATCTCCATCTCCAGCGGCGAGTCCACCCGCACGATCTGCGTATGTCCGCCGCTGACGAGCAGGCAGAGGAACGGGAAGTCGGGGTGGGGCAGCGTCCGGTCGGGCAGGTCGAGGAAGTGCGAGAGGATATGTCCCTGCAAGTGGTTCACCTCGACCATCGGGATGTCGTGCGCCAGGGCGAGCCCTTTGGCGAACGACACGCCCACGAGCAGCGAACCGAGCAGTCCCGGCCCGCGCGTGAAGGCGATGGCGTCCAGCTCGTCGGGTGCGACGCCGGCCTCTTTGAGGGCCGTGTCGACCACGGGGACGATGTTCTGCTGGTGGGCGCGCGAGGCCAGTTCGGGAATCACGCCGCCGTATTTCATGTGCACGGCCTGCGAGGCGATGACGTTCGACAGCAGCGTCGTGTTGCGGATGACGGCCGCCGACGTATCGTCGCACGAAGACTCGATGCCGAGGATGGTTATATCCATAGTTATATTCGGTGTTTTTTCGTTTTTTGACGAATTATCGTTAAATTTGCCAGTTAAACGGGCGTTTTGCCATGCGCAAAGTTACGAAAATATTGGGGAAAGTGTTATCGGCGGCGGTTTTGTTGCTGATCGTACTTCCGCTTGCATTGTCTTTGCTGCTGAGCATCAACGCCGTGCAGAACTTCGTCGTGGACAGGGCCGCGCAGTTCGCGTCGCGCAAACTCGAAACGGTCGTCCGTATCGATCGGGTGGATATCGGGATTTTCGACCGGATCACGCTCGAAGGACTTTATGTCGAGGATTACGGCGGCGATACGCTGCTCTACGTCGGTAAACTGCACGCCTTCATCACCCAGTTCGGCATTTTCAGCAACGGGTTCACGTTGCGTCACGGCCGGCTGACCGACGGGAAGTTCTATCTTCGGGAGATGCCCGACGGCGTGATGAACGTCAAGCAGATCGTGTCGCGTATGGGGCGGAAGGAGAAGAAGGAAGAGAGCGATTTCCGTCTTTCGATTTCCGCGCTCACGGTCGAGAACCTCGAATTCCGTCTTGAAAAACAGCAACATCGCAATCCGGTTTACGGGATCGATTTTTCGGATATGGACATCCGCGACATCGACGCCGTGATCGACAATTTCACCATCGACGGCGGCGCTGTCGGTGCCGAGATCGGCCGGTTTTCCGCACGCGAGAAGAGCGGGTTCGAGATCGACGATTTCGGCGGGAAATTCTTTCTGGCCAACGGTTGTATCGGTATGGAAAACGCGCGGCTGGTAACGCCGCATTCGAACGTCTCGATCCCTGCGGTCTCGATCGTGGGCGATTCGTGGGCCGAATACAAGGAGTATGTCGATCGGGTGAGCATGACGGTCGAGGTGCGCAATTCGATGCTTTCGAGCGACGACGTAGCCTACTTCTCGCCCAAGTTGCGCGACTGGCGGCTGACGTTGCGCAACATCAACCTGCTCTTCGACGGCGTGGTTTCCGATTTCAACGCCGATCTGAAAAGCCTTTCGTTCGGACGCAGCAGCCGCGTGCATGCGCGCGGACGGGTGACGGGATTGCCGAAGATCGACGATACGCACTTCTCTCTGACGTTCGACGACGTGACTACCGAGGCGGCCGATCTCGGCCAAATCGCCGCCAATGTCGCTCGTAAGGAATTGTCGGCCAAGATGTTCGCGATGATGGATCGTGCCGGTGCGTTGCGGCTGACCGGCGAGGTGGAGGGAACGCTCGCTTCGTTCGATTCGAAATTCGCCCTGTCGGCACCCGTCGGTTCGGCAGAGGCCGAGTTGGCGATGCAGCCCGCCGACCGCCGTCGTCTGCGTCCGGTGAAGGGACGTATCGCGGTGACCGGATTCCGCGTCGGGGAGCTGTTGGAGCAGCCGAATCTGGGAAGCGTCAGCTGCGAGGCGGGGTTGAACGGCGTCGTGGGAAAGGGGCTGATCGACGCGCGCGTCGACGGCAGCGTTTCGCAGCTGGAATTCAACGGATATGACTACGATTCGCTGCGTTTCGGCGGCCGCCTGACCGAAAAGACCTTCAACGGGCACGTCCGGGCCGACGATCCGGCGCTCCGGTTCGATTTTCAGGGCGAGGTGGGATTCAATCCCGAACGGCCGCACTACGATTTCGACCTGGATCTGATCCACGCCGACCTTGCCCGTATGCATCTCAACCGCCGCGACAGCGTCTCGGTGCTTTCGGCGCTGGTCGAGGCGCGCGCTTCGGGACGGACGCTGGACGACCTGAACGGCAAGGTGACCGTAGGCGACGTGGTCTACCGCTACAATGCCGATACGCTCCGCACGACGCGGCTTACGCTGGACGGACAGAACAGTGCCGGCAGCAAATACCTGTCGTTGCAGTCGGAATTCGCCGACGCGACCTTCCGCAGCCGGACCGATTACAAGACCGTCTTCGAATATCTGCGGTCGAGCCTCGAAAAATACATCCCGCTGCTCTATGACGAGCGGAAGGCACGCAAACGGGCCGCCGGCGCCGTGAGCGTCGTGGACGACTATTCGGTGCTGTCGGTCGACGTGAAGCACTTCACGCCGGTGGCCGACGCGGTGGCCGACGGCCTGCAAATCGCCGACGGATCGCAGTTGCGGCTGTTGTTCAATCCCGCCAACGACAAACTGTCGCTCAAAGCGACTTCGGAGTACATCGAACGCGAGCGGATGCTCGCCACGCGGCTGAATCTCAATGCGACGAACCGCGGCGATTCGCTGTCGGTCTATCTGCGTTCGGAGGATTTCTACGTCGGGACGTTTCACATGCCGCAGCTGTCGGTCATGGGCGGTGCGCGCAGCGACCGCCTGCGGCTGTCGGCGGGATTCAACGATACGACGGCCCGCGTCTCGGCTCTGCTGGGGCTCGAAGCGCTCGTCGGGCAGTCGCCCCAGCGAGGCCGGTCGGTCGACGTGCGGCTGCTGCCGTCGCACATCAGCCGCAAGGGGACGACGTGGCAGATCTTCGCCCGCAATATTCAGATCGATACGGCGCGCATAGCGGTCGACCGGTTCCTGGTGATGAACAGGGATCAGGAGTTGCTGGTCGACGGCGTGGCTTCGCGCCACCGGCGCGATTCGGTGCTGCTGCGGTTGAAGAATTTCGATCTCGCGCCGTTCACCCAGATCGTCGAAAACATGGGTTATGTCATCGAGGGGCGCACGAACGGTCAGGCGGTGGTGAAATCCGCGCTCGGAGGTACCGAGATCACGGCCGACATCCGAATGGACAGCGTCGAGGTGAACGATTTCCCGGCGCCGCCGATGCGTTTCACCTCGATGTGGGATTTCAAGAACGACCGCGCGCGGCTGACGGTGACCGATCGGGAGAAGCGCGATACGCTCATCCGCGGATTCTACGCCCCTGCGACGGTGCGTTACTATGCCGAAGCGCGGTTTCCGGGGATACGCATGAACCTGCTCGATCCGATGCTCAAAGGGGTGATCTCCGATACGCGGGGAGTGGCCGAGGCCGCGCTTACGCTTACCGGTCAGCGGCGTGCGGCGCAGTTGTCGGGTGCGATCCGGATACGGGATTTCCATACGAAGGTCGATTATACGCAGGTGGGTTACGATGTGTCCGAAGCGCTGCTCACGGTGGAGAACAACCGGCTTCGGATGCAGCAGGTGCAGGTGGCCGATCAGTTGGGCAATCGGGGGATCATGGATTTCGACCTCAATCTGCAACATTTGTCGAATATCTCCTATTCGCTGACGATGCAGCCCCGGCGGATGCTGGTGCTCAACACCACCGAGAACGATAACGACCTCTTCTACGGCAGGGTCTTCGCTACGGGGCGCGCGACCGTCGCGGGCGACAAGGGGAGCGTGCGCATGGATATCGTGGCGACGACGGACGACGATTCGGCCTTCTTCCTGCCGCTTTCGAGCAAGTCGAACGTCGCGCGCGCCGACTTCATCACCTTCGAGACGCCGCAGCAGAAGGCCGATACGCTGAACATCCTCGAACGCAAGAAGCTGATGTTCGAACGCAAGCACAAGCCCCAGGCCATCGAGGGCAATTCGATGGATATCGACATGACGCTCAACGTGCGGCCCAACGCCGACTTCCAGCTGGTGATCGATCCCACGGTGGGCGACATCATCAAGGGGCGCGGCGAGGGAACGCTCAATCTGCATATCAATCCCCGTTCGAACGTCTTCGAGATGTACGGCGATTATACGATCACCGAAGGAAGCTATCTCTTCACGCTCCAGAACATCATCAACAAGCGGTTCATCATCGAGAACGGGTCGACGATCCAGTGGACGGGCGAGCCGCTCGACGCGCGGCTCAATATCAATGCCGTCTACAAACTCAAAACCTCGCTGCAACCGCTCATCGGTACGAGTGTCTCGTCGGGCGGCGGCGACATGAATCTCAACCGTGCGGTACCCGTCGAGTGCATCATCAATCTGAGCGACCGGCTGACCCATCCGACCGTCACCTTCGACGTGAAGGTGCCTACGGCCGACGCCGAATACCAGACGATCATCGCCAATACGCTCAACACGCAGTCGGCCATCGCCGAACAGTTCATGTTCCTGCTCGTTACCAACAGTTTCCATTCCGACACGTCGGGCGGCGGAAACAACCTCGGCGCTGCGGCTTCGGCCGCGACCGGTTTCGAACTGTTGTCGAACCAGTTGTCGAACTGGCTTTCGACCGACGACTACAACATCGTCTTCCGCTACCGTCCCAAGTCGGAGCTGTCGGGCGACGAGGTCGATTTCGGGTTCTCGAAAAGCTTGATAAACAACCGTCTGTTCGTCGAGGTGGAGGGCAATTACATGCTCGACAACTCGCAGGCAGTCAATAAACAGATGTCCAACTTCATGGGCGAGGCCTACGTCACGTGGCTGATCGACCGTGCCGGAACGCTCAAATTGAAGGGGTTCACGCAGACCATCGACCGTTTCGACGAGAACCAGGGTTTGCAGGAGACCGGCATCGGCATCTATTACAAGGAGGATTTCAACAACCTGAAAGACCTCAAAGAGCGGCTGAAAAACAAGTTCCGCAGCCGCCGCAAGCGGCAGCAGCTGCTCGAACGCCGGCGTGCGGCCGATTCGGTGCGCAGAGCGGCGCCGGCCGATACGGTCTCTTCCGCCTCGGTGAAAAAAGACAAGAACTTAAATAAATAATTTTGCGTACGTTATGATTACATTTTTGCAGGCCGCCGAAGTCGCGGCCACCGAAGAGGCCCGGATGGGTTTGTGGGAGTTGTTTACCAAGGGAGGCTGGCTGATGTGGCCGCTGCTGATTCTGGGCGGCGTTACGATCTTCATCTTCGTGGAGCGATTTCTGGCGATCCGCAAGGCCTCGACGCTGGACATGAACTTCATGAACCGCATCCGCGATTTCATCCTCGACGGCAAGATCGCAGCCGCGGTGGATCTCTGCCGCAAGACCGACACGCCGATCGCCCGCATGATCGAGAAGGGCATCGAACGGCTGGGGCGTCCGATGAGCGACGTGCAGTCGGCCATCGAGAATGTGGCCAATCTCGAAGTGTCGAAACTCGAAAACGGACTGCCCTCGCTGGCGACGATCGCCGGCGGCGCGCCGATGATCGGTTTTCTGGGTACGGTGCTCGGTATGGTGCAGACCTTCATGGACATGTCGGCGGCGGGCGGTACGGTCGACATGTCGCTGCTGGCGGGCGGTATGTACGTGGCGATGGTGACGACGGTCGCCGGTCTGATCGTCGGCATTCCCGCCTATTTCGGCTACAACTACCTCGTGGCACGGATCGAGAAGCTGGTCTTCCAGATGGAGGCCAACTCGATCGCTTTCATGGATATTCTGAATCAACCCGTTCAAAAATAGTATGTTATGGCTATTAAACACGGTTCGAAGGTAGACAAGTCCTACTCGTCGGCGTCGATGACCGACCTGATGTTCCTGCTGCTGCTGTTCCTGCTGATCGCCACGACGCTCATCAATCCCAACGCGTTGAAGCTGATGCTTCCCAAGAGCGCCAATCAGCTTAAAGACAAGGCGATCACCACGGTTTCGATCCAGCAGGCCGGCAGCGGGTACAACTATTATGTGGAGTTGGAGAAGGTCAGCGGGATCGACGGCGTGGAGCAGGCGCTGCGCGTGCGGCTCGACGGGAAGGAGGATCCGACCGTTTCGCTGCATTGCGACAAGACCGTTGCGGTGGACGAGGTGGTCAAGGTGATGAACATCGCCAAAGACCGCAACTACAAGTTGATTCTGGCCACGCAACCCTGAACGGTACACCATGCAGTACTACAACCCCGATAACAACTCTTCGCGCCGGTGGGCGTGGCTGGCGGCCGGCCTCTACGGCGCGCTGCTGGCCGCGGCGTTTCTGTTCGTATCGGTCGATGCGAGCCTGCCGGTACGGCAGGCCGATGCGATTCTGGTCGAGTTCGAGGAGCCGAAGGTCCCCGATCCGCCTGTTCCGTCCCGCCCGGCCGTCGTCGAACCGGAGCATACGCAGATCGACGACGAGGAGTCGTTCGATCAGGCCAAAGGTTCCGACGAGGCGACGCGGACGGTCAATCCCAAGGCACTCTTCAAGATGGCCAAGGACGGCCCCGACGAGCCCGAAGATACGGGCAATCCCAAAGCGCCGGAGGGGAAGGCGAACACGGCTTCCGGAACCGGTTCGGGGCTCGATGCGGTGAGCGGAAACCTCGACAAGGGGCTCGAAGGGCGCGGGCTGGTGGGGGCGCTCCCCAAACCCGACTACAAGGCCAACGTGACGGGCAAGGTGATTATCGACGTGACGGTCGACGCCGCGGGGCGCGTGACGAGCGCCGAGTTTCACGCGCAGGGATCGACGACGAGCAACGCCACGCTGGTGGAGGCTGCCAAACGTGCGGCGATGAAGGCCCGCTTTACCGAGAGCGCCAGCTTCGTGCAGGGCGGTATGATAACCTATGTATTCAAAATGAATTGACGATGCGAAATGTCTCTTCCCGACCGCCGGTCGCCGTATACGGCCGGACACCGTTCCCGTTCGGCGGCACAGCGCTGTTTCTGCTGACGCTCTGCCTGTTGTTGTCGGCGGGTGCGGCGGCACAGCGCCGCGCCGCACGTATCAAGGCCGATTCGATCGCCGCGACCTACGCCGGCCGCGTGCAGGGCGGCGCTCATCTCCATTTCTACGAGACGACGCACGATTTCGGCGACATCCCCCGCAAGGGCGGTAATCTGGTGCGTGAGTTCGAATTCGTGAACGACGGGACGGAACCGCTGGTGCTGCTGCGCGTGCTGACTTCGTGTACCTGCACGAAAGCCTCCTTCTCGAAACGGCCCGTAGCACCGGGCGAGCGCGGCGTCGTCAAGGTGATCTACGAGCCGCACAAGAAGGAGCCCGGGGCTTTCAGCAAGGTGATTCAAATCTTTTCCACCTCGATCGAGGGGCGCAACGTCCTTACGGTGCGGGGAAATTCGATCGACGTAAAGAAATTATGACACTGTTTTTCCGAAACTGCAAGGTGCTGCCGATGACGGCGGCAGCCGGCGAACCGAACTGTTTCGACGGGTACGTCGGCGTCGAGGGACGCCGCATCTCACTGGTGACGGCCGATGCGGCTGCGGCCGAAGCGTGGCGTGCGGCGCACGCCGGCGCGCGCGAGATCGACGGCCGGGGCGGAATCTTGATGCCCGGACTGGTGAATACCCATTGCCACATGGCCATGACGCTCCAACGCAGCTATGCCGACGATATGGCCCTCATGGAGTGGCTCAACGACCATATCTGGCCTTTCGAAGCGCGCCAGACCGACGACGACATCCGCGTGGGCGCACTGCTCGGTGCGGCCGAAATGCTGCTGGGCGGCGTGACGTCGGTCGTGGACATGTACTGGTCGGAGGCGGCGGTTTTCGATGCGGTCGATCGCGCGGGGATGCGGGCGCTGCTCTGTGCGAGCTACCTCGATACGCGGCTCGAAGCCTTCGAAAGCGACCTGCCCGCGCTCGTCGAGAAATGCGAGGGATCGTCGCGCATCCGTGCGGGACTGGCGCCTCATGCCGCTTACACCTGTTCGGCGGAGAATCTGCGGCGCGGGATGGAGGCCTGCCGTCGTTACGGCATCCCGATGACGACGCACATCGCCGAGACGCTCGACGAGGTGCGCATGATCCGCGAGCGTTACGGCGCGACGCCCGTGGAGTATCTCGATTCGCTGGGAGTGCTCGACGGGGGGCTGATCGCCGCACACTGCGTGCACCTGACCGACGGGGATCGCCGCATCCTGCGCGAGCGGGGCGTACACGTGGCCCACTGTCCGACGAGCAACATGAAGATCGCGAGCGGCGTCGCGCCGATCGAACGGCTGCGCACCGAAGGGGTGAATTGCACGGTGGGCACCGACGGCCCCAGTTCGAACAACGATCTGGACATGTGGGAGGAGATGCGCAACGCTTCGTTCCTGCAAAAGGTGACGACGATGGATCCCTGTGCCGTGCCGGCCTACGAACTGCTCCGCATGGCGACGGTCTGCGGTGCGGCCGCCATCGGCCATGCCGGCGAGTTAGGCGTGGTGAAGGAGGGTGCGCTGGCCGATCTGGTATTGCTCTCGACGCAGAGGCCTTATTATCATCCGCAGCACGACGTCGTAGCCAACGTGGCCTATTGTGCCAAGGCGGCCGATGTCGATACGGTGGTGGTCGACGGCGAAGTGGTGGTCGACGGCGGCCGGCTGTCGACGGTCGATCTGCCGTCGCTCTATGCCCGGGCCGGGGCCGCCGTGCGGCGGATCGCCGGCGAGTTGTAGGGTATGTAAATCGGGAAGGAGCCGGATTTCGCAGAAATCCGGCTCCTCTTTTTCGCTCCGTCAGCGGGCGCTGCCTTGTCGGGCGACGGCCTCGGCTCGGCGGCGGATCTCTTCGGGGTCGCCGAGATAGTAGTCGCGTACGAGACGCAGCGCGTCGTCGAACTCGAAGACATAGGGTACGGCCGTCGGCAGGTTGAGCGCGGCGATCCGGTCGTCGGGGATTCCTTTGAGATGCTTGATGACGCCTCGCAGCGAATTGCCGTGTGCGACGACCAGCAGGCTGTCGTACCGCATCAGCGACGGGAAGACGACGCAGTGCCAGTAGGGCAGGATGCGTGCGATCGTCTGTTCGAGCGATTCGGTGCGCGGCAGTTCGGCGTCGGGAACGCAGGCGTAGCGCACGTCGAAACGCGGGTTGCGCGGGTCGTCCTCGGGCAGCGGGTCGGGGGCCACGTCGTAGCTCCGCCGCCAGACGTGTACCTGCTCCTCGCCGTATTTTTCGGCTGTTTCGCTCTTGTTGAGCCCTTGCAGCATTCCGTAGTGTTTTTCGTTGAGCCGCCATGACTTTTCGACCGGAATCCACGCTTCGTCCAGCTTGTCCAGCACGCAGTCGAGTGTCTTGACCGCCCGTTTGAGGTAGGAGGTATAGGCTTTTCCGAAGGTGAAGCCTTCGTCGCGGAGCAGCTCTCCGGCCCGCACGGCTTCGGCGACACCCTCTTGCGTGAGGTCGACGTCCGTCCAGCCGGTAAACCGGTTCTCCTTGTTCCAGGTGCTCTGCCCGTGGCGGAGCAGTACGATTCGTTTCATGGGTGCGGGTTTATGCGATGGTGATTGAAGGATCGAGATAGACGTCCTGGATGGCATGGAGCAGTTCGATGCCCTCGTTCATCGGCCGTTGGAACGCCTTGCGGCCGCTGATGAGGCCCATGCCGCCGGCCCGCTTGTTGATGACGGCTGTTGCGACGGCGTCGGCCAGGTCGGAGGCGCCGTGCGATTCGCCGCCGGAATTTATCAGGCCGACACGTCCCATGTAGCTGTTGGCCACCTGATAGCGGCACAGGTCGATCGGATGGTCGGACGCGAGTTCGGTGTACATCTTGTCGTCGGTCTTGCCGAAGCCGATGGCCCGGAACCCGCCGTTGCAGGTCGGGAGCTTCTGCTTGACGATATCGGCGCCGATCGTCGCGCCCAAGTGGTCGGCTTGTCCCGTCAGGTCGGCGGCGTTGTGGTAGTCGACACCGTCCTTCTTGAAGGCGTTGTTGCGCAGATAGCACCACAGGATGGTCGCCATGCCCAGGTCGTGGGCACGTTCGAAGGCGGCCGCGATCTCCGTGAGCTGACGGCGGCTTTCGGCCGATCCGAAATAGATCGTGGCGCCCACGGCGACGGCACCCATTTCCCACGCCTGTTCGACCGAACCGAACAATACCTGATCGTAATTGTTGGGGTAGGTCAACAGTTCGTTGTGGTTGATTTTTACGACGAACGGAATCTTGTGGGCATAGCGGCGGGCGACGGCTCCCAGCACGCCCAGCGTCGAGGCTACGCCGTTGCAGCCGCCTTCGATCGCCAGCCGGACGATATTTTCGGGATCGAAATAGATCGGATTGGGGGCGAACGACGCGCCGGCGGTATGTTCGATGCCCTGGTCGACGGGCAGGATCGAAACGTAGCCCGTGCCGCCCAGCCGGCCGTGTCCCAGCAGACGTTGCAGGCTGTTCAACGTCGGGATATTGCGGTCGGAGGCTGCCCATACCTCCTCGACGGTATGCGGGGAGGGAAGGTGCAACGTACTCTTGTCGATGGTTTTGCAGGTGTGGGAGAGCAGGTATTCGGCCTTGTCGCCCAACAATTCGACGGTCTTGTTCATGATTTCGTGCGATTAAAATGAATGTCTGTAATCCTGTTGCATAAATCGTTCCCCGATCGTTTCCCGCAAGGAGAAGATTCGTTTCTGCCGTGCCTGTCGGTCGGAGGCGGGATTCGATCCGCAGCAAAGAAACGAAAAAAAGGGGAGGATCGATATACCTATTTATGATGAAAACGAAGCGGTGCCGGAGAGCGGGGGCGACGACGGGGCGGTCGCTGCTCTCCGTATTTTGGCGGTTCGGCGCCGGCGGCAGAGACTGCACGAGCCGGAGCGAGTAGCAGTCCGCCGTGTGGGGCGGCGGCGAACTGCCGGCATCCTCGGGCGATGCCGACGGGGGGATCGTTAAAAAGCCAGCGGGACGGCCCACAGGCCGTCCCGCTGGTATCCGTCGGGCGGAGCTGCCGTCAGAGTTTGATGTCGTAGATCTGGATGACACCTGCCAGGCGTTCGTCGCGGTCGGTGACCAGCAGCGAAGTGATCTTGTGGCGGGTCATCATCTTCTCCGCCTCGATGAGTTTCTCTTCGGGGTGGATGCGCTTGGGGTCGCGCGTCAGGATGTCGGCGGCACGCAGGTTGATGAAATCGGCTCCCGAACGCTCCATGGCGCGGCGGATGTCGCCGTCGGTGACGATGCCTTCGATGCGGTCGCCTTCGCAGACGACGATCAGTCCCAGTCCGCAACGGCTGATCGTGTGGATCATGTCCTTGGCCGTGCAGTCGGGGCCGACGACGGGCAGGTTGTCGCTGCGCATGACGTCGCCGACCGTAGCCAGCAGACGGCGGCCCAGGCTGCCGCCCGGGTGCAGCCGCGCGAAGTCGATGCTCGTGAAATTGCGCAGCTTCATCAGCGCTACGGCCATCGCGTCGCCCATGGCGATCTGCGCCGTAGTCGAAGTGGTAGGCGCCAAGTGCAGGATGCAGGCCTCGTGGTCGACCGAGACGTCGAGGTGGATGTCCGAATGGATGGCGAGCGTGGAGGCCGGATTGCCCGTCATCGAGATCAGCCGGTTGCCGTTGTTGTGGATGAAGGGGACGATTTTGAGTACTTCGTCCGTTTCACCCGAGTAGGAGATCGCCAGCACGATGTCCTCTTTCGAGATCATACCCAGATCGCCGTGGAACGCTTCGCCCGGATGGAGGTAGAAGCTCGGCGTGCCCGTCGATGCGAAGGTGGCGGCCATCTTGCGGCCGATCAGCCCCGACTTGCCCATGCCGGTGATGATGAGTTTGCCGCGGCTTTGGAGGATCATCTCTATGGCCTCGACGAAGTGCTCGTCGAGCGACCGTTCCATTTTTTCGAGCGCGTCGGCTTCGGTACGGATCGCCTCGCGGGCTACCGTCAGGATTTCGTTTTGTTTGGACTGCTCCATTAGAGTAGGGATTTGACGACCCCTTCGAGGTCGTTGAGGTTTAACATGTTGGGTCCGTCGCTCAGCGCGTGGTCGGGATCGGGGTGTACTTCGAAGAAGTAGCCGTTGGCACCGAATGCCTTGGCCGCGAGCGCCATTGCCGGCACGAATTCGCGGTTGCCGCCCGTTTTGCCGCCTGCGGCGCCCGGACGCTGCACCGAGTGCGTGCAGTCCATGACCACTGTCGGCGCGATGCGCAGCATGTCGGGGATGTTGCGGAAGTCGACCACCAGATTGTTGTAGCCGAACGAATTGCCGCGTTCGGTGAGCCACACGTCGGCCGCACCGGCGTCGCAAGCCTTTTCATAGGGGTAGCGCATGTCTTCGCCCGACAGGAACTGCGCCTTCTTGATATTCACCGTCCTGCCCGTCTTCGCGGCAGCGACCAGAAGGTCGGTCTGGCGGCAGAGGAAGGCCGGAATCTGAATCACGTCGACCACCTCGCCTACGGGAGCCGCCTGCCATGATTCGTGGATGTCCGTGAGCAGCCGCAGACCCCATTTCGACCGCACGTCGGCGAGCATCTGCAACCCCTTCTCCATGCCGACGCCCCGATAGGAGCGGATCGACGTGCGATTGGCCTTGTCGAACGACGCTTTGAAGATGATCTGCACGCCCAGTCTGCGGTTGATCTCCGTCAGTCGGGCCGCCACCGTATCGAGAAGTTCGGCCGATTCGATCACGCACGGCCCCGCGATGAATGTGGTATTCATAAGTCGAGAATTAACGGTTGAAAGCCGAGGATTGAAATCCGGGTCGGGTTTCGCATGGCTGCGGGCAACCGTCGTTCGGCCGAAGCCCCCTCCCTGATTTCCGATCCTTAGTTTTTCGTTTTTAATTTTAAGAATTCTTCTGCCTTCGCCAAATCCTCCGGCGTGTCGATGCCGATCGTCTCGACGTCGGAGATACCTGCACGGATGCGGAACCCGTTTTCCAGCCACCGCAACTGTTCGAGCGATTCGGCCCGTTCGAGTGCCGACTGGGGCAGGGCGGTCACCTTGTACAACGTCTCGCGGCGGAAGGCGTACATGCCGATATGTTTGTAGAAGGTATGGCGTGCGAGCCACTCCTCGCGCGGCACGCCCCGCAGGTAGGGGATCACCGAGCGCGAGAAATAGAGTGCCTGGCCCGCGCTGCCGAGCACGACTTTCGGCGAATTGGGATTTTCCAGTGCGTCGAGTCCGTCGGCCTCGGTGAAGGGTTTGACAAGCGTGGCGATGTCGGTCGACGGATCGTCGAAGCAGCGGGCGATCGCCTGCAACTGCGAGGGGGCGATGAAGGGTTCGTCGCCCTGTACGTTGACGATGACGTCGGGGGCGCCGCCCAGTTTGTCGACGGCTTCCCGACAGCGGTCGGTGCCGCTGCGATGATCGGGCGAGGTCATGACGGCACGGCCGCCGAAGGCCTCCACCGCATCGTAGATGCGCGGATCGTCGGTGGCGACGGCTGCGTCGGCGAACACCTGCGTCACCTGCTTCCAGACGTGCCGGATGACCGGTTCGCCGCCGAGCCGTGCCAGCGGTTTGCCCGGAAACCGTGTCGAAGCGTAACGGGCCGGAATGACGGCCAGAAATTTCAGAGAGTCCATATCCGTTAAAAAAGGAAAGGAGCCGAAAGAGCGGGATTCCAGTCCCCTCTTCCGGCTCCCTTCCGATCCGTTATTGTTGCGCCTGCGGTTCGAGCGCCAGTTGCAGTACGTCGTCGTTGGTGCGGACGTAGTGGAACGTCAGCCCCCTGATGTAGTCGGGCTTGATCTCCTCGATGTCCTTGCGGTTCTCCTCCGACAGCAGCAGCGTCGTGATGCCGGCGCGCTTGGCGGCCAGTATCTTCTCCTTGATGCCGCCCACGGGGGTTACGCGGCCGCGCAGCGTCGTTTCGCCCGTCATGGCGATGCGGTCGCGGACCTTGCGGCCCGTGTAGGTCGAGACGATCGACGTGACCATCGTGATGCCGGCCGACGGGCCGTCTTTCGGAATGGCGCCTTCGGGCACGTGGATGTTGAGGTCGTACTTCTCGAATTTCTCGGGATCGATATCCAGTTCCGTACAATGTGCCTTGACCCATTCGAAGGCGATCGTGGCCGACTCCTTCATCACGTCGCCCAGATTGCCCGTGAGGCTCAGGCGGCCCTTGCCGGGCGTGAGCACCGACTCGATGTAGAGGATGTCGCCGCCCACTTCCGTCCAGGCGAGGCCCGTCACCACGCCTGTCATGCCGCCCACCTCGTACTCCTCCTTGAGGAACTTGGGCATGCCGAGGATCTTTTCGACCTCTTTCGCGCCGAGTTCGGGTGCGAAAGCCTCCTCCGAGGCGATCTGCTTGGCCCGCGAACGCGCCAGCTTGGCGATGTGCTTGTCGAGCGACCGCACGCCCGATTCACGGGTGTAGCCGGCGATGATCTGTTCGACGATCTGCGGCGTGAGGATCAGCTCCTGCTCCTTGATGCCGTGCGCCTCGCGCTGCTTGGGCAGCAGGTGGTGCAGGGCGATCTGGATCTTGTCTTCGAGGATGTAGCCCGGGATGTTGATCATCTCCATGCGGTCGCGCAGCGCCGGGGCGATGTTGGCGACGTTGTTGGCCGTGGCGATGAAGAGCACCTTCGACAGGTCGTACTCCGTATCGATGTAGTTGTCGTGGAACGTGGTGTTCTGTTCGGGATCGAGTACTTCGAGCAGTGCGCTCGACGGATCGCCGTGGTTCGACACGCTGATCTTGTCCACCTCGTCGAGGATGATGACCGGGTTCGACGAGCCGCACCGCTTGATCGTCTGTACGATCCGGCCCGGCATCGCCCCGATGTAGGTGCGGCGGTGGCCGCGAATCTCCGCTTCGTCGTGCAGGCCGCCCAGTGCGATGCGGCCGAACTTACGCCCCAGCGCCGCTGCGACCGATTTGCCCAGCGAGGTCTTGCCTACGCCCGGAGGGCCGTAGAGACAGAGGATCGGCGATTTGAGGTCGCCCTTGAGCTTGATGACGGCCAGGTGTTCGAGGATACGCTCCTTGACCTCCTCCAGCCCGAAATGGTCGCGGTCGAGCTGCTCGCGCGCCTGTTTGAGGTCGAGATTGTCCTTCGTACAGTCGTTCCACGGCAGTTCCAGCAGCAGTTGCAGGTAGGTCATCTGCACCGAATATTCGGCCACGGCGGGATTCAACCGCTCGACCTTCTGCAACTCTTTCTCGAAGGTTTCGCCGACCTCCTTGGGCCAGTTCTTCTTCTTGGCCTCCTCGCGCATCTTCTCGATGTCGGCATCGGCGCCGTCGCCCAGTTCGTCCTGGATCGTGCGCATCTGCTGCTGCAGGTAGTAGTCGCGCTGCTGCTTGTCGATCTCCTGCTTGACCTTTTCCTGGATCTCGTTCTTCAACTCGATGAGCTGTTGGTCGCGGATCAGTATTTCGAGCAGTTTGCGCGCGCGCGCCAGCAGCCCCGGCGCTTCGAGCAGCGACTGCCGGTCTTCGTCCGACAGTTCGAGGTTGGTGCAGATGAAGTTGATGATACCTCGCCGCGAGTCGATGTTCTTGATGGCGAAAATCGCCTCCTTGGGCATGTTGGGCGAGATGTTGATGATATTGAGCGCCACGTCGCGGATCGAATCCACAAGTGCGTTGAACTCGACGTTCTTCTCGTCGGGCGTCGAATCCTTCAACGGGGTCACCTTGGCTTGCAGATAGGGGTCGGACGAGACGTATTCGCCGATCTCGACCTTCTCCAACCCGTTGAGAATGACCGTGAGGTTGCCGTTGGGCATCTCCAATATCTTCATGATGCGGGCGGCCGTACCGATGCGGTACATGTCCTCCGCCTTGGGCTCTTCCACGTCGCCGTCGCGTTGCAGGACGGCGGCCAGCATCCCGTTGCGGGCGTTGGTGTCGCGCACGAGCGTCATGCTCCGCGAGCGGCCCACCGTGACGGGGGTGATGGCGCCCGGAAACAGCACCGAGCTGCGCAGCGTCAGCACGGGAAGTATTTCGGGGACGGCGACCTCTTCGACCGTGTCGTCCTCGCCGGTGACGATGGGGATGACGCGGTGGTTGCCGTCGAGCGCTTCGGGCAGCGATTCCAGTTCTTTCAGTTCGATTTTATCTCTTTTACTCATATGGTCTTTCAATCAAGTTGCAAAGATAACGCTTTTTTCCGTATAATATTTTATATAAGTCTTTGGCTTGTTAAGAAGTTATCAACACTATTTATGCCGCAGCGCCGCGGTGCAGCGGACGACCGGTGCCTGTCGGTGTCTGCGGTATGCACTATCGGACGATGACTGAGGGGGTTGTATGAAAAAGGATCCGGAGGTCCGTCGGGACATGTCTGTCATTTTGGCAGCCGGCTGCCGACGAGGGGAGAGCGTGTCAGTCGGTCGCTGCTTCGGCAGGTGCGGGCGGGATGTGCGGCGAAAAAAGATACGGCAGCGGACAATCCGCTGCCGTAGATCGTCGGAAGGCCCGGCTGAGGCTCAGTCGATCGCAAAGGTCGATACGATAACCTGTTTCTCGTCGAGGTTGTTCGGGTTGGAGACCGTGATACCGTATTCGCCGGCGGGAGTCTCGTCGAGGGTGATCAGGTAGGAGCTCTCTCCGAATTTGCGGCCTGTGAACGAAAGGCGTTCCAGCTTGTTGGATTTCACGCTGCCGAAACTGCTGACCGAGGCCATTTCGGCCATGCGCTTGTCTTTCTTGGCTTCGAAGCGGAAGACGTTGATGATCGACATGGGATCGGTGGCGTTGTCGACGGCGCGCACGATGAAGCTGGCCGGTTGGCCCGCCGTCAGGCGCACGCCGGCTTTCGGCCCTTCGATGATGAGTTTCGTCTTGGCCTTGCCGATACCGAAGATGACGGCGCTCGCATTGGCTCGCGTGCGCATCTGGACGGATTGCTTTTCGAGTTTGGCGACCGTGCCGTCGGGTCGCACGGTCACGATCTCTCCGATGAATTCGGGTTCGGGCGTCGTTTCGGGAATCGTTTGGGCCTGTGCTGCACCGGCGAGCAGAAGCAGTGCGGCGCCGAGGAGGGTTTTGAGTTGCATAGAGTTTGGGTTAATGGTTTGCGGAGGACAAATTTGGGACAAATCACCCCCCCCCTTCCAAATTTTGCGGGCGGAAAATGGACGGCGGGGTTCTCTTTTTTCATCGGCGGACGAAAAATCGGACCGAAGAGCGGGAACGCGGTGAAAAAAGCGTACTTTTACCGGAAAAATTATAACTTTGCACCTTGCCTGACAAACGTTTTCGAATCTGCGGAGGCCGGTAGAGCCGGTGTTTGCGGAAGCGGAAAGCGGGCGAAGAAGTTCAACGTAATAAAATTTATCCGATATGCAGATTGCCGACAAATACGCTCCGCAGGAGATCGAGCAGAAATGGTACGACTACTGGGAGCGGCACGGACTGTTCCACTCCGAACCCGATGCGCGCGAACCCTACACGATCGTCATCCCGCCGCCCAACGTGACCGGCATGCTCCACATGGGGCACATGCTCAACAACACGTTGCAGGACGTGCTGATCCGCCGTGCCCGCATGTCGGGCAAAAACGCCTGCTGGGTGCCGGGCATGGATCACGCGTCGATCGCCACGGAGGCGAAGGTGGTGGCCAAGCTCAAGGAGCGCGGCATCGAGAAGTCGTCGCTTTCGCGCGAGGAATTCCTCGAATACGCCTGGGAGTGGAAGGAGCAGTACGGCGGCGTGATTCTGCGGCAACTGCGCAAGCTGGGGGCTTCGTGCGATTGGGACCGCACCTGTTTCACGATGGACGACATCCGCACCGAGAGGGTCATCAAGGTCTTCTGCGACCTCTACCGGAAGGGGCGGATCTACCGCGGCGTACGCATGGTCAACTGGGATCCCGCGGCGCAGACGGCGCTGTCGGACGAAGAGGTGGTATTCAAGGAGTCGCACGGCAAGCTCTACTACCTGCGCTATGCGGTCGAGGGGACGGACAAGTACCTCGTCGTGGCTACGACGCGCCCCGAGACAATTCTGGGCGATACGGCGCTGTGCGTCAATCCCGACGACGAGCGCTACGAGTGGCTGCCGCAGGACGCCCGCGTGGTGGTGCCGCTCGTCGGGCGCTCGATTCCGGTGATCCGCGACACGTATGTCGACATCGCCTTCGGTACGGGCGCGCTGAAAGTGACCCCGGCGCACGACGTGAACGACTACATGCTGGGCGAGAAATACGGGTTGGAGACGATCGACATCTTCAACGACGACGGGACGATCAACGGCAAGGTGGGTATCTACGAGGGGATGGATCGCTTCGAGCTGCGCCGCGTGATCGAGGGCGACCTGCAACGTGCCGGCCTGCTCGAAAAGACCGAGGAGTACACCAACAACGTGGGCTACTCCGAGCGCACGGGCGTGGCTATCGAGCCGAAGCTTTCGATGCAGTGGTTCCTTTCGATGGAGGAGCTGGCGAAGCCCGCCACGCGCGCCGTCATGGAGGACGAAATCCGTTTCGTCCCCGAAAAATACAAGAACACCTACCGTCACTGGATGGAAAACATCAAGGACTGGTGCATCTCGCGCCAGTTGTGGTGGGGACAGCGCATTCCGGCCTACTACCTGCCCAAAGGCGGTTACGTGGTGGCCGAAACGGCCGAGGAGGCGCTGGCGCTGGCCCGCGAGAAGACGGGCGACGCCGCGTTGCAGCTCAGCGACCTGCGGCAGGACGACGACGTGCTGGACACGTGGTTCTCGTCGTGGCTGTGGCCGATTTCGGTCTTCGACGGCATCCGCAACCCCGGCAACAGGGAGATCAGCTACTACTACCCCACCAACGACCTGGTGACGGGCCCCGACATCATCTTCTTCTGGGTGGCGCGCATGATCATGGCGGGTTACGAATACCGCGGCGAAAAACCTTTCGGAAACGTCTATTTCACGGGCATCGTCCGCGACAAGATCGGCCGCAAGATGTCCAAGCAGCTGGGCAACTCGCCCGACCCGCTCGACCTGATCGCCAAATACGGCGCCGACGGTATGCGCATGGCGATGCTGATTTCGTCGTCGGCCGGCAACGACGTGATGTTCGACGAGGCGCTGTGCGAGCAGGGCCGCAACTTCGGCAACAAGATATGGAACGCCTACCGGCTCGTCAACGGCTGGACGGTGGACGGGACGCTCGCCCAGAGCGACAACGACCGCCTGGCGGGCGAATGGTTCCGCCAGACGTTGCGCCGCGCCGTGGCGGAGTTGGACGGGGATTTCGGCAGCTACCGCATTTCGGAGGCCTTCATGTTGCTCTACAAACTCTTCTGGGACGATTTCAGCGGGTGGTATCTCGAAATGATAAAGCCTGCTTACGGGGCGCCGATCGACCCGCGGACGGTCGACGAAGCCAAAGGGTTCTTCGATGCGCTGCTGCGCCTGCTGCACCCCTTCATGCCCTTCGTCACCGAGGAGATATGGCAGGATCTGGCGCCGCGTGCGGCGGGCGAATCGATCATGGTCGCACGCCAGCCGCAGGCCGACGAACAGGCCGACGAGGCGCTGCTGGCCCGGTTCGAACTGGTCAAGGAGACCATCACGGCCGTGCGCAATATCCGCAAGCAGAAGAATCTGCCGCAGCGCGAGGCGCTGACGCTCGAAGTGATCGCCGACGCGAACTATCCGGCCGACTATGCACCCGTGCTGACGAAGATGGCCAACTTGTCGGCGATCGAACGGGTGGCGGAGAAGGATGCCGCGGCCGCGGCCTTCATCGTGAAGACCACGCAGTATTTCGTGCCGCTGGGCGATCGGATCGACCGCGAAGCCGAGATCGCCAAGTTAGGCGAAGAGCTGACCTATTACGAAGGTTTCCTGCAAAGCGTCGAGCGCAAGCTCTCGAACGAGCGTTTCGTGCAGTCGGCTCCCGCAGCGGTGGTCGACAAGGAGCGCGCCAAGAAGGCCGACGCCGAAGCGAAGATCGCCGCGATCCGCGAACAGCTGGCGGCGTTGAACTGACCGCCGCGATGATTGCAGTGCAGGGCGTGTCGACGAGGCGCTCGACGGGTTCGTGTGTGCTTCGGGGATCGACTCTTCGGACGGCACGCTGATCTGCAATACCGGTTGCCTCTCTCTGCGATGGGGCGACAAGGAGAGCGCCCGCACGTGGTGGAGGCGGTTGCTCGACTCGCCCGACGTGGACGAGCGGCGGCGGGCCGAGGAGTTGCTCCGCGAAGTGGATGGGAAGACCGCCGTACAATAAGATTTTTATTTTGGATATTACGATCTATACCGACGGTTCGGCACTGGGAAACCCCGGTCCGGGAGGTTACGGGGCGGTGCTGCTGAGCGGGCCGTTCCGCAAGGAGATGTCGGCCGGTTTCCGACTGACGACCAACAACCGTATGGAGCTGCTGGCCGTGTGCGTAGCCCTCGAAGTGCTGAAATTCGAAGGCAGCGACGTGACGATCTACTCCGATTCGAAATACGTGGTCGATGCCGTGGAGAAACGCTGGGTATTCGGCTGGGAGAAGAAAGGGTTCGCCGGCAAGAAGAACCCCGATCTGTGGCGGCGATTTCTCGGCGTATACCGCCGTCACCGCGTGCGTTTCGTCTGGGTGAAAGGGCATGCCGAGACAGTGGAGAACAACCGCTGCGACCAGATGGCCGTGGCGGCGGCCAACGGGCGCGATCTGCTGGTCGATACGGGCTACGAGGAGGCGCGGCAGGAGGGGTGAGCGCCGCCGCAGCCGTGAACCGTCGCCCGACGATCTCTCGTCGGGCGACGGTTTTTTTTTGAGCAAAACGTTCGGCGTCGCCGGAAAATCGTTAATTTAGCGGAAACGAATTTCAACCATCTGTCAACGCCTATGTACCGGTCTTTCGGAATTTTCGGACTCTCCGCCGCACTGTTCGTGGCGGCGGCCTCCTGTTCACGCATGCAATCTTTCGAGCTGAGCGGCCGTATCGACGGCCTGAAAGTCGGCGATACGCTCCGTTTCGAACGTGTCCTGCTGCCGGAGTGGAACTACGAACCGGCCTTCGACGTCGTGGTCGGGGAGGCGGGTGCGTTCGCCTATCGGGGCGAGCAGGCGCACGACGGTTACTACTCGATGACCTATCATCCGAAGAGCGGCAGGGCCGCCGATGCGGATCGTCGGGGCAAGTCGATGATCGTGACAGGCGGCGACCGGATCACGCTGACCGGTACGGCGGAGGCGATCTATTACTGTACTCTCGGCGGCGGTATCTACGACGATCCCGCGCTTTCCGAACTGTTGTACGTCGCGGATTCGCTCGGTCGGATTCGGAGCGGTTACAGCGAAAATGCGCGAGCAGCTTTCGCGCGCGGCGACCAAGCGGAGGGCCGGAGGTGGAACGAACTCTTCAATCGGTTTTATGCCGACGATCCGGGCGCCGCACGCAAACGTGCATTGAACGAGAATTATCGGAAAGGGCACCCGCAGGGGACGCTTTATCTGCTCGTCGACCGGATTCCCACGGTGGCCTACCGGCCGTTGGCCGAGTCGCGCGCATTCTACGAGGCGCTGTCAGAGGAGTTGAAGTCGAGCTACTTCGGCGGTGTGTACGCCGACTTCCTGCAACGGATGAAGAGCCTCGCCGTCGGGCAGCCGGCACCCGATTTCTCGCTCGTGACGACCCGGGGCGAAACGATCGCCAAGGCCGATTTCGCGGGCGGCTACGTGCTGTTCTACCATTGGGGGATGTGTCCCGGTTCGATCCGGATCGACGGGCAGGTGCGCGATCTCTATGCGGCCTACAAGGATCGGGGACTGCATGTGGTCGGTCTGACCGAGTCGGTCGATATGATCCGGCGCGTGTACGAGGGGCTGCCCGACGACGAGAGTGCGGCCGGGATGCGCTCGGCGCTGGCCGGAATGCTGGCGCACGGGTGGCCCGAGATCGAGGTCGAGACCGACCGGCCGGAGAACGGGCGGATGTTGGAGCGGTATGCGATCGAGGGGTGGCCTGCCTTCGTGCTCATCGCACCCGACGGGACGATCGCGGCCCGCGGATATACGGAGGCGTTTTTCAAGGCGAAGGAGATTCTGGCGGGTGTTTTGGGCGGGACGCATCCCGAGTGATCGGCCGTTGTCGTCCTCGACGGTATCGCCCCGCCGCAGAACGTTGCGGCGGGGCGATGCCTTTTTCGGAGAGTGCCGGCTTACTGCTGTATCTTGACCAGCTGTTCGCGGTAGGCGTTCAGGATGCGGGACTTGGAGATGAAGCCCATGTAGCGGTTCTGTTTGTCGACGACGGGCAGCATCCACGTCTGTTTCTCCTCGAACTTGGGCAGTACCGACTGGATCTGTTCGTGTTCGAGAATGCGGTCGGGCGGCTGGATCATGTAGCGGCCGATCGGCGTACCCCATTTCTCGCGCTTGAACATGTCTTCGCGCAGGTCGTCCAGCTGCACGACGCCGATCAGGCGGCCGAAATCGTCGATCACGGGGAAGATGTTGCGCCGCGCATGGGAGATGACGTGGACGATGTCGCCCAGCGTGAAGGTTTCGCGGATGCGGTAGAAGTCGGTCTCCATGAGCTCTTCGAGTTTCAGGAAGACGAAGACCGACTGGTCCTTGTCGTGCGTCAGCAGATCGCCGCTCAGGCGCAGCTGCTTGGTGTAGATCGAGTCGGGGTCGAGGTAATAGTCGACGGCGAACGAGATGCAGGCGACGATCATCAGCGGGATGAAGAGCCCGTAGCCGCTCGACAACTCGGCGATCAGGAAGATCGATGTCAGCGGCGCCTTCATCACGCCCGACATGACCCCCGCCATGCCCACCAGCGTGAACGAGGCGATCGAGAGGTGCCAGCCGAACAGCGCGTTGAAGAGCAGCGCCACGATGGCGCCCGAAAAGGCGCCTACGAAAAGCGACGGCGCGAAGGTTCCGCCCACGCCGCCCGCGGCGTTGGTCGAGGACATGGCCACCACCTTGAAGAACATGATCGCGGCGACGTAGAGGATCACCACCCAGTCGATGTCGCTGAAACGGTAGAAGAGCGAGGTGTTGAACAGCGATCGGGTATCGCCGTGCATGAGCGAGGTGAAGCCCTCGTAACCCTCGCCGTAGAGCGGCGGGAAGACGAAGAGCAGGACGCCCAGCGTGATGCCGGCGTAGAGCCATTTGCGGCCCTGCGACGGAAGTCGTTTGTAGAAGGCGCCGATGCGTGAGTTGACCGTGGTGAAATAATAGGACATTCCTCCGCACAATACGCCCAGCAGGATGAACATCGGGATCTGCCGCAGTTCGAAGGCGTCGGCCGCCGTGAGCGTCACGGCGATGATCGGATCGAAGCCGCGGAAGACGAAGGCGATCGTGGTGGCCGTGATCGAGGCGATGAGCAGCGGGATGACCGACGAGGCGGTGATGTCGAGCATCAGGATCTCCAGCACGAAGACCACGCCCGTGATCGGGGCCTTGAAGATCGCGGCGATCGCCGCTCCGGCGCCGCAGCAGAGCATCAGCGTCGTATTGCGGTAGTTGAGGCGTGCGAGTCTTCCCACGTTCGAGCCGATGGCGGCGCCCGTCAGTACGATCGGCGCCTCGGGGCCGACCGAACCGCCGAAGCCGATCGTGGTGGCGCCGCCCACGATCGAAGTCCAGCAGTTGTGGGGCGGGATGCGCGAATCGCGGCGCGACATGGCGTACAACACGCGCGTGACCCCTTCCGAGATGTTGTCGCGCACGATGTATTTGACGAAGAGCGTCGCCAGGACGATGCCTATCGCAGGGTAGATCAGCAGCAGGAAATGTGCGCTCCCGACGGGAAACCAGTTGACCAGGCAGCTCTTGATCGCATAGAGCAGGATTTCGAAGACATAGGTGCCCAGTCCGGCCAGCAGCCCGACGATCATGGCCAGCAGCATCATGATCTGGCGGTTGCTCAACCGGCGTGTCAGGCGGTAGAAGAGGGCGAAGATGCGCTCGTATCGGAAATCCCTGAGTCTCATGGTCGGCTTCCCGAAGGCGTTATCCGAGTTTCTCTCGGTAGAGCGCCGCCTGCGAGGCGATCAGGTCTCGGTCCTCGAAGTAGTTGATCTTCATGGCTTCGCGCACGTCGTGAAGCGTCCGTGCGGCCTCCTCGCGGGCAGTCTCGGAACCTTTGTGCAGCACGTCGTAGACCCATTCGATGCGTTCCTCGTAGTAGCGGCGGCGTTCGCGGATCGGGTCGAGCGTCTCGTTGAGCACGGCGATCAGAAATTTCTTGACCTTCACGTCGCCCAGACCGCCGCGGCGGTAGTGCGCCTTCAACTCGTCGAGCGACGGGTAGTCGGGGAGGTAGGCGGCGAAATGCTCGGGGCGGCAGAAGGCGTCGAGGTAGGTGAAGACGGTGTTGCCCTCGACCTTGCCCGGGTCCTCCACGCGCAGGTGGTCGGGATCGGTGTACATGCCCATCACCTTCTTTCGTACCTCCTCGGCCGAATCGCTCAGGTAGATGCAGTTGCCCAGCGACTTGGACATCTTGGCCTTGCCGTCGGTGCCGGGCAGGCGCATGCAGGCTGCGTTCTGGGGCAGCAGGATTTCCGGCTCGACGAGCGTGGGGCCGTAGACCGCGTTGAACTTGTGGACGATCTCGCGCGTCTGTTCGAGCATCGGCTCCTGATCCTCGCCGGCGGGGACGGTCGTGGCGCGGAAAGCGGTGATGTCCGACGCCTGCGAAATGGGGTAGGTGAAGAACCCGACGGGAATGCCCTGCCGTTGCAGGTCGTTCTCCGCGTTGTTCTCCGAGAAGCCGCGCAACTGGATTTCGGCCTTCACGGTCGGGTTGCGTTGCAGACGGGCCACGGTGACGAGGTTCATGTAGTAGAACGCCAGTTCGCACAGTTCGGGGATCTGCGACTGGATGAAGAGCGTCGACCGTTCGGGGTCGAGGCCGCAGGCCAGGTAGTCGAGCGCCACCTCGATGATGTTCTGGCGCACCTTTTCGGGGTTGTCGGCGTTGTCGGTGAGCGCCTGCGCGTCGGCGATCATGATGAAGATCTTCTCGAACTCTCCGGAGTTCTGCAACTCCACGCGGCGGCGCAGCGAACCTACATAGTGGCCGAGGTGCAGTTTGCCGGTCGGCCGGTCTCCGGTCAGGATGATTTTTCCCATAACAGCGTATGTCGTTTTTGTATTTCTGGTTTTTGCCGGGTCGACCGACCCGATCGCGGGATGAATTTTTTCGGATTTTGAAATTCGGAGCATACGTCCCGGCCAAGCCGTTTCCGGCGCCGGACGGCCGATGCCCCGATCGTTTGGGCAAAGGTAGGGATTCTATACGGAAAAGACAAACCTCTTTCCGCTTTTTCTTCGCAGGTTTTCCGGCTGCATCGGCTTGCGGGACGGAGCGTCCCGCCGCCGTACCGCTTCTCGGCCTCAGGCAGGCTTCGGCCGACGGATTTTCGGGGCGGTGAAGGCCGCGGATTCCGGGAGATTGGCTATCTTTGTGCGGAGTGTCCGCCGTCGGGCGGAAGTAATTTATAGAATATGGACGGGAAGATTGTAATCAGGGAATACGAACCGGCCGACAAGGAGGCCGTGATGGAGCTGCTTCGGTTGAATACGCCCCGATATTTCGCGCCGGAGGAGGCGGCCGATTTGGACGCCTATCTGGAACGCGAGCGGGAACTCTATTATGTCCTGCTTCACGAGGAGAGGATCGTTGGTTGCGGCGGAATAAATTTTGCGGACGGCGGGACGGTCGGGAAAATCAGCTGGGACATGGTGCATCCGCAGTATCGGGGAAAATCGCTGGGAACGCGGTTGCTGCGGCATCGGATCGAAAAACTCGAAGCGATGCGCAGCGTCCGCCGAATCACCGTCAGAACGTCGCAGCTGGCCTTCGGGTTTTACGAAAAGCGGGGGTTCGAGCTCAAAGGGATCGAAAAGGACTATTGGGCCGAAGGATTCGACCTGTATCGCATGGAATATGTCCGTCGGGAATAAATCGCGGCGGAGACAAGCGCTGCGGCCCGTAGGATACGGAGTTCTCCGCCGGAACGGGTGCGGTGCGCAAGGGTTTCGTCGCTGCCGGTTCGGAGCGGAAGATGCGGGAAAAGAGCGGGTTCTTCGCCGGGTGTCTTGACGGATATAAGTTTTTTTTATATATTTGCGCGGCAGAATAAGTCCCTTCGTCTATGACCATCATTCAATTGGAATACCTGCTGGCAGTAGCCAATTGCGGGAGTTTTTCGTTGGCCGCCGAACACTGTTTCGTGACGCAGCCGTCGCTGAGTATGCAGATCAAATCGCTCGAAGAGGAGCTGGGCGTCGTCCTGCTCGACCGTTCGAAGAAACCCGTGATCGCCACCGAGGCGGGCGAGGTGGTGCTGGAACGGGCCCGCGAGACGCTGCGGGCCTACGACAATATCCGCGAATCGGTCGCCGAGTTGAAGGGCGAAATAGCGGGGCGGCTGCGTCTGGGCGTCATCCCGACCGTCGCGCCCTACCTGCTGCACAAGTTCCTGCCGGGATTCGTGCACGACTATCCCCATGTGGAGTTGGAGGTCAAGGAGTTGATGACGCGCGACATCGTCGATGCGATGAAGCACGACCGCATCGACGCCGCGCTGGTGGCCGGCGGCACCTGCGGCGACGGAATTCAGGAGCAGGAGCTTTTCGACGACCGTTTCTTCATCTACGTTTCGCCCGACAACCCCCTCTACGAACGTTCGAACGTTCGCATCGAAGACATCGACCTGCGCGACCTGATCCTGCTCTCGGACGGCAACTGCATGCGCGACCAGGTCATCGAACTGTGTCAGGCCAAGCGGGGCGTGCCGTCGCACTACTATTTCGAGTCGGGTTCGCTCGATACGCTCATGCGTATCGTCGACTGCACGCAATGCGTGACGATCATCCCCGAAATGGCTGTCGAATATGTGCCCAAGGAGCACCGCGACCGCGTCAAGACATTGGCCAAAGGCGCCACGTCGCGCAAGATCGCCATCGCCGTGCGGCGCACGTTCGTCAAATCTTCGATCATCAAGGCGCTCGCCGAATCGATCCGCACCTACCGCAAATAGGCGTTGCGCGGGGAAGGCGCTCGTTATGCAGGAGGGGGCTTTCCTTCTGCGGTACGGTTCGTGCGCCGGGGCAATCCGCTCATTCCGTCGCCGTTTTTCGTCGATTTCCGATTTATTTACTATCTTTGCACGGATATAGCGGGCTATTACGGAATATTGGAATATGGAAAAATTGATTGAGACGATAGTCGGTGCGATTCAGGATAAAAAAGGTAAGGATATTGTATCGTTGGACCTTTCGGGATTCGACGGCGCCATCTGTTCGCATTTCGTCGTTTGCAACGCCGATTCGACCATGCAGGTCGCGGCGATCGCCGACGGCGTGGAGGAGGCCGTCGAGGAGAAGCTCGGCGAAAAGGTATGGCGCGTCGAAGGCAAGCAGACGGGTCTCTGGGTGGCGATGGACTACATGGACGTCGTGGTACATATCTTCACGACCGAGTTGCGTTCCTTCTACAAATTGGAGGAGCTGTGGGCCGATGCGCCGCTCAAACGTTATGATTACGAGGAGTAAAGAGATTTTATGACAGCAAAGAAGAAAAAGGACGGCGGCCAGCGCAACCCGATCATGCCGCGTCCCTCCTATATGTGGATTTACGTGCTGGTGGCGGCCTTCATCATCGGCTATTCGCTTTACGGTGCGGAGAATACGGAGCCTGTCCGCAGCGACTGGAATACGGTCGAAGGGATGGTTCGCAGTGGCGACGTGGAGAGGATCGAGGTGGTGAACCGCGACGTGGCCGAGGTGTTCCTGAAAAAAGATGCGGTCGAGAAGTACCGTACCGATTCGACGCAGCCCCAGTTCAAACGGCTGCCCGACGAGGGGGTGCAGCTGGTATTCAACATCGGTTCGGTGGATGCCTTCCGCGAGGATCTGAAAGCCGCCGAGCAGCAGTCGGGACAGAGCGTTCCGGTGCGTTACGAGAACAAGGAGAACGGCTGGATGAACCTGCTCGTCAATTTTCTGCCGTGGGTGCTCATCATCGGCGTGTGGTTCTTCATCATGCGCGGCATGTCGCGCGGCGGAGGCGCTGCGGGCGGCGGGCTGATGAACGTCGGCAAGGCCAAGGCGCAGGTATACGACAAGGATGCGCCCAAGCGTGTGACGTTCAAGGACGTAGCCGGATTGGAGGAGGCCAAGGTCGAGGTGATGGAGATCGTCGATTTCCTGCGCAAGCCGGAAAAATACCGCGATCTGGGTGCCAAGATTCCGAAGGGGGCGCTGCTCGTCGGCCCTCCGGGAACGGGCAAGACGCTGCTGGCGAAGGCCGTGGCCGGCGAGGCCAACGTGCCGTTCCTTTCGATTTCGGGTTCGGACTTCGTGGAGATGTTCGTCGGCGTGGGTGCTTCGCGCGTGCGCGATCTGTTCGAGCAGGCCAAGCAGAAGGCGCCCTGCATCGTCTTCATCGACGAGATCGACGCGATCGGTCGCGCCCGCGGCAAGAACGCCGGATTTTCGGGCAATGACGAACGGGAGAACACGCTCAACCAGCTGCTTACCGAGATGGACGGTTTCCAGACCAATTCGGGCGTGATCGTGCTGGCGGCCACCAACCGCGTCGATATTCTAGACAAGGCGCTCATGCGTGCCGGCCGTTTCGACCGCCAAATCGACGTCGGCCTGCCCGACGTGCACGAACGGGCCGAGATTTTCGCCGTTCACATGCGTAACCTGAAACTGGACAAGGAGATCGACCGCGATTTTCTGGCGCGTCAGACGCCCGGTTTTTCGGGTGCCGACATCGCCAACGTCTGCAACGAAGCAGCGCTCATCGCCGCCCGGCACGACAAGAAGAGCATCGGGCGCGACGATTTCATGTCGGCGATCGACCGTATCGTCGGCGGACTCGAAAAACGGAACATGCCGATGACGGCCTCCGAACGTCGCGCCACGGCGATCCACGAGGCGGGTCACGCGACGGTGATGTGGTCGCTCGCGGAGTGCGATCCGGTGCTGAAAGTGACCGTCGTGCCGCGCGGCAAGAGTCTCGGTGCCACGTGGTCGGTGCCCGACGAGGAGCGGGTGCACGTTACCAACGAAGCGCTCGAAGAGCAGTTGGCGGGTCTGTTGGGCGGCCGGATCGCCGAGGAGGTCAACTACGGGACGCTCGGCGCGGGTGCATTGAGCGATCTGGAACGGGCGACGAAAACCGCCTACGCGATGGTGGCCTACTACGGCATGAGCAAGAAGATCGGCCCGATCAGTTATTACGACTCGTCGGGCACGCGCGATACGTTTACCAAGCCTTTCAGCGAGCAGACCGCCCGCGACATCGATTGCGAGGTGCGCCGCATGTTGGAGGACGCCTACGCCTGTGCGCGGAAGATCATCGAGCAGAAGAACGACCGGATCAATGCGATGGCCGACCTGCTGCTCGAAAAGGAGACGATCTATGCCGAAGATATCGAACGGATTCTGGGTCCTTCGGCGCAGTCGGCCAAGCGTGTTGCTGGAACGAAACCGGAGGAGGGTGCCGGAGGCAAGGCCGCAGCCGATGAATTAACCGAAGCTTAAAGAACGGATGAAAATGAAGAACCTGATGGTGCGGACGCTCAGCGGTCTTGTGCTGGTCGCCGTCTTCGTCGGCGCTGTTTTGGGATCGCAATGGAGCTTCGGCGCGTTGCTGTTGCTGATTCTCGTGGGCGGTCAGACGGAGTTTTACAAATTGGCCCGCGAGACAGGGCTTTCGCCCCAGCGATGGATGGGACTGGCGGTCGGCGTGCTGCTGTTCGCATTGAATTTCATCGTTTTCCGGCAATTCAGCCGGTCGGTGACGGACGAGGCCGGCGGAGCCGTGCTGTACCTGTTGCTCTACATCGGGCTGTTGCTGCCGACGCTCTTCGTCTGCGAACTGTTCCGTCGCAGCGCCACGCCGCTGGCCAATCTGGGGGCGACGCTGCTGGGCGTGCTGTACGTCGCTGTGCCGCTGTCGCTGCTGCTCTACGTTCCGGTGCTCGCCGGCGACGGCGTGTGGCGTCCCGAAACGGTGCTGTGCTATATCTTCATCATCTGGGCCAACGACGTCTTCGCCTATCTGGTGGGAATGACCTTCGGGCGGCACCGCCTGTGCGAACGCCTTTCGCCCAAGAAGTCGTGGGAGGGATTCTTCGGCGGCCTCGCGGGTGCCGTGGCGACGGGACTCGCCGCCGCGTGTGCGCTCGATGCGAATTATTGGGTCTGGGGCGGCCTGGCGCTCGTTGCCTCGCTCTCCGGTGTAGCGGGCGATCTGGTGGAGTCGATGTTCAAGCGGGAGGCTGGGGTCAAGGATTCGGGGCAGGTGATCCCCGGTCACGGCGGTGTGCTGGACCGCTTCGACGCGCTGCTGCTTTCGGCGCCCTATGTCTTCCTTTACCTGCTGCTGGTCGGCAGGTTCGTATAACGACTAATCTTTACTGACAATGAAAATCAATAAGGAAGGTTACAAAATCATCGGTATCACCGGCCTGATCTGCCTGCTGCTCGGTACGGGGATCTATCGCCTGCTGAGCAGCCACGACAACGGTACGCTCGTGTGGGTGCTGGTCGTACTGATGCTGCTTTTCTGGTTTTTCATCGTGGCGTTCTTCCGCGAGCCGCGCCGCGTGAAGATCCACGACGCCGATCTGGTCTTCTCTCCCTGCGACGGCCGTGTGGTCGTGACCGAACCGGTACACGAGAGCGAGTATCTCGATCGGGAGATGATGCAGATCTCGATCTTCATGTCGATCACCAACGTCCACATGAACTGGCTTCCGGTGGGCGGCGTGGTCGAGTATTTCAAGTATCATCCGGGCCGGTTCCTCGTGGCGTGGCACCCCAAGTCCTCGACCGAGAACGAGCGGACGACGACCGTCGTGCGCCTGGACGACGGCCGTCACGTGCTGTTCCGTCAGATCGCCGGACTCATCGCACGGCGTATCGTCTCCTACATGAAGGTCGGCGAGCGGGTCAAGCAGAACGACGTGTGCGGGTTCATCAAGTTCGGTTCGCGCATCGACGTGCTGCTGCCCAAAGACAGCGAAGTGTTGGTCGAGATCGGCGATCCCGTCGTCGGCTCGCAGACGCCGATCGCGCGGCTGAAACCGCAGACGAAATAGAACGCCGCATCCGTCGCCGCCGGCCTGTTTCGCTCCCTCGACCGTGTAACGGCGCGGGAGGGATACGGAGAACTCGAAGAGCCGGACGGTCGGAGCCGGATGATTCCGCAAGACGAGACAAACTTACGAACGAACATGTTGCTTACGCCTCCCACACTCGCACGCTACACCGTCGGCCTGTTGATTGCCGTTGCGGTGGCGTTTCTGATGTGGTATTTCCGTTCGATCGTCGTCTATATTCTGGTGTCGGCGCTGCTGGCGATCATCTTCAAACCGCTGGTCGGCCGTCTGGCGCGGCTGCGGATACGGGGCTGGCACCTTCCCCGCTGGGCGGCGGCGCTGGCGACGCTGATCCTGATCTGGGTGCTCTTCGTCGTGGCGTGTACGCTCTTCGTCCCGCTGGTCTTCGACAAACTCTACCAGTTCGCTACGCTCGACTTCGGTTCGGTGCTCCGTTCCGTCGAGGAGCCGATCGCTCGTATGCAGGAGTATCTCCACGATCTGTTCGCCCTGCCCGACGAACGTTTTTCGCTGACCGATTCGCTGATCCAGTGGTTCAAGAGCATCTTCGATTACGATACGATCAATACGGCCTTTTCGTCGATCGTCAGTCTGACGCTCTCGGCCGTGATCGCCTTCTTTTCGATCTCGTTCATCACCTTTTTCTTCCTCAAAGACGACGAGTTGTTCCTGTCGATGCTCAAAGCACCCTTCCCGGAGCGTGTACACGGCAATATCGAGCGGGCGATGTCCTCCGTCTCGCAGTTGCTGATGCGCTACTTTACGGGAATCCTGAGCGAAAGCTGCATCCTGATGATCGTGATTTCGGTCACGATGATCTTCTTCGGTATGCGGACGCAGGACGCCTTCTTCATCGGGCTCATCATGGGCGTGATGAACGTCGTGCCCTACGCCGGCCCGCTCATCGGCGGCGTGATGTCGGTCTTCATGGGCGTGGTGACGCCGATCGAGGGGATGACCACAGGGCACACGATGTTCGTTATCGCCGGATCTCTGCTCATCATCAAGGGGTTCGACGACTTCGTGCTGCAACCCACGCTCTATTCGGAACGGGTGAAGGCGCATCCGCTCGAAATATTCATCGTTATCCTGATCGCCGGATCGCTGGCGGGGATCGTGGGAATGCTGCTGGCGATCCCGTCGTACACCGTGCTGCGCGTCTTCGCCAAGGAGTTCTTCTCGCAGTTCCGGCTGGTACAGAAACTCACGGAGAAAATCTGAATCGTATGATAATCGAAGGGATCGTCGTCCACGGGAACAGTCTCGGAGGCCGCATGGGCTTCCCTACGGCCAATATCGAGGCGGATGCGTCGCTGGATGCGCGCGACGGAGTCTATGCCTCGCGCGTGGAGGTGGACGGACGCATGTACGACGCCATGTCGAATCTGGGCTACAAGCCGACCGTCGACGGCCGGCGCCGTCTGTTGGAGACCAATATCTTCGGCTTCGAGGGCGACCTCTACGGCCGTCGGCTGCGGGTGGAGCTGCTGCGCTTCATCCGTCCGGAACGGCGGTTCGGTTCGGTGGAGGAGTTGTTCCGCCAGATCGGGGACGACCGCCGCGAGATCTGCGGCGGAGGGGGAGAACCGCTTGATCCGCGATGAGGTATGGACGCCGGTTCCGTTGAATCTCTCTTCGCCGGATACCCCGATGTCCGGTTGCGGCTCGTGTCGCGCAGTGCGCATACGAGCCAGGTCGTGACGGGGTTTCTGATGCTGGCACGCCGGCGTCGGATCGCACTGACGATCGAAGACGCCGGCCACCGGCGGGAGGAGTATCCACATCCGCATCTGGTCGAGGCGTTCGTCGGCGGCCGCCGGATCGCGTTCGACATGCTCGACGGCTACAATTTCGACGTCGTGGCCGCGGCGGCTTATATCCGCGGGGTAGACCTCTATTTCAAACGCAGCTGTTCGACGTTCCGCAACGGAGTCTTTCCGGCGGAGGTTCGCGCCAAGATCCGCCCGCTGGGCTTCAACTACCATGTGACCTGTCCGGAGAATCCGATCAATCCGGTTCCCGTCGAAATCAAATCGCTGCGGAAACGGCTGATCGCCCTGTTGCGTCCGCGTCCTGCGGAGGAGGGAGAGTATTTTACGGTGGAAAAGTTCGAATGCGGAGCGGGACGCAGGGTTGCGGCGAAGAGATTGAAGATCCTTTTTTTCACGCGGCTGTGGGAGGGCGAGCAGAACCGGGCGATCAATGCGATGCGAATCGCTATCGTGCGGGCGCTCGGTGAACGTTATCCCCGGAACTTTACGGGCGGGGTGACGGATACGCCCCTGGCGCGTGCCCTTTGTCCCGAACTGATCGTCGCGGAGAAGTATACCGATCGCGCCCGTTACCTGCGCCTGATGCGCCGCAGCGACATCTGCATCGGCTCTACGGGTTTGTGGGACTCGATCGGCTGGAAGACGGGCGAATACGTGGCTGCGGCCCGTGCCGTCGTCAACGAACGTTTCGTCTACGAGGTGCCGGGCGGTTTCCGCGAGGGTGTGAACTACCTGGGTTATGCCTCGGCCGAGGAGTGCGTGGCGCAGGTCGATTTGCTGATGCGCTGTCCCGACGCCGTGCAGAGCATGAAGGAGGCCAATGCGGCCTATTACCGTGAGTGGCTGCGTCCCGACGCGTTGGTGGGGCAGGCTTTGCGGCAGGCCGAGATGCTCTGAACGGGCGGCGGGACGGTGCGGACGGAAGTCTGCGCGACTCGTTGGGGATGCGTGCGAAAATCCGTATCTAAGGCGAAGCCAAAAATACTCCATCTCTGCATAATCAGACATGAATGTTTGCTTCTGCTCTCGACTTTCCGTACTTTGGCTTCGCCGAAGATACTCCCGTTCGGCAATGTTCAAATAAATTTGACATTGCCCTCGCTTATTCCTATCTTTGACTGCGTCTTAGATACTCCGTCTCGGCATAATCAAACATAAATGTTTGCTTCTGCTCTCGACTTTCCGTATCTTTGCACCGCTGAATCAAACTAAAAACGAGAATACGATGTATTTGGATGAATCGATTCCCTACAAGGTCGCCGACCTGTCGTTGGCCGAATGGGGGCGTAAGGAGATCGAGGTCTCGGAGCACGAAATGCCCGGCCTGATGGCGGTGCGCCGCAAATACGGCCCGCAGAAACCGCTTCGCGGGGTGCGGGTGATGGGGTCGCTGCACATGACGATCCAGACGGCGGTGCTCATCGAGACGCTCGTCGAATTGGGTGCTGACGTGCGCTGGTGCTCGTGCAACATCTTCTCGACGCAGGATCACGCTGCGGCAGCCATCGCCGAAGCCGGCGTGCCGGTCTTCGCGTGGAAGGGCGAGACGCTGGAAGAATATTGGTGGTGCACGGCCATGGCGCTCTCGTTCCCGGGCGGCAAGGGGCCCAACCTGATCGTCGACGACGGCGGCGATGCAACTTTGTTGATCCACAAGGGCTACAAGGCCGAGAACGACGCCTCGACGCTCGATTACGCCCCCTCGTCGCACGAGGAGGCCGTGATCCTCGGAACGCTGCGTTCGATCCTTGCCGAAGATGCTTCGAAGTGGCACCGTACGGTGGCCGAATGGCGCGGCGTAAGCGAGGAGACGACCACGGGCGTACACCGGCTCTACCAGATGGAGGCGGCGGGCGAACTGCTCGTGCCTGCGATCAACGTCAACGACTCGTGTACCAAATCGAAGTTCGACAACCTCTACGGCTGCCGCGAATCGCTGGCCGACGGCATCAAGCGGGCCACGGACGTGATGATCGCCGGCAAGGTGGCGGTCGTCTGCGGCTACGGCGACGTGGGCAAGGGCTGCGCCCGCTCGATGAAGGCCTACGGCGCGCGGGTGATCGTCACCGAGATCGACCCGATCTGCGCTTTGCAGGCCGCGATGGAGGGTTTCGAGGTGAAGATCGTCGAGAGTGCTCTGGCCGAGGGTAATATTTATGTGACCTGCACGGGAAACTGCGACATCATCACGCTCGAGCACATGCAGCGGATGCGCGATCAGGCCATCGTCTGCAACATCGGCCATTTCGATAACGAAATCCAGATGGCGCGGCTCGACGCTTCGTCTGCGGTGAAGACGACGATCAAGCCGCAGGTCGATAAATACACCTTCCCCGACGGCCATTCGATCTTCGTGCTGGCCGAAGGACGGCTGGTGAACCTCGGCTGTGCGACGGGGCATCCTTCGTTCGTGATGTCCAACTCGTTCACCAATCAGTGTCTTGCGCAGATCGAGCTGTGGCAGAAGGAGATGCCGGTAGGTGTTTACCGCCTGCCGAAACACTTGGACGAGGAGGTCGCACGGCTGCATCTCGACAATCTGGGCGTCGAACTGACCCGTCTTTCGCAGCGGCAGGCCGACTATATCGGCGTCGACGTCGACGGCCCCTACAAGGCGGAGCATTACCGGTATTGACGTTCCGCGACGGACGTCACCCCGTCGGGAGGAAAAGCCGGGCTTTTCTTCCCGATTTTCGTATCTTTGGCCTCGCTTCGGATACTCCGTTTCGGTAAAATGCAACCGAAATTTGCTTTCGCTCCCGGCTTTATTCCTATCTTTGTATCCCCGAAATTTAGACGACGATGCGTTTTACCAATCGACAAATTCTGAAAATAACCTTCCCCGTGCTGCTGAGTCTGATGATGGAGCAGCTCATCGGGCTGACCGACACGATCTACCTGGGCCATGTGGGCGAGGTCGAGTTGGGTGCGTCGGCCATTGCGGGCATCTTCTACCTGACGATCTTCATGGTGGGGTTCGGGTTCAGCATCGGTGCGCAAGTGCTTATCGCGCGCCGCAACGGCGAAGGCAATCTCGCAGGAATCGGGCCGATCTTCATGCAGGGAATGTGGTTTCTGCTGGGCATGGCCGTTCTCTTTTTCGGGGTGTCGCGGGCCTTGGCGCCGTGGCTGCTGGGACATCTGATCGAGTCGCGGGCGATCTGCGCCGCCGCCGAGTCGTATCTCGGCTACCGTACGTTCGGGTTCTTCTTTTCGTTCGCCGCGGCGATGTTCCGCGCCTTCTACGTCGGGACGACCAATACCCGTATCCTGACGGCCAATTCGGTGGTCATGGTCCTGACGAACGTGGTGCTGAACTACCTGCTGATTTTCGGAGGGTGGGGGATTCCGCCGCTCGGAATCGCAGGCGCGGCCATCGCTTCGGTCATTTCGGAGGCCGTGTCGCTCGTCTTTTTCGTCGTCTACACCTATCGTCGTGTCGCGTGGCGGGCCTACGGCCTGTTCCGGTTCAGGGGAATCGAGTGGAAGATTCTCCGGCAGGTGTTCGGGGTTTCGGTCTGGATCATGTTGCAGGAGGCGATCGCCTTTATCAGTTGGTTCATCTTCTTTGTGGCGATCGAAAACCTGGGCGAGCGGCCGCTCGCCGTTACGAATATGGTGCGCAGCATCTCGTCGGTGGTCTTCCTCTTCATCAACGCCTTCGCTTCGACGGCCAGCTCTCTGGTGGGCAACCTGATCGGCGCCGGCGAGGCAGATCGGGTATGGGGGCTGTGCCGACGTATGGTGCGCCTCTGCTTCGCCTTCGTGCTGCCGGTATCGCTGCTCTTCGCGCTCTTGCCCCGCGTGGTGCTGGGCGCCTATACGGGCAATGCGGAGTTGATTGCCGCCGCCGTGCCGTCGCTTTGGGTCATGCTCACGACGATCGTGCCGTGCGTGCCGGCCTTCATCTACCAGTTCAGCGTTTCGGGCACGGGCAATACGCGTACGGCGCTCGGAATTACGCTGGTCTGCGTCACGGCCTATACGCTCTATACGCTGTGGCTCGTCTATGTCCTCCGGGCCGACGTGGCGCTTTGCTGGACGGCCGACCACGTCTATTATCTGATCTCGCTGGCGCTCTCCTATGTCTACATCCGCAGCGGACGGTGGCGGAGGTTGAAGATCTGAATTTTGCGAGGCGGAGTCTGTTGTGCGCTCCGCGCAACGATGATTTATTGCGATTTGAATTCCTCTCTTCTCATTTAGCAGGCCTTCGGCCTGCGGGATCGCACTGCGAAAATAGCGGAAAGAGTGACGACACCTGTGCGAGCGCCCGGAGCGATCGTGCGAAAAGCGCAGTCTTTCGTGATCGCTCAGCGAACGCGGGTGTCGTCGCCCGCTACTTTTCGCGTTGCTTGATCTTTTGGTGCTTTTGGATCAAGCCAAAAGCACAAGAAAAAATCTGAGAGAAGAAAAATTTCCCGATCGATTCTTTGGGAAAATCCCGACCTTCTCTTCGGGAATTTCCTGCAAGAAAATCTTTACCACCTTTTGTCACCAAAAGGTGGTGCCAAAAGTGTCCGCAGGGCGAAAAAGTCGGGGAACGGCCGACGGCTTGCGCCTAAAACGCTACGCGGACGAGCTCGCGCCCGCGTTTTCGACGGCGCATCCGCCGCCCGTTCTTCTTCCCGCTTTTTCGCAATGCGGAGACAGTTGTGCGCTTTGCGCAACGGTGATTTATTCCGATTTGAATTCTTCTCTTCTCATTTAGCAGGCCTCCGGCCTGCGGGAATGCACTGCGAAAATAGCGGGAGCAGTGACGGCATCGGCGCGAGCGCCCGGAGCGGGTGCACAAAACAGCGGAGTCTGTTGTGCGCTCCGCGCAACGATGATTATTCATTCCATTGATCGAAGAGCGGCAGTCCGCAGCCGCCCGGTGCGGAGGGCTGCACCTCGTCTCTGCGGCTCGGAAAGCATCTTCCGCCGGCCGCGAGCTGACCGATAAAACGGACAGCAGAACAATCGGTGAGACAGATATTCCAACGCCCTGCGACATCTCGGCGCCGCACGGGCCGGCGCCTCTGCCCGCAGAGGCCCGCACGACGGTGTCCTCCGCGAACTCCGACCGGCAGGTGCGCAATGGTTGATCCTCACGTCGGAATTCCCGAAGGCTTCCTCTTCGGGATGATAAATCCGAATTTTTAATTCTTGGTTTTCCATTTTTAAATGCAAATCGTATCTTTGTTCCAATGAAACTGACGATTCTTGGTTCGGGAACCTCCCAGGGCGTGCCGGTGATCGGATGCCGCTGCGAAGTCTGCACTTCGACCGATAGCCGCGACAAGCGGTTGCGCACCTCGGCGATGATCGAGACCGACGGCGGAGCGCGCTTCGTGATCGATGCCGGCCCCGATTTCCGCTGCCAGATGTTGCGTGCGGGGGTAAGCCGTCTCGATGCGATCCTGCTGACGCACGAGCACAAGGATCATACGGGCGGTATCGACGACGTGCGCGCTTTCAATTTCGTGGATTACCCGCCGGTGATTCATCCCGTGGACATTTATGCGGCGCCTGCTGCGGCCCGTGTCGTGCGCAAGGACTACGACTATGCCTTCGAGGAGGAGAAGTACCGCGGCGCACCCGACATCCGGCTGCACGAGATCGACGTTGCACGGCCGCTCGAAATCGCGGGCGAGCGAATCGTGCCCGTGTCGGGGCACCACTCCGAGCGTTTCGAGGTGACGGGCTACCGCATCGGCCGCATGGCCTACCTGACCGATTTCAAGACGATCGCCGACGCGGAGGTCGGGAAATTGATCGGGGTGGAGCTGTTGGTGGTCAACGCCCTGCGTTTTCGACCGCATCCCTCGCATTTCAATGTCGGGGAGGCGTTGGCACTCATCGCCCGGGTCGCGCCTCGCAGGGCGCTTATCACGCATGTGTCGCACGAGATCGGGCGGCACGCGGCGACGACGGCTCTTCTGCCGCGGGGGGTCGAACTGGCTTACGACGGATTGGAAATCATAATTTGAAGATATGGATTTTTTTAAGGGAAAAACCGTGGTCGTGACCGGTGCTTCGTCGGGAATCGGCCGGGCGCTGGCCGAGTATTTCGCTGCTGCGGGCGCCAATGCGGTGCTCGGGGCGCGGCATGAAGATGCGTTGAGGGAGATTGTCGGCCGGATCGGTGCGGCGGGCGGACACGCCGCCTATGCCGTGTGCGACGTGACGCGCGAGGCCGATTGCAAGCGACTGATCGACACGGCGGTCGATACGTTCGGCGGAGTGGATGTGTTGATCTGCAACGCCGGCATTTCGATGCGCGCCTTGTTCGACGAGGTCGATCTGGCGGTGTTGCACAAGTTGATGGATGTAAATTTCTGGGGTTGCGTCAATTGTACGAAGTATGCGCTTCCCTATATCCAGAAGGCGCGCGGTTCGATCGTGGGCGTGTCGTCGGTTGCCGGGATTCACGGGCTGCCGGGCCGTACCGGTTACTCGGCTTCGAAGTATGCGATGACGGGCTTTTTGGAAACGATCCGTATCGAGAATCGCAAGAAGGGCGTGCACGTGATGATCGCTTGTCCGGGCTTTACGGCTTCGAACGTGCGCTTTTCGGCACTTACGGCCGACGGCTCGCAGCAGGGCGAGACGCCCCGCGAGGAGGGCAAGATGATGACGGCCGAAGAGGTGGCCCGTATCATCGCCCGTGCGGTCGTTCGGCGCAAGCGTTTGTGCCTGATGGAATTTCAGGGACGTGCCACGCATTTCGTCAAGAAATTTTGGCCGTCGCTGCTCGACAGGCTCTTCTATTGGTATATGTCCAAGGAGCCCGATTCGCCTTTCAAGTAGCGCATTGTCCGCTTCGGCCGGCAGTTATCGTCCGGCTGCAACCCGCTGCGGTTGCGGCCGGGCATTGTTTTTGTTCGGGATAGGGCAAAACCCTTCTTTGTATGAAAACAAATGTCTTTGTTCGGGACAGCCGCCATGTCAAATACTGGTGGGTGTCGTTGATTGCCGGCCTGCTTTCGATCCTGGTCGGCGTACTCTGTCTGGTGACGCCCGACGCGACGCTCGTCGCACTGTCGATGCTGTTTATCGCCGTGCTGCTCGTCGACGGAATTATGGATATCGTGCTGGCCGCCTCCAACAGCGATATGCTGCGCGGTTGGGGCTGGATGCTCGTGACGGGAATCATGGAACTTTTGCTGGCGATTATGCTGATGGTCATGCCCATCGGGTCGGTCGTGGGGACGCTGATCTATGTCGTCGGTTTCTGGATTCTGTTCCGTGCTTTCTGGGCGTTGGGCGAAGCCTATGAGTTCCGGCGCTATACTGACGGCAGTTGGCTGATTATTCTGGCCGTGCTGGCGATTATCTTTTCGTTTTTCTTTCTCGTCAGCCCTGCGTGGAACGGCCTGTTCATCGTTTCGATGATCTCTCTGGCCTTCTTCGCCTACGGAATTTATCGTATTACGCATGCGTTTGCCCTTCGCTCTCTGGAAAAAGAGTAGGCGTTCCCGCCGTCCGGATATAAAACCGAAGTCCGTCGCTGCATGTTTGCATGCAGCGACGGTTTTGTTTCGGAATCGGCCGATAAACTCTCACCTTATTATATATGGATATTTCCGCCGGAAATGGAAAATCGTAACTGCTTGTCGGATAGCGATGTGATGGCAGGATGAAAATTAATATTGAAAAAAGTTTAGGAAATGTTTGGAAATATCCGACGGAATGCCTTATCTTTGCACCCGCAATCAGAAAATGAAACGTATTCTGAAAGGCAACGAGGTTCTCTGAAAAGTTCGTTCGAAAAAATCTTCCGAAAGATTTGGAAGGGATGCGAAAATGAGTTATCTTTGCACCACTTTCCGCTCTGAAAGAGCCTTGGAAACTTTTGAAGTTTTTTTGAAAAAAGATTTGGAAAGTCCGAAAAAAGGTTTTACCTTTGCAACCGCTTTCCGCTTCGAAAAATGAAGCAGAGACGAACGCGAAAAGTTCTAACGATTAAGATAGAGCGACGTTCTTTGAAGATATTGAGCAGCAAGTTTTTATCCACTCTCATACGAGAGTGATTTCAAACAATACCTTTGAGATTGGAGCTAAGATTTAACAAAAACATTTTATACAATGGAGAGTTTGATCCTGGCTCAGGATGAACGCTAGCGGCAGGCTTAACACATGCAAGTCGAGGGGCAGCATGAAAGTAGCAATACTTTTGATGGCGACCGGCGGACGGGTGCGTAACGCGTATGCAACCTACCCTTTACAGGGGGATAACACTGAGAAATCGGTACTAATACCCCATAATATTCTGGGAGGCATCTTTCGGAGTTGAAAGCTTTGGTGGTAAAGGATGGGCATGCGTTGTATTAGCTAGTTGGTAAGGTAACGGCTTACCAAGGCGACGATACATAGGGGGACTGAGAGGTTAACCCCCCACATTGGTACTGAGACACGGACCAAACTCCTACGGGAGGCAGCAGTGAGGAATATTGGTCAATGGACGGAAGTCTGAACCAGCCATGCCGCGTGCAGGAAGACGGCTCTATGAGTTGTAAACTGCTTTTGTACGAGGGTAAACGCAGATACGTGTATCTGCCTGAAAGTATCGTACGAATAAGGATCGGCTAACTCCGTGCCAGCAGCCGCGGTAATACGGAGGATCCAAGCGTTATCCGGATTTATTGGGTTTAAAGGGTGCGTAGGCGGTTTAGTAAGTCAGCGGTGAAATTTTGGTGCTTAACACCAAACGTGCCGTTGATACTGCTGGGCTAGAGAGTAGTTGCGGTAGGCGGAATGTATGGTGTAGCGGTGAAATGCTTAGAGATCATACAGAACACCGATTGCGAAGGCAGCTTACCAAACTATATCTGACGTTGAGGCACGAAAGCGTGGGGAGCAAACAGGATTAGATACCCTGGTAGTCCACGCAGTAAACGATGATAGCTCGTTGTCGGCGATACACAGTCGGTGACTAAGAGAAATCGATAAGCTATCCACCTGGGGAGTACGTTCGCAAGAATGAAACTCAAAGGAATTGACGGGGCCCGCACAAGCGGAGGAACATGTGGTTTAATTCGATGATACGCGAGGAACCTTACCCGGGCTTGAAAGTTACTGACGATTCTGGAAACAGGATTTCCCTTCGGGGCAGGAAACTAGGTGCTGCATGGTTGTCGTCAGCTCGTGCCGTGAGGTGTCGGGTTAAGTCCCATAACGAGCGCAACCCCTACTGATAGTTGCCATCAGAGCGTTTGAGCGATCAAACAAGCTGGGCACTCTATCGGGACTGCCGGTGTAAGCCGAGAGGAAGGTGGGGATGACGTCAAATCAGCACGGCCCTTACGTCCGGGGCGACACACGTGTTACAATGGTAGGTACAGAGGGCAGCCACCCAGTGATGGGGAGCGAATCTCGAAAGCCTATCTCAGTTCGGATTGGAGGCTGAAACTCGCCTCCATGAAGTTGGATTCGCTAGTAATCGCGCATCAGCCATGGCGCGGTGAATACGTTCCCGGGCCTTGTACACACCGCCCGTCAAGCCATGGGAGTTGGGGGTGCCTGAAGTTCGTGACCGAAAGGAGCGACCTAGGGCAAAACCGATGACTGGGGCTAAGTCGTAACAAGGTAGCCGTACCGGAAGGTGCGGCTGGAACACCTCCTTTCTGGAGCTTATCCTTATAAAGGTATTAGCTGCTCGATTTTCAAAGTTCGTTACAACAGCACCGCTTTCAGGCGTAGGTTCGAACCGAGTGCTGTTCTTGGGCAAGTCGAAAGATTTGCGACGTTCATTGACATAATTAAGGGAAATGAGATAAGCGTACCGACTTACAATAGGGGGTCGGTATGAAAGAAGAAAGTAATAAAGAGCGTATGGGGGATGCCTAGGCTCTTGGAGGCGAAGAAGGACGTGGTAAGCTGCGAAAAGTCGCGGGGATTTGCAAACGAGAATTGATCCGCGAATATCCGAATGGGACAACCCGGCAGGCAGAAGGCCTGTCACCCAGCAATGGGGCTAACCCTCTGAACTGAAACATCTAAGTAGGAGGAGGAGAAGAAAGAAACATCGATTTCCAAAGTAGCGGCGAGCGAAATGGAAGGAGCCCAAACCGGTATTGTTACGGCAATGCCGGGGTTATAGGACTGCGAGATTCGAAGGACAAAGAACTGGAAAGATTTGGAAAAGTCGACCATAGAGAGTGAAAGTCTCGTACAGGTAATTAAGTTCAAAGATAGCAGTATCCTGAGTATGGCGGGACACGAGGAATCCAGTCAGAATTTGCCGGACCACCCGGTAAGGCTAAATACTCCCAAGAGACCGATAGTGAACCAGTACTGTGAAGGAAAGGTGAAAAGAACCCCGAACAGGGGAGTGAAAAAGAACCTGAAACCATACGCTTACAACCTGTCGGAGCGGCTTCGTGCCGTGACGGCGTGCCTATTGAATAATGAGCCTACGAGTTACTAATCACTGGCGAGGTTAAGTGCTAGGAAGCACGGAGCCGAAGCGAAAGCGAGTCTGAACAGGGCGTTTAGTCAGTGGTTGTAGACGCGAAACCTTGCGATCTACCCTTGAGCAGGATGAAGGTTGGGTAAAGCCAACTGGAGGTCCGAACGAATAAGCGTTGAAAAGCTTCTCGATGACTTGAGGGTAGGAGTGAAAGGCCAATCAAGCTGGGAAATAGCTCGTACTCCCCGAAATGCCTTTAGGGGCAGCGTTGTAATAAAGAGTCTACTGGAGGTAGAGCTACTGATTGGATGCGGGGGCTTCACCGCCTACCAAATCCCGACAAACTCCGAATGCCAGTAGTATGATTTACAGCAGTGAGCCACCGGGTGCTAATGTCCGGTGACAAAAGAGGAACAACTCAGACCAGCAACTAAGGTCCCCAAGCGTATGCTAAGTTGAACTAACGATGTTTTGTTGCATAGACAGCTAGGATGTTAGCTTGGAAGCAGCTATTCATTCAAAGAGTGCGTAACAGCTCACTAGTCGAGCGACAAAGCGTGGATAATAAACGGGCATCAAGCATACCACCGAAGTTCTGGGCGCGAAAGCGCGGTAGGGGAGCATTCCATTCAGCGTTGAAGCAGCGTCGTGAGATGTTGTGGAGCGTATGGAAAAGCAAATGTAGGCATGAGTAACGATAATGCGGGAGAGTAACCCGCACACCGCAAGACCAAGGTTTCCTGATCAACGCTAATCGGATCAGGGTTAGTCGGGTCCTAAGGGTAAGCCGAACGGCGATCTCGATGGATAATCGGTTAATATTCCGATACTGACATATACCTCGATGGAGAGACGAAATCGCGTAAGTACCGCCTCCTGACGGAATAGGAGGTTAAAGGGCGTATGTATAGGGGCAGATTAAGAGTCAGTCCTTGCTGAAACCCGACAGTACAGAGAGCCTACGGGCAATTTGATAGTGTACCCAAGCATGTTTCCGAGAAAATCTTCTAAGTTATAGTATATGTCACCCGTACCGTAAACCGACACAGGTGGTCGAGGAGAGTATCCTAAGGTGCTCGAGTGAATCACGGTTAAGGAACTAGGCAAATTAACCCCGTAACTTCGGGAAAAGGGGTCCCTACGCGAGTAGGGCGCAGCGAAGAGGTCCAGGCGACTGTTTATCAAAAACACAGGGCTCTGCAAATTCGAAAGAAGAAGTATAGGGCCTGACACCTGCCCGGTGCTGGAAGGTTAAGAGGGGATGTCATCGCAAGAGAAGCATTGAATCGAAGCCCCAGTAAACGGCGGCCGTAACTATAACGGTCCTAAGGTAGCGAAATTCCTTGTCGGGTAAGTTCCGACCTGCACGAATGGTGTAACGATCTGGGCACTGTCTCAACCATGAGCTCGGTGAAATTGTAGTTCCGGTGAAGATGCCGGGTACCCGCAACGGGACGAAAAAAGACCCCATGAACCTTGACTGCAGCTTAGCGCTGAATTTGGGTACACAATGTGTAGGATAGGCAGGAGACACTGAAGCGGGTACGCCAGTATTCGTGGAGTCGACGTTGAAATACTGCCCTTTGTGTATCTGAGTTCTAACCCCGCGAGGGAGACACCGCTTGGTGGGTAGTTTGACTGGGGTGGTCGCCTCCAAAAGCGTAACGGAGGCTTCCCAAGGTGCCCTCAGCACGAATGGTAACCGTGCGCAGAGTGCAATAGCATAAGGGCGCTTGACTGTGAGACATACAAGTCGACCAGGTACGAAAGTAGGGTATAGTGATCCGGTGGTTCTGTGTGGACTGGCCATCGCTCAAAGGATAAAAGGTACTCGGGATAACAGGCTGATCGCCGCCAAGAGCTCATATCGACGCGGCGGTTTGGCACCTCGATGTCGGCTCGTCACATCCTGGGGCTGGAGAAGGTCCCAAAGGGTTCGGCTGTTCGCCGATTAAAGTGGCACGCGAGCTGGGTTCAGAACGTCGTGAGACAGTTCGGTCTCTATCTGTTGCGGGCGTTGGAAGATTGAGGGGTCCTGACTTTAGTACGAGAGGACCGAGTTGGACGAACCTCCGGTGTATCGGTTATGCTGCCAAGTGTACCGCCGAGTAGCCGCGTTCGGTTTGGATAAGCGCTGAAAGCATCTAAGCGCGAAGCCATCCCCAAGATGAGTCTTCCCTTGAGGGGCGTAGGAGACTACTACGTTGATAGGTTGCAGATGTAAAGACAGTGATGTCAAAGTCGAGCAATACTAATTACCCGAAAGGCTTTTTTTCAAAAGTTATCTCATTTTCCGGATTATGTCAAGCTTTATCGGAGGGGTCCGGTTTATAAATACCCGTCTTCGGGCAGATAAATCTGCTTAGAGAAGAGAAGGTTCTTAGGTGGTTATAGTGGTGAGGTTCCACCTCTTCCCATTCCGAACAGAGAAGTTAAGCTCACTAACGCCGATGGTACTGCACTTATCGTGTGGGAGAGTAGGTAGCCGCCTCTTCAAGGTCAGACCTTACGGTCTGACCTTTTTTTGTTTTCCGCGGTTTCCCGCGGCATTCGTTTTCGCCCCTTTCCTTCTCGTTCCTTTCCCTCGCATCGCAACCACCACACTCCCTTCACGGAGTCCGTTCCGCTGCGGAGGAAAGATGACTGCGAGGGAAAGGGGCGAGAGGCTGTCGGGTCTGGTTCTCAGCCCTCCTTACCGCCGGGCTTCTTTGATAAAATCTCCCTCCGATATGGAAACGGCCCCTGAGAATCCGCACGATGCGCCAATTTTGTTAAGGCGACTATCTTCCATTTTACGCCGCCGCTCCTTTAAAGTCCGACTACCGAAGCGGGGCTTGTTCGAAGCTCCCGCCCGGACGGGGCCAATCTGCAAACACGGCTCTGCGGCGAAGGTTCCGACTGTCGGTCGGGTGCAGCGGCTCGGAAATCCGACGGAGTATAAAGTTGTATATAGCTGCCGTTGTTAATTGGTATGCAGGTGTGTTTTGTCTATCGGTGAATGAAAGAAGCGGTAGGCCGGAGAGCCGTTCGGATCGGCAGTCGGTAAGCGGAGGACTGACTGCGGAAAAAGCCTTGAATTTCTTTCGTCCATTTCTCGTCTCGGCATAGTTCGAGCTTTGTTCGGCTCTGCGCTCGGCTTAGCGAAACGGTTCGTTTTCAGCAGTCGTTTTCTCGCCATGGCATAGCTCGCGCAAGCGCGGCTCTGCTCATTTGGCTTAACGAAAACGTTCCTCTTTACGCTTCCCTGAACTCTGCGGCCGACGGCAGCCTCCGAGGGAATTCTCGAAACAGCGGCGTACTTTGTTTTTTGCGTGCGGCCTGGTTCGGAAGTTCTCTTTCGAAATGGAGAGATTGTTTTTTCAGCGGGTTTTATTCTCGTTTCATAGAAAAAGGTGCTCCGTTGCCGATAAAGCATGAAAAATATCGTTTTTTGATACAAAAAGATTCAGAGATGAGAAAGTAATGATCTGTTGAATATTTCTTCGTTTTGTTGTCGAATAGAATCTGTACGCAGGGAAATTCCGATAAACATTTTCAGTTGCCGCTGTTTTATTTCCGGATTGTTATGGCTAATATGCGGTGTTCCGTCTTTTTCGATTTGAGAATATGGAAATATTCTCTTATTTTTGTGGCCGACGGGGCTGTATTGCGCCCCTTTTCGTTAATTTATTAGATAGTTTTCGGATTATGATGAAAAAACTGTGGATGCTTCCTGTTTTGTTGCTGGCGGCGGTCGCTTGCAGCGACGACAATGGCGGAGACGACGTACCCCCCCCCTCTGCTGATCAGCATGTGACGTGCGAAATTTCGGCACCTGCCGACGGTGCAGAGGTCGATATGTCTGCAAAGATGACGATCGAGGGCGATGCGGAGATCGATGCAGGGAAAATCTCGAAAGTGACATTGACCGTAGGCGGCAAGGTCGTGAGCGACGTTACGTCTGTACCTTTTACTTATGATTATGAATTTGCGGAGGATCAGGCCGCGGGTGAGTTCAAGATCGCATTGGCGGTCGAAGGCGACGCGGGTGCGAAAGCTTCGGACGAGGTAACGGTTACGCTCAAAGCGCCCGAACAGCATCTTACTTGTACGATTTCGGAGCCGGCCGAGGGGGCGGTTTTCGACCTCGGGGCGACGATTACGATCAAAGGCGATGCGACGGCCGATATCGGCTCGGTCTCTGCGGCTGTATTGAAGGTCGGCGGCAAGACGATCGCGGAGGTGACGAACGTGCCGTTTACTTATGAATACGCTGTTGCGGCCGACCAAGCCGAAGGGGCGTTGAAAATCGAGCTGGCGGTCGAAGGCGACAAGGGCGGCAGCGCCTCGTCGGAGGTGAATGTAACGGTCAAGAAACCTGCACCTCAGCCCGGTGAAGGCGAAATGGTCGACACGCGCGACAACCATGTTTATCGCACCGTGAAGATCGGCGATCAGACGTGGATGGCCGAAAATCTGGCCTATCTCCCCTCCGTGAATAAACCGTCGGCCACCGTGGGGGCTACCGTCCCGCTTTACTTCGTGCTGAATTACGACGGCGAGGATGTGGCGGCGGCCAAAGCGACGGAGGAGTATAAAAAATACGGCGTTCTCTACAACTGGTACGGAGCCATGGATCAGGAGAATGCACAGGGCGGCAGCGCCGATGCCGTTCCGAGCGGTGTCCAGGGGATCTGCCCCGCCGGCTGGCACCTTCCCAGCAAGGCCGAATGGCAGGTTTTGGAGGATTATGTAGCTTCGCAGTTGCCGCCGGTGAAAGGAAACGGCTGGTATAATGACTTGGACGGAGAGTGGGTGTTCGACGAAGACTGCAAGAATGTCTGGTCGGCACTGGCGGGTAAGGAAGGTTGGAGCGACTCGAATGCTTCGCAGGAGAATCCCGATCTGGCGAACGGGCCTCGCGATACGTTCGGGTTCAACGGCATCCCTGCCGGACAATGCTGGCAGACCGGTTCGTTCAGCCTTTCGGAGTCGTCGGCGACTTTCTGGACGACGGATATGCAGACGCAGGGTAGCGGATATGTCGTGCTCAACAACTTGCAGTACGGTCTCGAATATTCTAAATTCGGTACGCAGCCTCAGCGCGGTTATTCCGTGCGCTGTCTGAAAGACTGAGACTTTGTTATCAACGGCGTATCCCGGATCAGTCCGGGATACGCCTTATCGTGTAATTATACAGAGCCTCGGGGCGTTGTCGGGCAGTGTGACGTGCGGCGATGTGCGGTTCTGTACAAAATAAGAAAATCCGAATGAAAAAATATTTGTTCATGCTGCTTTGGACGGCTTGTGCTGTCGCTTGCAGCGACAGTGATCCTGCGCCGCAGCCTGACGACGAAGGGCCGACGCCTCCGCCCGATAAGGAGCAGCAGGTCGTCTGCGGCATCGAGAAGCCCGAAGAGGGTGCTTCGGTCAATCTTGCGGAGAAACTGACGATCGCGGGAACGGGTGTCGCTACGGTCGGCAAGATCGAAAAGGTCGTTTTGAAAGTGGGAGGCATAGTCGTTCCTGAGGTGACCGACGTGCCTTTCGAGATCGAATACACGTTTCCTGCCGAGCAAGCCGAAGGCGAATTGAAGTTGGAGCTGTCGGTAGAGGGCGACGCCGGAGCGACGGCATCGACCGAAGTGACGGTGACGACCTATCGAAAGGAAGGTCCCGCCGCTCCCGTAGAGGGAACCATGACCGATGCCCGCGACGGCAATGTCTACAAGACCGTGAAACTGGCCGATCAGGTGTGGATGGCGGAGAATCTGCGTTATCTGCCCGAACAGCACGACGATGTTTCCGATACGGAGCCGCGCTACTATATCTGGTCCGATTATGATAAGGATACACAACTCGGCGCCGAGGCCCTGAAAGTTTACGGTGCCTTCTATAACTGGAAGGCGGCTCTGCAAGGGGAGGAACCTCAGACGTCGGCCGATCAGGCTCCTGTCCGCGGCGTCTGCCCCGAGGGATGGCACATCCCGTCGCAGGCCGAGTGGCAGCAGTTGGCGCAGTACGTGCTCGATGCGGACATGGCGGCGGTCGGCAGCAACGGCGAGGTGGATGAGACGGCCATAGCCAAAGCGCTGGCCATGGATTATCCGGATGATGAGTTGATGTGGAACCTTCCTTCGATGATCGAAGGCGATCCGCAGCCGACGTGGCCCGGTATCGATAAGTCGAAGAACAATGCGACGAAATTCAGCGGGATTCCGATCGGGTTCCGTTCCTACTCGTTCAATCCGGCTGACGGCGGCGTGCAGTGGGATCATGCGTCGTACAGCGCCGGCTGGTGGTCGTCGACCCAGGGTGTGATGGGCGAAGGTTATTGTGCCGTGGTGCGCATGTGGTCGGACAACCAGCGTTTCGCAACGGACTCGAACTTCATCGGGGGCGTGGGCCTTACGGTTCGCTGCTTGCAGGATTGACCTGACCCTATACTTTTTCAGCGGGTCGGCGTATGCCGGCCCGCTCTTTTTATGCGTGAGCGCAGGGCGGAAAATAGCGCGGCGCATGTCGGAATGCCGTCGATGCGGTGCAATGACAAGATGGCGATGGGGCGTCGCGCACTGTCTCGGATGCAGCGGCGTGTGTGAACTTTTTTCTGCGTGAGCAGGCGATTATACAGGCTATTTCGCTACCTTAGACTTCGCTCCGGCGGGTATCGTACTTCGAAAATCGAACCGTGCTTGCTATCACGCGCGTTTTTTTTCGTATCTTTGGCTACGCCTTAGATATATCGTCTCGGCATAATCAAACGTAAATGTTTGCTTCTGCGCTCGACTTTTCGTATCTTTGTCTTCGCCGAAGATACTCCCGCTCGGCAATGTTCAAATAAATTTGACATTGCGCTCGCTTATTCGTACTTTGGCTTGCGCCGAAGATACTCTCGCTCGGCAAAATCAAACTTTGGTTTGTTTTTGCCTTCGCTTATTCGTATCTTTGTTAAATATTTCGTCCCCTCCGGCCTGTGCGCGGCGGAGGCTCTAAAAACGACCGAAAATGAAAGAACGGATTCAGCGCTTCGGTAAATCATTGAGCAGCATGGTAATGCCCAATATCGGCGCATTCATCGCCTGGGGATTCATCACGGCTCTTTTCATTCCGACGGGTTGGTGGCCCAATGCGAGTCTGGGGCAGCTCGTCGAACCGATGCTGCGTTATCTGCTGCCGCTGCTGATCGCCATGACGGCGGGACGGCATGTGGCCGGCGATCGCGGCGGCGTGATTGCCGCCGTAGCGGTGATGGGCGTGATTCTGGGCAGCGACATCCCGATGTTCATCGGCGCCATGGCGATCGGGCCCTTTGCCGGCTGGGTGATCCGCTCCTTCGACCGCTGGGCGGAGGGACGCATTCCCGCCGGATTCGAAATGCTGGTCAACAACTTCTCGGTCGGCATCTTGGGAATCGTCTGCGCGCTGATCGGGTTCTATGCCGTGGGGCCGGTGGTTTCGGCGCTGACCGTTTTCCTGTCGGCCGGCGTGTCGCTGATGATCGAACACGGTCTGCTGCCGCTGGTCGCGGTCTTCATCGAACCGGCCAAGGTGCTCTTCCTGAACAATGCGATCAACCACGGAATCTTCTCGCCGATCGGGATCGAACAGGCGCGCCAGACGGGCCAGTCGATCATGTTCCTGCTGGAAACCAATCCCGGGCCGGGCCTCGGCGTCCTGCTGGCCTATTGGGCCTTCGCGCGCGGCGCGGCGCGTTCGTCGGCGCCGGGAGCGATCGTCATCCAGTTCTTCGGCGGCATCCATGAGATCTATTTCCCCTATGTACTGATGCGCCCGGCCATTATCGTGGCGCCGATCGTCGGCTCGGCCGCGGCGATCCTCTTCTATTCGCTTACCGGAACGGGACTGACCGCCGTCGCGTCGCCCGGCAGCATCATCGCCGTGGCGGCGATGGCACCGAAGGGGGAGACGCTGCTGGTGCTCGCCGGGGTGGTGGTCGCGGCAGCCGTGTCGTTCTTCGTTGCGGCGCCGATCGTCAAACGTGCGCATTTGGAGGAGGTGAAGCCCGTTCAGAAGCCTAACGGAACGGTTATCGGAGGAACGAGCCGTGCGCCCCGTGCGCTCGAAGGGCCGATCCGCACGGTCGTCTTCGCCTGCGATGCCGGCATGGGATCGAGTGCCATGGGTGCGACCCGTTTCCGCAAACGCATCGAACCGCTCGGCAGCGGCGTGCGCGTTACCAACAGTTCGGTCGACACGATCCCGGAGGGGACGGATGTCGTCGTGTGCCAGTCGCAGTTGTCGCAGCGCGCCGGGAAGGCTGCGCCCGCGTCGGAGGTGATCGTGATCGGCAATTTCCTCTCCGATCCTGCCCTCGACGGGTTGTACGGCCGGATCGAGGGCCAAATCAGAGCATCCGAAGCTCCTCAGTCGGAGGAGGTGCCCGCAGCGGCAACTCCCGCTGCACCGGCGTCGGAGATGCTGACCTTGCAGGGGATCCGTACCGGACTGGCGCCTGTGGGCAAGGAGGAGGCGATCCGTGCCGCCGGAGCGTTGCTGGCTGCCTGCGGTTATGTTGACGGGGAATACGCCGAGGCGATGGTCGCCCGCGAGCGTGTGGCCACGACCTATCTGGGCATGGGTATTGCCATTCCCCACGGGACGGCCGAGGCGAAGTCGCGCATCAGACGTTCGGGAATCGTCGTGATGCAGTATCCCGAAGGGGTCGATTTCGGCGAAGAACGGGCGCAGCTGGTGATCGGTATCGCCGGTGCCGGCGACGAACATATCGAGATTCTGGCGCGGGTGACGTCGGCGCTCGAAGACGAGGAGGTGCTCCGACGGCTTAAAACGACGGACGATCCCCGTTATATTCTGGAAAAATTGGCTATTTGAAATATATGGTATCGAAGACTGTTACAATCGAAGCTCCGAACGGGATGCACGCGCGTCCCGTATCGGCATTGGTGGCGCTCGTCAAGGCGTCGGGACAGCAGGTGACGCTGCGTACGCCTGCCAAATCGGTCAGCGGGGCGAGCATGATCGGCATCCTTTCGCTGGGGTTGAAAAAGGGCTCGGAGGTGGAAGTCGCGGTCGAAGGCGACAACGAGCAGGCTGTACTCGACGAGGTGGTCGCCGCGATCGAGGCGATAACCGATTAGGTCGTCATGCTGCGGTTGCGGGTGAAACAAACCATGGCCGATGCCGTGGCGATCGGGCGCGTGTGGCGTTATCGGGCCGGAGCTTACGCGCCTTCGGGCCGGGTCGTGCCGTCCGGAGAGCGGCCTGCGGAGCAGTCGCGTTTCGATGCGGCGGTGGCGGCCGCCGAAGGGGAGTTGGAGAAACTGGCGGCCGCGAACGAAATCTTCGCCGCGCACCTCGAACTGGCGGCCGATCCGATGCTCATGGAGAACGTGGCGGAGAAGATCGCGGAGGGAATGACTGCCGCCGATGCCGTCCATGCGGCCTCCGGCGAGTTGGCGGCGCTCTTCGCGCAGATCGACGACGAGTACCTGCGGGCGCGCGCCGACGATGTACGCGACGTATGTCGCCGCATCCTGCGGCAGTTGGTGCCTTCCGAGACCGATCCTTTCGCCGCGATTCCCGACGGGAGCATCCTCGCCGCCGACGAACTGGCACCGTCGGATACGGCGCGGATCGATTTTTCGCGCGTGCGCGGCGTGGTGACGCGGCGAGGCAGCGCGACGAGCCATCTGGCCATTCTGGCACGCAACCGGAACCTGCCTGCCGTGGTGGGGTTGGGCGACGATTTCGACCGGTTGGACGACGGCACGATCGTGGTGCTCGACGGCCCGGCCGGCGAACTGCTGATCGCTCCCGACGAGCATACAGCGGCGGAGTATCGCCGGCGTATGGAGGAGGCCGAGGCACGATCCGCGGCTGCGGATGCGTACGCATCGCAGCCGGTCACGACACGCGACGGGCGGGCGTTGGCCGTGCTGGCCAATGCCGGCAGCGTGGATGAAGTGGAACGGGCGATCCGCAGCGGCGCCGACGGCATCGGGCTGTTCCGCAGCGAGTTCCTCTACATGCAGCGGCAGGACGGCTTTCCCGACGAACAGGTGCAGACGGCGGCCTATGCACGGGCCGCCGAGCTTTGCGGCGGCCGGCCGCTGGTGATCCGCACGCTCGATATCGGCGGCGACAAATCGCTGCCTTACTATCGATTCCCCGAAGAGGAGAATCCTTTTCTAGGCTGGCGGGCCATTCGCGTAAGCCTCGAATTGCGCGATATGTTCCGCACGCAGTTGCGGGCGATCCTGCGTGCCAGTGCCCGGGGCGGCGTGCGGGTGATGTTTCCGATGATCGTCTCGCTCGCGGAGTTGCGCGACGCGCTGGCGCTTTTGGAGGAGTGCAAGGAGGAGCTGCGCCGGCAGGAGGTGCCGTTCGACGACCGGATTCCGGTCGGGGTGATGATCGAGACGCCGGCGGCGGTGTTCATGGCCGACGAACTGGCCGCCGAGGTCGATTTTTTCAGCATCGGCACCAACGACCTCACGCAGTACGTGCTGGCCGTCGATCGGGGCAACCGGCGGATCGCTGCGATGTACGATACGCTGCATCCGGCCGTGGTGCGCGCGATGCGGCTGACGGTCGATGCGGCTCATAGGCATGGATGCGAAGTGGGCATCTGCGGCGAATTCGCCGGATGCGCAGCCCATGCCGAACTGCTCGTCGGACTGGGGTTCGACGAGCTGAGCGTGGCGCCGCCCTCCGTTCCGGCCGTCAAGGAACGCATTCGCGGGCTCGAAACGCCGCAGGCGGAACTGACGGCACGCAGGGCCGTCGAAGCGGCTACGGCGTCGGAGGTACACGAATTGATCGGCGTCGGGTGACGCCGGCTTGCAGAAGCCCTTACTCAATCCAAATTTCAATACGATGAAAAAACTGTTTCTAACTTGTTTCTGCTGCGCTTCCGCCGTGCTGGGGGCCCGTGCGCAGGATGAACACATCGTCATCTGGGACAATGCTTCCGCCCCGACGTCGAGCGGCTTGTTCGGGCCGACCGTCATCGAAAAGGAGGTCTTCGTGGCGAACAACAATGTCGCCGAGCTTTTCGTCTACAAGGCCGAGGAGCCGAGCGGCCGTGCCGTCGTGGTCTGTCCGGGCGGCGGTTATCACAACCTGGCTATCGGCTACGAGGGGCACGACATGGCGCGCTGGCTGGCCGACCACGGTACGACGGCCGCCGTGCTGAAATACCGTATGCCCAACGGTCACTGCGAAGTGCCGCGCAACGACGCCGAGCAGGCGTTGCGCATCATGCGCGAACACGCCGCCGAGTGGGGATACGACGCGTCGCGCGTGGGGATCGTCGGTTCGTCGGCGGGAGGTCATCTGGCGGCCAGCACCGGAACGATCTCGGACGAGAAACCCGCTTTCATGATCCTTTTCTATCCGGTCATTACGGCCGAAGAGGGCAAGTTGCACAAGAATTCGTTCAAATACCTGTTGGGCAAGGACTATTCGCCCGAGGAGGCGCGCAACTATTCGCTCGAAAAGCGAGTCTCGGCGCTGACGCCCCCGACGCTGCTGCTGCTGAGCGACGACGACCGGATCGTTCCGCCGGTCAACAGCCTGCTCTTCTACGAGGCACTCAAACGCAACGGCGTGAAGGCCTCGATCCACGTCTTCCCCACGGGAGACCACGGCTGGGGCATCAAGCCCGAATTCAAATATATCGAGCAGTGGCAACGCTACGCGCTCGACTGGCTGGAACAATTCTGAATCGGAAAAACATCAATCAATCTTTTTGCAAGACGATATGAAAAGAGCAATTCAATTCGGCGCGGGCAATATCGGCCGCGGATTCATCGGTGCGGTACTCTCCGAGGCGGGGTACCATGTGGTTTTCGCCGATGTGAACATGGAGGTCATCGACCGCATCAACAAGGACGGCGCTTACACCGTGCATATCATGGACGTGGAGAGCCGCGACGTGCGGATCAGTAATATTTCGGGTGTCGATTCGGGCGGCGGGGAGATCGTCGACGAGATCGTGCGCGCCGAGATCATCACCACGGCCGTCGGGCTGCGCATCCTGCCCTTCATCGCCCCGGCCATCGCCAAAGGCATCGCCGCGCGCCGCGCCGCAGGCGTCGGGGAGCCGCTGAACGTCATCGCCTGCGAGAACGGCATCCGTGCCACCTCGCAGCTCAGGGAGGAGGTCTACAAGCATCTCTCGGCCGAGGAGGCCGCATGGTGCGACGCGCACGTCGGGTTCGCCGACTGTTCGGTCGACCGCATCGTGCCTCCTGTGCGCAGCGAGAACCCGATCGACGTGGTCGTGGAGAATTTCTACGAGTGGAACGTCGAGGAGAAGTCGTTCGTGGGCGGTGCACCGCATATCGAGGGGATGAATCTGGCCGATAACCTGCTGGCCTATATCGAGCGCAAGCTCTTTACGCTCAATACGGGACATGCCATTACGGCCTATCTGGGACGGATGAAGGGGCTCGCGACGATCGACGAGAGCATCGCCGATCCCGCGATCTTCGCCATCGTCAAGGAGGCGATGCAGCAGAGCGGACAGGCGCTGGTCGAAAAGTTCGGTTTCGACCGCGACGCGCATTTCAAGTATATCGACAAGATCATCGGCCGGTTCAAGAATCCCTATCTGAAAGACGACGTGGCGCGTGTGGGGCGCGAGCCGCTGCGCAAGCTCTCGTCGACCGACCGGCTGGTCAAGCCGATGATGACCGCCCGCGAGTACGGCCTGCCGTGCGACAAACTGCTGCTGGGTATCGGCGCCGCACTGCATTACAACAATCCCGAAGATCCGCAGAGCGTCAAGATGCAGGAGCTGATCGCCGCCAAGGGGCTGCGTCAGGCCGTGTCGGAGATCACGTCGATCCCCGCGACCGATCCCGTCATCGAGGAGATCGCCGCCGCTACGGCCGAGGTCGAAAAACGAATCCGTTAAGTCGGCTGCAATCCTATGAAGAGACCTTTCATCGCAGTGACCGCGCTGACGCTTGCGACTGCAATCTCGTTTACCTCCGTCGCGGAGGAGCGTCCCGCGTCGGAGAAACGGCTTCACACCGTTCAGATCAATAGTCTTGAAGACCTCAAAGCCTATTTCCGCTACGACCCCGAGCGGGACATTATCGTCAGCGGCCATCGCGGCGGCATGATGCCCGGCTATCCCGAAAACTGCATCGAGTCGTGCGAGAAAACCTTGTCGATGATGCCGACCTTTTTCGAGATCGATTTCAGCTTCACGAAGGACAGCGTGATGGTGCTCATGCACGACCTGACGATCGACCGCACGACCAACGGCAAGGGGCGCGTGGCCGACTACACCTACGAGGAGTTGCAGGGATTCCGGCTGGTCGACCGCGACGGCAAACTGACGCCTTATCGCATTCCCCGTCTGAAAGACATGTTGGAATGGGGCAAGGACAAGGTGGTGTTCAACTTCGACAACAAGTACATCAACACCAAGGGCGTGAGCGACGAGGTGCGCAAGGCGAGCCTCGACTACTACATCCGTCAGCTGCGCCCCGGCGGCGACTGGTCGATGTACCACAACATCATGCTCAGCGTCCGTTCGCTGGACGAGGCGATGTACTATTGGAACGCCGGCATCCGCAACGTGATGTTCTGCTGCGAGATCAGCTCGCGCGAGATGTTCGACGCCTACGACGCCTGCCCGATTCCGTGGGACTACATCATGGCCTATATCCGGCTGTCGGTCGATCCCCGGTTGCAGGAAGTCTACGATCTGCTGCATGAGCGCGGCGTCTCGACGATGACCTCCATTACCGGTTCGTCCGACAAGGTGAAGAATCCGCGCGACCGGAGGGTCTGCTACCTGCGCGACCTGGTGTCGGAACCCGATCTGATCGAGACCGACTACCCGTCGGAGTTCGTCGATCTGCCCCGCTCGCGCGCCGAAATCCATGCCTTGCAGGATCGCGCCATCGAGGGCAACCGGTCGGTCAAGGCCGATAAGGCGAAGAAGAACCGTCGGAAATAGCCCGTCCGCTGCCAATGAAAACGGCTGCCTCTGTTTTTCAGAGGCAGCCGTTTCTTTTCAGCCGGAGCGGTCAGAACGAGATACCGACGCGCACGCCGAAGCGATTGATGTTGTTCATCGTATAGATCAACAGATCGTCGTTGTTGCTGGCGTAGCTGTAAAAGAGCGCTACGTGGAAGCCGAACCGCTGCGCAGGCGAGGGGAAGATGCTCACGCCGATTTCGGGCGAGAGATAGACGCCCCACGTGTCCTGATATTGCTGGATCGTGTAGTAATAGGAGGACATTTCGGCATAGTCGGCGCCGATACGCAGACCGGCGTAGGGCTGGAATACGCTCCCTTTGAGGAAATTGTATCGTCCCACGACGCCGAATGGCAGCTCGAACAGGGTGTGTTTCTGTGCGGTCGTCATGGCGGCGCCGCTGCCCAGTTGCAGGGTTTGACGGCCGATCGACTCGATGTTGGTCTGGTAGGAGATGAAGGCGCCGACGGTGATTTCGGGCGTTACGAAGTAACCGCCTTCGAAGTTCATACCCCAGCCCGATGCCTTGTCGGCGAAGGCGCTCCCCAGCGGAACGGTCACTTGCCAGTCGACGTTGAGGTAGGTGTTCTGGATGAGCTGCGCCCGTCCCGGCAGGGCGAAGGTAACCGCTGCGACGGCGAGCAACAACGCTTTACGACTGAATATGGAAAGTGTTTTCATAGCGATGAATGATTAACGGTTTACGGAATTGGTTTCCAGATAGGGCGATTGCATGAAGGCTTGGTTCACGGCGTCCAGCGTACGCTGCATGTTGACCTTATGCGACGAGGTGAGCAGGCCGCCGATGAAGCTGTCCCAGATGACGGGCAGTTTGCGGTTGCTCTGCCGGTCGGCCGTCAGATCGACCATCTCGATGAGCATCGAACTTGCGGTTGCGCATGTGCGCCTCCTCGACATTCTTGCCCGGCTCGATACGTGCGAGCTGCGTCATCATACCATTCATGATATACCGGGCATATTCCGCATATGCCACATCCAGCGACGGAATCAACCCCAATTCGACCATTTTCGGATCGCCCAGGTAGTAGAGCCCGAAAAGATCGGCACGGGCCTCCTCGAGCGTCGAGGTATAGTTCTTCAACTCACCGCCCTTCACACCCGGAGCCAACTGCCCGGAACCGTGTCCCAAACATTCATGCAGGTCGGTATGCAGATCGTCGGCCAACTTGCCGTACTTGTCGATACGTTCGCGGTCTTCGGGACGCAGCATGAACTCCTCGAGGAATCCGTCGCCATGCGCCGCCTGGGCATAAGCGTAGGTAATGTTGTCGATGGTCACCGACTTCGAACCGTGCTCCTTGCGGATCCAATCCGCATTGGGCAGATTGATACCGATCGGTGTCGCAGGATAACAGTCGCCGCCCAGCATCGCTGCCGTAATCACCTTGGCCGAAACCCCTTTGACCACCTTCTTCCGGTAGGCGGAATCCACGGGAGAATGATCCTCGAACCACTGCGCATTCTCGGAGATAACCTCCGTACGGCGACAGGCCTCCTTGTCCATGAAGTTGACCAGCGACTCCCACGACGCCTTGCGTCCCAGCGGATCGCCGTAATCTTCGATAAATCCGTTCACGAAATCGACGTTGGATACGGTATCCCGCACCCACAGGATGTTATAACGGTCGAAATCGTGCAGGTTACCCGTCTTATAATAGTCAATCAGGGCTGCGATGGTCGCCTTCTGCGGCTCCTGGGCAACGCCTTGCGCCTTCTCCAGCCAGTAAACGATCTTCTCGATCGCCGGCGAATACATACCGCCTACTTTCCACACCCGCTCGCGGATCGTTCCGTCCTCATCCTTCACGAGCTTCGAATTCAACCCATAGGAGACCGGTTCGGGATCGGCAGGATCGGCCATGGCACGATAGAAATCTTCGGCCTCGGCCTGTGTCACGCCTTCGTAATAGTTGTTGGCGGAAGTGGCCACCAAATCCTGACCTTCAGCCTGATTGAGTTGAGTCTTATAAAGTTCGGGGTTGAAAATCGCCTCGCAGACCACAGCCCGCAGCGCATTGAGCTCGTCGCCGAACTTCTCGACGGGGATCGACTCGGCAACCGCGAGGAAATACTCCTTCGGAAATTCGGGTACGAACTTGTCGTTGGAATAGTGGTGATGGATGCCGTTGGCGAACCACACTTTTTTGAGGTATTTCTCCAACGCTTTCCATTCGGGCGTCGTCCGGTCGCCGTCGTAATTCTCATAAATCACCTCCAACGTGCGGCGCACGGGAAGGTTGTATTTGAAATTCTGGTCGAACATGAGGATCGACAAAGTGATGGAGGGCGCCACCCGTCCGGGCCATTTCAACGGCGTGGCGCAGGTGGTGAGCAAGCTCTTCGCCATGGTGCAGCCTGCGCGTGCCTATTTCGGCGAGAAGGATTTCCAGCAGATCGCCGTGGTGAAGTCGATGGTCGCCCAGTCGGGCTTTCCGCTCGAAATCGTCGAGTGCGGGATCGTGCGCGGAGAGGACGGGCTGGCGCTTTCGTCGCGCAACACCCTGCTCGATGCCGCACACCGCGCCGCCGCGCCCGATATCTGCCGGGCGTTGAGGCTTGGCGCCGAACGTGCCGCAGGGATGACGCCTGCCGAACTGGCGGACTTCGTCACGCGCGAGACGGAGCGCAGCGGTCTGCTCGAAGTAATCTATTTCCAGTCGGTCGACGCTCTCACGATGCAGCAGGTGGCAGCCTGGGACGAGAGCGAACGCATCCAGGGGTGTATCGCCGTGCAGGCGGGCGCCGTGCGGCTGATCGACAATATCCGGATCAAATAATGCGAAGAGGATGATGCAGATCGAAGTACTGAAATCGAAAATCCATCGGGTGACCATTACCGAGGCGAACCTCAATTACGTGGGAAGCATCACCATCGACGAGGAGTTGATGGAGGCGGCCAACCTGATCGAAGGCGAACGGGTGCAGATATGGAACGTTACCAACGGCGAACGGCTCGACACCTATGTGATCCGCGGCCGGCGCGGCAGCGGTGCGATCTGTCTGAACGGCCCTGCCGCACGCAAGGTGCAGGTGGGCGACGTCGTAATCATCGCCTCCTACGCCCGCATGGAGTTCGAGGAGGCGAAGACGTTCCGCCCGTGGGTGGTCTTTCCCGACACGGCGACCAACCGTCTGGTAGAGTAGAATAGATGCGGCGGCCGCACCGGCTGCCGTGGAACGATAAAAACCGAACGAGATGGACGTATTCCTCTCCATAACGGCTTTCCTCTGTTGCCTCGTCGGCATCGTGGGTTGCATTGTCCCCGTCCTGCCCGGTCCTGTGCTGAGCTATGCGGGGCTTTTTTGCGCCTATGCGTGCAGCTATTCGACGCTGACGCCCGCCGAGATGTGGCTGTGGGCGGGGTTGACGGCCGCGGTGACTGCGGCGGATTATTTTCTGCCGGGGTACATGGCCAAACTGTTCGGCGGCACACGGGCCGGAATGGTCGGCGCCACGGTGGGCATGATCGCGGGCCTGTTCGTGGGCGGCCTGATCGGTATCGTGGTGGGGCCGTTCGTAGGGGCTGTCGCGGGCGAACTGCTGAACGACCGCGAACGGATCGGGCAGGCGCTGGTGGTGGGCGTGGGATCGTTCCTGTCGTTTCTGGTCGGTACGGGAATCAAGCTGGTGGCTGCGGTCGGGATGCTGACCTTCGTCGTGGCCGACACGTGGCCGGCCCTGCGGGCGTGGTTCGCCACCGTATTTTAGGATAACATAACTCGCAATCATATGAAAAGAGTCTTTTTATTGGTAGCGGCAGCGGTGTTGAGCCTTGTCGTTACGTCTTGTTCGAAGTACCGCTATGAGGAGGTCGCCGACGATCCGCTGCATAGCCGTATCTACACGCTGGACAACGGATTGAAGGTCTACATGACCGTGAACGGGGAGGCGCCCCGCATCCAGACCTACATCGCCGTGCGCGTGGGTTCGAAGAACGACCCGCTCGAAACGACCGGTCTGGCGCACTATTTCGAGCACCTGATGTTCAAGGGCACCGAGTCGTTCGGCACCCAGGATTACGAGGCCGAGCGTCCGATGCTCGACGAGATCGAGCGTCTGTTCGAGGTCTACCGCACCACGACCGACGCCGCCGAACGCCGTGCGATCTATGCCCGCATCGACTCCGTGTCGCAGGAGGCTTCGAAGCTGGCGATTCCCAACGAGTACGACAAGCTGATGTCGGCCATCGGCGCCGCGGGCACGAACGCCTTCACCTCCTACGACATGACCGTCTACACCGAGGAGATTCCCTCGAACCAGATCGACAACTGGGCGAAGATCCAGTCCGACCGTTTCGCCAATGCGGTGATCCGCGGATTCCACACCGAGTTGGAGACCATTTACGAGGAGTACAACATGTCGCTCACGAGCGACAGCCGCAAGATGTTGGACTCGCTCATGGTGGCGCTCTATCCGCACCATCCCTACGGAATGCACACCGTGCTGGGTACGCAGGAGGATTTGAAGAACCCTTCGATCACCAACATCAAGAATTACTACAAGACTTATTACGTGCCCAACAACATGGCCATCTGCCTGTCGGGCGATTTCGATCCCGACCGGATGATCGCGACGATCGACAAGTACTTCGGCGGACTGAAACCCAATCCCGAACTGCCCGAATGGTCCTTCACGCCCGAACCGGCGATGACCGCTCCCGTCGAGAAGACGGTGCTGGGGCAGGAGGCCGAAATGATCTACCTGGGCTGGCGCACCGGCGGCGCTTCGAGCGAGGACGCCGACATGATCCAGCTCGTGAGTTCGCTGCTTTCGAACGGCAAGTGCGGCCTGTTGGACGTCGATATCCAGCAGCAGCAGAAAATGCTGGGCGTGGGTGCGGAGGGCCTCCAATTGGCCGACTACGGCATGATGGTGGCCATCGGCTATCCCAAGCCGGGGCAGACGCTCGAAGAGGCGCGCGACATGCTGCTCGATGAGATCGGGAAGCTGCGGGCCGGCGATTTCGACGAGGAGCTGCTCGCCTCGACGATCGCCAACTACAAGCGCGGCGAGATGCAGGCGCTCGAAGAGAACGGCAACCGCGCGATGGCCTATGTCGACGCCTTCATCAACGGTGTGGACTGGAAGCGTTCGGTGGAGGAGCTCGACCGCCTGTCGAAGGTGACCAAGGCCGACGTCGTGGCGTGGGCCAACGAGAAGCTCGATCCCGAGGTCTATGCAGCCGTTTACAAGCGCCAGGGCGTCGATCCCAATATCCACAAGATCGACAAGCCGCAGATCACGCCCATTGCCACCAACCGCGACAAGTCGTCGGAGTTCCTCGCCGCCATCCAGGCCGCCGAGGTCGAGGCCGTGCAGCCGGTCTTCGTCGATTATGCCAGCGACCTCTCGGTCGGCAAGATGAAGCAGGACATCGAGGTGCTTTATAAGCAGAATACCACCAACGGGCTGTTCAGCCTCTACTACGTCTACGATTTCGGTACGACGACCGATCCCGCCTTCGGCATCGCGTCGGACTATTTCGACCTGTTGGGCACCGATACGCAGTCGTTGCAGGAGATCCAGCGCGAGTTTTACGATCTGGCCTGCTCGTTCGGCATCCATGCGGGCGGCGAGCGCATCTATGTGACGATCAGCGGACTTGCGGAGAATATGGACAAGGCCGTGAAGCTGGCCGAGGAGTACATGCAGAACGTCGAGGGCGATGACGCCGTGCTCGCGCAGCTCAAAGCCAACGCGATGAAGGCGCGCAACGACGCCAAGTTGAACCAGAACGCCAACTTCCGCGCACTGCAACAGTATACCTTCTACGGCCCCGAAGCGATTCGGGCGCGGACGCTGACCGACGAGCAGCTCATGGCGCTCACGTCGGACGAACTGCTGGCGCGGATCCGGAGCCTGAGCGACTACGAGCACTACGTGATGTACTACGGTCCCGAGACGGAGGCGAAGCTCATCGCCGCGCTCGACGCGATCCACCGCACGTCGCAGGAGTTGAAGCCGGTGCGGAAGGTGCGTTTCCCGCTGCTGACGGTGGACAAGAGCGAGGTCAACGTGGCGCAGTACGACGCCAAACAGATCTATTATCTCCAATATTCGAACCGCGGCGAGAAGTTCTCGACCGACAACGATCCGGGCGAGACGCTCTTCAACAGCTATTTCGGCGGCGGCATGAACGCCGTGGTCTTCCAGGAGATGCGCGAGGCGCGTTCGCTGGCCTATACCGCTTTCGCCACCTTCACCGAGATGCGCGACAAGGACGATCCCTATATCTTCTATGCCTTCATCGCCACGCAGAACGACAAGATGCGCCAGGCCGTCGAGGCGTTCGACGAGATCATCGAGAACATGCCCGAATCGGAGAAGGCCTTCGAACTGGCCAAGCAGGGTATCCTGGCCAACCTCTCCACGCAGCGCACCGTGCGCGACAACGTGCTGTGGAGTTTCGTCTCGGCGCGCGAGATGGGCGTCGGGGTCGACCGCAACAAGGCCGTTTACGACGCCGTGCAGGGCATGACGCTCGCCGACGTGAAGGCTTTCCACGACAAATGGGTCAAGGGGCGCAAATACACGTATAGCATTCTGGGCGACCGCAACGACATCGACATGGATTATCTGCGCACGCTCGGCCCCGTACACGAGGTAAGCCAGCGCGAGCTGTTCGGTTATTAGAACGCCGCGTGCCGAGGAGGTCCGACCACCCGAGCCGGTCGGAACCGAGGATGCGACAGACCGGTCGTCCGGTCTGTCGCTTTTTTTATCCGGTCGAAACCCCGCGGCGGCGTGATTGCCGTCGCGGCGAACGATTAGCACATATTTTGCAGGAAGAGCTGAAAAACACGAAAATGAAACTACCGATTCTTTTGACGCTCTGCCTGCTGGCGGGGGTCGTAAATCCCGCACGGCCGCAGGCGCGGCGTACCCGCACACAGACCGAACAGACACGGTCGGCCGACCGCGAGCGGGCGAAGCGCGAACAGGCCGTTGCGGATTCGCTCGCGCACCTGAAAGCCCTGCGGAGTCTCGACCGGCTCGATTTCGCGTTGGAAGCCGATCGGCTGACCCTCCGGCGCGGGAGGGTGGTCTTCGTCTCCTCCGACACGAATTTCGTGACGCTTTCCGGCGACATGGCCACCGTGCAGGTCGCTCCGTTCATGGGAGGAGGCCCCAACGGTATCGGCGGCATCACTCTGGAAGGACATGCCTCCAACATTCGGGTCAGAACGGACAAGCGGGGGAATACCACCTTTTCCATGAACGTATTCGGGCGGGGGATCTCCGCGACGCTGAGCATCCGGTTGCCGGCGGGAAGCAACCGCGCGTCGGTTTCGATCGATCCCAATTTCAGCTCCGACCGGATTCAGTTGACCGGCGTGCTGGTTCCGCTGGACGAATCGCGCGTGTTCAAGGGCAGCGCGCTGTGATCCTCCGCGGCGAATCCTGCCGCTCCCGTCGCCGTGTAGGCGTATGTACGGCCGTATCCGTTGAGGTGCGGATATGAAAAAGCGCGTCTCCGCACTATATAGTGCGGAGACGCGCTTTTTACGGAGCGAACTTATTCGGGAATGATCGCCTCGCTGGGGCAAACGCCTGCGCAGGTTCCGCAGTCGATGCACTTATCGGCATCGATCACATAGATATCGCCGGCCGAGATCGCCTCTACCGGGCATTCGCCGATACAAGTACCGCATGCAACGCATGCGTCGGTAATTTTGTAAGCCATTGTTTTGTCGATTTTTTGTTAAGTGTCTGCAAATATAGTGACTTTATTTGATAATATCAAACCCCGTGTAGGGAATCAGCACCTCGGGAATCCGGATGCCTTCGGGCGTCTGGTTGTTCTCCAACAACGCCGCGACGATGCGCGGAAGTGCGAGCGACGAGCCGTTGAGCGTATGGGCCAAGTGGATTTTCTTGTTCGCGTCGCGGTAGCGTAGTTTCAGCCGGTTGGCCTGGAACGACTCGAAGTTCGAGACGGACGATACTTCCAGCCAGCGCTTCTGCGCTTCGGAGTAGACCTCGAAGTCGTAGGTCAGCGCCGAGGTGAACGACATGTCGCCGCCGCACAGACGCAGGATGCGGTAGGGCAGGCCGAGCGACTTGACCAACCCCTCGACGTGGGCCACCATGTCGTCGAGCGCTTCGTAGGAATCGTCGGGCAGCGACAGCCGCACGATCTCCACCTTGTCGAACTGGTGCAGACGGTTCAGGCCGCGCACGTCCTTGCCGTAGGAGCCGGCTTCGCGGCGGAAACAGGGGGTGTAGGCGGTCATCTTGACGGGGAAATCCTTCTCGTCGAGGATCACGTCGCGGAAGATGTTCGTCACCGGCACCTCGGCCGTCGGGACGAGGTAGAAATTGTCCACCGTGGCGTGGTACATCTGTCCCTCCTTGTCGGGCAGCTGTCCCGTGCCGAATCCCGACGCCTCGTTGACCATCACGGGCGGTTCGACCTCCTGGTAGCCCGCGCGGGTGTTGTAGTCGAGGAAGTAGTTGATCAGCGCACGTTGCAGGCGGGCACCCTTGCCCTTGTAAACGGGAAATCCCGCTCCGGTGAGTTTTACGCCCAGGTCGAAATCGATGATGTCGTATTTCTTGGCCAGCTCCCAGTGCGGCAGCGCCTCGGCCGGCAGCGGCGTGTAGTTCTCCACGAGTTTCACCACCAGATTGTCCTCGGCCGAGGTTCCTTCGGGAACGATCTCGGCGGGGAAGTTGGGCAGCAGTACGATCTCGGCCTGCAAGGCGTCGGCCGTCTGCTTCATCTCGGCCGACAGTTTTACCGATTTTCTTTGAGCGCCGCCACTTCGGCCTTTTTCGCTTCGGCTTCGTCGCGTTTGCCCTGCCCCATCAGCGCGCCGATCATCTTGGCCGCCTGGTTCTGCTGCGACAGACAGTTATCCAACTCTTGCTGGATCGCCTTGCGGCGGTCGTCGAGCTGCTCGATCCGGTCGATGACGGGACGTGCGTCCACGCCCTTTTTGGCCAGGCGGCGGACGGCCGCCTCCTTGTCGTCCCGGAGTTGTTTGAGTGTAAGCATCGTTAATTATCGTTAAACGTTTCCGAATCGCAAAGTTATAAAATACTTGGTAAAAACGATGCGCAGAGCGGTAAAAATCGAGTTTATCCGGGGCGTCCGTGCGGTTTGCTGTCGGGTGCGACGAAGGATGTACGCTACGGAATACCGAAGGGCGGTGTGTCGAGGATGCTAACTATTCGGATGAATCTGAGGGTAAAACGGATTTTCAGGGCGAGATTCTCTGATAAAAATTACATTATGTAAAATTTTCGCGAGCGTTGAATAATATCCTAAAATGTTTGTTCTCACCTTGTTGGATTCAACGATGGCAAAGGTAAATATTTTTTTTGAAAAATCCCCCCCCCTTGCCCGACTTTTTTATGAAATATTTTGCCGGAATTAAAAAACTGCATTACAGCGGTTTCGAAAATAAACGCAATATACCATTGTATCGCAATAGGTTATCCGAAAATCCGATCGGAAGATAGTTTTGAACATAATGTAATTTTAATTTATCTAATTAGAACTATGAACTACTATCAATCGGAAAAAGAGGCTTACGTGGTGCCTCGGGCAATAGTTTTTGACGTGAAAGTCGAAGAGGGGTTCGCCTCGTCGGGCGAGGGGGGGAGATCACTCCCGGAGAAGAAGATTCCGAATGGGGCAATTGATTTTTCCGCACGGGAACAGCAAGAAAAAATCGAATTTAAAAATTACGATAATGAAAAGATCTTTTTTCGCTTTACTGGCGGCGGCCGTTTCGGGTTTAGCCTCCTGTCAGCAAGACGGCACGCAGGACGACGCTGCGCTGCCGATGAATGTCTATTCGTTCGATGCAACGACTGAGGGTACGCGCGTGTCGCTGGATCATACGGCGTTGACGTATACGTGGGACGGTTCGGAGCAGGTGATGGTGTGGTATGCGCCCGCAACTTCGGCTCCTGATTATGACTATACGCTCATCGGCAATCCTTTCGTGGCGGAATCGGCCGGTGCGGAAACCGCCTTTTCGCTTCGGACGGAGTACGATTTGAGCGAGATGGGATACGACGATCAGAACTATGTGTTGATGTATCCGTGGCCTTATGCCGGTACGTCGGGTGTCAGCGGCGATGAAGTGACCTATACGATCGGTACCCGAGAGGGCGACGGCTATGTGCAGAAGGATGTCTTCGAGGGAATCTACAACCTGATGCGTGCCGAGACTACCGGATCGTCGCTTCTCGTGGGCCGGCCGCCGGTTACCTTCGAGCATCTGCTCACTTCGCTGCGCTTCTATGTGAAAGAGTCGGCCGAGCCGGCCTTCGACGACATCCGGATCACGGACATGGAGATCCTTTTCCCGGAGAATGTCATCGGCGAGACGAAGGTGAATTTCCGCGAGGGTTACGTCGCTTCGGCGTCGAGCCGGAAGGTGATCGTCGATCTGGATGCTCCGTTGACGCCGCAGAAGTCTTACAAGGACGAATCGGGCGAGGCCAACGACGATCAGTATGCGTTGGTGGTCGTGAAGCCCTTCACGTTGAAAGCGAACACCGACGGCAATACGAACGACCGAATTCTGGTCACGCTGAGTGGTACGGGTAAGGATATCCATACCGGAGAGGCCGAACGGATCACGCAGACGCTCGTTCTGACGAGCGACAGCGACATGGAGTTCTCTGCCGGACATTTCCGCGCAGTCAGCCTGCAACTCGAGAACGACTGGACGCCCGTCGACGTGCAGCTTACCGAGGCTTTCGCTCCTGCCGGAGATTATGCGCACGGAGTGGGTATCATGTTTGATAAGCGAGGCGAATGTTTCGGGTTCCATGCATCGATTAAGGATGCAGCCGACAAGGAGCGGATGATCGTTCTGGACAATACGAGCAATAGATGGAGCCTGGGTACTTCCTGGCTGTACGCGCAGTCTGCATTCTATATGCCCAGTTCGACCGTGTTGAAGGGGTATACGCAGGGAGATATCGCCGTGACGTTCGATGCCCATGTCGTGTTCAGCGGCAAGGATAAGAATCCGTGTCCGATTATTATCGGCTTCAACCATTGCAGCACGCGGACGAATGGGGACACCGGAGACGGCGGATTCGTCGCATTGGCAAGTGTCGACGCTGAGCCCGCATTGATGACGGCCAAGGAGGCCAAGGAGAACGGCGGTTATCCGGAGGATGCGGCGTATTGGAGGAGTTACGAGGTCGTAATCCCTGCCGAGACGATTGCCGGAATCGATCAGTTCATGGAACCCAACAAGGACGGATCGGCGGCTCATATGGGATTCAAACTCGATGGTGGAGGACTTTTAGATCGTCAGTCCGACACTAAGGGCCGTATGGTCTATATCAAAAACATCTGCTTCTCCTACGAAAACAAATAGTGTCGAAATCCGGGGAGGGCGTCGGCCGACGCCCTCCCCGGATTAATTATTTTATGATGAAATCCATACTCAATGACGGTTGCGATTCCCTTCCCCGCCGTCCGCTCGATTGTTACGTGCCGCCCTGCCTGACGAATCTGGCCGTGGCGGCGGAACGCGGTTTCGCCGCGTCCTATTTCGACGATGAAGATGAATTCGTCTCCGACGGTTTCGACGACGGCGGAGCCCCTGACCTCAGCGATTGGGATTGATATGAGATACGGAATAGTTGCTTTTTCTTTGTTCGGGTTGGCGATCGCGTCCACGGGATGTTCCCGTGATGCGGTCGATGTCGATTTCAGTGCCGACGCCGGTCGGGCGATTCGTTTCGAAGGGAGGTGCGACGATGCTACGCGCGCTGTACCGGGCGATCCCGCCGACGGAAAGGTGCCGGTCTATTGGTGCGACGGCGACGCCGTGTCGGTCGTTTGTGCGCAGGCTACGCCCTCCGTGGGGCGCTATGTGCTGACGTGTCCCGACGAATTTTCCGTTTCGGCCTCGTTCGGCTCGGGGGATTCGCAGCAGTGGGGCGAAGGTCTGCACGATTTCTACGCCTTTTCGCCTGCGGACGCTCCCGATCTTGAAATATCGGGAGACGGTACCGTGAAGGCGTCGCTCCCTTCGGTGCAGGAGTGCCGCGACGGCCTCCTCGATCCGGCGCTGCTCTATCTGGCTTCTGCCGAAGAGGGAATCTCGCCCGAGTCTTCGGTCGTGACGTTGCATTTCCGGCCGGTCGTGACGTTGCTCGACATCTCGTTCGCAGCGTCCGAGGCGACCGAGGTGCGGCAGATTGTGGTGCGTTCGACGCAGGCAGGCGAGAAACTGGCGGGGACGTTCGTCTACGATCTCGGAGCCGACCGTCTCGGCAGGGTCGACGGTGGATCGAATGTCGTGGCCGTGCGGATGTTGCAGTCCGACGGAACACCGGGCGTGAAACTCGCCGCGGGCGAGAGTTGCCGTGCGATTGCCGTCGTGCTGTCGCAGAGCTCTTTCGTCGGACTGCGGGTCGACGTGGTGACGGCCGCCGGCGTTGCAGGGCGGAGTTGCGCCGAGCCGCTCGTGGGCGGCAAACGCTATGCGATCGAGCTGGGTGCGCTGCCGGCTATGAACGACGCCGCACGCAGGAAGCTCTATGCTTCGTGGATGAGCTATCTGCCCGACGATGCGCTGCTTTCGGCACTGTCGATTCCCGGCACGCACGATGCGGCGACCTCGACGCTCAACCTTTGGTCGAAATGTCAGAGCCTCAGTTTGGGAGCGCAGTTGAACGCCGGCGTGCGGTGCTTCGACCTGCGTCCGACGGGTACCGACGATCTGATGATCTACCACGGGACATCGACCGGCGTGACGTTCGATGAGGCCATCGCGGCGATGGATCGTTACTTGGCGGCCTGTCCTTCGGAGGGCTGCATCGTCCAGATGCAGCGGCAGGGCGATGCGGGCAACGATGCGACGTTCCGTTCGCGCATGGGCGACTACCTCAATTCGTCGAGCGCCTACCGCGACCGTTTCGTCGATTTCCGGCCCGATCTGACGCTGGGCGAACTGCGCGGCAAGATACTCGTGCTCACCCGCAGCAATTACGACGGTGCGCTCGTCGGCGGGAAGATCGCCTCGTGGCAGGACGATGTGACCGATCAAATTTCGTCGATCGTCAACGGTTCGGCTTCCGCGAAACTCTTCATTCAGGATAAGTACGGAGGTACGACCGGTATCGACAACAAGAAGAATGCGATCATCGCCTATCTGGACAAGGCGCGTGAAAAGGCGGAGTCGGAGTGGCTCTTCAACTTCACGAGCTTGGCGACGGCCGTCGTGACGACTCCGAAGTCGAACGCACGGACGCTCAATCCCGCCACCTGCGACTATCTCAAAGTGCATCCCGGTTGTACAGGCGTCGTGATGATGGATTTTGCGGGCGATACGGATGTCTCGGGCGACGAGTTGCTGCGTGCGGTCATCGACCAGAATTTCTACTGTCATCTCCCTTGCGTTCGTTAGCCAGCGGACAGGTGTCATGTGTGTGTTGTTTCCGGGGAGCCGAGCAAGGGGGCTCCTCTTTTTTTACCCTGCGGCGCGGCTCCGGTTCCGCACGGGCGGCGGTTGCGGGCGAAAAGCGGCGATGCGTATACCGTACCGCCGCTTTTTTCGTTATCTTTGGCTGACGCCGAAGATACTCCCGTTCGGCATAATCAAGCCGGCGCTTGCTTCTGCCCTCGCTTATTCGTATCTTTGTCCGCAGAAACGGATATGAAACGACTCGAACTGCTGGCCCCAGCGCGGGACTATGCCTCGGCGGTTGCGGCCGTCGACGCCGGCGCCGATGCGATCTACATCGGCGGCGCGAGGTTCGGTGCGCGCCATGCGGCCGCCAATTCGGTCGACGACATCCGCCGTGCGGCGGAGTATGCGCATCTTTACAGCGTGCGGGTGCACGCCACGCTCAATACGCTGCTTTACGACGACGAACTCGCGGCCGCCGAACGGCAGGCCCGCGAACTCGTCGCGGCGGGTGTCGACGCGCTCATCGTGCAGGACATGGCGCTGCGGCGCATGTCGCTGCCCGTCGAACTGCACGCCTCGACGCAGACGGCGATCCGCACGCCTGCTGAGGCGGCGTTTCTGGGGAATGCGGGTTTCGCACGCGTGATTCTGGAACGGGCGCTGTCGCTCGACGAGATCCGTGCGATCTGCCGCGCCACGACAGCCGAGGTCGAGTGTTTCGTCCACGGTGCGATCTGCGTGGGGTACAGCGGTCAGTGTTATCTGTCGCGGTCGATGTCGGCGCGCAGCGGCAATCGGGGCGAATGCAGCCAGCCGTGCCGTCTGAGCTACGATCTGGAAGACGCCGCCGGAAGGCGGATTCTGCGCGGCAAGCACCTGCTCTCGGTGCGCGATCTCAATCTGGCCGATCGGCTGGGGGCGTTGATCGACGCGGGCGTCACCTCGTTCAAGATCGAAGGACGGCTCAAAGACGAAGGCTATATCCGCAACGTGGTGGCCTACTACCGCCGCCGGCTCGACGAGGCGATCGCTTCGCGCGGCGACTGCCGCCGTGCGTCGGTGGGGGAGACGCGGCTCGATTTCACCCCCGATCCGGCGAAGAGTTTCACGCGCGGCGAATCGGAGTATTTCCTTATGGGGCGGTCGGCGGGTGTCGCGTCGTTCGACACGCCCAAGTCGGTGGGCGAGTTCGTAGGGCGGGTGGCCGCGTGCGATGTCCGAGGCTTTACGCTCGACCGCGACGCCGCGCTCGCTGCGGGCGACGGTATCTGCATCGGTGCCGACGGCACGAACGTCAATTCGGTTGAAGGGCGCCGCATCGCGCCCAACCGGATGCCTGCGTCGATCCGCCCCGGTGCGGCGGTCTATCGCAATCTGGACAGCCGGTTCCGCCTGCAATTGGAGCACAGCCGCATGCGGCGCGTCATTCCTGCGGAGGCCTGCGTGACGGTTGCGTCCGACCGCGTGACGTTTCGGTATACGGATTGCGAGGGGCTGTCGGCGGAGGCTTCGCGCGAGGGCGTGTTCGAGCCTGCGGGCGATCCCGCGAAGATGGCCGACGGGCTGCGGACGCAGGCCGCCCGCAGCGGCGATACGCCGTTCGACGTACAGCGGGTGGAGGTGACGGGTGCCGAGTGGTTCGTTCCTCTTTCGCTGGCCGGTGCGTTGCGGCGCGAAGCGCTGGCGGAGTTGCGCCGGCTGCGCGTCGCACGGGTTCCCGAACACCGGATTCTTGCCGAAGACCCGTGTGCGCCCTATCCTGCTGCGGCGCTTTCGGCCGAAGGGAATGTTACCAACCGGCTTGCGGAACGTTTCTACCGCGACCACGGGGTGACGCGCATCGAGCGGGGGCTCGACCTCGAAGCCTCGACGGCGGGCCGGCGGGTGATGCGTTCGACCTATTGCATCCGTCGCGAGATCGGCGAATGCCTGCTGGAAGGTTCGCGCCTCGGCGGCGATCTCTTTCTGGTGCGCGGCGCGAAGCGCTACCGGCTGGCGTTCGACTGCGCACGCTGCGAAATGAGTTTGATCGATGAAAAATAACATGAATATTTCGCTTTCCCCCGTCCTTTCGGACTACGAACTGCTCGATTCGGGCGATTTCGAGAAGCTCGAACGCTTCGGCCGTTACGTCACGCGCCGTCCCGAACCGCAGGCGATCTGGCACCGCTCGCTCACGGAGGAGGAGTGGCGCCGGCGCGCCGACGCAGCCTTCCTGCGCGACGCCCGCAGCGACGAACGGGGCGTGTGGCGGCTCAAACCGCAGACGCCCGACCGCTGGACGGTGGGCTACGACCATGCGGGGATGCACCTGCGTATGCGCATGGGGCTGACCTCGTTCAAACACGTGGGTATCTTCCCCGAGCAGGCGGCCAACTGGAATTTCATCTACGACCGCTGCCGTGCGTTGGCCGGGAAAGGAGGGCGGCCGCGCCTGTTGAACCTCTTCGCCTACACGGGCGGGGCGACGCTGGCCGCACGCGCCGCCGGTGCCGAGACGACGCACGTCGATTCGGTGCGGCAGGTGGTGACGTGGGCGCGTGAGAACATGGAGCTGAGCGGGTTGGACGGCGTGCGCTGGATCGTGGAGGACGCCATGAAGTTCGTGCGGCGCGAGGTGCGGCGCGGCAGCCGTTACGACGCGATCGTGCTCGATCCTCCGGCCTACGGGCGCGGCACGGACGGCGAGAAGTGGATTCTCGAAGAACATATCGGCCAGATGCTCGCCTGCTGCGCGCAGCTGCTCTCGCCCGATGCGGGGGCCTTCGTGGTGCTCAACCTCTATTCGATGGGACTTTCGGCGATGCTGGCCCGTACGGCCGTGCGGCAGGCGTTCGGCACGCCGGCCGACGAGCAGTACGGCGAGCTTTATTTCGAAGACCCCTTCTCGAAACAGCTGCCGCTGGGAATTTACTATCGTTTCACCCGTTAATCGAATCGGATATGTCTCTGTTCGCGCTCTTTTTCGGCCTGATGTCGGGCTGTTTCCTTTCGGTGCTGGTCGGCATCGTCGGCAGCAAGCGCCGCATCGGTTTCGGCTGGGCCTTTCTGGCCAGCCTGTTCCTCACGCCGCTTGTCGGATTGCTCCTCGCGCTGATCTCGGACCCGCTGCCCGTCGGAACGGATCGGGGACTGGGGTGCATCGGGACGCTGTTCGGCGTGCTCGGGCTGCTGTTTCTGGTGGCCTTCCTCTTCCTGCTGCTGGCAGGCGGAATGCTGGTGGCCATGTAGTGCGTCAGACGACGGTCGGGACGTAGTAGATCGCAATGCCCGCCACGGCCGAGAAGAGGATCAGCAGGATCGGGTTCAGTTTGCGCACCGATCCCGCGAAACAGATGCCGAAGAGCAGCCAGCTCCATCCGTCGATGAAACTCGCCCCCTCGTCCGTCTTGGGGAAGATCAGCAGCAGCGCCGCCGCGGCGATCATGCCGATGACGACGGGTTTCATGCCTGCCATTGCCCCTTCGATATATCGGTTCCCTTTGAGTTTCAGAAAGAAGCGTGTCAGCAGCAGCATGACCGTCAGCGAAGGCAGACAGACCGCGAAGGTGGCGATCACCGAGCCCAGAATACCGCACCAGCATCCCGTGCCGGCCTGGCAGCCGACGGTGTAGCCGACGTAGGTCGCCGAGTTGATGGCAATGGGGCCGGGCGTCATCTGCGAGACGGCCACGATGTCGGCGAATTCGGCGTTGCTCATCCACGCGTGCTGTACGACCACCTCGTTCTGGATGAGCGAGAGCATCGCGTAACCTCCGCCGAAACCGAAGAATCCGATTTTCAGGTAGCTGACGAAAAGTTGCAGGTAGATCATCGCCGCACCTCCTTTCCGAGTTTCACCGTCCACAGAATGCCCGCCGCCGCACCGGCTGCGATCAGCCAGATCGGCGAGAGTCCGAACCACCAGACGGCCAGCGCCGTGGCGACCGCCACGACGATCAGCGCCGGATGCATCCCGCGCGCCAGCGCGATCGTCGGCACGACGATCAGCGCCACGACGGCCGGCCGCATCCCCTTGAAGGCAGCGTCGACGACGACGTTGTGGCGCACCTGGGCGAAAAAGATCGCAATGACCAGAATGCAGATGAACGACGGAAGCACGGCGCCGCATACGGCGGCGGCCGCTCCCGCGACGCCGCGTGTCTTGTAGCCGATGAAGACCGACGTGTTGATGGCGATGGGGCCGGGCGACGACTGCGCGAGCGTCAGCAGCTCCATGAATTCGTCGCGGGCCAGCCAGCCCCGGCGGTTGATGATCTCCGCTTCGATGAGCGGGATCATGGCGTAGCCGCCGCCGAAGGTGAAGAGTCCGATCTTGAAAAACGAGCGGAAAAGTGCGGATAGCGAGGTCATGTCAGCGTTGTTTTTTGCGGAGCAGGGTGCGTATGCCGTCGATGAAGGTCATTGGGTGGGTCGGTGCGCCGGGCAGCCACAGATCGACGTGCCGCCGCTCGAAGAACGAGCGGTCGACGGCGCGGCTTGCGGCGTAGAGGCCGCCCGAACAGGCTTCCGAACCGCAGACGATCAGTAACTTGGGCTCGGCCACGGCGTCGTAGCAGATGTCGAGCGCTTCGGCCATGTTCGCCGTTACGGGGCCGGTGAGGACGATGCCGTCGGCATGGCGGGGCGAAGCGGTGAATTCGACGCCGTAGCGGCCGAAGTCGAAGTTGACGTTGCCCGTGGCGTTGAGCTCCATTTCGACCGATGCGTCGCCGCCGGCCGACACCTGCCGCAGTTTGAGCGCACGGCCGAAGGTCGTCACGATCTGCTCGCGTACGGCGGCGGGATCGAAGGGCACCCGATCCATGCCCGGTGTGAGGCGGAGCCCTTCGCGCGTGGGCGATCCGATGCGGTAGTCGTTCGTGAAACGGATCGCGCGGGGTGCTATGCGGGCGCACTCGCCGCAGAACAGGCAGCGCCCCATATCGAGCGTGAAGGGGGCTGCGGCGATCGCCTGCGTGGGGCAGATCGCCGCTGCGCGCGTCAACGCCGCACGCTGTTCGTCGTCGGACGGCTCGGTCAGTTCGGGGCGGCCGCGGAACTTTTCGGTCAGACAGACCGCGTCCAGATCGGGAATATATTGCCGTCCGTGGCTGCGCCGGACGATGAATTTAGGAAGGATCATAAGCGTGTTCTTTACAGGTCGTGTCCGCAGTAGGAGAGGTTGAAACTCTTGTTGCAGATCGGGAAATCCGAGATGCCCTCGCCGCGCACGGCCAGCGCCAGCGCCAGCCAGTTGTGGAGGCTCGGGTCCTTGATCTTGTAGCCGCGCAGGGCGCCCTGCGCGTCGGTCAGCGTCACGTGGCAGATTTCGCCGCGCCAGCCTTCGACCAGCCCGAAGGCCAGCGCATCGGGCCTTGCGGCCGGCGCGTAGTCGGGCGAGGGGAGCGGCGCCGCCGGATCGCAGGCGTCGAGCAGCCGCAGGACGTAGTCGGCCGATTGGAGCGTCTCGCGGCAGCGCATCATGAGCCGTGCCATGACGTCGCCCTGCTGTTTGACGAAGGGCTCGTGGGCGATCTCTACGCCGTAGACACCCCACGGATGCGACGTGCGGAGGTCGCGGCCGACGCCCGACGCGCGTGCGGCGGGACCTACGCCGCCGATGCGTGTCATCTCGCTGCGCGGGACGATGCCGCACTGCTCGAAACGGGAGAGCAGCGACGGCGACGACTTGATGTCGTGCCGCACCTCGTCGTAACGGCGCCGCACGTCGGCGATGTTGCGTCGTACGAGGTCGATCGTCGTGTCCGTGAGCGGATGGTTCGTGCCGAAGGGGCGGATCAGCCCCTTGCCGAAACGGTTGCCGCACCACGCCTGCGTGGTGTTGATCGTCACGGTGCGCAGCGCCTCGCAGGCGACCTGTCCCAGCTGGTAACCCACGTCCATGCAGAGCGCTCCCGTGTCGGCGATGTGCATGGCCATGCGTTCGAGTTCGAGCGCGATGGCTTGTTCGCGGTCGAGCGGCGTTGGTGCGCCCTCCTTTCCGGCCAGTTTCTCGCGCAGCTGCGCGTAGGCCGTGGCGTGTGCCACGGCGCTGTCGCCCGCGACGCTCTCGGCCACGAGCGTCTGGCGCAGCACGTTGTCGTCGGCCGTCATGGTCCGCTCCACGCCGCGGTGCTGGTAGCCCAGCGCGATTTCGAGATGGAGCACCTGTTCGCCGTTGCAGATGAAGCGGAAGGCGCCCGGCTCGATGATGCCGGCGTGGATCGGCCCGACGTTGACCTCGTGCAGCGAGGCCCCTTCGATCGTGTAGAAGGGGTAGTTGTCGATCGAACTACTGCGGTCGTAGCGGTCGAAGGGAAAGCGCAAAGGTTTGTTCCACGGCATGTCGGCGAAGCGCACGCCGTAGCGTTCGGTGATCTCGCGCTCGAAGGGGTGCACCTGCGGGTGCCGCGCCGTGAGCGAGGGCAGCAGCGGCGTGTCGTAGTAGCCGATCGCATAGGATGCGACGAGCACGCGATGCTCCGTGTCGTCGAGCAGGAGACAGTAGGCCCGCAGCACGTCGCCGTCGGGCAGCGCGAAATAGTGGCCGATGTGGTAGCGTTCGTCGGCGAGGCGCTCGGCGAGATCTTCGTAGAACTCGGCGTAGCCTGCGGTGGGAATCTCGTTCAGCGGCATGCATGCCGCGCGGTTGTCTGTGACGTAGTAGTGCATTATAGCGAGACGATTTGATCGATGAGTTGTTGCAGCAGCGCGGGCTGCCAGATGCCGACGACCATTGCCGCCGCCAGCAGCGAGAAGGCCGCCCACGACAGGGCGTTGCGCGCCGGAGCAGGGTGCAGAGAGTCCTGATTGGGCTGGTAGCAGAGTTTGACGATGCGGTAGCAGACCGAGTAGATGACGATGCAGAGCAGCAGGAGCACCGTGCCGGCCACCCACCACCGCCCGCCGGCGATCGTCTCGCAGAAGAGCATCACCTCCGAGACGAAGAACGGCGAGGGCGGAAAGGCCAGCAGCACGGCCATGCCGACGAGCAGTCCCACGGCTCCCGTGGGGTTGATGCGGATGTAGTCGCCGATGCGGTTGATGCGGTAGCCGTTGTAGATGCGCCGCACGACGGCCATTTGCAGGAAGAGGCTGCTCTTGACCAGCGTGTGGCAGACGACGTGGAACACCGCGGCCCAGACGCCGATGCCGCCGATGCCCAGTCCGATCGCGGCGATGCCCATGTTCTCGACCGTGGAGTAGGAGAGGAAGCGCTTGTAGTTGTTCGTGCGCCGCAGGAACAGCGCGCCCACGGCCAGCGAGAGAATGCCCGTCAGCAGCAGTACGTTGCGTACCCAGCCGATCGCTTCGGTCTGCTCCATGATGCGATAGACGCGGAAAACGGCCAGAAAGCCGGCGTTGACCAGCCCCGTCGAGATCAGCGCCGAGGCGGGTGCCGGCGCGGCGAAATTGGCGTCGACGCCGATCGTGTAGAGCGGGAAAATCTCCATCTTGCAGCTGTAACCGCAGAGGATCAGCAGAAAGGCGATTTTCAGGTAGAGCGGGTTGCCGCCGCCGACGCTGCGCGCCAGCTCCTCGTAGCGCAGCGAACCGTCGCCCAGCGACGAGAGCAGCAGGATGCCCAGATAGGCCGTGGCGATGCCTACCGAGCAGACGAAGATGTATTTCCACGTCGCTTCGAGCGCCTGCGCCGTGCGGCGGTGGTAGACGATGCCGGCGGCGCAGAGGGTCGTGGCTTCGAGGAAGATCCACGTCACGGCGATGTTGCGGGCGAAGTATACGCCCGTGATGGCCGTGGTGAGCAGCATCAGCAGCGTGAAGTAGAGACGATACTCCTTGATCGGATTGTCGCGCAGGTAGACGCACGAGTGGACGAAGACGAAGGCCGAGACGATCGTCAGCAGCGCGAAGAAGAGCGTGCCTGCCGCGTCGAAGCGGAAGAACTGCGACGATACCTCGCCGTAGCCTTCGGCGACGATGTGAGCGACCAGCGACAGTTGGACGAGGTAGAAGGCGGCGCCCAGCCGTTTGACCGTGCGGCGCTGCCGGGCGAAGGCCGCGGCCAGGGCGATCAGTGCGGAGAGCAGAAAGTAGAGTGCGATCATACGAGGGTCAGTCTTTTACATTGGTCAGCAGGTCGGTGTCGCCGATGCGGAAGCGGGCGCCGATCTTGGTGAGGAAGAGTCCGAGCATGAGGATCGAGATGAGGATGTCGAGCATGATCGCGATTTCGATCATCGAGGGCATCTCGACCCCGACGGCCATCGAGAAGAGGAAGACGCCGTTTTCGATGACCAGAAATCCCACCATGTGCGAGAAGATGCGCGTGCGCACGACGATGAGGATCAGCCCGCTCAGCAGGGCGTAGAGCGCCACGCCGAAGAAGACCAGATTGATCGTCTCCTCGGCGATGCAGTAGGTGACCGAGATGCTCGCCACGAGCGCCGCGAGCGACAGCACCAGCGAGTTGAACTGCGAGGTGCCGGAGGCCGCGATGCGGTTGATCTTCGTGCGGCGGATCACGGCGAAGAGAATCGCCGGTACGACGATCGCCTTGAATAGGAGCGTCTCGGCCACGACGAAGAGCAGCGACCAGATTTCGATCTGTTGCAGGCGCACCAGCGCGATGGCCAGCAGCAGCCATCCCTGCAAGCCCACGAGCGAAGCATAGCTGCGGAACCGCTCCGTAATGGAGATGTAGACCAGCGAGACGACGTAGAGAAGTACGAGTGCGAGTATCATCGGATGTCGATATTGAGGTGCAGCAGCAGCGCCACGAAGAAGATCAGCGCGGCGAGTGCGGCGATGGTGAGCAGAAAGGTTGCGTTGCGCGAGAGTTTGTTGCGCGCCTGCGTCGATTCGACGACGCCGACGGCCAGGCCCGGCAGCAGCACGGCCAGCGGTGCGGCCCACCACCAGTGCAGCGCGCCGCCCAGCAGCAGCGTGTCGGCGGCCAGCACGGCCAGCGCGGCGCCTTTGAGCCAGCCGGCGATCTGGATGAAGGCCAGGTCGATGCCGCAGTAGTCGAGGCACATCGCTTCGTGGATCATCGTCAGTTCGAGGTGCGTGCGCGGATCGTCGACCGGAATGCGCCCCTGCTCGACGATGAAGATTTTGGTCAGCAGGTAGCCCAGCAGCAACAGGATGATCGTGAAACGCACTTCGACGGGCGTCGCAGCCGAGAAGATCGCCGCGAAGGAGGTATGTCCCGTCATGAGCGCCAGCGTGGCTGTGGTGAGCAGCAGCGCGGGTTCGACCAGCGCGCCGTAGAGCGCTTCGCGGCTGGCACCCATGCCCTCGAACGAGCTGCCCGTGTCCATGGCCGCCAGGATGAGCGCCGCGCGGCTCAGTGCGAGCAGGTAGATGAAGCAGACCAGATCGCCAGGGAACGAGACGACGGGCGGCAGGTCGCCTACCGGGATGAAGAGCAGCGCCGTGACGGCCGCCGCGAGGTAGAGGGCCGGTGCCGTGCGGAAGAGCGCCGAGGCGGTGGTCGAGTAGACGGCCCCCTTGCGCAGCAGCAGGGCCGTATTGTGGAGGTGCTGCGTGAAGCGCGGGCCGCGGCGGCCCGCCAGCCGTGCGCGCGTGCGGTTGACGACGCCCGTGATCGACAGGGCGACGGCGACGAGCAGCAGGATATTCAACAGCGTCGTCATCAGAGTAGGTTGAGGATGGAACATAGGAATACGAGCACGATGAAGAGCAGCGCGAAGAGGATATAGTGGTTGATCTTGCCCGTGCGCAGCCGCATGACGCGGGCGTTGAGCAGGCGGAGCGATTCGACCCACCATGCCGAGAAGAGCCGCGCGACGCGGTCTTTGCGGCGGATGTCGAAGTCGTGCGCCGAGGGGAAGATCTCCTGCTTGTCGACCGCTTTGCCCTCGACGACCTCCTCGGTGAAGGGGTGGACGATGCTTTCCAGCCCTTCGACGAACGATTCGCCCGTGTACTGCATACGGGGGTTGACGGCTGTGAAGCCGCAGCCCCACGTCGGCCCCGACGCGACGGTGCGGCGGCGCAGGGCGCGCCGTTTGGCGACGAGCAGCAGCGCGGTCGCGGCGATCAGCACGGCTGCGACGAGCGTGATCTGCGTGAGGCCCGCCCACAACGGCAGTTCGGCCGCCGGTTGCCGGCCGGCGCCGAGACCGGGCAGCAGCGTCGCGGCTACCTTCGTCAGCAGCGGCAGTACCGTCCACGGCAGCAGCCCGATGAAGAGGATGCCTGCGGCGGGCAGCGCCATGGCGGCGATGCGGTAGTTGTCCGCCTCGTGCATTTCGGCCACCTCGTGCGTGCGGGGCGCACCGAGGAAGACGATGCCGTAGAGTTTGGTGAAGGCGAACAGAGCCAGTCCGCCGATCAGGGCGAGCGCCGTGACGCCGGCTGCCGCCAACAGCACTTGCTGCCCTTCGGCGATGCTGCGGAACATGCCGGTGTAGATAATAAATTCCGAGACGAACCCGTTCAGAGGAGGCAGTGCGCAGATCGCCGCCGTGCCGGCCAGGAAGAGGATCGCCGTGACGGGCATCTGGCGCGCCACGCCGCCGAAGCGGTCGAGTGCGGTGGTATGCGTTTCGGCGTAGAGGTTGCCTGCGCCGAAGAAGAGCAGCGATTTGAAGAACGAGTGGTTGAGGGTGTGCAGCAGCGCGCCGGCCATGCCGCACAGGGCCACCGCGTCGTTGCCTGCGCTGCGTCCGAGCAGGGCTACGCCGATGGCGATGAAGATGATCCCGACGTTTTCGATCGAGGAGTAGGCCAGCAGCCGCTTGATGTCGTTCTGCATGGCGGCCAGCAGCACGCCCCACAGTCCCGTGACGATGCCTGCTCCCAGCAGGATGACGCCTGCCGTGGCGAGCGTTTCGCCGGCGGGAAGGTACATCGCCGTGCGCAGTACGCCGTAGACGCCCGTCTTGATCATCACGCCCGACATCAGTGCCGAGACGTGCGACGGGGCGGCTGGGTGCGCTTCGGGGAGCCAGACGTGCATGGGGAAGAGGCCGGCTTTCATGCCGAAGCCCGCGAGGAAGACGAGCAGCAGCGGCAGCGGGCGGTGTGCGGCGAAGTAGCCCGCCAGCGCGCCGAAATCGGCCGATCCCTCGGCGGCTTGCAGGACCACGAAGCCGATGAGCAGGGCGAAGAAGCCGAGGTGCATCATCACCAGATAGGTCAGCGCGGCTTTGAGCACCTCCTTGCGTTCGGCGTCGAAGAGGATGAGCACGAACGACGAAAGGGTCATCAGCTCCCACCAGAAGAGGAACGTATAGCCGCCGCTGGCCGTGACGACGGCCGTCATCGAGAGCGACAGCAGCGTGAAGGCGAAGTAGTGCAGCGAGATGTGCGCCGCAGGTTTGCGGTCGAGGTAGCGGTCGACGTACCCCTTGGCGTAGAGTGCGGCGGCCACCGACCCCGCGGCGACGAGCAGCGTGAAGAGGGCCGAGAGCGCATCCATGCGCAGCGACTCCTCGCCGAAGAGCAGCGTGGGCAGCGACAGCCCCGCCGGCGGCAGGATGCCGGCGAGCGCTCCGACGGCCGCGGCGGTGCCACCGAGGGCGAACAGGACGACGAAGGCCAGCGCGACCCACGCCTTGCAGCGCAGGGGTGCGGCGAAAATTGCAGCGCCCGTCAGGGTCAGCAGGATAAGTGTGGCGATCAGCATGATTTATGCGGTTTGGTCGGGTGTGTGATTGCGTGTGGCAGCCATGACCGTCGCCACGACGGCGGCCGTTTCGGTGCGCAGCCGTTGCCGGCCGAGGGTGATCTCCTCGAAGCCCGCCCTCAGCGCGGCATCGATTTCAGCGGGCGAGAAGTCGCCTTCGGGGCCGATGAGCACCAGCAGGTTTTCGTGCGGGCGGAGCGTGTCGAACAGATGGCGTTTTTCCATACGGGGCGCGTCGCAGTGGGCGATCAGCCGCCGCCCGTCGAACGGCTCGGCGAGCAGGTCGGCCAGCGGGGTGAGCGGACGCAGCGCGGGACAGAAGGCTTTGAGCGACTGCTTCATGGCCGAAACGACGACCCGCTCGGCACGTTCGATTTTGAGCGCACGCCGCTCCGAACGTTCGCACAGGAGCGGGACGATCTCGCTCACGCCCACCTCGGTCGCCTTTTCGAGGAACCACTCGAAGCGTTCGATATTCTTGGTCGGCGCCACGGCCATCGTCAGGCGGTAGGGCATCCGTTCGTAGTCGGGGAAGCGCTCCACGACGCGCACCGTGCAGCGCCGGGCGTCCTCCTCGGCGATTTCGCATCGGTAGAGCGTTCCGCGCCCGTCGGTCAGATGGAGCGTGTCGCCCCGTCGGAGCCGCAGTACGCGGATGCAATGCTTCGACTCCTCTTCGCCCAACGTATAGCGGGGCGTCGTAAGGTCGGGTGCGTAAAATAGTTGCATGACTCTGTAATAATTTTTAACTTTGCAAAGTTATAAAAAGATTGCCAATCGAATGGGACGTTTAGGACGATTGTTATTAATTTATTTTATTATTATGTCGCTTGCCGCCTGTCAGAAAAAGAAGGTCGAAACGGCCAACCCCTTTTTCGAGGAGTGGACGACGCCCTACGGCGTACCGCCTTTCGACCGGATACGGCCCGAACATTTCCTGCCGGCCTTCGAGCGGGGGATGTCGCTCCATAATGCCGAGATCGACGCGATCGTCGACACGTCGGACGAACCGACCTTCGAGAATACGATCGCGGCCTACGATGCCTCGGGGCGGATGTTGCAGCGCACGTCGCTGATCTTCGAGATGCTGGCCGCTTCGGACGCGACGCCCGAGATGCAGGCCGTCGAGCAGGAGGCGATGCCGCTGCTGGCGGCCCATGCCGACGAGATCCGCATGAACGAACGGCTGTTCGGGCGGATCAAGGCTGTCTACGACCGGCGCGAGGCGCTGCCGCTCACGGCCGAGCAGCGGCGGTTGACGGAGAAGCTCTACCGCCGGTTCGTCCGGTCGGGCGCCCTGCTGGACGAGGCGGGCAAGCGCCGGCTCAAAGAGATCAACGGCGACTTGTCGCGGCTGTCGGTGAAGTACGGCAACAACCTGCTCCACGAGAACGATGCGTTCGGGTTGGAGCTGACGGCCGACCGCTTGGAGGGGCTGCCCAACGCCGTGCGCGAAGCGGCGCGGGAGAAGGCGCAGGCTGCGGGACTCGGCGACAAATCCTATCTTTTCACGCTCCACAAACCCAGTATGCTGCCCTTCCTGAGCTATGCCAAGGACCGCAAACTGCGCGAGGAGCTCTACACCGCCTACCTCGACCGCTGCAACCATGGCGACGAATACGACAACAAGGCGCTGGTGAACGACTACATCCGTCTGCGCACCGAGAAGGCGCACCTGTTGGGGTACGACACCTACGCCGACTACGTGACTGCCGACCAGATGGCCGCGACGCCCGCTGCGGTCTATGCGTTGCTGGACGAGATATGGACGCCGGCGCTCGATCGGGCGAAGGAGGAGCTGGCGGCTATGGAAGAGATGTTGCGCGCCGACCACCCCGATGCGACCTTCGAGCCGTGGGACTGGTGGTACTATGCCGAGAAGGTGCGCCGCCGCGACTACGCGCTCGACGACGAGGCGCTGCGCCCCTATTTCACGCTCGAAAACGTGCAGGGCGGCATCTTCTTTCTGGCCAACAGGCTCTACGGTATCACCTTCCGGCCGATCGTCGCACCGCTCTACAATCCCGACTGCCTGGTCTACGAGGTGCTCGACGAGGACGAGAGCCATCTGGGTGTACTCTACTTCGACTACTACGTGCGCGAGGGCAAGAGCGGCGGCGCGTGGTGCGGGAACTTTACCGAACAGTATTACGAGAACGGCGAGCGCGTGGCGCCCGTCGTAGGGGTGGTGACCAACTATGCCCGTCCGACCCGTTCGACGCCGACGCTGCTCAATCTCGACGAGACGAAGACCCTCTTCCATGAATTCGGTCATGCGCTGCACAGCCTGTTCCGCAAGGTGGAGTACCGCGGGCTGGCCGACGTCGAGGGCGATTTCGTGGAGCTGCCGTCGCAGGTGATGGAGAACTGGGCCACCGAACCCGAGATGCTGGAACAATATGCGCTGCACTACCGCACCAACGACAAGATTCCGGAATCGCTCGTGCGGAAGATCCGTCGCAGCGCGCAGTTCAACCAGGGATTCGAGATGACCGAGCTGCTGGCCGCCGCCCTGTCGGACATGGACATCCATTCGCAGCGGGAGTATGCGCCGTTTGACGTCGATGCCTTCGAACGCGAAGCGCTTTACGCGAAACGGGGGCTGATCCCGCAGATCGAACCGCGTTACCGCTACCCCTATTTCAGCCATATTTTCGACGGCGGCTATTCGGCGGGTTACTATTTCTATATCTGGGCGCAGGTGCTCGACAAGGATGCCTACGAGGCGTTCCGTCAGAGCGGCGACATCTTCAACCGCAAGATCGCCCGCGCTTTTCGCGAGAAGCTGCTCAGCCGCGGCGGCGAGGCCGACGGCATGACGCTCTACCGCGATTTCCGCGGTCAGGATCCCGACAAGGCGCCGTTGTTGAAGGCCTGCGGATTCTGGGTGGAGCCGGAGTCCGAAACCGACTCGCTGGCGGTCGTCCGTCCGGCTGCGGAGCGGCAGCTCATGCCGCCGGCGAACCTGCTCGAACTGCGCGATAAGCAAGAAAACCTCAAATAAGTACGTTACAATGAAAAAAATTCTGTCGTTTATGTCACTGACGCTTCTGGTCGCAGGGTGTGCCGATCGCACGATGCCCGTGGCCGACCTGCCCGAGATCGATACCTCGAATCCGCTGCTCGCGGAGTGGGAGACGCCCTATGCCACGCCCCCGTTCGAGCGGATCGAACTGAAAGATTACGAACCGGCGTTCGATGCGGCCATCGCCGTACAGCGGGCCGAGATCGAGGCCATCGTGAAGAATCCCGCCAAGCCTTCGTTCCACAATACGATCGTCGCTCTGGAACGTTCCGGCGAACTGCTTTCCCGAATCGAAGGGTTGTTCTACAACCTGCTCGAAGCCGATTCCAACGACGAGATGCAGCGCATCGCGCTCGACGTGCAGCCCAAGCTGACGGCGCTGAGCAACGACATCGCGCTCGATCCGGCGCTCTTCGCCCGTGTGAAGGCCGTCTACGAGAATCCCGGCTGGTTCCTTTCGAAGGAGGACAAACGGCTGTTGGAGAAGACCTACAAGAGCTTCGCCCGCAACGGTGCGGCGCTTCCGGCCGACAAGCAGGAGCTCTACCGGCAATATACGACCGAGTTGGGAGAGATGACGCTCAAATTCGGCCAGAATTCGCTGGCTGCGACCAACGCCTTCACGCTCAACATCACCGATCCCGAGCGGGTCGAAGAGCTGCCCGACTTCGTGAAAGAGGGGCTGGCGGCCGACGCCAAGGCGCGCGGCGAGAAGGGTTGGACGGTGACGTTGCAGTATCCGAGTTACGTCCCCTTCATGACCTATTCGTCGGACCGCGAGGCGAAGGAGCAGCTGTGGCGGGCGTCGAATGCGCGTGCGCTGGGCGGCGAGTTCGACAATTGCGAGAATATCCGCCGCATCGTCGATCTGCGCCGCCAGATCGCAGGTCTGCTGGGATATGAAACCTACGCCGACTATGTGCTCGAAGAGCGCATGGCCGAGAATACCGCTACGGTGAACGCCTTCTTGCAGGAGTTGCTCGACGAGACGATCGACTATGCGCGGGCCGACTATGCGATGATCAACGACTATGCCCATGCGCAGGGCTTCGAGGGCGATGTGATGCCGTGGGACTGGTCGTACTACGCCGAGAAGTACAAGAACGAGAAGTATGCGCTGAGCGACGAGCAGGTGAAGCCCTACTTCGAATTGGAGAAGGTGAAAAAAGGGGTCTTCCTGCTGGCCAACAAGCTCTATGGGCTGAATTTCGCCAGGCGCGACGACATCGCCGTCTATCATCCCGACGTGACGGCTTACGAGGTGACCGACGCGAAGGGCGACTTCGTAGCGGTGCTCTACCTCGATTTCTTCCCGCGTGCGTCGAAGCGCGCCGGTGCGTGGATGACCGAGTTCCGCGGTTCGAAGGTGGTAGAGGGCGTCGAGACGCGCCCGCTGGTGTCGCTGGTGATGAACTTCACCAAGCCGACCGAGACGAAACCTTCGCTGCTGACCTTCGACGAGGTGAACACCTTCCTCCACGAGTTCGGCCATTCGCTGCACGGCATGTTGGGCCAGGGCGAGTACGAGTCGCTGAACGGGACGAGCGTCTACCGCGATTTCGTGGAGCTGCCGTCGCAGATCATGGAGAACTGGGCCACCGAAAAGCAGTGGCTCGATCTGTGGGCCGAGCACTACGAGACGGGAGAGAAGATGCCCGCCGAACTGGTCGAGAAGATCGTCGCCGCGAAGAACTATCTGTCCGCTTACGCCAATGTGCGTCAGCTGTCGTTCGGTATGACCGATATGGCATGGCACACGCTCAAAGAGCCGTTCACGGGCGATGTCGAGGCCTTCGAGAAGCAGTCGATGGCACCTGCGCAGGTGTTGCCTGTCGTGGACGGTACGGCGATGAATCCCGCCTTCACTCATATTTTCTCCGGCGGCTATGCGGCCGGATACTACGGTTACAAGTGGGCCGAGGTGTTGGAAGCCGACGCCTTCAAGGCGTTCGAGGAGACGGGCAGCATTCTGGGCGGGCCGGCGGCCGATGCCTTCCGCAAGCACATTCTCACGCAGGGCGGGCACGAGCATCCGATGAAACTCTATGTCGCCTTCCGCGGCCACAAGCCCGAGACGAAGGCGCTGATCGAGAAGATGGGACTGACGAAGTGATCCGGCGGCGTCCGGATGAGGCGGAGCCGAATCCTGCGGGGTTCGGCTCCGTTTCGTTTTTTGGGAGGGGCGGGACGAATGTGACGGTTATCCGCAGTGAAACCCCTTCGCTTCCGGCGCATCTGCGCTTCGTTGCCGTCGGCCGGCAGCGTGCAGGGTCGGGGCGAAGCGCGGTTTGCTGCATGGGGCGGCGGCTTTCCTGCCGGCATCGTCCGTCGTGTCGCCGGTCGGCAGGAATCGGGGTCGGGATAAATTGCGGCCGAGCATATTTTTTCATTTCCGATAGGGTATTTCGCCGCGGAGGTGTTATTCTTATAGTGAGGGCGGTTGCGGAGGCGGCGTATGGAATGCCCGATCCGCTCCGCAGTTCTCCTTTCGAACCGACCGAAATACGAATGCCTATGGAGTAGAACCGATTACAAAGGGCCGTGCCGACGGCTCGTCCGGCAGTCCGAACGACTGCGACTTACCTTGAACCGAATATTCATCCGGATACGTGCCCGACGTAGATCGCGTCGGCGACGTGTTCCGAAAAACACAACCGAACGAATGAAGAGATTTATCCTGATCCTTTTCCTCCTGCTGGCCGCGCGCGAGATACGCGCCTTCGGGCTGGCCGGCCATGCGGCGATCGCCTGCATCGCCGAACATCATCTTACGCCGCGCGCCCGAGCCAACATCATGCGCTACACCGACCACCGTTCGATCGTCTACTACGCCTCGTGGATGGACGAGTGGCGCCGTTCGAAAGGCTATGAGTTCACGACGCACTGGCACGCCGGAACGGTCGATGCGGAGTTTCGCAGCACGCCGGCCGTGCGCGAGGCGTCGGGCGCGAAGGGCGACTGCGTCGTGGCCGTCGAACAATCGATTGCGCTGCTCTCCGAATATGACAAGCTCGACGACTCGACGGTATTGGTGCATATCAAATATCTGGTGCATCTGCTCGGCGACATGCACTGTCCGACGCATGTCTATTATTATCCCGACAACATGACGCTCGGAAAATTTCCGGTCAAGCTGCATGGCGTCGAGACCAACTACCACAAGATATGGGACGGACAGCTGCTCGACAGCCGCCATAAGTTCTGGGGATTCCAGGATTACCGTCATGCGCTGGACAACTACACCGACGAGGAGATCGCCCGTATGACGGAGGGGACGCCCGTCGAATGGTTCGAGGAGTCGGCGCGGCGCTGCCGCGAGATTTACGACTGGGTGCAGCCCGGCGACGAGCTGGGGCAGGAGTTCTACAATGCGCACGCCCCGTTCGCGGAGTATCAGCTCGTGCTGTCGGGGTATCGGCTGGCCAAGGTGCTCAACGCACTGTTCGACCGGTAGGCTCCAATGATGCCTATGAAGAGAGGAGAGCTGTCCGACAGCTCTCCTCTCTTCATAGGTCGCTTGTGTCGTTTCAGATTCTGTTCGGATCGTGCTTGTATTTGAATATGACTGCAAATACGATCGCTACGACGAGCGAGAACCCTGCGAACAGATACCATGAAAGCGGCCATCCGTAGTGGTTGACGACCCATCCGGCGAGATAGGAGCCGATTAGCGCGCCCAGGCCGTTGGTCATGATCATGAATACGCCTTGTGCGCTCGAACGGATTGCCGCCGAGGTCTCCTTTTCGACGAATAGCGAACCGGAGATATTGAAGAAATCGAACGCCACGCCGTAGACGATCATCGAGAGAATGAACATCCAGACGCCCGGGCCGGGGTTGCCGGCGCCAAGCAATGCAAAACGCAATACCCATGCGAACATGGCGATCAGCATGACGCGCTTGATGCCGAACCGTTTGAGAAAGAATGGGATAAGCAGAATGCAGAGCGTTTCCGAGATCTGCGAGAGCGAGATCAGGATCGTGGAGTGTTCGACGCCGAAGGTGCCGAGATATTTGGCGCCGTGGATGCCCGTGTCGCCGAAACTTTTGATGTATCCGTCGGCGAAGGCATTGGTGATCTGCAACGACATGCCCAGCAGCATGGAGAAGATGAAGAAGATGGCCATCTTGCGCTGTTTGAAGAGGGCGAAGGCGCGCAGCCCGAGCAGATCGACGATCGACTTGCCGCCTCCCGACCGGTTGATCGGGCAGTTCGGCAGCGTGAACGAGTAGAGACCCAATATGAGGCCCAAGGTCGCCGAGAAGTAGAGTTGGGTTGCACTCAGGCCCATCTTTCCGAGATCGACGACCCACATGGCACAGATGAATCCGACCGTGCCCCACACGCGGATGGGCGGGAAGTGGGTTACGGTATCCAGTCCTGCTTTTTCGAGGGCGTTGTAGGCGACCGAATTGGACAGTGCGATGGTGGGCATATAGAACATTACGCTCAGCAGGACGAGCGTGTAAAGCGAATTGTAGTCGGTTCGGGTGGCGGCGAGGGTGATGAATCCTGCGGCGAAGAGATGGCAGAGGCCCAAGAGACGTTGCGCCGGAATCCATCGGTCAGCGATGATTCCCATGACGGCCGGCATAAATAGCGAGGCGATTCCCATCGTGGCGAAGAAGCTGCCGATTTGCAGCCCGTCGAATTTCAGCGTGTTGCCGAGGTAGGCCCCCAGTGAGATCAGCCAAGCCCCCCAGACGGCGTACTGGAGGAAGTTCATCAGAGTCAGGCGGATTTTTGTATTCATCGTGTTGGTGTTCTAAAATGCGGTTCTTATCGTCCGGTTTCCGGTGTGCAGGAAAACGAGCGGAAACAAAATTAGAAAAATTTTTCGGATTTTTCTTGCACAAAGCAAAATTATGTGCTACTTTTGCATCACCAAACCTGAGGGAACGGCAATCGCAGCGTGCGTCGCACGATTTCGGGCCGACCGGAAGGGGCGGACACGTAGAACGGGTGGTTCCGTGGGACATTGAGCTATGGTGTAATGGTAACACAACAGATTCTGGTCCTGTTTTTCCTGGTTCGAGTCCGGGTAGCTCAACTCGAAGGCCGGTCAAGCATCGCTTGACCGGCCTTCATTTTTTAAGCGATCGCGCCGGATTTGTGCCTGTATGCAAAGAAGGTTCCCGTCTCTGTTGCGGATGAGTCCGGAGCGGTTCGTCGATCTCTTCCGAAAGGTGACGGCCGCTTCCCTGTTGCAGACGGCGCCGCGAGGAGGCTCCTGTGCGGAGGACGTACCGGCACCGAGGGCCAGAAACAATACGAAGGTGGTGGACTTTTTCGTGATCCGCATGAGTCGAGATTCCGAAAATCGGGCAGGGAAACGCTTTTCCGTCCCGCCGGGTTCTGGGTAGCCGGGCGTTTTCCGGCGATACTCCGTGCATCAATACATGTTGTCGTACATCGACTGGCTCTTGTCGTATTTGAGGTCGGCCAGCGATGCGGCCTTGACGCCGATGTTGAAGCTCCAGCTGCGGTGGGCGCCGAACGGAATCCACGAAAAGGACATCTGCCAGCAGTGCAGGTCGCGCGAAATGCTGACCGACGAGGTGGTCAGCTTGTTCTCCTTGATGTCGTAACCGCCCTGGAACGTGATGCCCATCTTGGGCGTGAGGTTGACGCTGCCGTTGAACCCGATGTTCTGCGTGATGTTCTTGCGGTAGCCCGTCGTACCGTTGTTGACGTAGTTGATCGAGTAGGAGACCGTGTAGTTGAAGCCGAGGTTCCACGGCAGCGAGAAGTCGTAGTACGACTGCGCCATGTACTGCCTTCGCAGCACAGGGTCGAGGATGCCGTAGGGGTCGTAGAAGGGGTTGGCGTATTCGGGCGGGACGCTGTTGATGTCGTTGATCGCGGGCGTGGAGTTATCCTGCCGCGATTTGAAGGTATAACCGAACGACCAGCCCGTCGAAACGATACGCCCCGGAAAGAAGAGTTTGTCGATGCGCCGTCCCTCGGGGGTGACCCTGTACGGGTCGAGCGTGGCGTTGAGCTGGATGCCGAAGTTCGTGCCGAAGACCGTCGTGCGGAACTGGATGGGAATGGTCGAGAGCTTCATCGAGTCGGCCAGGAAGTTGTACGAGGCGCTGACCGACAGGTTGTCGATCAGCTTGATCTTCTTGATGCCCGACGTGTCGCGCTTGGAGAGCACCTTCATCTCGAGCGTCTGCGACAGCGAGAAGTTCATCGACATGCTGCGGCCCGAACTGGGAACGCCGTAGGCATTGTCGGCGAAGGGCGAATAGACTTGGAACTTGCCGGTGGAGTCGGTCTGTACGGTTTTGTAATAGCCGTATTTCTGATCCGAGAAGTCGGGGGCGTACGAAAAGCCGAACGACGGGGTGAGCGTGTGCCGGATCGCCTGTATCTTGCTGGTCTTTTTCTTGAACTGATACATGCCGTAGAGCGTCGTCGAGGCGCTCACCGAGGTGGTGTAGTTGTAGAGCCGGTAGAATCCGTATTCGGGATCGAGGTAGCGCACTTCGTTGGTCACGGGGCTCCATTCGCGCTCCTGCTTCTTGAAATACCACTTCTCGGTATAGTTGAACGACGGCGAGACGTTGATGTAGTTGAAGAGGTTGAACGAGGCCGTGACGGGTATCGAGTGCTCGATGCCGTTGCGCATGTTTTCGAGCGTCTGTTTGGTGAAGACCTCCGACTCGGTCGTGGAGACGGTGTTGGTCATCTTGCCCGTATACTGCATCGAAATCTTCTCGTACCACCGTGCCTTGCCCTGCGCCTCGCGCCGTTTGAAGGGGTAGAAGCGCGAGACGTTGAAGACGATGTTGGGCAGCGTCATCGAGATCGTGGAGTTCTGCGAGTTCTGCGACACGGCCATGTTCATCGAGAGCGAGAAAGGGGTTCCCGCCCAGTTCTTCGAGTAGGAGATCGTCGAGTTGGTCTGCGTCTGGAGAATGTCATTGATCGTCGTGGCCGCGTATTTGGAGTAACCGCTCGTGGCGAAGTTGACCGATGCGGAGAAGGTGGAGCCCGGGTTGGCCTTCGGATCCTGCGAGTGCGTCCATTGCAGGCGGAAGGTGTTCTGTTTGAGGAAGTCGGGTTCGCCCTTCTCGCCGGTGCGGATGCTCGAGAACTGGGCGTTGAGGTTGCCCGTGTACTTGTAGCGTTTGATGTAGCGCGATGCGGCGGCTCCCTCCCACGATCCGAGCGTGTAGATGCCCGCCGTGAGGGCGAGGTCCATGTGTTGGCTGAGGGTGAAGTAGTAACCGAAATCGCGGAAGAAGAAGCCGCGCTGGCCGTCCTCGCCGTAGGTCGGCATCAGGAATCCCGACTTGGGGCCCGAACTGATCGGGAAGAAGCCCTCCGGAATACCGAGGAAATAGATCGGTACGTCCTCCATGACCAGGTAGGCGGGGCCGGTGACCACCTTCTTGCCCGGAATCACCTTCGCCTTGGTCATGGCCAGATAGAAGTGGGGGTGATCCGTCTGGTCGCAGGTGGTGTATTTGCCGCCCTGGATGTTGATGTTGTTGTCGGGCATCTTCTTCACGCTGCCGCCGATGAGCCATCCGTCGCCCTCCTGCGTCGCCACGCCCTTGATCTTGGCCTTGCCCGACTTGAAATTGTAGGTGATGGTGTCCATCTTGTAGGGCGAGGCCGAACCTTCGGTGAATTCGGGGCGGGTGACCGTGGGCTGCCCTTCCAGCGTGTCGGGCTTCCCGTAGGCGTAAATCTCCCGGGTGTCCATGTTGACGCGCATGAAGTCGGCTTTGAGGTTCATGTCCTGGTAGTTGATGTCGCCCTCGTTGTAGATGTAGACCATCTTGTTGCGGATGTCGTAGACCAGCGAGTCGGTGTTCTTGCCGTTCATGATGTCTTCGAGGAAGGCTCCGCCCTCCTTTTTGCGGCGCGTGGTGTCGCGTTGGAGCGAATCTGACGGCACCCGCAGCGAGTCGGGCGGCAGGAGCGAATCCGCCTGCAACACGAGCGTATCGGAGACGACGGGCGGCTCCTGGGCTTCGGCGGCCTGCTTCATGCGGCGGCGTTCGCGCCGCGAGAGGCGCTGCGCCCTGCGGTCGTTGTCGGTCGATCCGCTGTCGGCGGCGGCGACGTCCGTCGCTGCGGGACGTTGTATCGCGGCGTGGGGGGCAAAGCCGAAAACCATCTCCGTGAAGAGAACGACGACGAACGCCACAGCGAGATATTTTAATGAAAATCGCTTCAAAATTCCAAAAAAATTCATACCTTTGCCGACGAGTCGGCAAAACCGCCGGAATCGGGCCTTCGTGATTGTCTGAGGCCGATTTTGCATCCGACAAAGATAGGTAAAAAATTAGAGAAACACCATAGTTAATCCCACTTTTGCCATGCGGCGTCTGGTTTTCATCATATCGCTTTGCGTATGCTTCGCACTGAGTGCGAACGGAGCCGGAGCGGAAAATATTGCGCGCGGGGTACGGGTTATCGTCATCGATGCGGGCCACGGCGGGCCGAAATTTCCCGGAGCGCACTATCGCGGAATCTACGAGAAGGATCTCAACCTGAAAGTGGCGCTCAAACTGGGCGCGCTTATCGAGCGGGAACTTCCCGAAGTGAAGGTGGTCTACACCCGCAAGACCGACAAGCAGTTTTCCGAGTCGCTGACCAAGGATTTGCAGGCGCGGGCCGACATCGCCAACAAGGCCGAGGGCGACCTGTTCTTTTCGATTCACACCAACGCGGCGCCCACCGCGGCGGCGCGGGGCGTCGAGACGCTCATCATGGGCGAAAGCCCGCTCGAACAGCGCATCAACGACGAGGTGCTCTTCGCCAACAACAAGGAGGAGTTCATCGACATGAGCGACCAGCGCACGGCGGCGATCGTGCGGGCCTATATCTCCAATCTGCGTTTCACCTACGGCGAGTACAGCGAGGCGATGGCGCGGCTGTTGGAGAAGAACTACAAGCAGGCGGGGCGGTACGTGCGCAAGACCAAACCCCAACTGCTCAAAGTACTCTATGCGACCAACATGCCGGGTGTGCTGACCGAAATCGGTTTCATGTCCAATCCCGAAGAACTGCGCTACATGTGTTCCGAGAAGGGACAGAACGAGATCGCCCGTTCGCTGTTCAACGCCGTGAAGGACTATGTGAATTTCGTACGGGGTATGCAATTGGTCGAAGAGTGCGACGACGCCACGACGCAGGCACCGGTCGAACCGGCGCCCGTTGTGTCCGAACCCGCTCCGCAGCCTGCGAAGGCCGCTGCTGCGAAGAAGCCGTCGAGCGGCTATACGATTCAGATTCTTGCCAGCACCAAGCGTCTGAAATCCAATGACTGGCAATTCAAGAGCTACAAGAACAAGGTGATCGAGCTGCGTTCCGCGGGCCGCTACCGTTATAAGTATTGTGTGGGTCGTTACGCGACGCAGGCCGAAGCCAAGCGTGCGCTGTCGCAGGTGAAGAAGAGCTTCGGCGACGCTTACATCGTGCGTTACGAAGGCGATGCGATCGCCCGATAAACATTCCGAATTATGAGACGAGAGGTAAAGATAGGCGTGTTCGCCGTCGTCATGCTGGGCTGCCTGTGGGGCGGCATCCGCTTTCTGAGCGGCATCGATATTTTCAGCCGCAACATTCCCTATTATGTGGCTTATCCGGAGATCAGCGGGATCCAGACCGCCACGCCCGTCACCATTCAGGGCGTGAAGGTCGGGACGGTCACCGCGATCGGCTTCGATCCTTCGGTGAGCCGCGACGTCGTGTTGCAGCTCACCGTGCGGCGCTCCTTCCGGATTCCGCGCGACTCCAAGGCGCGTATTTACAGCGACGGTTTCATGGGCGGCAAGGCGATCGCCATCGAGATGGGCGACAGCCCGCAGCTGTTGTCGAAGGGCGACACGCTCGTGGCGGCCGAGACGCGCGACATGCTGGCGGCGGCCGGAACCGAACTGGCCGACGTGAAGGAGCGTCTGACGCGGGTGATGGACAACCTGTCGGTCACGCTCGAAAGCGTCAACGCCGTGCTGAAAGACAACAAGGGAAATATCGACGGGACGCTGACGCACCTGAACTCGATTTCGGGCAATATGGACGCCGTGCTGGCGGCCGAAAAGGGTAGTTTGCGGACGGCGATCGACAACATCGGCAAGTTTTCGACCGCGCTGGGCGAGAACTCCGAGCGCTTCTCGTCGATGATCGCCAATCTGGACCGGTTCTCGCAGCAGCTGACCGAGGCCGACATCGATTCGCTGTCGCTCGGCCTGCGCACGACGCTGGGCGAATTGAATCGGACCGTGGCCCGCATCAACGAGGGGAAAGGCACGGTGGGCCGATTGATGAACGATCCGCGGCTCTACGAGTCGTTGGAGATGGCGAGCGCCAATCTGGCGGCGTTGCTCGAAGATTTGAAGGCTCACCCCAAACGGTATGTTCATTTCTCGCTCTTCGGTCGCAAGGACAAGGGCGAGAAGGTGAAAACGAAAGAGGCGGCGATCTCGGCGGGCGACTCGCTGCCGGCGGCCCGATAGCGCGGTGCTGTCGTTACAAGAGGCTATCGGACGATGATTTATCCTGCGAATTTCGAAGAGAAAATAGGTTTCGACCGCATCCGCGAGCAGGTGACGGCGCTCTGTTCCACCCCTTCGGCGAAAGCGAAGCTGGCGGAGGAGGGTTTTTCGACCTCGGCCGATGAGATCGAACGCCGCCTGTCGCTGATGAACGAAATGCGTTCGCTGCTGATGCTCGAACGCGACTTTCCCGACGGCGGCTATCCCGATCCTGCGCCGCTGGTGGCTAAAATCCGGGTCGAAGGGAGTTATCTGCTCGCTGCCGAAGCGGATCAGCTGCGCAAGGCGCTCGTTACCGTCGGGGCGATCGCGGAGTTCATCCTGGGGCGGGGCGGGGCACGCTATCCGCGCCTTTGGGAGTTGAGCCGCCGCGTGACGCTCTTTCCCGAAATCGTGCGGGCGATCGATGCTATTCTCGACGACCGCGGCGAGGTGAAGGACAGCGCTTCGCCCGAATTGCAGCAGGTGCGCCGCGCCATCCGCGAACGCGAGGGGCAGGCCGCCAAGCGGTTGCAGCAGGTGTTGCAGCGCGCCAAGCAGGCCGGTATCGTCGATGCCGACGCCGTGCTGTCGGTGCGTGACGGGCGGCCGGTGATTCCCGTCGCAGCGGCCAATAAACGCAAATTGCAGGGTTTCATCCACGACGAGTCGGCCACGGGCCGGACGTTCTATGTCGAGCCGGTCGAGGTGGTCGAGATCAACAACGAGCTCAAAGAGTTGGAGTATGCCGAGCGGCGCGAGGTAGTCAAGGTGCTGAGCGCCTTCACCGAGTCAATCCGTCCCGATGCGGAGGCGATCGCCGATGCGGGCGACTACCTTTCGTCTGTCGACATGATTCGCGCCAAGGCGCGCTGGGCGCTTGCCAACGACGCCGGCAAGCCGATCCTTTCGACGGACGACCGGCTGGAACTGCGCACGGCGCGCCATCCGCTGTTGCAGCAGACGCTGCGGGCGCAGGGCCGCGAGATCGTGCCGCTCGATCTTGCGCTGGACCGCCGCAAACATATCCTCGTGATTTCGGGCCCCAACGCGGGCGGCAAGTCGGTCTGCCTGAAAACGACGGGACTCATGCAGTACCTGTTCCAGTGCGGCTATCCCGTTCCGGCATCGGAGGTCTCGGAGCTGCCCGTCTTCCGGTCGATCTTCATCGACATCGGCGACGAGCAGTCGATCGACGACGACCTGTCGACCTATTCGTCGCACCTGCGCAACATGAAAAACATGCTGGCCGGTGCCTCCGACCGCACGCTGGTGCTTATCGACGAGTTTGGTTCGGGTACCGAGCCGACGATCGGCGGCGCCATCGCCGAGGCGATTCTCGAACGGCTGCTCGAACGCGGCTGTTACGGGGTCGTGACGACGCACTACGCCAACATCAAATATTTCGCCTCGAACGCCGAAGGGGTCGCCAACGGCGCGATGCTCTTCGACGTGCAGCGGATCCGTCCGTTGTTCAAACTCGAAATCGGCAAGCCCGGCAGTTCGTTCGCCGTGGAGATCGCCCGCAAGATCGGTCTTCCGGAGGAGATCATCCGTGCGGCGAGCGACAAGGCGGGTTCGGATCATATCAACCTCGAACGGCAGCTGCGCGAGATCGCCCGCGACAAACGCTACTGGGAGCAGAAGCGCGACCGCATCCGCCTGACCGACCGCAAGATCGAGGAGCTGGAACAGAGCTATGCCGCGCAACTGGCGCGTATCCGTCAGGAGCGGAGCGAGATTCTGCGTGCGGCCAAGGCCGAAGCGCGGGAGTTAATGGCTGAGGCCAACCGTCGCATCGAGCAGACGATCAAGGAGATCCGCGAGGCGCAGGCCGAGCGTGAAATGACGCGGTTCATCCGGCGCGATCTCGACGCCTTCAAGGAGCGGGTCGAGCAGGCGGATGCCGTCGACGCGGAGAAGGCGGCCCGCATCGAACGCGAAATGGAGAAGTTGCGGCGGCGCCGCGAACGCCGCGAGGAGCGCCGCCGCCAGCCCGTTGCGGCGGGCGGCGCACAGCCCGTCGTCGCGCCGCCGCGCGAAATCGAGGTCGGCTCGAAGGTGGTGCTCGAAGGGCAGCAGACGCCCGGCGTGGTGCAGTCGCTCAAAGGCGACAAGGTGCAGGTGGCCTTCGGCCAGTTGTTGACGACGGTCGATCGCAAACGTTTGCGCGTGGTGTCGAACAGTGAATACCGCGAGGCGACGCGTCCCGTGACGGCGCGTACGGTGGTGTCGGTCGACGTGGCGGCACGCAAACTCAATTTCAAGGATCATATCGACGTGCGGGGGATGCGTGCTTCGGAAGCGGTCGAGGCCGTGCAGAGCTTCATCGACGATGCGCTGATGGTGGGTGTCGGTTCGGTGACGATCCTCCACGGCAAGGGGACGGGAGCGCTCAAAGAGGAGATCCGCCGTTACCTGCGCACGGTGCCGGACATCGCCGGCGTCGCCGACGAACATGCCGACCGCGGCGGCGCGGGCATTACGGTCGTCACGTTCGGGAGCGAATGAGCCGTGCGGACGGGATGCCGACGGCGGAGCGGCCGTACGGTCGGCTCCGGCGGACAGAGAGAGAGAAACGGAGGAAAGATGAACTATACGTTAAGCGAAATAGCCCGTATCTGCGGGGGAACCTTCACCGGTGAGAACCGGCGCGTGACGGAAGTGGTGACCGACAGCCGGAGTTGCGGTATGCCGGCTGCGCCGCTCTTCGTCGCAATGTGTGGCGCGCGGCACGATTCGCACGATTTCGTCGACGGGATGTATGCCCGCGGTGTGCGGGCGTTTCTGGTCGAACGTCCGCTCGACGAGCGCGACGGGGCGGGGTATGTCGTCGTCGGCAATGCGATCGACGCCCTGCAACGGCTGGCCGCCGACTGGCGCCGCCGTTTCGGCGGTCCGGTGGTGGGGATCACCGGCTCGAACGGCAAGACGGTCGTCAAGGAGTGGATCGCCCAGACGGCGCCCGACGGCGTGAAGCTGTTCCGCTCGCCGCGCAGCTACAATTCGCAGCTGGGTGCGGCGTTGTCGCTGCTGATGATCGAGGGCGACGAACGGTTCGCGCTGATCGAGGCGGGTATCTCGCAGCCGGGCGAAATGGCCCGGCTGGAACGGATGATCTCCCCCGACGTCGTGCTCTTCACTTCGCTGGGCGACGCGCATCAGGAGCATTTCGCGTCGGTGGAGGAGAAGTGCGCCGAGAAACTGTTGCTGGCGCTTCATGCACCGAAAATCATCTATCACAGCGCCTACGAGCCGCTGGCTTCGATGCTGCGCGAGGTCTATGCCGCGGGGCACGAACTCCACGATGCGGCGGCGGAGGCGGGCGGCGGACTGGCCGACGCGGCTTCGGAGCGCAATTCGCAGCTGGTGGCGGCCTTCTGGCGGGTGGCGGGGGAGCCGGCGCCCGATTTCGGGCGGTTGCAGCGCGTGGCGATGCGGCTCGAAGTGAAAGAGGGGATCAACGACTCGCTGCTGGTCGACGACGCTTACAATTCCGACATCAACTCACTGGCCATCGCGCTGGACTATCTGCACGGCGTGGCGGCGGGACGGCCCACGACGCTGATCCTGTCCGACATCCTGCAAAGCGGTATGGACGACGACGAACTCTATGCGCGCGTGGCGGCGATGGTCGCGGCGGCGGGCGTGGGGCGATTCGTCGGCATCGGCCCGAAGTTGCAGGCGCAGGCGGAGCGTTTCGTCTGCGACAAGGCCTTCTATGCCTCGACCGACGACTATCTGCGGCGCATCGACCGCGCCGACATCGCGGGACGCGCCGTGTTGCTCAAAGGCAACCGCGACAGCCGGTTCGAGAAGCTGGAACATGCGCTCTCGCGCAAGAGCCACACGACGGTGCTCGAAGTCGATCTGGATGCCATGACCCACAACCTGAACTATTTCCGGTCGCAGTTGCGGCCGGGCGTGCGGCTCGTGGCGATGGTCAAGGCCGCGAGCTACGGAGCCGGCGATTTCGAGGTTGCGCAGCTGCTGCAGCATCAGGGTGTCGACTATCTGGCCGTGGCGTTCGCCGACGAGGGTGTGTTGTTGCGCGAGCGGGGCATCACGATGCCCGTCGTGGTACTCAACGCCGATGCCGACAGTTTCGACGCGATGGCGGCCAACCGGCTCGAACCGGAGATTTACAGCCTGCGGTCGCTCCATGAGTTCGCTGCGGCGGTCGAACGTTACGGCGAACAGCGTTATCCGATCCACGTCAAGCTCGATACGGGAATGCACCGTCTGGGCTTCGTGGAGGAGGAGTTGCCTGCGCTGCTCGATGCGCTCGCCCGTTACGGGCGGACGGTGCGTGTGGCGAGCGTCTTCGCGCACCTCTGTACGTCGGACGATCCCGCGCAGGACGATTTCACGCGGTTGCAGATCGCGCGTTTCGACCGCATGAGCAGCCGCATCGCGGAGGCGTTGCCCTATCCCGTCCTGCGTCATACGGCCAATTCGGCCGCGATCGAGCGTTTTCCCGAAGCGCAGTACGACATGTGCCGGCTGGGGCTGGGGCTTTACGGCTTCGGATTCGAGCACAACGCGGCGCTGCGTCCCGTCTCGACGCTGCGCACCCGCATCGTGCAGATCAAGCGGCTGGCTCCGACGGAGACGGTGGGCTACGGCCGTGCGGGGGTGTTGTCGCGGCCGACGGTGACGGCCACCGTGCCGATCGGCTATGCCGACGGACTGGATCGCCATCTGGGTTGCGGTGCCTGGTCGATGCGTGTGAAGGGCCGGCCGGCGCCGATCGTGGGGCGCGTCTGCATGGACAGCTGCATGATCGACGTCACCGACATCGACGGGGTCGCCGAGGGTGACGAAGCGGTGGTCTTCTCGCCTGCGGCGGGCAATACGCCCGAGGCGATGGCCGAGGTGCTCGGCACGATTCCCTATGAAATACTCACGTCGGTCGCAGGCCGCGTGAAACGGATTTATCTCAAAGAATAGTCGTCTGTCATGCCCGGAACGCTCTACCTGATTCCCTGTCCGATCGCCGAAGAGGGCGACGTGTGGGACGTGCTGCCTGCCGCCAACCGTGCGGTGATGGCCTCGCTGGATTACTTCATCGTCGAAAATACCCGTTCGGCGCGGCGTTTTCTGTCGAAGGCGAAGTTGGGAAGGCCGATCGAGGAGTTGGAGTTCAGGGAGCTGAACGAGCATACGGTCGCAGGCCGCGAGGTGGAGGAGCTGGTGGCGCCGATTGCGGCGGGCCGTTCGGCAGGCGTCATCTCGGAGGCGGGCGTGCCGGGCGTGGCCGATCCGGGGGCGCTGGTGGTGGCGTTGTGCCACCGGCGCGGCATCCGCGTCGTGCCGCTGGTGGGCCCTTCGTCGATTCTGCTGGCGATGATGGCTTCGGGACTCAACGGGCAGTCGTTCGCCTTCAACGGCTACCTGCCCGTCAAACCCGACGAACGGGCGCGGGCGATCCGCGCTTTCGAGCGGCGCGCCCGCGAGGGACAGGCGCAGCTCTTCATCGAGACGCCTTACCGCAACGTGAAGCTGGCCGAACAACTCTTGCAGCTCTGCGCGCCGCAGACGATGCTGACCGTCGCCTGCGACCTTACCGCACCGGGGGAGACGATCCTCACGCGCAGCGTCGCCGACTGGCGGCGGTCGCGGCTGCCGGAGCTGAACAGGCGTCCGGTGATCTTCATTCTGGGGTAGCCGGCGCTTGGTATACAATTTGCGCGATAGAGAAGAACCGAAATACAAAACAAAGAGATATGAAAAAGGAAGAGATTTACAATGAGGCGATTGGCGGTGACGAGGGCTTTGCTCCGGGCGAAGGATACCCTTCGTGCGACGGCCAGCCGTGCGCCAATGTGTCAGGCGACGACGGCGTGGCTACTGACACAATGACAGACGCGACGCCGACGGGCGACGAGGGACCGTCGGACGGTGCCGCTTCGGGCGAGACCGGCGAGGAGTCGGGTGTCGAAGCGGGCGGCAGCGAGCAGCTGGCGCCCGAATTGGAGCGTCGGATCGCCGAATGGCAGGACAAATACCTGCGTTTGCAGGCCGAATTCGACAACTATCGCAAGCGTACGCTGCGCGAGAAGATGGAGTTGGTCGAACGGGGCGGGGCGGACGTAATCAAGGCGATGCTGCCCGTGGCCGACGATATGGATCGTGCGGTGGAGGCGATGGCGGGAAGCGACGACATCGAGGCGCTGCGCGCAGGCGTCGGGTTGATCGCGCAGAAGTTTCACGAAGTGCTCCGCTCGTGCGGCGTGAGCGAGATCGAAGCCAAGGGGCTCGAACTGGACACCGATCACCACGAGGCGGTGGCGCGATTTCAGGCCGGCGAAGAGCAGCGCGGCAAGATTGTCGACGTGGTGCAGAAAGGCTATCGGTTGCGTGACAAGGTGCTTCGTTTCGCGAAGGTCGTCGTAGGCGAGTAGGCCGCGCCGTCGAAACTGGATAAATGAAGAATGGAATCGGGGTAGAATCCGAAGATTATGGCAGAAAAACGCGATTATTACGAGGTGTTGGGCGTCGGGAAGAACGCCAACGCCGATGAGATAAAGAAGGCCTACCGCAAGGCGGCCATCAAGTATCATCCCGACAAGAATCCGGGAGACAAGGAGGCCGAGGAGAAATTCAAGGAGGCCGCCGAGGCATACGACGTGTTGTCGAACCCCGACAAGCGCGCCCGTTACGACCAGTTCGGTCATGCGGGAATGAGCGGTGCGGCGGGTGCCGGCGGCGGATTCGGCGGCTTTTCGGGCGGCGGATTCTCGATGGAGGACATCTTCTCGCAGTTCGGCGATATTTTCGGCGGTCATTTCAGCGGCGGCTTTTCGGGCTTTTCGGGGAGCGGCCGCGGGCAGCGCAGCCAGCGGGTCAACAAGGGTTCCGATCTGCGCGTGCGCGTGAAACTGACGTTGGCCGAAATCGCCAAAGGAACCACCAAGAAGCTCAAGATTTCGAAGCTCGTCGCCTGCGACAAATGCGGCGGATCGGGCGCCAAGGATTCCAACGCCTATTCGACCTGCCCGACCTGTAACGGATCGGGGTACGTGACCCGCGTGGAGAATACCTTTTTCGGACGGATGCAGACGCAGAGCGTCTGCCCTACCTGCGGCGGTACGGGCAAGGTCATCACCTCCAAGTGCGACAAGTGCGGCGGCGAAGGCGTCGTGCGCGGCGAGGAGGTCGTCGAGATACGCATTCCGGCCGGCGTGGGCGAAGGAATGGTGCTGACCGTTGCCGGCAAAGGCAATGCCGCGCGTCAGGGCGGCGTGAACGGCGATCTGCTGGTAGTGATCGACGAGGAGCGCAACCCCGAACTGGTACGCGACGGCAACGATCTGATCCACAACCTCAATATTACCGTTCCGACGGCATTGCTCGGCGGTTCGGTGGAGATTCCTACGGTCGACGGCCGTGTGAAGATCAAGATCGACCCCGGTACGCACGCCGGCAAGGTCCTCCGTCTGCGCGGGAAGGGACTGCCCGACGTCAACGGCTACGGGACGGGCGATTTGCTGGTGGTAGTCGACATCACCGTTCCGGCCAAACTCTCCGCCGAGGAGAAGCGCCTTGTCGAACAGTTGGCCGGGCAACCGTCGTTCGCAAAGGCGGAATCGGTCAAGAACCAGAACATCTTCGAGCGGATGAAGAACTTTTTCCAGTAAAAATTCGTAACTTCGCCCAAAACACGAGTCGCCATGTTAGGTTTTTCGCCCTTTAAGAAACACGCCAACAAGTTCAACTATATTCCGCGTTACTACGATCCCGAAGAGGAGCGTCGGGCGCAGCGTCGTGCCGAGCTGCTCGGCGAGAGTCCCGAGCATGCCAAGCACGAGTATGTGCCCGGGCAGTATGTGCGCACGGCCCGCACGGCGCGTGCCGCACGGCGCGAGGCGGAGCGCAGCACGCGTTCGAAGCGGCGTTTCGGTGTGCTGCTCACGGGCATCGTGGTGCTTTTGCTCTTCTTCGTGGTGATCTATCCCAAGTTGACGTCGATGATGCGGCGGGGTGTGGCGCCGGCTGTCCCGGCTGCGGTCGAATCGCGGGCTGCCGTCTCCGACCTCGACCAGTCGGGCATCAGCGACGTGGAGTGGCAGCAGATGCCGATCACGGTGGTACCTAACGACTACGAGGGGCGATAGGAGCGTATGGCCGACCGAATCAAACTCCTGCCCGACGTCGTAGCCAACCAGATCGCCGCAGGCGAAGTGGTCAACCGTCCGTCGTCGGTGGTGAAGGAGATGATGGAGAATGCGATCGACGCCGGTGCGCATACCGTGACGGTCAATGCGCGCGACGGCGGCCGCGAGTTGATCCAGATCGTCGACGACGGATGCGGCATGTCGCCGATGGATGCCCGCATGGCCTTCGACCGTCATGCCACGAGCAAGATCGCTTCGGTCGAGGACATCTATGCGCTCCATACGTTCGGTTTCCGCGGCGAGGCGCTCGCTTCGATCGCGGCCGTCGCACAGGTCGAACTGCGCACGCGGCAGGAGGGCGACGAGGTGGGTACGCAGACGTCGGTCAACGGCGGCAAGTTCCAGAGCCAGGAGCCGGTGATGTGTCCCGCGGGATCGCAGTTCTACGTGCGCAACCTGTTTTACAACGTACCGGCGCGACGGCGGTTTTTGGAGAAGAGCACCGCGTCTTCGAAACAGATCAAGGCCGAATTCCAGCGCGTGGCGCTGTGCAATCCCGCCGTGGCGTTCGAGTTGTACGACAATGATGTTCCCGTATACCGTCTGCAACCGACTTCGCTGGCCGGGCGGATCGTCGACGTGGTGGGTCGCCATATCAAACCCAATCTGCTGGAGGTTGCGGCCGACACGTCGATCGTTCGTGTCGACGGGTTCGTGGGGCGTCCGGCGGCGGCCAAAAAGAGCAATGCCGAGCAGTACTTCTTCGTCAACGGACGCTATTTCAGCGACCAGTACTTGCGCAAGGCGGTGCTGAAAGCTTATGAAAAGCTGATTCCCGATACCTGTTTCCCCTCCTATTTCCTCTTCCTTACGATCGACCCCGAACGGATCGACGTCAATGTCCATCCCCAGAAAATCGAGGTGAAGTTCGACGACAAGGAGGCCGTGTGGGAGATCATCCACGCCGCCGTGCGCAACACGCTGGGCAAGACCGGCGCCGTGCCGATGATGGATTTCACGGCCGAGGGGCGCATCGAGATTCCCGTGGCGCGGCAGGGCGCCGTCTACGACGAACCGGCGGCGATGGTCAACGAACATTACAATCCCTTTGCCGAGGGGTATGTCGCCGAAGGGGCCGATGAGCAGTGCGGGGATGTCGAGGAGTTCCCCGGCGAGGATTTCACGGAGTTTCCGGGGCCGACACCCCGCGGCGGCCGTCCGGCCGCAGGAGGGGATGTCGGGGCGTCGCGCAGAGGTGCGGCGCCGCACCCTGCGTTCGATCCGGTGGGGGAATATCTCCTTTCCGATCGGGAGGGTGGGTACGACGAGGTGCCCTCGTCGGCGGTCGCGCCGGACGATGCGGCCGTCCCGTTCGCGGGAATGGCCGACGTGCCGTCGTCGCTGGGCGGCGGAGCGGTCGTCGCGGAGGACGACGCGCAGCGGAGCGTGCTGGAATACGTCTCTTCGGAGGATGCGGCCGTACAACAGCGGTTGATCGAGACGCCTGCGGCGGAGTTCCGCGGCGTGACGCCGGTGGCGCCCGGATACGTCGTGGCGATGCTGGGCGGTGTGCTCGTGGTCGTCGATTTGAAGCGGGCGCAGGAGCGGCTGCTTTACGAATACTATCTGTTGATGCTCACCAACGGCTCGGCCGTGAGCGAGCAGTTGCTGTTCCCCGAACGGCTGGTGCTATCGCACGACGAATACGAGTTGCTCGGCCAGTATGCCGCCGAGTTCGCCGCCGTCGGATTCGACATCGAACGCGTGGGTGACGGGGCGATAGACGTGAAGGGGACGCCGGCCGATATGCCGTCGGATACGATCGACGAGCTGATTTACCAGCTGTTGCAGACCTTTGCGCACGTATCGGCGGCCGACCTGCGCAGACAGCGGATCGCCGCCGAACTGGCCCGCAGCGGGGCGCGTCCCATGGGGAGCTGTACTTCGCAGGAGGAGGCCGAGCGGCTGCTCGAACGATTGCAGGAGGCGGGCGACCGCTGTTTCTCGCCTGCGGGGAAGCCGATTCTGGCCGAAATCACGCTCGACGAGTTGCGTGCGAAACTTCGGTAGAATATGCGCCGTTTGCGGGAAAAACGCTACCTTTGTGAACGAATAGGCGACGTCGGAGGATGTGTCCGATGTCCGTAAAACAACGAAAAACAATGAACAGCAGTTATTTCTCGACGCCTCCGGTGGTGAAGAACCTGATAATCATCAACTGCCTCGCGTTTCTGGGAGTCTGGCTCATCCCCTCGCTCAATCAGTTTATGGGACAGTACGGCGTGCTCTACTGGTTCGGGAGCCCCTATTACCACTCCTACCAGTTCGTCACCTACATGTTCCTTCATGCCAGCCTGGAACACCTGTTTTTCAATATGTTCGCACTGTGGATGTTCGGCCGTACGCTGGAATACGCGCTCGGCTCGAAGCGCTTTCTGATTTACTACATGGTCTGCGGCGTGGGGGCCGCGCTGGTGCAGATGGGAGTGGCGGGGCTGACGGGTGAGTTCGGCATTCAGTTGCTGGGAGCATCGGGCGCCGTAATGGGATTGCTGCTGGCTTTCGGTGTGCTGTGGCCCAATTCGATCATCATGCTGCTTATCCCGCCCATTCCGCTCAAAGCCAAGTGGTTCGTTATTATCTATGCGGCGATCGAACTGTTGTTGGGATGGACCGGACGCGATCCCGGAGTTGCGCATTTCGCCCATATCGGCGGTATGCTGTGGGGACTGGGACTGCTCTATTACTGGCGCCGCAAGGGAATCATCCGTTTCTGATTCGGAGCCATGGAGCGCTGGGTATACGATTCCGACAGCGGCCGTCCCGGCCGGCGGCGCGGCCTCTTCGTCTGGCTGCTCGACGCGGCATTCGCGGTGGTGACGGCGGTGGTGGCGCTGCTGTTGCTCTTCATGTATCTGGCGCCCTATGTTTCGCCCGATGCGTCGTGGGTCTTTTCCGTGCTGGGGCTCGTCGCGCCGGTGATCTATGTATCGGGGCTCGTGCTCTTCCTCTACTGGGTGATCCGCTGGCGGTGGGGCTATGCTTCGCCGATGCTCGTGCTGCTGCTCCTGGGGGTGCCGAAAATATCGCTTTATTATAAGATCGATACGCTGCGCCACTACGGTGAACCGGTCTACGACCGCTCGGCGTTGAAGGTCATGGCCTACAACGTGCGGATGTTCTACGGCGACGACGGCAGGAGCACGGTCGATTCGCTGGCGGCGTTCGTGAACCGATACGATCCCGATATTCTCTGTATCGAGGAGTTCAGCGACCTGGCACGCGGTGCGACGATGCGTTTCGATTCGCTGATCGCCCCGGGATACCGTCGGGCGGTCTATTCGCGCGACGGCGAGGGGACGGCCGGCGTCGCGCTTGCCGTCTATTCGAAACTGCGTATCCTCGCATCGGGCGCCGTCGACTGTGTCAACGATGTCGATACGACCCGTGCGACGGCCGTCTGGGCCGATCTGCGCCTCGACCGCGATACGGTGCGTGTCTTCTGCAACCACCTGCGTTCGACCCATATCAAATCTTCCGACAGCGACTACCTGATGAACTACCGTTTTCTGACCGATACGGCCAGCCACGAGAAACTGCACAGCATCCTGAGCCGTCTGCGTTACAACAGCATCTCGCGTTCGCATCAGGTCGACTCGCTGTCGCAGCTGATCGCGGCCACACCCCACGCACGTATCGTGTGCGGCGATTTCAACGATACGCCCCTGTCCTACACCTACCGCCTCATGTCGCGCGGATTGCAGGATGCTTTCCGCGAGAAGGGACGGGGATTCTCGCATACCTATCGGGGATTCTACAATACGTTCCGCATCGACTACGTGCTGGTTTCCGACGATTTCGAGGTGCTTTCGTACGAGGTGCCGTCCGTCGAGTTTTCGGATCACCACCCCGTTTTCGTCCGGCTCAAATACAATTCGCAACGACAATGATACTGGATTCGCTCGAAAACCGTGCGCGTTACTACGCACTCAATCCCCGCCTCGAAAAGGCGTTCGACTACCTGCTCTCCACCGATCTCGGCGCGTTGCCGGCGGGCCGGCACGCGATCGACGGCGACGATGTCTTCATCAACGTGATGGACGTCGATCTGAAACGACCGGCCGACGCCAAGCTGGAAATTCATGACCGTTACCTCGACATTCAGGTGCTCGTAAGGGGCGAACGCGAGGCCTTCGGGTGGAGCCAGCGCGACCGTGTGACCCGTCCGCTCGGCGCGTTCGACGTGCAGAAGGACATCCGGTTTTACGACGACGTGCCGCAGACCTACTACGAGGTGACGCCCGGCCAGTTCACGCTGCTTTTTCCCGAAGATGCGCACGCCCCGATGGTGGGCGAGGGGACGATCCGCAAGGTGATCGTCAAGGTGCGCGTCTGAGGTTCCCGGGGCCGTTCGGCTCCGGACGATTCCCTGTTTTATAGCCGGCTGGAATCTGTGGCACGGGTGCCGCAAAGTGAGCGAGGGATGCCGACGCATGGTGCGTTGAAGTGTGAACCATGATCCGCGAACGGAGCGACTGCAACTTCCTTACAGGGACGAGAAACATATTCTCGTCCCTGCTTTCCATGGTGGAAATTATCGCTGATTGCTAAGGAAAATTACTGTTTCAACTTATATTTTCCAGTTGTCCCAAACCTCTTAAGACCGCGATTCTTTATTTTGAATGTATCAACATAAGGCTCAGGGATGGAGAATCCTATTTCCGTTAAGCCTTGCACGAAGCTGGAATCCAAAATTTGACGTACAAATAAAGTATCTCCGCTACGTGTCCATTTCCCCACCTCGATTACATTCGCTACATCTGTCCACCGATGGCGTTCAAAAGTCGAATCAGAACGAATAACAAAATCTACCCCTCCATATCCAATACCTCTATAAATAAACCGATAAGAATATGTTCCATATTTCAATGTCGCAGCGCAAGCGCACAACAGGATTGCGCTACTGACGAGAGAAATGATCAACGTTTTTTTCATAACTACTGCGGTTTATAGGTTACTTTGTTTATTCCGAACGCAACATTGTAGACATTAGGCGGCTTGTTGATGAGAATGTTCATTGCCATATGGAGTAAGTCCGGAATAAAGGGACGTATTCGTTATCTGCACAGATACACCGCCGCCGTGCGCGAGGTGTTGTAGATGCTGATCGCGGGCGAGGTCGTGCCGTCGCCGTTGTCTGCGGGCGAAGAGAAGTGTTCGCTGCCGATGCGGGCGCGTTCGGTGCCGCCGAAACGGCGTTCGTCGGTCGAGAGGATCAACTCGTAGCGTCCGGCTTCGCGCACTCGGCAGCGGTAGTCGGGGATCGATGCTGCGGGATGCCAGTTGAAGACGAAGACGAGCCGCCCGTGCGAAAAGGCGATCGTCTGGTTGCGGTCGTCCATTTGCAGGCAGTAGGGATAGCCGTCGCGCAATATGCCGTAGCGTTTGACCAGCGCGAGCATTGCCCGGTCGAATGCCCCCAGCCACGAGTAACGCAGCAGACCGTCCTCGGCGAGCGACCACTGCCGGCGGGCGTGGGCGTAGCTCCAGCCGTTGCCTTCGCGCGGGAAGTCGATCCATTCGGGGTGTCCGAATTCGTTGCCCATGAAGTTGAGATAGGCGTCGCCGCCGGTCGAGACGGTCATTAGCCGGATCATCTTGTGCAGCGCCATGCCGCGGTCGATCGTGAGGTTTTCCGACGCACGATCCATGTGGGTGTACATCTCCTTGTCCATGAGCCGGAAGGCGATCGTCTTGTCGCCCACGAGGGCCTGGTCGTGCGATTCGGCGTAGGCGACGGTCTTGACGCCCGGCAGGCGGTCGGTCATCACCGACCACATCTCGCGGATGTCCCACTGTTCGTCGGGTACCTCTTCGATCTGCTTGATCCAGTAGTCGGGAATCGCCATGCCGAGCCGGTAGTCGAACCCGACGCCTCCCTCCTCCTGCGGGAAGCAGATGCCCGGCATTCCGCTCACGTCTTCGGCGATCGTGACGCAGGAGGGACGCAGGTCGTGGGCGAGCCGGTTGGCCAGCGAGAGATAGGTGATCGCCCCTTCGTTGACCCCTTCGTCGAAATAGCGGTCGCGGCTGTCGAAGGCGACGTAGCCGTGGTGGTGATAGAGCATCGACGTGACGCCGTCGAAGCGGAACCCGTCGAAACGGTACTCTTCGAGCCAGTATTTGATGTTCGACAGCAGGAAATGTTCGACCTGCGGTTTTCCGTAGTCGAAGAGTTTCGAGTCCCAGTGCGGCTGGTCGCCGGCGGGGCCTGCGGGCGAGTAGAGGTGGTCGGTGCCGTCCAGTTCGTTGATTCCTTCGTTGAGGTTGCGGACATAGTGCGAGTGGACGAGATCCATGATGACGGCCAGGCCCAGCTCGTGTGCGCGGCGAATCAATCCTTTCAGTTCTTCGGGCGTTCCGAAGCGCGACGACGGTGCGAAAAGGCTCGATACGTGGTAGCCGAACGAACCGTAGTAGGGGTGCTCGGCTACGGCCATCAACTGCACGGTGTTGTAGCCGTCGCGCGCGATGACGGGCAGAATCCGGTCGGCGAATTCGCGGTAGGTGCCCACGCCGGGCCGTTCCTGCGCCATGCCCACGTGGGCTTCGTAGATGAGCAGTTCGTCATGGCGGGCGATGTCGAACGTGTCGTCCGACCAGTCGAAGGGACGCGGAATCCAGAACTGCGCCGTGAAGTCCTTCGTCCGCTCGTCCTGCACTACGCGCGTGGCGTAGGCCGGAATCCGGTCGAGCCAGCCGTTGCGGCCGTGGACGTGGATCTTGTAGAGCGATCCGTGCCGGAGCCGGTGGCCGTACATGGCCTCGGGCAGGAAGATGCTCCACACCCCCTGAGCGTCTTTGTCCAGACGCAGTTCGGTGCGTTGCCAGCCGTTGAAGTCGCCGAACAGGTAAACGTCGCAGGCGCCGGGCAGCCATTCGCGGAACCACCACCCTTCGAGCGTTGAGTCGTATTGCCAGCCGAAATACCGGTGGCCGTTGGCGTAGTCGACGAGCGATCCCGCCGTGCGGCGTATCTCATCGAGCCGCTTCTCGTAGGCTTCGTGACGGGCGAGAAGTTGCCCTTCGACGGGACGGAGCCATTCGTCGCGTTCGACCATTTTCAGACGGTGTGAGTTTTCCATAAGGCGACGTTTTCGTGGTACGGTTATTCCCCAAATATACAAAAATTTTGCGATTCCGGCCTTCCGGAACGGAAAGTTCCGGTTCGGCGTGCGGAAAACGCCGGCAGGCGGTCGTCGTCCGCACCGAAGGTTCGCGGTACCGTTGCGAACAACCCCGGCCTTCAAAGGCCGGGGCTGCGGACGGATTATCGTCGGAAGGGTTCGAGCGCTGCGGTCCGATTGCGGGGACGTTCCTGCCCGGCGAGTGCTTCGGGGAGTCGCCGCCGATGGACATAGCGTTTGCGTTTCCACTCCGGTGCGTTGTGCAACAGCGATCCGATCAGAGCCTTCAACGCTTCGGATGCCTGCGGCGGCATGTCGGGGACGTCGCTCACGTCCTTGCGCAGCGCGCTGAGGTAGCTCTTGTAGGAAATTCCCCAGATGCGGTGTGCAAGGTCGTACCAGATCCGGTAGTGACAGCGGCGCAGGTTGCCCTTCTCGTAGAAAAGCGCATCGAATTGCTGGATCGCCTTGTCGCGAAAGCGATGATGGTGATTGGAATAACACATAATGTGAAAAATTAATGATTTTACGGCATATGCCGCAGGTAAGTTAGGCATCGGTTTGGAACTCGATTCCGGATTGGAGGGCGATAGTGCCGGATAAATGGTCGATTCGGCTGGAAACGGTCGAAAGGTGCGGCGTCCGAAACCTGCGTGTCCGTCCGGATCGAATCCGGACGAGCCGGTCTCCCGCTCCGGATCCGTCGGATTCCGACGGGATTCCGTTCGTACGGGCGACCTTCCGGAAGATCGCCGACGAACGGAATCGGGTAGGCCGCCGTCCTGCCCTGCGGGGTCGCATCCCGTTCGTAACAAGGGCGGCATGGTGAATCCGGTCGTGCTTTTTTCGCCTGCGGAGGTCTCTTTTTCCGAATTTTTTGCTATATTTGTCGGCAATGAAAATTCCGCACGAGATTCAAATAACCCAAAAATAATCCGCTCTATGTTTAAAGGACAACCCAAAGGGCTGTACGCGCTGGCGCTCGCCAATACCGGCGAGCGGTTCGGCTACTACACCATGCTGGCCGTCTTCGCGCTCTTCCTGCGTGCCAACTTCGGTTTGGAGGCCGGTGTGGCGGGAGCCATTTACAGTACGTTCCTCGGCCTCGTCTATTTCATGCCGCTCGTCGGCGGTGTTCTGGCCGACAAGTTCGGCTACGGAAAGATGGTGACCATCGGTATTACCGTGATGTTTGCCGGCTATCTGTTGCTCTCGCTTCCGCTTGGCAGCGACACGCTGGCGATGATCGGCATGTTGGCAGCCTTGATTTTCATCAGTGTCGGCACAGGGCTTTTCAAGGGCAACCTGCAAGTGATGGTCGGCAATCTCTACGACGATCCGAAGTATGCCTCGAAGCGCGACGAGGCTTTTTCGATCTTCTACATGGCCATCAACGTGGGGGCCCTCTTCGCTCCGACGGCCGCCGTCGAGATCAAGGAGTGGGCTGAGACGAGCCTCGGGTTCTCGTCGAACGACGCCTACCACTTCTCGTTCGCCGTGGCGTGCGTGGCGCTTATCATCTCAATGGGGATTTATTACACCTTCCGCTCCTCCTTCCGCCACATCGAGGGCGGCAAGAGCAAGAGCGGCGAGAAGGCCGTGGCAGAGAAAAAACTTTCGGCTGGCGAGATGCGCCAGCGTATCATCGCCCTCTGCCTCGTTTTCGCCGTGGTGATTTTCTTCTGGATGGCTTTCCACCAGAATGGGCTGACACTGACCTACTTCGCCAATGAGTTCAACGAAAAGAGCTCGGAGGGTTTCCAGAGCATGTTTTTCAGCGTGTGGAACCTCGTGCTGATCATCATCGGGGTCTACGCTCTCTTCTCGCTCTTTCAGTCCGAGACGACCCGAGGCCGCGTCGTTGCCGGCAGCATCGTGGCGGGCGTGGTGGCTGTCCTCTATTATAAATATCTGAATCTGAACGGACCTGTTGCCGTTTCGGCCCCGATCTTCCAGCAGTTCAATCCTTTCTATGTCGTAGCGCTCACGCCGGTTTCGATAGCTATCTTCTCGGCACTGGCCCGCAGGGGCAAGGAACCTTCGGCACCGCGTAAGATCGCCTACGGGATGCTGGTGGCTTCGGCGGGGTTCGCCATCATGGCCGTCGGTTCGCTCGGATTGCTCACGCCCGATGCGCAGGAAGCGGCTGTGGAGGCTGGCGAGCAAGTGCCGCTCGTCTCGTCGAACTGGCTCATCTCGACCTATCTCGTGTTGACTTTCGCCGAACTGTTGCTTTCACCGATGGGTATTTCGTTCGTCTCGAAAGTGGCGCCTCCCCAATATAAGGGGATGATGATGGGTGGCTGGTTCGGTGCTACGGCCATCGGCAATCTGCTCGTAGCCGTCGGCGGGTTCCTTTGGGGCGGAATTCCTCTGTGGGCCGTCTGGACGGTATTCATCGTCCTCTGTCTCCTCTCTGCGGTCTTTATGTTCTCGATGATGAAGAAACTCGAGAGCGTCACGACAGACGCATAGGACTCCGTGCGGTACACGCGATATATCCGTGAAAACGGCAGACCTTCGGGTCTGCTGTTTTTGTTGCAGGCGGTCGTCGCCCTTCCTTGTGCGCGTGCGGGCGACGGTCTGGCTGTGCAGGGGAGGCGGTACAGGGTGGAACGGGCTGAGGATGTGCGGACTGACGTTCGTAACCGGCCGAAAATCTGAACAATCCCGGAAATCCGGTCTTTTTTGCTTTTTCGAGGAAGGCGGTGACGGTTCTGCGATTTTTTCTCTATATTTGTACATGGCGGGAATGAATCCCGACGGTTCCGGGCCGCGGCGGAGGGCGGCGGCCGGACGGCAACGGTTGAAAACAAATCCTCTTGTGCGATGAAATGGTGGCTCAAATGTATGCGTAACTACGTCAATTTCCGCGGGCGCGCCCGCCGGCGGGAGTTCTGGATGTTTACGCTGTTCAACACGCTCGTCTATCTGTTGCTTCTGGCGGTCGGTCTCGTCCTGCTCGGAGCGGTGATCTATAAGAGCGTTGCCGAAGGCGGGGATGCGGCGGAGCATGCGACGGCCTATACGTTGGCTGTCGCCGGGTTGCTCCTGCTCGTGTACGGCTGGATGCTCGCCACCTTCCTGCCCGGGTTGGCCGTGCGGGTGCGTCGGCTGCACGACATCGGGCTGAGCGGCAAATGGCTGCTGGGCTACTATGCGCTTTATTGGGTCTGCTTTTATTGGATGTCGACATCGTATATGCAATTTGCCGAGGACGGTGCTTTGGAAGGTCTGTCTGGACAGCAGTCGGCTGCGGCGATCTGGATCGTAGTGCGGCCGATGCTGCTGGCATTGGCGCTGTTGTCGGCGGCGGGTATCGCGGCGATGTGCATCGGTTCCGAGAAAGGGGAGAATCGGTATGGCGCCGATCCCACGGCGGAGATTCCGGCGGCGGACGCAGGGGATGCGGAGTGTGTTACGGATCGTTTAACTTAAAATCGATAGCTTATGAAATGGTGGTTGACTTGTATTAGGAAGTATGTGACTTTCGAGGGCCGTGCGCGCCGCAAGGAGTACTGGATGTTCACGTTGTTCAATGTGGTTTTCGTGGTCGTGACGATGCTGCTCGATATTCTGCTTTTCGGGGCGACTCCCGACAATCCGACGTCGCCGCGCTATCTGACGACGCTTTACGGGCTCTTCGTTTTTCTGCCGACATTGACAGTGGTGGTACGCCGTCTGCACGATATCGGTCGCAGCGGCTGGTGGCTGGCCGGCTACTACGGCGTGGCGTTCGTCTGTACGATCCTGATGATGATCGGCAGCGTGCTGATGCTGGGCGGAAAGGGCAGCGGAATGGCGTTGACGGGGGGCGGATTCGCAGTGCTGATGATCACTGCCGTCTGGATGATCGTCTGGATGTGTTTCGATTCGCAGGCGGGCGAGAACAAGTACGGCCCCAACCCCAAGCAGATCGCCGCTCCGGTCGAATCCGCGGCGCCTGCCGCCGCTGCCGAGCCGTCGGAGCCGGAGACTCCGAAAGCGGAGTAACCGGATTCCGTCGGCGGATTTGCGTCGTTCCCGCGCGGAACGACGCTCTTTTTTTCTACTTTTGCGGAGATGAATGTGAATGAAGAGTTGATCCGGTATGTCGAACGCGAGATTCTGCCTCGTTACGATGCGTTCGATCGGGCGCACCGGCGCGACCATGCGCTGACGGTGATCGCTGCGAGCCTGCGTTTGGCTCGATATTACGAGGTGAATCCCGATATGGTCTATGCCGTGGCGGCCTACCACGATACGGGGCTGCGGGAGGGGCGCGAGCGGCACCACGAGGCGTCGGCGCGCATCGTGCGCGGGGATCGGAACCTGCGGCGCTGGTTCACGGAGGCGGAGGTGGCGACGATCGCCGAGGCGGCGGAGGATCACCGCGCGTCGTCGGGACGTCCGCCCCGAACGATCTATGGCCGTATCGTGGCCGAAGCCGATCGGGTGATCGACTGTGAAACGACATTGCGGCGGACGGTGCAGTACGGGTTGGAACACGCTCCCGAACTCGATCGGGAGGGGCAGTTCGCCCGTTTTGCCGAACATCTGCGGACGAAGTACGGCGAAGGCGGGTATTTGCGTCTGTGGCTGCCCGAATCGGAAAACGCCTCCCGTCTGGACGAGTTGCGTGCCGTTATCCGCGACGACCGGCAGTTGCGTGTGCGGTTCGACGAACTCTACGACGACGAACTTCGCCGCGAGGCGTGACCACTGCCGTTTCCCGATTTTTCATACTCCTTTTTTGCGGTATATCGTCGTTCCGGATGACGCTTCACCGCCCGCCGGAGCCTGTGTCTGTATACGGGGCGGAATAACGGAGACAGGGTTGGGCGGGGATGAATTGCCTGATGGAATTCTTTCGTTCGGGGTCGTGTCTTTTCAGAAGCTCCTTTTAGGCGGCTGGACGTGGTATGAAGAGCGAGTTGTCGCAGATATAATATCTGATAGTGCGACGTGAAAATATGGCTTCTGCCTTTTTTAAATATCTGAAATATAGCATATTGATCCTGAAATAAGCCGAATCGGAGAGTTCTTCCGGAAAATTCATCGCAAAAAAGAGAAAACTATTTTTGTTTTTTTAGTTTTCTTGTCTACCTTTGCTGCCGTACCAGTGAGGAGATGAGTATGCAACGTGAGACCATTATTCAATTGGCGGCCGAAATGTTTGTCGGACAAGGCATCAAGGCGGTGCGGATGGACGATATCGCCCGTCATATAGGCGTCTCGAAACGGACGATTTACGAACAGTTCGGCGACAAGGAGGAGTTGCTCTACCAGTGTCTGAGCTATTATGTGCGCGAGCAGGACCGGCGGCACGCCGAGTTGGGTGCACAGGCGAAGAACGTGCTCGAAGCGATGCTGCTGGTCTTCGGCGACGTAATGGATAAGGCGGAGATAAGCCACCGGCTGCAAAGCAACCTGCGGCGCTTCTATCCCAAAGTCTACGAGCGGCTCGTCGCCGAACGCCGCAGCCGGGACGGGTTGGAGCAGTTCAAGATCGCACTGTCGCGCGGCGTGGAAGAAGGCTATTTCCAGGGAATCGTCAACTTCGATCTGGCCATTACGCTGCTGCGTTATTCGGTCGAGGGGTTGATCGTGCGCAAGGACGTGTTGCTGTCGCACAACATGTCGACGAACGAGGCGCTGGTGTTTCTGGTCGTGAATTTCCTGCGGGGTATTTCGACCGAAAAGGGGATGCGCCTGATCGACGATTTCCTCGAAAAACAGAACGGAAAGAAATAACTTACAGATGAGAAGAACGGGTATGAAGCGATTGATTTTAGCACTGACTTTCGGTGCGTTTGCAGCGGGAAGCGCCTCGGCGCAGCTCCGGTTGACGCTGGACGACGCGATCCAGATGGCCCTCAGCGAGAACCCCACGATCAAGGTGGCCGATCTCGACGTGGAGCGCTACGATTACGTGAAGAAGGAGACGCGCGGCAATCTGCTGCCGTCGCTGTCGGCGAGCGGGGAGTACACCCGCGCGATCGAAAAGTCGACGATGCGCGGCGGCATCTCGTTCGGCGCCGACAATACCTTTACCGGTACGGCCAGCCTCTCGGTGCCGCTCTTCGCGCCGGCAGTCTATCGGACGTTGAAGCTGAACCGCACGCAGATCGCATCGGCCGTCGAGGCGGCGCGGTCGTCGCGCATTACGCTGGTGGCCGAGGTGAAAAAGGCCTTCTACAATATCCTGCTGGCCGAACAGTCGCTGGCGACGCTCGAAGAGTCGCGTGCGACGATCCAGCGCACGGTGGACGATACGAAGGTGAAGTTCGAACAGGGCGTGGCCTCGGAGTACGATTACCTGACGGCGCAGGTGGAGCTGAGCAATCTGCTTCCGACCATTACGCAGACGAAGAATTCGATTCGGGTGGCCATGCTGCAACTCAAAATGTACCTGTCGGTTCCCGAGGCGTTGTCGATCGAGCTGGTCGGCAACCTCGACGAGATGAAAGACGTCGTTCTCGCGGGCGGCGAAACGCTCTCGACCGACGTGTCGCGGAACAGCGATCTGCGCGCATTGGATATTCAGGCCGAAATGCTCCGCTACCAGTTGAAAACGACCAATGCCGCCCGTATCCCGACCGTCGCGGCGTTCGGTTCGGCGACCATTACCGGTAACGACATGGAGGATTTCCGCAAAATGGTGAGCGGGGGTGCCGAAGCGGGTACGGGCGAGGCCGTGGCCGATCTGAACAGCAGCAAGTATTTCTGGACGCATCCGATTTCGGTCGGTGTCCAGATCTCGATTCCGATCTTTTCAGGGTTGAAGAACAGCTATAAGTCCCGTCAGGTGAAGAATCAGATCGAGCAGCTCGATTTGCAGCGCGACTATGCGCAGCGCCAGACGACGGTCGCCGTGGAGTCGGCGATCAACAACCTGCTGACCGCGCGCGAGACGATGCTGGCGCAGGCGCGGACGATGGCACAGGCCGACAAAGCCTACCACATCTCCGACACGCGGTTCCGTGCGGGCGCAGGCACGATTCTCGAACTCAATTCGGCACAGCTCAACCGTACGCAGGCGCATTTGAATTATTCGCAGGCGATCTACGACTACCTCTCCGCGCAGGCCGACTACGATCGGATCGTCGGCAGGGAGGTAGGCGGAAACTGACGGTTCGAAAGTCGAAAATAAGAATATAACGGATAGAGAAGTATGAAAAGAGTTTTGGTGATGTTGGTTGCGGCGGCTATGGCTGCATCCTGCACGGGCAAGAAACAGGCCGAATCGACGGCCTCCGACGAGAAAGTGTTGACGAAGACGGTGCCCGCCGCGCTTCGGGTGATCGAACAGAACGAGGTCTATACCTCCGAGATCGAGCCTTATAAGGAGAACGATATTACCCCTGCGGTTTCGGGCGTGCATATCGACCGGATTCTGGTCGACGTGGGTTCGCGCGTGAAGGCGGGGCAGCTGCTCGTGACGCTCGATCCGACGCAGTACAACCAGCAGCGGTTGCAGTACCAGACTGCGCTCGACGACTACAACCGGCTGGTTCCGGTCTATGAGGCCGGCGGCATCTCGGCGCAGCAGCTCGAACAGACCAAGGCTGCGCTCGACGTGCAGAAGGAGGTGCTCGACAACCTGAAAAAGAACATCGAGATGCGTTCGCCCATTGCGGGCGTCGTGACGGCGCGCAACTACGAAGCGGGCAACCTGTTCACGGGGACGCCGGTGCTGCACGTCATGCAGATCAATCCGTTGAAGATCATCGCCAACATTCAGGAGCAGTACTATCCTGCCGTGAAGCTGGGGATGCCTGTCGAGATCCGCACCGATATTTTCCCCGGCGAAGTGTTCGCGGGCAAGGTGTCGCTGATCTATCCGGCGCTCGACGCTTCGACGCGGACCTTCACCGTCGAGGTGACCGTTCCCAACGGGAACGAGAAGCTGCGTCCGGGCATGTTCGCCCGTTCGACCTTCAACATGGGCGACAAGGAGGGGCTCATGGTGCCCGACGTGGCCGTGCTGAAACAGGTGGGTTCGTCCGAGCGTTACCTCTATGTGGTCAAGGACGGCAAGGCCGAACGCCGCAGCGTGAAGGTCGGCCGCCAGATCGGCAGCGACGTGGACATTCTGTCGGGTGTCGCCGATGGCGAGCAGATCGCCGTGACGGCGCTTTCACGACTGGCCGACGGCGTCGAAGTGGAGGTGAAAGAGTAATTTTAGCACGAATCGAACATGAAAATATACGAAACAGCGGTTCGAAAACCGATTTCGACCATTCTGATCTTCGTCGGCGTCATCGTCTTCGGCCTATTTTCGCTGAACAACCTCGCCGTCGATCAATATCCCGATATCGAGATCCCGCAGATCGCCGTCATTACGTCCTATGCGGGGGCCAATGCGGCCGATATCGAGACCAATATCACCCGTGTGTTGGAGGACAACCTCAACACGGTGGAGAACCTCAAGAAGATGACTTCGAAGTCGTCGGACAACTTCTCGATGATTACGCTCGAATTCGAGTACGGCTCCGATCTGACGGAGGCGGCCAATGACATCCGCGATGCCGTGAGCCGCACGCAGTCGCTGCTGCCCGACGACGTGGATTACCCGACGATATTCAAGTTCTCGTCGTCGATGATTCCGGTCATGATGCTCGCCGTCACGGCCGATGAGAGCTATCCGGCGCTGAACAAGATTCTCGACGACAAGCTGGTCAACGACCTCAACCGCATCAACGGCGTGGGATCGGTGTCGGTCATGGGCGTTCCCGAACGCGAGGTGCAGGTCAATGTCGATCCCAAGAAGATCGAAGCCTACGGGTTGTCGGTCGAGCAGATCGGGAGCATCATCGCCGCCGAGAACGTCAACATCCCGAGCGGTACGATCGATATCGGCAACAACACCTTCAATATCAAGGCCGACGGCGAGTTCTCCGACGCCTCGACGCAGTTGGGCAAGGTGGTGCTTTCGAACCGCAACGGCCGCAAGGTGCTGCTGAACGACGTGGCCGAGATCCGCGATACGCTCGAAAAGGCGACGATGGACGAGCGCGTGAACGGCCAGCTGGGCGTGCGCGTAATCATCCAGAAACAGTCGGGCGCCAATACCGTCGACATCGTGCACGAGGTGCAGAGGCGTCTGCCGGCGATCGCCGCCTCGCTGCCGGGCGACGTCGACATCGAGCTGATCTACGAGGGTTCGCAGGAGATCACCGACGCGATCGGGTCGCTGTCGGAGACGATCATGTATGCCTTCATTTTCGTGGTGCTCGTGGTGATGATCTTTTTGGGCCGCTGGCGGGCGACGTTCATCATCTGCCTGACGATTCCCGTCTCGCTGATCTGTTCGTTCATCTACCTCTATGCCGTCGGATCGACGCTCAACATCATTTCGCTGTCGTCGCTGTCGATCGCCATCGGCATGGTGGTGGACGATGCCATCGTGGTGCTGGAAAATATCACGACCCATATCGAACGCGGTTCGCAGCCGAAAGAGGCCGCGATCTACGCCACCAACGAGGTGTGGCTGTCGGTAATCGCCACCACGCTGGTGACGGTGGCCGTGTTCCTGCCGCTGACGCTGGTGTCGGGCCTTTCGGGCATCATGTTCCGCGAGTTGGGCTGGATCGTGTCGATCGTGGTGAGCGTTTCGACGGCGGCGGCCATTTCGCTGACCCCGATGTTGTCGGCCTACATCCTGCACAAGGAGGGCGGCGAACACGACTACAAGGGTCTCGGCATCGTCTACAAGCCGATCGATCGGGCGCTCACGTGGCTCGACGGCGCCTACGCACGTATGCTGGCTACGGTGCTGAACCACCGTCGCTGGACGCTGGGGGCGGTGCTCGTCGTCTTCTGCGCCTCGTTGCTGCTGCTGTCGCGGGTGCCGTTCGAGTTCTTCCCGCCTGCGGACAACGGGCGTATTGCGGCTACGGTGCGTCTGCAACAGAACGTGAGCGTGGAGTATACGGCGCGGATCGCCCGCGAGATCGACAGCGTCATCCGGACGAAGTATCCCGAAGTGCTCCTGATTTCGGCTTCGGCCGGCGCAAGTTCGGGCGACGACGCCTTCTCGGCCATGCAGACCACGGGGTCGCACATCATCAACTACAATCTGCGTCTGCCGCGTTCGGGCGAGCGCGATCGTTCGATCTACCAGATTTCCGACCTGCTGCGTCAGGATTTCGACCGGATTCCCGAAATCGACCGCTACGAGGTCACGCCGGGCGGCAATCAGGGCTCGATGAGCGGTTCGTCCTACGTTCAGGTCAAAGTCTACGGACATGATATAAACCAGACCAACGACGTGGCCAACGATCTGAAATCCAAACTTTCGCAGATACCCGGTCTGCGCGATGCGCAGCTCTCGCGCGACGACCTGCGTCCGGAGTATAACGTGGTTTTCGACCGCGACAAGCTGGCCTACTACGGCATGAATTCCGCGACGGCCTCGCAGGCGGTGCGTAACCGGATCAACGGTCTGGATGCGTCGAAATACCGCGAGGACGGCGACGAGTACGACATCGTGGTGCGCTACGGCGAACCGTTCCGGACGAGTATTCAGGATGTGGAGAACATCGTACTCTACGGGGCCGACGGGCAGCCCGTGAAGTTGAAGGAGGTGGCGACGGTGGTCGAGGAGTTCGCCTCGCCGTCGATCGAACGTGAGAACCGCCAGCGTGTGATCTACGTCAAGGCTTCGCTGGGCGACGGCGTGGCGCTGGGTACGGTCGTGCCGCAGATCAACGCCATTCTGGACGAATATCCGCTGCCCGACGGCATGAGTCTCGATCTGGGCGGTACGGTCGAGGATCAGGGCGATGCGTTCGGCGACCTGCTGACGCTGTTCGTGTTGATCGTGATTCTGGTCTACATCGTCATGGCCACGCAGTTCGAGTCGCTGGTGTTTCCCTTCATCATCATGTTCACCATTCCGCTGGCCTTCACGGGGACGTTCCTTGCGTTGTGGCTGACCGGGACGCCGCTGTCGATCATCGCGCTGATCGGTGCGATCATGCTCGTGGGTATCGTGACGAAGAACGGTATCGTGCTGGTGGACTATACCAACTTGCTCGTCGAACGCGGATCGAGCGTCTTCGATGCGGTAGTGGCCGGCGGCAAGAGCCGTCTGCGTCCGGTGCTGATGACGTCGTTCACCACCATCCTCGGCATGTTGCCGCTGGCGCTCGGTACGGGCGAGGGTTCGGAGACCTGGCAGCCGATGGGTATCGCCGTGATCGGCGGTCTCACCTGCTCGACGCTGCTGACGCTGCTCGTCGTGCCGGTTCTCTACTCGGTTTTCGTCAACCGTCGGATTCGCAAGGCGCAGCAGAAGCAGGCCGCTGCCAGACAAGTATCGTTGAACGCATAAACCATACGAAAAATCATGAAAGCCGTATTTGTATCTTACAACCAGGCATTGACCGACCCCATGCAGGAGATTCTGGACGATCTCGGCGTGCGCGGGTTCACCAAATGGGAACTCACGATGGGCCGCGGGTCGTTCGACGGCGAACCGCATTACGGAACCCATGCGTGGCCTTCGATGAACTCTTCGATGCTGATGATCGTCGAGGACGAGAAGGTAGCCCCGCTGCTCGACGCCTTCCGCAAACTGGATTCACAGACGAAGATGCAGGGTTCGCGCGCCTTCGTCTGGAATATCGAACAGATGATGTGACGCTGTGCCGCATCCTTACGATACGGAGGGCCGCCCCGATCGGGGCGGCCCTCCGTATGTTCCCGGCGAGAACGAGGGATGCCGTGCGGACGACGTCCTCCGTCGGTTCGGGCGGATGGCGTGCTACTCGAAATCCTCGGTGTTCATGATCTTCATGATCCGCAACTGGCGCCGCAGTACGGTCAGTATGGCGAACAATACCACCGACGCCACCGCTCCGACGGCGGCGAAGATGAATCCGCCGGTCATGAATTTCCACAGCGTGAGGAAAATGAATACGACGAGCGCTATCGAGCAGAGCGTCATCAGAAATTTCAGGCCTTTCATAACGGTCGGTTAAAATGTGAGTTTCCCTGCGAGGGCCGTACGCGCCGCACATCGGGCCTGGGTTCGAGTACAGGCGGGGTGCGGTGATCGCCTCTTCCGTCAGGAGTTTATCCGAAGACAAAGATACGAATAAGTGAGTGCAATGTCAAATTTATTTGAACATTGCCGAACGAGAGTATCTTCGACGAAGTCAAAGAATACGAGTAAGCGAGGGCAAAAGCAAACTCGTTTGCATTTTGCCGAGTGGAGTATCTACGGCGCAGCCAAAGTACGAATAAACCGCGTGCAAAGCGAATTTTACGCTTATCGAAGCGGAGTCTCCGCGAGCCGAAGCCGCAGATATGCGAAAGCCGTGGTAATCCTGCGCCGCTACCAGACGATCGGCTCTTTTCCGTGGCTCAGGAGATATTCGTTGGCCTGCGAGAAGTGCCGGCAGCCGAAGAATCCGCGGTAGACCGAAAGCGGAGAGGGGTGGACGGCTTTCAGTATGCAGTTGTTCAGCGGGCTGGCGATAGCGCCTTTGCGCTGGGCGTAACTGCCCCAGAGCATGTAGACGATCCCCGTTTTGCGCTCGGCGATGGCACGGACGACGGCATCGGTGAAGGTTTCCCACCCGCGTCCGGCGTGCGAAGCGGCCTGATGGGCCCGCACGGTCAGTACCGAATTGAGCAGCAGGACGCCCTGTTCGGCCCACCGGTCGAGGTTGCCGGTCGAAGGAACGGGCGTACCGATGTCGGTCGATATCTCCTGAAAGATGTTCTGCAACGACGGGGGAAAGGGAATACCGTCGTTCACCGAAAAACAGAGTCCGTTGGCCTGCCCCTCGCCGTGATAGGGGTCTTGGCCGATGATGACCACTTTGAGTTTCTCGAACGGGCACTTGTCGAAGGCGCGGAAGATGTTGCTGCCGCGCGGATAGATGCGCTGTGTGGCGTATTCGTTGCGAACGAAGTCGACGAGTTGCGCGAAGTAGGGTTTCTCGAATTCGGGGGCCAGCAGTTCCTGCCAGTCGGGGGCTATTTTCACGTTCATAGTCGCTCGAATTTTTCGTAAAAGTAATAAAAAAGATTGTATTATCCGTTGATTGTGGCTATTTTTGTCGTTTGAAAAAGATTCGGAAGATGGACGATTGGAAACGATGCTTGGGCGTGTTCGCGGCTGCCGTGCTGTTGCTGGCGACGCCTGCGGACGCTCGTCGCGTAAAGCGCGGCGGCGCGAAAAATCCTGTGCGGCAGGCCGCCTGCGTCGCGGAGTGCGATACGGTGCGGAATCTGATCTACATGATCGGCGACGGTATGGGGCTGGCCCATGTGACGATGTTGCAGATCGCCGAGGGGTACGACAATCCCGTCTCGTTCATGCGGGCCGAGAACGTGGCGCTCATCAAGAGCTATTCGCGGAACAACAGGGTGACCGATTCCGCCGCGGCCGGCACGGCGCTGGCCACGGGCCACAAGACCAACAACAGTATGCTGGGCGTTCTGCCTGACAGTACGGCCGTCGAGTCGATGATGGCGAAGGCCGTGCGGCGGGGAATGGCGACGGGGCTGGTCGTGACCTGCTACCTGCCCCATGCCACGCCGGGAGCCTTTTATGCGCATCAGGTTTACAGGCGGACGCTCGAACCGATCGCCGAACAGCTGGTCGAGAGCGGCGTCGATGTGGCGTTCGGCGGCGGGAAGCGCTATTTCACCGCACGCCGGGCGGACGGAACGACGCTCGTCGATCGGTTGCGGACGAAGGGATACCGTGTGATCGACACCCTTGCGGCCGCCGATACGATCACGTCGGGCAAGGTCGTCGGGCTGTTCGCATCCAAGCACATGCCTTATGCACACAAGGGGCGCGGCGACTATCTTCCCCGCGCCGTCGGGAAGGCGTTGGAGATTCTGTCGAACGACGCTGCGGAGCGGGACGAGGGCTTCATGCTCGTGGTCGAGGGGTCGATGATCGACTACGTGTCGCACCGTAACGACTCGGAGGGAATTCTCGCTGAGATGCGCGATTTCGACCGGGCGGTGCGCGTGGCCATGGAGTACGTCGATGCGCATCCGGGGACGCTGCTCGTCGTTACGGCCGACCACGAAACGGGCGGTCTGACGTTGCCGAGCGGCAATGCCGATTTCACGAAGTCCGAGAGCGGCGTGTTGTATAAATACGGCTCGAAAAGCCATACGGCCGTCATGGTTCCCGTCTATCTTTACGGTACGGGCGCCGAGCGCATCAACGGCGTGATGGAGAACTCCGATCTGGCGAACCGGCTGATGGAAATACTCGAACTGGAATAGGTGCGAAGAGACGGGAAATAGAAGAGAGCGCTCGGCGGACGGGCGCTCTTTTTCATTCGGATTGCAGCAGGGCGACGAGTTCGTCGGCCTGGGTGCACGAAACGTAGTAGCGTTGTTCGTAGATGTCGACGATCTCCACCAGATTCTTCCACTCCGAAGCGTAGACGACCACTTTCTCGAACGTTTTCAGGTCGAAATAATAACCGTAATAACCGAAGAATCCGTATCCGCCGAACAGAGGAACGACCCACCGCATCTGCCGCGGGTCGACCCGTTGTACGGAGGCGATCTCCATCCGCGGGATCTCGGTCATGTCGAGCAGACACAGGATCTCGACCGTGGCCTTCTTGACCACGATCTTGCGCGGGATAGAGAGCGACATCAGCGCGAAAAGGGCGACCACGAGCGAGACGAACCATGCCGAGAGGTAGCCTCCGATGTAGAGCGAATGCAGCCCCAGTCCGATGAGTGCCAGCACGAGGATGTAGAACGCGCTGAGGTAGAGCGTACGGCGGCTGAACCGGTATTTGAAGACCCGTTTCATGCTTCCGTGCGGCGGGCGAGGATGGCCTCTGCGACGGCCAGATCGTCGCGGGTGGTGATTTTCAGGTTCGTCGTCTCGCCTTCGACGAGCCGCAGAACGCCGCCGGCGGCTTCGACGACCGTCGCGTCGTCGGTGAAGGCGGGATTGTAGGCGCAGGCATAGGCCTTGCGGAGCAGTTCGGCGCGGAAGAACTGGGGAGTCTGGACGATGCGCAGCGTCGCCCGTTCCACGGGATGCGACGCTCCTTCCGCCGTCACGATGCGAAACGAATCGACCGGCTGTACGACGGGAATGGCCGAACCTTCCCGCTCTGCCGTTCGGGCGATCCGCCGGATAGCCTCGTGCGTCGCCAGCGGACGCACGCCATCCTGCACGGCGATCAGGTCGCATGTATCGGGGAGTGCGGCGATGCCGTTCGCAACGGAGTGGAAGCGCTCGGCGCCGCCGGCCGTCGTGCGGTGTTCGGCGACGTCGAAACGGCGGGCGTAGTCCTGCCAGAAGTCGATGTAGTCGGCCGGCAGGACGACGACGATCTCGGCGCCGGGCAGCGCCTCCGCGAAGTTGTTGATCGTGCGGGCCAGTATGGGCTGGCCGTCGAGCAGCATGAATTGTTTGGGCAGGTTGCCGCCCATGCGCGAGCCGCTGCCGCCGGCGACGACGACGACCCCTATGTGCGATGTTATGCTTTCCATATCAGTTTTTTTCCGAATCCGAGCGTGTTGTCCGTGAATTTGAGGTAATCGGGCACAAGCGCCCACAGCGTCAGTTCCGCCAGCGCCGCATAGGGGAACCGGTGCAGATAACGCCGTTTGTCCTCCTCGTCGCCGCGTGCGACCGTGCCGCAGAGCTGCAAACCCTGTACCTTTCCCACGATCCGCGTTTCGAGTACGACCGAGGCGGCGACCCGTCGCTCGGCGAGCATCTCCCGCGCGTGGCGGGTTGAGAGGTCGGAGGTGAAGACCAGCCGGTTGCGTCCCTTGTCGTAGGCGTAGAACGCATTGGCGCAGTAGGGCGCTCCGTCGGCTGCCGTGGCCAGCGTCAGCACATGATGCCGTCCGAGGAACCGTGCGATCCGTTCGTCGACCTCCGTGGGTTGCTGTTGCCGTGCGCTCATTGCCCGATGCGAATGGAGTCGAGTTGCGTGATGCGCAGCGAGTCGCTCACTTCGCCGTCGAGTTCGGCCACGATGCGGTCGCGCACGAACTCGAAGGCCGCACGGTTCTGCGCCGCGATGGGTTCGGCAGGCTCGGAGGGCGCTTTGAGCGGATCGATCGGCTTGCCGTTGCGCCAAAGCCGGAAATCGAGGTGCGGGCCGGTCGAAGCGCCGGTGCTGCCCACGTATCCGATCAGTTGGCCCTGCGACACGCGCGACCCCTGCGCGATACCCTTGGCGAAACGGCTCAGGTGCAGGTAACCGCTCATCATATTGCCCGGGTGCTTGATTTTCAGCGTATTTCCGCCGCCGCCTCCCCAGCCTTTGAAGGTTACCACGCCGTCGGCTACGGCACGGACGGGAGTCCCCTTCGGCGCGGCGTAGTCGACACCGTGGTGGGGACGGTAGACCTTGTAGATCGGGTGCAGGCGTGCGTTGGAGAAACGGGAACTGATGCGCGAATATTTGAGCGGTGCTTTGAGCAGTTGCTTGCGCAGACTGCCGCCGTTGACGTCCCAGTATTGGATGCGGTTGTTCTGACGGAACGGAATGGCGTAGTAGTCCTTGCCGGCATGGGTGAATTTGGCGCCCCAGACGCGCCCGATGCCGACGGCCGTCGTGTCGATGATCCGCTCGTCGTAGACCACCGTGAAGGCGTCGCCTTTCTGGATGCCGAAGAAGTCGATGCTCCATTGGTAGATCTCTTCCAGTTCGGCGGCCAACGCATAGGGCATCTGCTCGCGCATGATGGCGCCCCACAGCGAACTGTCGATCGTGGCCTGTTTCTTCTGACGGCGGACGCTGACGGGTTTTTCGCCGAGCGTGACACTGACCGAATCGACGCTGTGGAGACCGAAAACGACGTATTGGGATGCGTTGCGTTCGTAAACCAGATAGTCCAGATGCGGGGTGTTGAGCGAGTCTTCGTGGATGAAGACCGTGTAGGGATTGCCGGCACGGATGCCGTCGAGCGGGAAGTCGGTTTTGGCCGCGCGGTCGAGCCGGTCGACGGTCGCTGCGCCTACTCCGTAGCGGTTCAGGATACGTCCCATCGTTTCGCCCGGGGCGATTTCGCCGTGTTCGATGCGGTAGTCGTCGGCAGGGATGCCGTAGAGCAGATTTTGCTCGACGATCTCTTCTTCGGTCTCTGCGTCGTCCGAAGCGGCGGTGCTGCCCGAACCGCAGCCCCAGGCGATCCATGCGACGCCCAGCGCCGCGAATTTCATCAGTCGTTCCATCATGTTACAAAGTTATAAAAAAACGGCGAAATAGCGATAAATATTGTTTGTCGCGGATAAAAGAGGGCCTCCTTTGTCTTATGCGACCTGTTGTGTCGGTTGTCGGTGAGTTTAGGGATAGAATAACGGATGAACACCAATTAAAGATGAAATATTCCATGTATTTTCTGATTTTATTCTGTAATTTTACAATGGATATCGAGTTCCGCTAGGGAAGATCGGACGGTGAAAACGATCTCGGAATACCGTGTGGTTCGAGATGTCCGGTTATCCGGAATCGACGTTGTCGGTTTCGTCAAAGCTGGCCGGAGAATCGGACCCTTGGTTTGGAACGGGCGTCGGAATTGGATGAATATCAACTTGAAACTATCTAATTATATGGAAAAAATGAGCCGGATATGTCGTTTGATGTCCATTGCATTTGCATTGATTTTCGTGAATTGCACCAATGCCGAAGAGGCTGCGGCCGCTCCTTCGGGGAGCGGCGATTCCGAACCGGAGGTTCCGGTGCTCCCCGAAACCGTCAAAATCCTTGCGATCGGCAATAGTTTCTCGGCCGATGCGGTCGAGCAGGAGTTGTATGGGCTCTTCGAGGCCGTGGGGCAAAAGGTGGTCATCGGAAATATGTATATCGGCGGATGTCCTCTGGAAACTCATGCTGCGAATGCCGCATCGGATGCGGCGGCTTACAGTTATCGTAAGATTGTGGATGGCGTTATGACCAAAACCTCTTCCGTAAAACTGTCGACGGCGTTGGCAGACGAGGACTGGACGTTTGTCAGCGTTCAGGAAGGTAAGGGATTCCACGGATTTTACGATACGACGTACGAAGGTACGACTCATTCGATGGAGCCCGATCTTACGAATCTGTTGAATTACGTGCGATCGAAATGTCCCGATGCCCGACTCGTATATCATGCCCCGTGGGCGGCGAAAGAGGGCTACACCGGCGTTAAATTCAGCTATTATGGTTACGATCAGGCGAAAATGTACGAGATGATATGCGGCGCGACGAAGGAGGTCGTAGCCGCTCATCCCGAAATCGGTCTGGTTATGAACAGTATGGATGCGATTCAGAATGTCAGAACGTTTTATTTCGGCGACAACGTTACCCGCGACGGTTGGCATCTCAACTATACGATCGGCCGCTATACGGCAGGGTGCTTGTGGTTCGAAAAGATCATGGGCCGGAGCGTTGTCGGTAATGCGTATCGTCCGTCCGCGATCTCGGAAACCGATGCGCTCGTTTGTCAGACCGCGGCTCACGAGGCGTGCGAACATCCCTATGTCGTTACCGATCTGTCGTATTTCGAAAAGCCTGCCGGCGAAGACGGGGACGAACCGCATACCGTGCTGGCGAAGTGGTATTTCAGTCGTGAACGAACGGTTGCCGACGGCGGTTGTGAAACATGGACGGGACAGGATGAACTCGGAGTCTACCGATATGACAACGAACCCGGTGAAAGAGGTTATTTCGAGGCCAACGAAGAGGGGGCGGGTCGATTGAGTTATGTCCAGGTCGATAAGACCGAATGGCCGGAAGACGCTGCCGGTTTGAGTACGCTCGATGTTTCGAACGGAGGCCAGCCGGTGATGAGCGGACCCATGGCCGGAGATTACTGGCAGTTCGCAACGACGGGAGGTCACGAATTTGCCGAGGGCACGCGGCTTCGTATCGTTTATACCTACAACCCTGGCAACTATGGTGCGAAATATTGGCGCATCGAATACAAGGACGGAGATGTTTTCAAGCCGGTTCCGAGTTTTGAGTTAAAAACCGAAACCCTCCCTTTGAGCGGCGAAACCGTCACATACAATCAGGCGTTCGATGCGTCTCAGAGAGTCATAGAATTTACGGTCGTTCTGGACAATCCCACCTCGGAGTTCGTGGTGCGTCAGATATGTTGTTCGGCATACTAGGTGAATGGCAAGTGGCTCGGCCATCCGAATATCAAGTGTGTCTCGCGTATTGCCGGTGATCCGAATAATGAGAACAAACCGCTTCCGCAGATGGATATGTTGTTATAGGGAGTGACGGAGTTGCCGAGAGCGAGGGATGAATTTCTCTCGCTCTGTTTTTCGACGTTTCGCCATCGTCATTTCGTCGAAAAAGATACCGTCGATTCTGTGGAAACGGAAGCGGCCAAGGCGAAGCCGAAGTTACCAGGGAAACAATCGAATCCTGTCGAATATTGCGGCATAAATCCTTTCCCGGATGGTTTTGGCGCTTATTGTTTGGGGGATCCGATTCTTTTTGCTACCTTTGAAAATCGAGAGATTGTGCACCGAGAGTAATGTTCAAATTCCTGCTGTATCCTGCTTCATGGCTTTACAAGATGGCGGTTCTGTTCCGTCATCAGTTGTTCGATTGGGGGATTCTGCATAGCGAGAAGTTCGACATTCCGGTCATCTGCATCGGCAACATCACCGTCGGCGGTACGGGCAAGACTCCGCTGGCCGAAATGATCGTCGACTACATGTCGCAGACGCATCGCGTGGCATTGCTGTCGCGCGGTTACGGCCGTCGCACGAAGGGTTACCGCGAGGTTGCGGCGACGGATCATTACCGCGACGTGGGCGACGAACCGTTGCAGATCAAACGCAAATTTCCCGATGTGTGCGTCGTGGTGTGCGAACGGCGGGCGGACGGTATCCGCCGCATCCGCACCGAGCATCCCGAGGTGGATATGATCGTCATGGACGACGGTTTCCAGCACCGTTATGTAGAGGCGAAGATCAACGTCGTGCTGATCGACGCCACACGCCCCGTGCAGGAGGATCGGATGCTTCCGCTCGGCTCGTTGCGCGACGTGCCCGGGCAGTTGCACCGCGCCCACTATTTCATCGTGACCAAATGTCCCGAGGAGATGAATCCGCTCGACCGGCGCATTATGCGCAAGGTGCTGATCGAAGCCGCCTACCAGAACATCTATTTCACCCGCATGGAGGCGTTCCGCCCGCAGCCCGTCTTCGGGGAGGCTCCGGCCGAGGGCTTCGATCCGGGTACGGAGGTGATCCTGATGTCGGGAATCGGCAATCCGGCACAGTTCGTGCGCGGCGCCTCAGCGTGCTATCGCGTGGTCGGGGAGCTGCGATTCGAAGACCATCACGTCTATCGGGTGAAGGATTTGAAGACGCTGGCGGGGCTTATCGCACAGCATCCGGCTGCAATGGTGCTCACGACCGAGAAGGACGCCGTCAAACTTGCGGGGCGCGGCAAGGTGCCCGCCGAGATTCGCAGCAGATTGTTTTACCAACCGATAAACATTTCATTCATAGACGATTCGGCAACGGATTTTCTTCAAAACCTTGAAAAAGATGTTAAATCAGATTCTTGAGACCGCCGCATTCATCCGTGCGAAGGTCGGGCAGTTTACCCCCGAGGTGGGGATCGTTCTCGGTACGGGTCTGGGCGATTTCGCCGACAATATCGAGGTGGAGTATGCGATCGAATACAAGGATATTCCCAATTTCCCCGTTTCGACGGTCGAGGGGCACAAGGGGCGCCTGATTTTCGGCCGGATCGACGGCCGCCGCGTCGTGGCCATGCAGGGCCGGTTCCATTACTACGAGGGCTACACCATGCAGCAGGTGACCTTCCCCGTGCGGGTGCTCAAACACTTGGGAATCCGCTGCCTGTTCGTGTCGAACGCTTCAGGCGGCATCAATCCGTCGTTCCGTACGGGCGACCTGATGATCATCACCGACCATATCAATCTGATGCCCAATCCGCTCATCGGCCCCAACATCGCCGAGCTGGGGCCCCGTTTTCCGGACATGCACAACTGTTACGACCGCGAGCTGCGTGCCAAGGCGACGGCCATCGCCGAACGCGAGGGGATCAAGTTGCAGTACGGCGTTTACGTGGGCGGTACGGGTCCGACGTTCGAAACGCAGGCCGAATACCGCTATTTCAAGGCGATCGGCGGCGATGCCGCCGGTATGTCCACCGTACCTGAAGTGATCGTGGCACGCCACATGTCGCTGCCCGTCTTCGGCGTTTCGGTGATTACCAACTGCGGCCTGAGCGATGAGGTCGGCGACCACGAGGATGTACAGCGTCAGGGAAAGAAGGCGGGCGTAAAGATGGCGCGGCTTTTCATGGAACTGCTCAAAGAGGTATAAATTTATATTAAGTAAATAATCGAGATCATGATTAATAAGGTGATATTGGTGGGCAACGTCGGGATCGATCCCGAGGTCCGCACGCTCGAAAGCGGAGCGAAAGTCGCCCGGGTTCGTCTGGCGACGACCGAACGGATATTCAATCGTCAGACCAACGAATCGACTGAGCATACCGAATGGCATACGGTCATTTTGTGGCGCGGCCTTGCGGATGTAGTGGATCGTTTCGTGCGCAAGGGCAGCCAGCTCTATATCGAGGGCAGCCTGCGCACGCGCGAATGGATGGACAAGGAGAACCAGAAACGCTATACGACCGAGATCATCGCGTCGGACATGAAACTGCTCGGCAAGCGATCCGACAATCCTGCCGGCGGACAATCTGCCGGACAGGGCGGTTATCAGCCGCAGGGCGGGGTTCAGGGCGGATATGCCGCGCCCGCATCGCAGGCGGGCGGGTATGCGCAACCCGCGGCACAGCCCGTGCAGCCCGCCGCCGCTCCGGTCGTTCCGCCGGCCGAAGATCCCGACGATCTGCCGTTCTGAAACGGTTGCGGCAGGGGATGATGCCGTATTCGTTTCATGTACTGACGGGTGCCGTTCCTTTGAACGGCACCCGTATTTTTATTCAAAGATGAGGGGTGGTTGAATGTCGACCACCCGGCATACAGAGGGCCGCTCCTCGTGTCAGTGGCACTCCGAACCGTTGCTGGCTGCGGACGGAAAGCGACGGTACGAACGAATTTCGTATCGCGGTTCAATCCCTGCTGCGGATCGGCAGCCGCTCCCACACTCCCTGCGGGATCAGTCGCCAGAGCAGCACCAGCAGGGCGTAGCGGTGGTCGATCACTACGCGGCGTTTGCCGCGTTCCAAAGCACGGAACAGCGTCTCGGCGACCTTCTCGGGGCGCATGAGCATCGGGTAATCCGCGTTTCGGAGCAGAGCGGTGGCGGCAAATCCCGGACGGATGTCCGTGAAGCGGATCTTCGATCCCTGCATCCGTGCCAGCTGGGCCAGTGAATCGATGTAGGTATTCTGGAACCGCTTCGAAGCAGAGTATGCCGCGGCTACGCCCAGTCCCCGCGTGCCGGCGATTGAACTTACGACGGCGATGCGGCCGCCGCCGTGCGCGGCGAAATAGCCGTAGGCCGCCGTCGTCATGCGGGTGAATCCTTCGACGTTGGTGCGGACGGTGTGGAGTTCGACCGTAGGATCGAGCTGCGGGTTCTGGCTGCCGACGCCAGCCACGTGGAGGTAGACATTCATGCCGCCGAGCCGTTCGATCAGCCGTTCGAGCGCTGCGGGAGCCGCATCGTCCGTGACGTCGATCGCTTCGGTCTCGACCTGCTGCGGGGCGAGTCCGCGCAACCGTTCCAACTCCTCCGAGCGGCGTCCGGCCGCCCCGACGCGCCAGCCGGCGGCGATGCAGCGTTTGGCCGTTTCGAGCCCGATGCCCGAGGTGGCGCCCATGATGACGATCCGTTTCATGCGTCGGTTTGCCGGTGTCAGGCTCCGATGTCGTCGATCTGCACGCACTCGATTCCCACCTTGCGCAACAGGTCGAGCCCCTCCTCCGAACGGTATTCGTCGCAGTAGACCACGCGCCGGATGCCGGCCTGAATGATGAGTTTCGAACACTCGATACAAGGGGCGGCGGTGATGTAGAGCGTCGAGCCGTCGCAGTTGTTGGCGCTTTTGGCCACCTTCGTGATGGCGTTGGCTTCAGCGTGGAGCACGTAGGATTTGGTCTTGCCGGTTTCGTCCTCGCAGATGTTTTCGAACCCGGAGGGAGTGCCGTTGTAACCGTCCGAGATGATCATCTTGTCCTTGACGATCAGCGCTCCCACCTTGCGGCGGACGCAGTAGGAGTTCTCCGCCCAGATGCGCGCCATACGCAGGTAGCGGCGGTCGAGCTGGCGCTGTTTCTCTTCCTTGTATCCCATAAATGTCGGTTCGTTTCGAAACGAAGAGGTTAAAGGCGTTTTCCGTCTTTAACCCTTTGCCGTTAAAGTCCTTTTCCGTGGCAGTTCTTGAATTTCTTGCCCGATCCGCAGGGGCAGGGGTCGTTACGGCCGACCTTCTTTTCGACGTGGATCGGAGCCGTGGGGCCGCGTTCGCCCTGACCGGCCTGCGCAGCGGCCTGCATCCGTGAGGCCTGCAATTTGTTGACGTCGACCTTGGCGCGTTCCTGACGTTCGCGCTGCACGGCTTCGGCGTTTTGCTCGCGGACGGGAATGTAGGCCTTGTTGAGCGTGGAGAGTACGTCGCGGTTGATCTTTTCGAGCATCTTCGAGAAGAGTCCGAACGATTCGAACTTGTAGATCAGCAGCGGGTCCTTCTGCTCGTAGGTGGCGTTCTGAACGCTTTGGCGCAGGTCGTCCATTTCGCGCAGGTGCTCGCGCCATGCGTCGTCGATGGTGGTGAACATCACCACCTTCGAGAAGACGCGGAAGATTTCGGCGCCGTCCGTCTCCTTGCAGCGCAGCAGGTTGACCGGAACGTTGTAGCCCAGGTGCCCGTCCGTGATCGGGAAGTAGATGTTGCTGTCGAGCTGATCTTTGCGGTCTTCATAAACACGCTCCATAACGGGGCGTACCATATCGGCGATCGCCTTCATCCGGCGGGTATAGGCGGCCTGCAGGTCGGCAACGATCAGTTCGATCAGCTCGCGGGGCTTGGCTTTTTCGTACGCCGCCTCGTCGAACGAAGGCTGGATGGCCGCTTCGCGGATCATTTCGATACGGAAATCGTCGAATTCGACGCCTTCGTGATTCTCCACGAACGTCGTGGCGAAGTCGTACATGATGTTGTTCAGGTCGATCTCGATCCGTTCGCCGTAGAGGGCATGGCGGCGGCGCGTGTAGATCACCTCGCGTTGCGAGTTCATCACGTCGTCGTATTCCAGCAGGCGTTTGCGGATGCCGAAGTTGTTCTCCTCGACCTTCTTCTGCGCGCGTTCGATCGCCTTGGTCATCATGCCTGCCTGAATCACTTCGCCCTCCTTTGAGGCCCATGCGGTCCATCATCGAGGCGATGCGGCCCGAGCCGAACAGACGCATCAGGTCGTCTTCGAGCGATACGAAGAATTGCGACGATCCGGGGTCGCCCTGACGCCCGGCACGTCCGCGCAACTGACGGTCCACACGGCGGCTTTCGTGCCGCTCGGTGCCGATGATGGCAAGACCGCCCGCCTGTTTCACTTCGGGTGTCAGCTTGATGTCGGTACCGCGGCCGGCCATGTTGGTGGCGATGGTCACCTGTCCCGTACGGCCGGCTTCGGCCACGATCTGCGCTTCCAGCTGGTGCTGCTTGGCGTTCAGTACGTTATGTTTGATGCCGCGCAGCTTGAGCATGCGGCTCAAAAGTTCCGATATTTCGACCGAGGTGGTACCCACGAGCACCGGACGGCCCTGTTCGACGAGTTTGACGATCTCCTCGATCACGGCGTTGTATTTCTCGCGCTTGGTCTTGTAAACCAGGTCCTGACGGTCGTCGCGGATGACCTTGCGGTTGGTCGGGATGACCACGACATCCAACTTGTAGATACTCCAGAACTCCGATGCCTCGGTTTCGGCCGTACCGGTCATACCGGCCAGCTTGTGGTACATGCGGAAGTAGTTCTGCAGCGTGATGGTAGCGAAGGTCTGCGTCGCGGCTTCGACCTTGACGCGCTCCTTGGCTTCGATGGCCTGATGCAGCCCGTCCGAATAGCGCCGGCCGTCCAGAATACGGCCCGTCTGCTCATCGACGATCTTCACCTTGTTGTCCATCACCACGTATTCGACATCTTTCTCGAACATCGCGTATGCTTTCAGCAACTGGATGACCGTATGCACGCGCTCGGCTTTGACGGCGTAGTCGTTGATTACGGCATCGCGCTTCTGGGCCTTTTCCTCCGGAGTAATCTCCTCCTTCTCGATCTCGGCGATGCGGGCCCCGATGTCGGGCAGGACGAAGAAGCCCTCCTCGTTGAAATATTTCGACAGGGCTTCGTGGCCTTTGTCGGTGAGTTCCACCGAGTTCATCTTCTCGTCGATGACGAAGTAGAGGTCGTCGGTAATCTCCGGCATGCGGCGGTTGTTGTCCTGCATGTAGATATTTTCGGTCTTTTGCATCTGGGCCTTGATACCCTGTTCGGAGAGGAACTTGATCAGCGGTTTGTACTTGGGAAGACCTTTGTGGCTGCGGTAGAGCTTGATGCCGCCCTCTTCGTTCTTGCCTTCGCCGAGCAGCTGGCGGGATTCCGCGAGCAGGTTGGTCACCAGGTTTTTCTGGAGGTTGTAGAGGTGCTCGATGGCCGGGCGATACTGTTCGAAGAGCTGGTCGTCGCCTTTGGGGACGGGACCCGAAATGATCAGCGGGGTGCGGGCGTCGTCGATTAGCACGGAATCGACCTCATCGACGATGGCGTAGTGGTGCTTGCGCTGCACCAGGTCCTTGGGCGACGAAGCCATGTTGTCGCGCAGGTAGTCGAAGCCGTATTCGTTGTTGGTGCCGAAGGTGATGTCGGCCATGTAAGCCTTGCGTCGGGCGTCCGAGTTGGGCTGATGGCGGTCGATGCAATCGACCGTCAGACCGTGGAACTGGTACATCGGCCCCATCCATTCGGAGTCGCGGCGTGCCAGATAGTCGTTCACGGTCACCATGTGGACGCCTTTGCCGGCGAGTGCGTTCAGGAACACGGGGAGGGTAGCCACCAGGGTTTTGCCTTCGCCCGTCGCCATCTCGGCGATCTTGCCTTTGTGGAGCACCACGCCGCCGAAGAGCTGCACATCGTAATGGATCATATCCCAGCGGACGTCGTTGCCGCCGGCGAGCCAGTGCGTCGCATAGATCGCCTTGTCGCCCTCGATTTTGACGAAGTCCTTGGTGGCGGCCAGCTCCCGGTCGAAATCGTTGGCCGTGACTTCGACCGTTTCGTTCTGGGCGAAGCGGCGCGCCGTATCTTTCATGATGGCGAACGCTTCGGGCAGGAGTTCGTCGAGCTTTTGTTCGATCTTCTCGTCGATGCTTTCCTATCGGTGTTGCGGGAGGGTCGCCTCGGCATATTTCGGACGGAAGGCCCGATATTTCCGGGGATCTTCGCCGTTTCCCGGGCGCTGCGTATGCGGCGTGCGGAATCCTACTGTCGTTTCCGGGGGTTTTCCGGCTGACGGGATCCGCATCGGCATGTAAATCTGGCTGTCGTCCCAGCGACACCGCTGAAAATCAGCAATACGGAGCATTTTGGTCGGCGAGTTTCGCATACCCCAACATACGGCCACTAATGTAGCGACCAGCGGCTGGATGTAGTTGTACATGCCGGCGACGGTCGGACGCAGGTTTTTTTGTCCGACGATGATCAGCATGTAACTCAGAAACGTGCTGCCGACGACGATGAATGCCAGGGCCATTGCCGGGGCCGTGCCAATCGGTTCGTCGCGGCCGGTGAAGGGCAGGATACAGAGCGTGGCGAAAGTGAACATCCATTTCATGATGGTCGTGAGCGAGTAACGGGTGACGAAATTCTTGTATAACACGAAGTAGAGTGCGTAACTCAACTGCGCGAACAGGACCAGCAGGTCGCCCGCGACGGAGTGCCCTCCGGCACTGTCCGTATTTCCGCTGCCGAGGACCAACAGCAAGGCTCCCGAGGCTCCGGCGGCGATGCCGAGTACCTTTTTCGCGGTGATCGGTTCCTTGAGGAAAATTGCGGCGAGAATCATCGCCCACAACGGCATGCTCGTGGTGATGATCGAGGCGTTTACGGGCGAAGTCATGCCCACGCCCAGGATGAAGCTGCCCTGGTTGAGGACCACGCCCAGCAGCGATGCACCGAAGAGTTTGGCCAGGTCTTTCGGCGGTACGTGTTCGGACTTTCGGAAGAATGAAAGGATCCAGAACAGGATCATGGCGCCCACGATCCGCAGGTCGGTGACAGCCAGCGGTGTAACGATACCGCCGAGCATTACGAATTTGGCGACGGGGGACATCAGCCCCCAAATAGCGTTGGCGCCGAACATGGCGCCGTGTCCTTTCCAGTTGATCGTCTGCATGATTTTTACGGTAATTCGCCGGTCCCGGGACCGTTGCGAATCGGATTTTTTTGACAGTTGTTTTTTTATCCCCGCCGTCAGCTTTTCGGATTTTGAAATCCGACCGTCGTTATTCGCAGGCCGGGCTTTTTCCCAAATGATTTCCTTTGAAAAATCAGGACTGCCGGCAAAAGCGGAACAGATGGCTGCCGGTGGGAAGCGTATCCTCCCGATTATTGCGATCGGGTGATTTTATCGATGATCCGCCGCGCGACGGGACAACATTCGCAACGTTGTGCGGCGCAATATTCCCTCGACAGTTGGATCAACCCCTGCGTGTCGAATGCGTTGCGGGGATTGACTCCGGCTGCGATCCACGGCCTCGTGTATTTGTTCTCTTCGGCGGGAATACATTCCAGCAGGGCGATAGCCCGGTCGCGGAGTTCTTCGTTCTGGATGTAGGAGCCGTAAACGTATTGCAGGATGCTGACCACGTTGATACCGAAGACATCCGTTTTGTGCTGTCCGACCCGTTTGGGGTTCTCCTCCGGTCCTTCCGGGGTCTGTCTGGCTCCGGACCAGTAGGGCGACGCTTCGGTACGGAACAGGCGGTTCACCTCCTGGCGGGTACGGCAGGCCAGCAGTTGTTCGAAAACGAAATCATGCTGCGAGAGAAACGAGGCCAGTTGCGCGATGCGCAGCCGCGGAAGGTTGCCCGGTCGGATATTGGCCGTTTTCCATGCCGAAGGGTCTATCGGTTCGATGTCGTATCGTGCACGGAAGTAGGCGAAGTCATCGCGCAGGCGACGGATGTAGTCGTCCGGGCGAAAGGTGTCGAGCAGTCCCGAGGTGCCGAACAGCAGGGCTTCGATCCGAGGCAGCGAACGTCTTTCCCGAAGCACCATCGTATAAGTAGCACGCCGGGCGAGCTCCGTATAGGTGTCCTGATTGGAGAGGTCGCCGATGTAGCGGAACAGCAGCGTGTAGAAGGTCTGGTTCCAGTTCTGCCCCGAAATGCGGTAGATTTCTGCGGCTGCATCGTATTTGCGCCGGAGCCGGTCGTACACCAGCCCGGTCAGCAGGTCTGCGAGGTGCAGCGGATCGAGCGTCGTGAGGAATCCGGCGCAGGCATGGCCGGCGGCTCCGGTTCGGAGCCGTTCCAGGATCTCTGCCGTTTGGTCCGCGCGGGGTTCCACCGGTTACAACATGTTGAGTTCGAGCAGCGCCTCTTCGGACATCATGCTCTTGTCCCATACGGGATCGAACGTGAGGATGACATTGACGCTCTTCACGCCCTTGACTTTGGCGACCTGTTGATTGACGTCTTCGACCAGCATGTCCGCCATCGGACAGTTGGGGGCGGTGAGGGTCATGCGGATATTCGCCACACCGTCCGGTTCGTAGTCTATTTCGTAGATCAGCCCAAGGTCGTAGATATTGACCGGGATTTCGGGGTCGTAGATATTCTTGAGCGTGGCGACGATATCTTTTTCTACCTGTAAAATCTCTTCTGGTGTCATGTTGCGTAAGAGTTATTTTTTTGAAAAAGCGAGCGCATAGAGCCGCATCTGCTTGACCATGGCCAGCAAACCGTTGCTCCGCGTGGGGGAGAGGTTGGCGCTCAGGCCGATGGCGTCGATGAAATAGAGGTCCGTGTCGAGTATCTCCTGCGGTGTCCGACCGCCCAGCACCCGGATAAGCAGTGCGATGATTCCTTTGGTGATGATCGCGTCGCTGTCGGCCGTGAACCAGACTTTGCCGTCTTCGTAACGGGCGTCGATCCAAACCCGCGACTGGCAGCCCTGGATCAGGTACTGATCCGTGCGGTGCTCGGGTGCGATGGCCGGGAGCGTGTCGCTCAATCCGATCAGGTATTCGTATTTGTCGAGCCATTCATCGAATACCGAAAATTCTTCGATGATCTCGTCTTGTCGTTTGTCGTTTGCCATGGTTAAATATTGCTTGAAATAACTTCTTCGAGTACCGTTCCCTCCGAAGCCGCCGGAGCCTCGATACCGAGCAGACGGCAGAGCGTCGGGGCGACCGCCGTCATATCGACGGGGCGGTCTATCTGCCGGGGAAGGATGCCTGCGCCGTAGAAGATCAGGGGAACGCGGGTGTCGTAGCCGTACATCGAACCCGACGAGGAGCGTTTGTGGTCGTGCTCTTCGATCCATCCCGGCATCAGGTTGATGATGACGTCGCCCGAGCGGCGGGGATAGAAGCTGTTCTGCATCTTGCGGGCATAGCCGCTGCCGAAGTAGCTGGTCCGCATGGCCGTAGCCGAGAGAGCGTGCGAAACGCCCCGGAACTGCATGGCGAACGTGGCCACTTCGTTCTGAATATCTGCCAGGCTGAGGTCTTTCTCATACACGAGGTTGTGATTCAGGTACAGGCATTTGTCTTCGTACTCCAACACCCAGTTGCCCGGTCCGTAGCGGGCGCTGAGAAATCCGTTTACGATCACTTCGAACTGGCGCGTATTGAACCTGTCGCACGCTTCGCGGCCGAAATCGTAGGAGGGGCTGCTGCCGTGATCCGACGTGAGTATGACGAGTACTTCATGAGGCTTGAACAGCGTATAAACGTATGTCAGGAACTCTTCCAGATCTTGATCGAGCCGGTAGTACATGTCTTCTCGACCGACGTCAGACGGTGGCGTTTGCGGCGCAGGTGTTCGGGTTTGTTGAGGTCGATGACCGTGCTCTGCGAGTTGCGGTAGCGCTCGCGGGGGTATTTCAGTTCCCACGCGAAGGGAATGTATCCCAGAATCTCGCGGCTGAGGTTGTATTTTCGGGCCCACACGGGCAGCGTTTCGGCATAGAACGACGAGGTGATCCAGTTGGCGCGCGGGGCGTCCATCCAGAATACGTTGCGCGTGTACCCGCCTGCCACGACGGCCGATGCGGGGTCGAGCGCCACGGTGGCGACGAGGCTCTTGGGCGAGCTCTGTTGGAGGCTTTCGCCCAGCGTCGGGGCCACCAGATTGCGGGGCGAACAGTCGCCGATGCCGGCGTCGCAGTCGATGCCCATCGCGGAGCGGTCCTTGATGAGTTCCACGACGTTGTTGTTCACGTAATCGATCCACCGCTCGGCGACGATGCCGTGTACCGAAGGGTTGGCTCCCGTGGTGAGCGTGGCGAGCGAAACGGGGGTCGAGGTATGCAGGTAGTCGTAATGGCTCTCGGGATAGAAGGTGCCGCCGCGTACGAGCCGCAGGAATCCCTCGTCGGAGAAGTTGTCGGCGTAGCGGTTCAGGTCTTCGGCGCGCATCGAACTGACGACGATCTGTACGACCAGCCGCGGCGGTTCGGCCGCCGTCGTGCGGAGTGTCGCGGACAGAGCGAGAAAGGGGAGGAAATAGCGGAGTTTCATCATAGCATCTATTGAACGGCAAATTTAGGAATTAATTTCGATTCGGCTGCGAAAAAATGCCGTTTCTTCGGTGAAATCCACTCCCGGCAGCCGTTCGATGGCTTCCAGCTGGCGGCGGCAGAAGGCGCGGTAGGCCTCCGACGCGGGGTGCAGCGGCCGGTGCCGTGCTGCGGCCGTTATCTCGGCGATGCGGGGCAGCAGCGCCCGTGCGTCGGGCGTGAGCAGCGCCTCGCAGAAACGTTCCCAGACGTAGGCGACCGCCTGCGGCGAGGGATGCGTCAGGTCGTCGGCGTAGAAGCGGTAGTCGCGCAGGTCGTCGCAGAGAATTTCGTAGGCGGGGAAGTAGGCCACCTGCGCATGGCGTTCGCTCAGCTCCTCGGCCGCGAGCCGCAGCACGGCCTTGCTTACGGCGTTGCCCGCCAGTCCGTCGCCCAGATGACGGACGGGGCTGACGGTGAGCAGGATTCGTTTGCCGCTCGATTCGTCCGGCAGAACCGATTCGATCGCCGAGACCACCTCTTCGACCGAAAGTCTGCGACGGCGGAACCGTTCGGCGGGTTGCCGGTGGCAGTTGGCTACTACGTCGCCCGTATCCGTGCGTTCGTAGACCCATGCCGTACCCAGCGTCAGCAGGACGGCCGACGCTTCGTGCAGTGCGCGGGCGCCTTCGGCGACGGCGGCGTCGATGCGCGTCAGTGCTTCGTCCGCCGTGTCGCCCGCCAGCGAACCGTGGAAATCGTAATGGAACCACCTTCCGTCGGCGTGCTGCAACTCCTCCTTCGCAACGGGGAGTCCGTCGCGGTAGCGCCGCAGGGTGCGCACGATCGACAGCGGGTTGAACAGCACGCCCGAAGGATTGACCGCGATGCGGAATTTGGCTTCGGCCATCCGGCGTCCGATCTCCGTGGCGAAGCACGAGCCGAGCGCCAGCAGGCGGTCGTCGTAGGAGAGTTGCCGGTCGTAGGGGAGGATTTCGATTTCGGTACGGAATTTCATAGGGCAAAGATACGAAGCTCCGCAATTAAAAAAGAAAAATTGAGAGTTAAAAAATCAGATTTCGCCATGTCGAACGGAACACAGCGAAGCGTGGGAATCAATCGCTTTTCTTGCGGCGCGGCCGTGCAGATTTGCGGCCTGCTAAACCTCTTACATCCTGCTGAGGTATTGCGGTGCCCGTGGCGCCGCGCGGGCTTCGGGTGCCACCTTTTGGCATCAAGAGGTGGAAAACTGCTGTTCGCAGGAAACGTCCAAAGAGAAGGTTCGGGATTCTTCCATGCTTTTCACGGTGCGACTGGGTGGATCAAAGGCTTGCTAAATCCGATTTTGAAAGATTCGTTCTTCGGGTTAACATGCCGTCCGCGAGTATGGCTGTATAGAGTTCTGTCACGGGTGCGGGAGAGGAGCCTTGAAAACGCGACAGACGGGATGAATTTCGGGGGTGCGGGTTCCGGTGTCGGGAATTTATCGTAATTTTGCCGACAAAATCGCAACGTATGAAATTACGAGCCAACTGCAAGATCAATATCGGGCTGGACGTGCTTCGCCGTCGGGCCGACGGATTCCACGACGTGTCGACGGTAATGGTGCCTGTGAGGGAGTTGTACGACCGGTTGGAGATCGAGCCTGCGATCGAAACCGAACTCGTGCAGCTGGGGTTGCCGGTCGATTGTCCGCCGGAGGACAATATCTGCCTGCGGGCCTGGCGGCTGATGCACGAACGCTACGGTGCGGGGCCCGTACGAATCGTGCTCGACAAGCGTGTGCCCTACGGGGCCGGGCTGGGCGGCGGCTCGGCCGATGCGACGGCGGTCGTGCAGGGGGTCGACGCATTGTTCGGCCTGCGGCTCGCGGAGGCGGAGCTGATCGACTGTGCCGCAGCACTGGGAAGCGATACGGCCTTTTTCGTGCGCAACGCTCCTCAGCTCTGCACGGGCCGCGGCGAGGTGATGCGGCCCGTGAAGCCGGCTTTCGGAGGATATACGCTGCTGATCGTGAAGCCCGATGAGGCGGTTTCCACGCGCGAGGCGTATGCAGGCGTGCGGCCTGCGGTACCGGCCGAGTCGCTCGAAGAGTCGATGCGGCTGCCCGTGACCGCCTGGCAGGGACGGGTGAAGAACGATTTCGAACCGCACGTCTTCGCCGCACATCCGCGGTTGGCGGTGCTCAAAGAGAGTTTGTTGAAGGCGGGCGCCGTTTATGCCGCGATGTCGGGCAGCGGCTCGGCTCTTTTCGGATTGTTCGACGATCCCGTGCGGGCGCAAAACTATACCCCGCCTTTCGACGGGGTATTTCTCCACAGGGAGCGGTTGTAGGGGCCTTGCGGTCGCATCCGTTTCGCAGCGAGTGCCGTAGCGAAGCAAGCTCGATGCCGGGCGGGCCGATCTATTCGCGGCCCTTGACGGGAATCTTGGCGATGCGGCGTTCGTGACGGCCGCCCTCGAACTCGGTAGTGAGGTAGGTCTCGATGAACTCCACCGCTTCGTCGTTGGTGATGAAGCGTGCCGGCAGAACGATGACGTTGGCGTTGTTGTGTTTTTTGACAAGTTCGGCGATCTCCTTGCGCCACACCAGACCGGCGCGGATGCGCTGATGCTTGTTGAGCGTGATGGCCATTCCTTCGCCCGAACCGCAGAGGGCGATGCCGCGCTCGAATTCGCCCTTTTCGATCGCTTCGGCCAGCGGATGCGCGAAATCCGCGTAGTCCACCGCTTCGGGCGAGTCGGTGCCGAAGTCGTAGACATCGTACCCCTTGGCTCCCAGATAACCGATCAGGAACTCCTTCATTTCATAGCCCGCATGGTCGCAGGCGATTCCTATTTTTTTCTCCATACAGCAAGATTAATTTCGTGACGGGTTCGTTTTGGCATGTTTCCGGATACAAAGATAGTGCAAGCCGAGCGCAAAAGCAAACGAAGTTTGCATTTTGCCGAGGCGCCGCCTGTCTAAGCGGAGGCAATCCCGCAAAGTCGTGCAAGCCGAGCGCAGAACCAAATTTATTTGGGATTTGCCGAGGCGCCGCCTATCTAAGCGGAGGCTTGTCCCCGCAAAGTCGTGCAAGCCGAGTGTAAAAGCAAACTTGTTTGCGGATTTGCCGAGGCGCGCTTTCGCAAATCCGGACGGCAGTTCGTTCCCGGCAAAGATACAAACGAATCGATAAAAGCGTTATTTTTACTGCGTGAAATCTCCGACTGTTCCTCCGCGTGTTCCACGCCCTGCCAAACCTGCGGGCGGCTCCCGCCTCTCGCGGGCGGGCTACATCCTGTTCGGGTGGGCGATGCTCGTGCTGGGTGTCGTCGGGATTTTCGTGCCGCTGCTGCCCACCACGCCGTTTCTGTTGCTGGCGGCGTGGGCCTTCTGCCGCTCTTCGCCGCGGTTGTACGACCGGTTGCTGGCACATCCCTGCCTGGGCGCCTACGTCCGCAATTTCAGGGAGTACCGCGCCATTCCGCTGCGTGCGAAGATCATCTCCGTCACGTTGATCTGGGCGATGCTGCTCTACTGCATTTTCGGAGTCGTGCGTGCGTGGTGGTGGGCGCAGGCGGGGTTGCTGCTGCTCGCCGTCGGACTCACGTGGCATATTCTCTCCTATGCGACGCTGCGGCGGCCGGAATAGGCGGCTGTCCGGCAAATCGAACGGGCGGAACCTTCCGAAAAAAGTTCCGCCCGTTCGATTTCGGTCGTTTCAGAGATAACGCTCCGCCGCCGAGATCAGGAAACCGAAGAGCAGTGCGTTGAACACCACGACGGGGATCGCGTATTCGAGGGCCTCTTCGAGCGAGAATACCTTGGGCGGGGCGATCGAGGTTTTTTCGTCCGATCCCGAAGCGCGCATGTTCGTGAGCTGCTTGGCCTTGGTGACGTTTACCGTGATGTCGTTCTGGCGGGTGTGTTCGCCGATCACCTGGCCTTCGTACACCTGTTCCATCGGAGAGATGAAGAAGCGTCCGCGGTCCTGCAGTTTGTCGATCGAGTAGGCGTAGGCCGTACCCGTTTCGCCCGAGATGATCGAGCCGTTGACCCGCATTTCGATTTCGCCCGTCCAAGGTTCGAATCCTTTCAGGCGATGTGTCATGATCGCTTCTCCGGCCGTTGCTGTGAGCATATTGGATCTCAGGCCGATGATGCCGCGCGAGGGAATCGAGAATTCGAGCCGCGTACGGTCGCCGTTGGTTTCCATGTTGGTCAGGGTCCCCTTGCGTTTGGTGGCCAGTTCGATCACTGTCCCCGAGTACTCCTGGGGACAATCGACGGTCATCTCTTCGATCGGTTCGCACTTCTTGCCGTCGATCTCCTTGACGATGACCTTGGGCTGTCCTACCTGGAGTTCGTAACCTTCGCGGCGCATGGTTTCGATCAGCACCGAGAGGTGCAGCACGCCCCGCCCGAAGACGATGAAGCTGTCGGCGTTGGCTCCCGGTTCGACGCGCAGGGCGAGGTTCTTCTCCAATTCGCGGTCGAGGCGCTCCTTGATATGGCGGGAGGTGACGTATTTGCCGTCCTTGCCGAAGAACGGCGAATTGTTGATCGTGAAAAGCATCGACATCGTAGGTTCGTCGATGGCGATCGGGGGCAGCGGTTCCGGATTCTCGTAGTCGCAGATCGTATCGCCGATTTCGAATCCGTCGATGCCGATCAGGGCGCAGATTTCACCGCAGGGCACTGCATCGACCTTTTTCTTGCCTAAACCTTCGAAAACCATCAACTCCTTGATGCGGCTCTTTTGCATCGTCACTCCGTCGCGTTTGGCCAGGGTGACGTTCTGTCCGGTCTTCAGCTCTCCGCGCGTCACTTTACCCACGGCGATACGGCCGATGTAGGAGGAGTATTCGAGCGAGGTGATAAGCATTTGGGGCGTGCCCTCCACGACGGCGGGTTCCGGAATTTCGTCGAGGATGGTGTCCAGCAGCGGAGAGATCGAGTCCGTCGGCTGATTCCAGACATGGGACATCCAGCCCTGTTTGGCCGAGCCGTAGATGGTTTTGTAGTCAAGCTGCTCCTCCGTTGCTCCGAGCGAAAACATCAGGTCGAAAACCTGTTCGTTGACCACTTCGGGACGGCAGTTGGGCTTATCGACCTTATTGATTACCACGATGGGTTTCTTGCCGAGCGAGAGGGCTTTCTGGAGGACGAAACGGGTCTGGGGCATCGTTCCTTCGAAAGCATCGACGAGCAGCAGTACGCCGTCGCACATGTTGAGCACACGCTCCACCTCGCCGCCGAAGTCGGCGTGGCCCGGGGTGTCTATAATGTTGATTTTACAGTCTTTGTAGATGACGGATACATTCTTCGAGAGGATCGTGATGCCGCGTTCGCGTTCCAGATCGTTGTTGTCGAGGATGAGTTCTCCGGAATTTTTGGCGATCATCGGCGACGAACCGCTCTTCGGGCTGATCGAGCGGGTGGGACTCGACGGCCTGTGCGCCGATCCGGAGGCCATGGATAAGGTCGTGGTGCACTCCGTGCGGCTCAAAGCCGCGGTCGTGAGCCGCGACGAACGCGAACACGGCGAGCGGCGAAAACTCAATCTGGGCCATACGTTCGGCCATGCCGTCGAGAAATGCTCGCGCGAGATGATCCACGGCGAGGCGGTGGCCGTCGGCATGGCGATCGCCGCACGGCTGGCCGTGAAGCTGGGGCTGCTGGCCCCGGCCGCGTGCGACCGCATCGTGCGGCTGCTTGCGGCGCTGGGCTTCGCGACCGAACCGCCGGTGCCGGCCGAACGATTGCTCGCGGCCGTGACTAAGGACAAAAAGAGCGAGGGCGATACGATCCGTCTGGTGCTGCCGACCGCAGTCGGCGCCTGCGAGGTGCGGACGATGACCTTCGACGAATTGTCGCGGCTCGTCCGGTCGGTTTGATCCCGCGACGGCTCGATGAAACGATTTCTTCTTCTTTTGCTTTTCGCCGGTGCGGCGGGGACGCTGTGGTTCGTTACGCCGCACGGGTTGGAACGCGATCTGTGCCGGGCCGTGCGCGGTGTCGACGCCGAGGTGGGTATCGCCGTCGTGCGCGAGGGCAGGGTGATCGCCTCGGTCGGCGGCGACCGTCCGATGCCGGCGATGAGCACCTTCAAATTTCCGCTGGCGCTGGCCGCAGCGGCGCGGTTGGACTCGCTGGGGCTGCCGCTTTCGGCGCAGTTGGAGGTGACGGGCGACGATCTGTGGCCCGATACGTGGTCGCCGCTGCGCGAGGCGCATCCGGCGGGCGGACGTTTCTCGTTCGGGGAGTTGCTGCATTACACGGTGGCCGAAAGCGACAACTGCGCCTGCGACCGTCTGATCCGCGAGATCGGCGGCATCGGGGCATTGCAGCGTTACGTGGAGGGGCTGCCCGCCGAAGGACTCGATTTCCGGATGACGGAGCGGGAGATGAGCGGGGCGCCGGATGCCCAGCGCTGCAACCGGGCGACGCCGGAGGCGATGGCGCTGCTGTTGGATCGGTTTCGGCACGACAGTCTGTTCGCATCCGAATACCGCGATTTTCTCTGGCAGACGTTGTGCACGACGACCACGGGGATGAATAAACTGCGGGCAGGACTTCCCGACGGGACGACGATCGGGCACAAGACCGGTTCGTCGGATCGGGATGCGCGGGGAGTGAAGATCGCCGACAACGATCTGGGGTATGTCGAGTTGCCCGACGGCAGCGGGTACGCGATCTGCGTCTACGTCGCCGAAACGGCGCTTTCGGACGGGGAGACCGCGGCGCTGATCGCCGAGATTTCACGGCTGGTCTGGCAGCGGTTGTCGGCCGAGTAGGAATTAAGAAAACAAAGACGGAAAGTTCTCCGGAAGGAAGACTTCCCGTCTTTGCGTTTATTCGATGTCGGGACGGCACTGCGCCACGCCCGATTCGACTGCCGCGCGGGCTACGGCGGGGGCGACGCGGCCGAGCAGGCGCGGGTCCGTCAGTTTCGGGATCAGATAGTCGGGGCCGAATTCGAGCCGGTCGACGCCGAAGGCGGCAGCCAGCTCCGCAGGAACCTCCTCGCGTGCCAGCTCCGCGAGTGCGTGCGCAGCGGCGAGTTTCATCGTTTCGTTGATCTTGCGGGCGCGGACGTCGAGTGCGCCGCGGAAGATGTAGGGGAATCCCAGCACGTTGTTCACCTGATTGGGGTAGTCTGTACGGCCCGTTGCGACGATCACGTCGGGGCGTGCCGCCTTGGCCTCGTCGTAGGAGATTTCGGGATCGGGATTCGCCAGCGCCATGACCAGCGGGTTGCCGGCCATCGACCGCACCATGTCGGCGTCGAGCACGCCGGCCGTCGAAACGCCCAGGAAGACGTCGGCGCCGACGAGCGCTTCGCGCAGCGTCGTGACCGGCCGGCTGGTCGCGAATTCGCGCTTGACGGGGTTGAGGTCGGTGCGGCGGGTCGTGACTACGCCCCGGCTGTCGCACATCGTGATCTGGTCGCGGCGCGCGCCGAGCGCGAGGAACATCCTTGCACAGGCGATGGCGGCCGCACCGGCGCCGTTGACGACGATCTGCGCCTCGTTGATGCGTTTCCCGCTCAGGTGCATCGCGTTGATGAGCGCTGCCGAGGCGATGATCGCCGTTCCGTGCTGGTCGTCGTGCATGACCGGAATGTCCAGCTCCTCGACGAGCCGCCGTTCGATCTCGAAACATTCGGGAGCTTTTATGTCTTCGAGATTGATCCCGCCGAAGGTGGGGGCGATTCGCTTGACGGCGGCGATGAACTCCTCCGGATCGGTCGTATCGATCTCGATGTCGAAGGCGTTGATTCCGGAGAAGTGCTTGAAAAGCATGCATTTGCCCTCCATGACCGGTTTGGCGGCCAGCGGGCCGATGTCGCCCAGTCCCAGTACGGCGGTTCCGTTGGTAATGACCGCCACCAGATTGCCCTTGATCGTATAGTCGTACGCCTTGGCCGGATCGTCGGCGATGGCCAGACACGGCGCCGCCACGCCGGGCGAGTAGGCCAGCGAGAGATCGTACTGGGTGGCGTCGGGTTTCGTCGGCCGGATTTCGATTTTGCCGGGGCCTCCTTCGGCGTGATAGGCGAGCGCTTCCTTCATCAATTCGTTCGTGTCCATAAGCTAAATTTTACCGGTATGTCAAACAATTATCACGCCCGCAAGTTAATAAAAAATATTAGTTTTTAAAATAGATTTATTAAAAATAAAACGATGTTTTTTAAAAATGGAGATGAAGACCCATTGCGATACTGACATATTTTATTCCGGCGTGTCCGTCGAAATCCGCCGTTTCAAGCGCGGAAGAGGTGAAGTAGGAGCTGTAACCGCCGACTTCGGCGCCGATGTCGAGACGTTTCGAAAGGAGGAGCGTCGCACGCACGATGCCGTGCGTGCCGAATCCGTCGAGCGAGAACCGTGTGCCTTCCATCCGCTCGAAGTAGTTGACGTAGCCGATGCCGGCGAGTGCCGAAAACATGAACTTGTTTCCGACGCGAAACGAATATCCCGCTTCGGGTGCCGCGTAGTGGGTGCCGATGTTGCACCGTAGGATGCTCGATATTGGCGCTATCGGGTGGGGAATGGAGAGCTCGGCTTTCATGCGAAAGCAGGCGTAGCGGAGTCCGAGCGTGAAACCGCGGGCAAAACAATAGTCGTAGCCTGCGTTGTAGGCGATGCCGACGGTGCTTCCGTCATAGGGCGCTCCGTCGATCGTGTAGAGATCGCTAATGACGAACCCCGCTCCGGCACTGCCGTAGAACAGGTGGCGGGGAAGGCGGTTCCGCTGTCGGTCGTTCATCCGTCGGATAACCTTGGCAGGATGTTTCGAACGGAGCCGCAGCGGCGGATCGAACCGCATCGTCGCGGAGGTGTCCCTGCCGTCGATGCGGAGCAGGTCGGCGCTCAGGGTATAGGTCGTGCCGTTGGAGGTCACGGTTTCGTTCTGTTCCGTGACCGAGAGGGCGTTGCCGCCGATGGAGGCGGTCGCGCGGACGGCCAGATCGACCGCTTCCCGATTGCGTTCGTCGGCATTTTCCGAGGAACTCGATATCGTCAGTTCTCCGATTTTGCGCGACGAAGCGGGCCGCGGGAGATCTTCCGTAAAGAGCCTGACGCTGTCGGCGGGAAGCGGAGCGCCTGCCTCGCTAAGGGTGGTGTAGATTCTGGAAGAGCAGCCGCAGAGGATACACGCTACTACCAGACCGGCGATCGTGGAACGAAAGCCGGTCTGAGACGGAAGAGAGGGGTGTAGCATATCTGTTTCAGTGTTGGTTTGGTCCAGTTTATGCCGCACTCCGGTCGGGAAATCCCGTCAGAAGAGCGTGTCGCCGAGCGTCGGCGGCGTGAGCCCCAGGTGCCGGAACGCCGTTTCGGTGGCTTCGCGGCCGCGGGGGGTGCGTTTGAGGAACCCCTCCATGATGAGGAACGGTTCGTAGACCTCCTCGATCGTTCCGGCGTCTTCGCCCACGGCGGTGGCGATCGTATTCAGCCCGACGGGGCCGCCGTTGAACTTGCCGATGATCGTTTGGAGGATGCGGTTGTCCATCTGGTCCAACCCGCGCGCATCGATGTTGAGAGCTGTGAGTGCCATGCGCGTGATCGCCAAGTCGATGTGCCCCTCGCCCTTGACCATGGCGAAGTCGCGCACGCGGCGCAGCAGGGCGTTGACGATACGGGGGGTGCCGCGCGAACGGCGGGCGATTTCGATCGACGCGTCGTCGTCGATCGAAACGTCGAGAATGCGGGCCGAACGTTTCACGATTCCCGACAGCACCGCGGTGTCGTAGTACTCCAAATGGCATTGGATGCCGAACCGGGCCCGCAGCGGCGATGTCAGCAGGCCGCTGCGCGTCGTCGCGCCGATCAAAGTAAAGGGAGCCAGTTCGATCTGTATCGAACGTGCGGAAGGACCCTTGTCCAGTACGATGTCGATCTTGTAGTCTTCCATGGCCGAATAGAGATACTCCTCGACAATGGGGCTCAGGCGGTGGATTTCGTCGATGAAGAGCACGTCGCCCGGATTGAGGTTCGTCAGCAGGCCCGCCAGATCGCCCGGCTTGTCCAGAACGGGGCCGGAGGTGACTTTGAGCTGGGAGTGCATCTCGTTGGCGATGATGTTCGCCAACGTAGTTTTACCCAGTCCGGGAGGACCGTGCAGCAATACGTGGTCGAGCGAATCGCCTCGCATCAGAGCCGCCTGGATGAAAATCCGGAGGTTATCCACGATCTTCTCCTGTCCGGCGAAATTCTGCAACTCCTGCGGGCGGATTTTATTTTCGAATTCGAGATCGCTCTCTATGTTTCGGATCGTAGACATGGTTACAAAGGGTAATCGTATGTTCCGGTATGCCGTATGTTCCGGTACGGTTTTTCATTTTCCGGTCGCCGGCATTCGCAGCGGCGGCTGCATTTACGGATACGCCTTTTCCCACCTGCGGCCTGACTGTAACAGGCTGCGGCTGCCGGTACCCGAAACATGCAATCGTGTTACAAATATACTTATTTTTCGGAAAATCTCCGCATTCGCCGCTTCAAAAAACGCCGTCATCGCCTTGCGGCGATGCGGCGGACTTTTCCCGCCAAGGAAAAAGGCCTGTCCGCCGCAGCGGACAGACCTTCCGGTTGAATCATTTATTAATTGAGATGGGATGTGTCTATTCCGTGTAATCGATCAGCGCCGTACGCAGATTCCCGTCGAAATCCTTATAGCGGATTTTGAGACCTTTCTTCTGAGTGACGGCCGGATCGTAGGAGTTGAGTTTGAACGAAGCCATGCTGGATCTCGCTACGGGAGTGTCCGATCCCATGTCGTCGGGTTTGTGGCGCAGTTCGAGCAGCGTGTAGTCGGGGTCTTCGGTATCGTCTGCAGAAGCGCTTCGAACCAAGCTGATCTTGTGTTTCTCGCTTCCGGTGACCTTGATCTGGAAGGAGCAGGTGAAGTATCCGGCGCTGATCAGGCAGTCGAATTTGTCCTCGCCGCTGAGTTTCACCAATTCGATCGGCTCGTCGCCGAACTCGGCTTCGTTGGAGTCATTCATCTCTTCGACGTCCTTGGTGAGAATTTCGCTGATGCCGTAGAGCTTGATGTTGTAGTCGTACTGTTGGCTCTTCTCTTCGAGCAGCGAGTAATAGATGAAGGCGCGCTGTCCGTCTTCGGGATTGTAGCCGCCGGTAGGTACGGCGAATTGCGAAGGATAGAGCGTCTGTCCGTTGTCCGCCTTGAAATAGAACGTCCCGCTCAATCCGCCCGGATTGAGGATGGTCACGAGCGCCATGCTGTCGGCGCCCTCTACGTCGGAGTCGTTGCAGGACTGGAGCACGGGCAGCACCGCGACCGCCGCGAGGAGAAATAATTTGAACTTTTTCATGGGTTTAGCTATTTTATTTCTAAATTTGTTCCTTTCTATAAACGCACGAAAGTACGAAATACTGCGTAAAGAGATAAAAAAATATTTTTTTTACGGGGATGCAGTATTCGGGAGAGGACACCATTTATTATATGACGAACGATGAGCATGGAGGAACGGATACTCGCAGAGCGTTGTAAAGCCGGAGATAACGATGCCCGCCGCGAGCTGTATACTCGTTTCGGAGGACGTTTGTTGGGTATCTGCCTGCGTTATGTCGGGGATCGGGCGACGGCCGAGGATCTGCTCCATGACTGTTTTATCAAGGTGTTCGCGGCAATCGACCGTTTTTCATGGCGCGGCGAGGGTTCCTTGAGGGCGTGGATGGAACGGATCGCGGTGAACGTTTCGCTCGAAGCGCTGCGTCAGAAGCGGCGGTTGCACTATCCGACTACGGTCGACCGGCTGCCCGAACGCTATGAAGAGCCGACGTCGGACGAAATGGAGCGGTTGCCCTACGACGATCTGAAACGGTTGATCGCCGAGCTGCCCGACGGATACAGGACTGTTTTCAACCTCTATTGTATCGAGGAGCTCTCCCATAGGGAGATTGCGGAGCGGTTGGGAATCAGTGAGAAAACCTCGTCGTCGCAGCTGTTTCGCGCAAAGGCCTTGTTGGCGCGGCGCATTAAGGAGTATGTAAAGGACAAATGAAACGGAATAGGATGGAGCGGGAGGAACGGTGGATTGCAACGGTTCGGGAGAAGTTGCGAGGTGCCGACGAGTCGTTGCCGGAAGGAGGCTGGGAGGCGCTGGAGCGCGACTTGGCCGCTGCCGGCCGGCGGCGCAGGGCTTTCACTCCCGCCTGGAAAAAAATAGCTGCCGTCGCCGCCGTCGTAGCGATTGCCGTATTAATAGGTGAGACTGTCGTAAATCAAGGTGTTGTGGACGGTGATCGACAAACAACGTTCTTTGCCGGAGAACTTACGACGGCGGACGGTCAGCTTTTATATGATGACGAACCGTTGCGGAACGAGGCGCCGACGGCACTCTCCGAAGCCCCGGCGCCGCTGGTAGCGAAGGTTCGGCAGGCTTTGGCCGAAAGTCGGCCGGCTGCGATCGTTGCGGCCGACGGGTCGGTACGGACTCTCTCGGGCGATGCGGTAGCGGAGGTACGGTCGTCCCGAAGCGAGACGGAAGCCGCAGCGCCGTCGGATGCGGAACCCTCTGAGGCCGGGGAAGAATCGGTAGCCGAGGAGAAAGAGGCGCAACCTGCCGCAAAGGCAGCCGCCTCGCGTTCGTCGGAGCGGACGATCGCCCGCACGCTTCCCGGGGAAGCCGCACGGCGTTCCTTCGAACCGGGACGGGTGAAGCGGCGGACGTCGGTGGGGCTTTTCGCCGCCGGATTGCCGACGGCGCAGCAGGTGTCGTCGGGGCGGGCGACGCCGTTGGCTTCGGCTTCGCCCTCTCATGTGCTCAGTTCGAGCGGCATTTTCCGAATGAAACGCGGTTACGACGATTATCTTTACCGGCATAAGCAACCGCTCAGTTTCGGCATCTCCGTTCGCAAGGAATTCGGATACGGATTGTCGCTCGAAAGCGGTCTGGTCTATTCGCTGTTGCGTTCGGATGTCAGGGTATCGCAGAATGACGAGTCGTTCTCGCAGACGCTTCACATGCTGGGTATTCCGCTGCGTGTCAACTGGGATTTTCTGTCGCGCGGCGACTGGAAGCTCTATCTGGGTGCCGGCGGAATGGTCGAAAAGTGCCTCTATGCGAAATTCGGCTCCGAGTCCGTCGCCGAAAAGGAGCTGCAATGGTCGTTGACCGCCAACGCGGGTGTACAGTATGATTTTACGCGGCGGACGGCCCTCTACTTCGAACCGGGCGTCTCCTATTACCTGACGGAAACCGCGTTGCGGACGGCCCGGACGGTTTCGCCGGTCAATTTGTCTTTGCAGTTGGGCGTGCGTCTGACTTATTGAGAAGGTTTCGGTAAAAATAAGTCCGGCGATGTCGAAACATTGCCGGACTTTTCTATTTCGCTCCCGTTTCCGCCTTTCGGAAACATTTGTGCATTTTTTTATCGGAATTCATTCCCGGTACCGGAAGATCGATAAAACCCTTTTACAATATCAAGTTGCCTAAATTTGCTATTTTTTATTGGAGAATAGAAATTTGTTATTAATTTTGTAGTAAAATATAAGAATGAATCGAAAGGGGTTAGTGGCTGAAAATAAGATAAAAAGTAGTCTCGGCGGGAATCGAACCCACATCGTAAGAACCGGAATCTTATATTCTATCCATTGAACTACGAGACCAAATGATGATGCAAAGATGCAAAAAAAATTTGAAATAATGCACGAAAATCAAAATAATTGGCAAAGAATCGAGAGTGTCGTCAAATGGGCCAACATGACGACGAATTATTTTGCCCGTTATATCGGACTCTCCCGCGGTGAAAATCTTTACCAGATCAAACGGGGGCACAACGGCATCTCCCGGAAACTCGGCGAACGGATCGTCCAGCATTTTCCGCAGATCGACCTGTTGTGGCTGTTGACCGGCAGGGGCCAGATGTTCGTTTCGGGAAGCGAGGACCGCGGCGCGCAGATCCCCTTTTTCAATGCCGATGTCGAAAAGTCGATCCGCGGCGTGGAGCTGTTGAGTCCCGACGGGTACGTCGTGCTGCCGATGGGCGACGATGCCGACTGCGCGCTCTACTATTACGGTCGTGCGATGGGCGATACACTGCCTGCCGGAACGCTGGTTTTTCTGAAAGAGTCCGATGTGGAGTCGGTCATTCCCGGCGGCATGTATGTCGTCGTGACGCGCAAGATCGTGACGTTGCGGCAGCTCCATCTGGAAGCCGGCGCACAGTCGGTACGGCTGACGGCTTCGTGCGAGGCCGGGTTCGACGAAATGGTCGTCAAAAGCAAGGATATACAGAAAATTTATCGGGTAAAAGCACATCTTATCGTCGACTGAGCGACATGCCTTCCGGTTTCGCAAACAGATCGGACTCGGTTGGCCGTCTGCAGCATCATCCCGGATAGCTTCGGGCGAAGCCGTTGTCCGTCGCAACCTGCCTGAGACGCACGAGGTTCGCCCAAAAGCGGCCGCCGTTCTGCACGGCGGCCGGTCGGCATCGGCGGTCGGCGTCGGGATCGCATTCGGGATCGGGCGACGGGATAAAATTGCAGGGAACCATTTTGGACAGCTCCTAATAGGGGCGGGTCTTCTTGTGGAAACGGAATCTTTTCCTTATCTTAGGAGCGCTAAACGCATAGCGCTATGACCGGTTTTGAATCCGTAAGGAGGTCGCTGATGGAACATGCGGTGATCAATTTTATATTGGGCCCAAATTCCCCGAAAAGTCGTCTTATTGATGTATCGTGCCATGAAACAGATGATTGCGATGTGTTTTTTGCAGCGACTGCCGTCCGGGATGGGTGGTCTTGGAGACCGGTCCGGCGGTAGATTCGACAAGTAAATGCAAATTAGGCGATGCGTCAAAATAACAGAGGGCGGGGCAGCGGACCGAGTTCCGGAATTCAAGGAAGCCATGCTGCCGACCGGTCGGTCAAACATAGCGGGCAGGTATTTACGCCCGGCTTTTTGGTCAGGAACATGCTGGATTATGCTGGCTATGTCTGCGGTAATATCCTTGAAAAACATATCATCGACAATAGTTGCGGCGCCGGAGCGTTTCTATGCGAAGCCGTCGCCAGATATTGCAGCGAGTATGTAGCCAATCACGACGATAACGTCGGACTCAAAGCCGATCTGGAAAGATTTGTACACGGGATAGAACTGGACCCTGTCGTCTGTGCAGATTGTCGTTCCAATTTGGATGGCATTGCAAAGGATTTCGGCGTGGAAAATGTCGGGTGGGACCTCTTAAACACCAATGCACTCTCTGTAACCCGGTATGACGGGCAGATGGATTTTGTCGTCGGGAACCCTCCCTATGTCCGGGTTCATAATCTGGAAGAGGATTACGATGAAGTGAAATCGTTCCGATTCGCCGAGGGCGGTATGACGGATCTCTATCTCGCGTTCTACGAATTGGGATTGCGCATGATCAACGGTACGGGTAAACTCTGTTACATCACGCCGAGTTCCTGGTTGTCGAGCGTGGCTGCGACGAACATGAGAAAATATGTCATGCAGCACCGGACTCTGGCGGGATTGATCGATTTGGGACACCAGCAGGTTTTCGAGAATGTGACGGCCTATACGATGATCGCATTGTTCGACGCGCGGCACCAGGCCGACGGGGTCGAATATTATACCTATTCGGCAGTGGATTCGGACAAAGTCTATGTCGATACGATAACCTATGGGGAGATGTCTATCGGCGATAGTTTCTACGTCGCTTCGAAAGAGGACTTATCGTTGTTGAGGGTCGTCAAAACGGCCTCCGTGCCCCGTTACGTCCGGGTGAAAAACGGGTTTGCCACACTCGCGGACAAGGTTTTTATTTCGAACGTCTCCTTCGACGCGCTCACGATTCCGGTCTTGAAGGCTTCGACGGGGAAATGGTACAAGGCGTTTTTTCCATACGATGCCGCAGGGAAACCGCTCTCGCGAGAAGCGGTCTTTTCGCATCCGGATGTTGCGGACTATCTGAACAGGAACAAGAAGGAGTTGCTGAAAAAGCATACCGAGCGTGAAAATCCGGATTGGTATCTCTACGGACGAACGCAGGCCATCCGAGATGTTTTCGAAAGGAAATATTCCATCAATTCCATCATTAAGGATGTGTCGAGCATCCGGTTGATCGATGTCCCTGCCGGTTCGGGTCTGTACAGCGGGCTCTATATTCTGAGCAGAGTTCCCTATGACGTGTTGAAATCGGCCGTTGAATCGAAAGATTTTATCGACTATCTGGCGATGTTGAAGAATTACAAGAGCGGCGGTTACTACACGTATGGTTCCAAAGATTTGGAGCAGTATCTGAATTATAAAATAGCATGTCATGAAAGAGCAACCGATTTCATTCCCGTTGACGAACGCTGAATTTTTGAAGGTGATATCCAACTCGTTCTGCCGGTTCCTGCGGGTGGAAACGTCGAGGAGTCCGGAAAAGCTCAAGCCTCTTCACGGTGCGATCGCTGCCGATCTGTCCCGGCGGTTGGGCGAAGGCTATCATGTCTGTTCGCAGGGATTCGGCCTCGGAGAAGAGTTCACCGTTCGGGGAAGATATGTCCCTAAAAGAGTGGATATAACGATTTTCAAACAAGATAAGGTCGCCGCGGGCGTCGCCGTCAAGTTCGTCATGCAGAACTATTCTCAGAACTCGAACAACTATTTCGAGAACATGCTCGGCGAAACCGCGAATATCAGGGCGGCGGGCTACCCTTATTTCCAGATTTTCATCATTCAGGATCAACTGCCTTATTATCGGAGGGACACCCATAAGACCATCCAACGGTGGGAGACCTTTACGAAGCGGAATGCTTCCAAATACATCTGCCTTTCGAGGGACGATGCGAATGTTTTCTATCACACGCCCAACAAGACGCTGATCTATGTGGTGCATCTTCCCGAAAATCGGGCCTTGCGAACTAAGGATGAATACATGGGCTATTATCGAAATCAGGATTGTTCGGTCATGCTGTCGGAGGTTGAGTTCGGTCCGATGGAGCCGGGAGTCATCTTGAATGACTATGAAACGTTCATCGAAAAAGTTTACCATACGATCCTGGCGCAATAGTTGTCTTCCTCGCCGGACTTATGGCGCAAAACCTGAATTGTTAGGCAGTTGTCGGTTCGTCCTGCGATTCCGGGCGGTGTGAATCCGAAACGATTCGTCCCGCTGGGGGAGTTGTTCCCTCCCTTCGGGTTTGGGTGTTTGAAAAATTATGCTTAACTTTAACAATCCATTTAAATTTAAGTATTGACGATCGTATGTTTTCCGGAATCATAGAGCAGACGGCGACCGTGGTGGCCGTCCGCAGCGAACGACAGAACAAGCATTTTACCCTGCGCGCCGATTTCTGCCGCGAATTGAAGATCGACCAGAGCATCGCCCACAACGGCGTGTGCCTGACCGTCGTAGACCTTACGGAGGATACCTACACGGTGACGGCCATGAAGGAAACGCTGCTGCGCAGCAACCTGGGGGCGTTGCAGGTCGGCGATCTGGTCAACGTCGAGCGGTCGATGAAACCCGATGCGCTGCTCGACGGGCATATCGTGCAGGGGCATGTGGATCAGACGGCCGTCTGCACGGCGGTCGAGGATGCCGAGGGAAGCTGGTATTTCACCTTCCGCTACGAACCCCAGGGCGACAATTGTACGGTCGAGAAGGGTTCGGTGTCCGTTAACGGAGTGAGCCTCACGGTATGCGATTCGCGCGACGACGGTTTCCGTGTGGCGATCATTCCTTATACCTATGAGCATACCAATTTCTGCCGCATCGGGGTCGGTTCGGTGGTGAATCTCGAATTCGACATCGTGGGCAAGTACATCGCCCGCCTGATGCGCAATTACATGAAGCGTTGACGCACGGTCGTCCTTCGACGGGGCGGAGTGCGGATTTGTCTCACCTTTAATTTTTGTTACGATGAACATCAAGACGAAAGAGGCCTCCTCGCTGTTGGTTGCGGTGCTGGCGGCGGCGATCGTCGCTTTGGCGACGGCATTGGCCCATGTGGCGTGGTGGATCGTTTTGTGCGTGGCGGTCGGGACGTTCCTGATCGTGGCGCTGTTCGCCCTCTTTGTGATCCGTAAATATGTGGCTTACAAGCTAAAACCGATCTATTCGATCGTCTTTTCGCGCAACGTGCATACGCACGAGATTCTCGACGAGTTGAAGGACAAGCACGTGGAGAGCATCTCCGAAGAGTTGTCGGCATGGGCCGAGACCAGCGACATGGAGATCGCCCGCCTGAAAGAGACGGAGAAATTCCGCAAGGAGTATCTCGGCAATGTGGCGCATGAATTGAAAACCCCGATTTTCAATATTCAGGGTTATATTTCGACGCTGCTCGACGGCGGACTGGAAGACGAACTCATCAACCGCAAGTATCTCGAACGTACGGAAAAGAGTATCGACCGGCTGATCAATATCGTCAACGACCTCGACACGATCTCTAAACTCGAAAGCGACATGACGCGGCTCAAAATGGAGCCGTTCGACGTCGTGGCGCTCACGAAGGAGATCGCCGACCAGTTGGAGATGAAGGCCGGCGAGCGGCACATCAAACTGCTGGTGAAGGGGGCCGAAGATCTGCCGTCGCCCTTCTGGGTCTTGGCCGACAAGCACTATGTAGGGCAGGTGATGGTCAACCTGCTGACCAACTCGATCTGCTACGGCCGCGAGGGCGGCCAGACGCGCGTGCGTTTCCGCGACATGCTCGACAAGATCCTGATCGAGGTCGAGGACTCGGGCGTCGGCATCGCCAAGGAGGATATCCCGCGTGTCTTCGAACGGTTCTACCGCACCGACAAGGGGCGGTCGCGCGAACACGGCGGCACGGGGCTGGGGCTGGCGATCGTCAAACATATCGTCGAAGCGCACGGCGAGCATATCACGCTGCGCAGCGAAGTGGGCGTGGGCAGCACCTTCTCCTTCACGCTCAAGAAGGCGGACCCGAACGAAATCAAGTAAACCAATTTCGATAAAATGGTATTCAATCCGTTGTACATCGTATGGAATTTCAACCCGGTGCTTTTCTCCGTCGGCGGGTTGGATATCCGTTACTATGGGCTGATGTGGGCGCTGGCGATTCTCGTCGGCGCCAAGTTCTTCGATAATTTCTGCAAGCGCGAGGGGCTTCCTTCGTCGGTTTCGGAGTCGATTTTCATTTACGGCACGCTGGCTACGATCATCGGTTCGCGGCTGGGTCACTGCCTTTTTTACGAGCCGCAGCACTATCTTGCGCATCCGCTGGCGATCATCACCGAAATCCGTAACGGCGGTATGGCGAGCCACGGTGCGGCCGTGGGGCTTCTGATCGGGTTGTGGCTCTTTTCGCGCCGGAACAAACTGCCTTACATCTGGTCGCTCGACCGCATCATGATCCCTGTGGCGATCGGCGGTGCGGCGGTGCGTTTCGGCAATCTGTTCAATTCGGAGATCGTCGGCAGTGTGACCGATATGCCGTGGGGCTTCAAGTTCGTGCGTCTCTACCGCGACCTGCCGCTCGACGCGGTTCCCGTGCAGCACCCCACGCAATTGTACGAAGCGTTGTGCTATGTGGCGACGTTCGGGGTGTTGTGGTGGCTCTATTACCGCCGTGACACGGGTGTCCGCCGGCCGGGGTTGTTGTTCGGCGTGGGGCTTATCGGCGTCTTCCTGACACGCTTTTTCATCGAGTTCATCAAGGAGGATCAGGAGGCCTTCGAGCAGGGAATGCTGCTCAACATGGGGCAGTTGTTGAGTATCCCCTTCATCCTTTTCGGAATTTATATGATCTGGCGGGCGTTGTCGCGCCCTGCCGTCGAGGCGAAACCCGCTTCGCCCGGCCGTAAAACGAAACCTGCGCGGAAATAGCCTTTTCGCCGAAACAGAGAACACCATGGTCGCAGAGGTAAATAAGATCATTGCCGGTGAGCTGCTGAATCACCGTTCCGTCGTAATTCGCGGTGTAGGTACGCTCTATGTGGCGCATCGCGGTGCGCGCCGCCTGTCGCGGCAGAAGATCGCGGCGCCCCGCAACGAAATCGATTTCCGCCCGTCGGAAGAGGGCGTTTCGCTCGTGGAATTGATCCGCCGCGCCGCAGGGTGCGACGAAGCGCAGGCGCAGGCCATTTTCGGGCGTTGGCTGGCTAAGACGCGCGAGGGTGAGGTATTGACGCTCGAAGGGATCGGAATCCTGCGCCACCGTGCGTTTACCCCCGAACCGGCGTTCGCCGCGCAACTGAATCCGGCCGGCGAGGAGGTCGTGACCTTGCAGCCCCGTATGAATCGGGCCGTGGTGGCGATCGCCGTTGCTGCGATTGTCGTGGCTGTCGCCGTGTTCGGTTATATCGAGTTCGCCCCGAAATCCGTATCGCGTTTCGCGGCGCAGGCGGAGAAGTCGAACGTCGAGAGGCCGAAAGCCTCTTCCGGATCGGCGGAGGACGGCGTTTCGGCCGCTGCCGTTGTGACGGGGGGCGAACGGAGTACGGAAGAATCGGCGGCCGGACCGGACGGAGCTGCCGGCCCTGACCGGCCGACCGGCGCCACGGCGTCTGCCGAAATTCCGCAGGCGGCGTCTGCACAACCGACCGTCGCCACGGCATCAACCGAAGTCCCGCAGACGACATCCGCACGACCGGCCGCCGTACCGCAGCCTGCCTCCGAACGGATGCAGTCGGGGTGGTGTTACGTGGTTTTCGGTGTATTTTCGACCGAGGAGAACGCTGCGCGGTGCCGCGAGCAGTTGTTGCGCGAGGCGCCGTCGCTGGCTGTCGGGGTCTATCCTTTCGGTGCGAAGTACATGGTCTCGCCCTTCGCCGCGCAGGATCGCGGCGTCTGCGAGCGTTTCGCGCGGGAACACCGTTCGGCGTGGCCCGACTTGTGGATTTACGCGAAAAAATGAGTTCTCCCGCTTCGTTGGTAACCCGTGCTGTCGATGCGTTCTACTGGCGTCGGCTGGAAGGGGTAGTCTCGCGGCAGTTGTTCCGCTACGCCTTTTGCGGCGGGATGAATCTGGCGCTGGATGCGGTGTGGTATTTCGTGATCTATCACTTTCTGATCGGTGAAGGGCGGATGATCGATCTGGGCTTCGTCTACATGTCTGCACCGATCGCGTCGCTGTTCCTCGTCTTTCCGATTACCTTTTTCACCGGTTTCTGGCTCAATCGCAACGTGGCGTTCCGTGCGTCGCCGCTCGGCACGCGCACGCAACTGCTGCGCTATGCGTTGTCGGTCGCCGGAGCGATCCTGCTCAACTATCTATGCATGAAACTGTTCGTGGAGGTCGTCGGTATCTGGCCTACGCCCGCGAAACTCGCGACCTCTCTCCTTTCGGCCGCATACAGTTTTCTTGCAGCACGGTATTTCACCTTTCGCGGGGCGATCGAGGATTGAGTTTTGAGAAAATAATCCATTACGGAATGCTCCGAAAGAGCTGTCTGCGATCGTCAATTGTTATTATGAGAATATCGATCCTTCGCCGGAATTGACCGAGGAGGAGAAGCAATGTATCTATATCGGCTTGACCGTTGCGGCATACAGTGCGAAATATTGGGAGTGCTATGAGTGAAAATATAGGTAAATGGGCGCGAAAACTCGATCTTGCCTTCAACGATATATGGGTGCTGCGATTCGCAACGGTCGGTGCGTTGTGCGTGGCGGTGCTGTTTCTTCTGCCCGCTTCTTCGCTGCTTGCCGATGTGGTGTCGTGGGGGTGCATGGTTCCCGTTACGGCTTTGATCGTGCGCTTCGTCTATTTGCTGCAGCTGCCCTGCGGACGATGGAAGAGGCTGCCGATCGACAAACGGCAGGTTTGCCGCTGGAACCGCTGGAACAATGCGGCGTTCGCCGTTTTTTTCGCTGTTTTGCTCGTTCGGGTATTGTTCCGTATTTTCGGTAGATAACATTTCGGAATGCGACGGGAGGATGTCTCCGTTCGAATGCCGCGCCGCACGGCCCGCGATCTGGGTGATCGAACGCACGTTGCGCAGGAATCCCTCCTTGTCGGCATCGAGGATCGCCACGAGGGCCACTTCCGGCAGGTCGAGTCCCTCGCGCAGCAGATTGACGCCGATCAGCACGTCGAACATGCCGGCCCGCAGGTCTTCGAGGATCTGCACCCGTTCCAGCGTGTCGATGTCCGAATGGATGTAGCGGTTGCGGACGCCCACTCGGTCGAAATATTTGGAGAGCTCCTCGGCCATGCGTTTGGTGATGGTCGTGACGAGTATTTTGTCGTCGTTGCGTACCCGCTTGTCGATCTCCTCCAGCAGGTCGTCGATCTGGTTGTCCGTGATCCGCACTTCGAGCGGAGGATCAACCAGTCCTGTCGGCCGGATCAACTGTTCGACGATCACTCCTTCGCTCTTCATCAGTTCGTAGTCGGCCGGTGTGGCGCTCACGTAGATCGTGGTGCCGACCAGTTGTTCGAACTCCTCGAAGCGGAGCGGCCGGTTGTCTTTGGCTGCGGGAAGACGGAACCCGTACTCCACGAGGTTCTCCTTGCGGGCGCGGTCGCCGCCGAACATGGCGTGCACCTGGGGGAGCGTGACGTGGCTCTCGTCGATCACCATCAGGTAATCCTGCGGAAAATAGTCCAGCAGGCAGAAGGGTCGCGTCCCTTCTGCACGTCCGTCGAAATAGCGGGAGTAGTTCTCGATGCCGGGACAGTAACCCAACTCCTTGATCATCTCCAGGTCGTACTCCACCCGCTGCTTGATCCGCTGCGCTTCGGCCGGACGTCCCGCTTGCTCGAAGAAGGCGATTTGCTTGCCCAGGTCGAGGTAGATCTGCTGCACGGCCGTGTGTATGCGCTCCTTGGTCGTGACAAACAGGCTCACTGGGTAAAGGGTGAGTGCGTCGAGCGTTTGGATCCGCTGGCCGGTTACGGGGTCGATGCTCTGGATGCTCTCGACTTCGTTGTCGAAAAAGGTGACGCGGAAACACTGGTTGCCGAATTCGCCGAAAGCCGCCATGATGTCGATCGTGTCGCCCGTCACGCGGAATGTCGCGGGGGTCAGTTCCCGTTCGGTCCGGGTATAGAGCGCTTCGACCAGTTTGTAGAGGAACTGCTTGTAGTTGAGGATTTCGCCGACTTCGATATGAATGGCCATCGAGTGGAAATCGCTCGGATTGCCGCAGCCGTACAGACACGATACGCTGGAAACGACGATGACGTCCCGCCGCCCCGAGAGCAGGGTGGCGGTCGTACTCAAACGCATCTTTTCGATTTCGTCGTTGATCGAAAGGTCCTTTTCGATATAGGTATCCGTCGAAGGTAGGTAGGCTTCGGGCTGATAATAGTCGTAGTAGGAAACGAAGTATTCGTCGGCAAGTACCAGAATTCCGCCCGAGAGCGAGATATACAGCAAGAAACGTGAGCTGTACGGACTCTATTTCGCCAAGAAGGCGATCCAGCAGCTCGACTTCGCCATCATGGTCGAAGGGTATACCGACGTGATTTCGATGCATCAGGCCGGTGTGGAGAATGTCGTGTCGTCGTCCGGGGTACATCGCTCACGACCGATCAGATCCGGCTGCTGAACCGCTTCACGAAGAACATCACGGTCATTTACGACGGAGACTCGGCGGGTATCCACGCTTCGCTGCGCGGGATCGACATGATCCTCCGGGAGGGGATGAACGTGCGCGTGGTGTTGCTGCCCGAACCCGAGGATCCCGACTCCTTCGCCCGGGCGCACACTGCGGCCGAGGTGCAGGAGTACATCAAGGCCAACGAGGTCGATTTCATCACCTTCAAGGCGCAGCTGCTGATGAAGGACGCTCAGAACGACCCGATCAAGCGGGCGGCGCTGATCGCCGACATGGTGCAGTCGATCGCGCAGATTCCCGATTCGATCCAGCGTTCGGTCTATGTCAAGGAGTGCGCGCGGCTGATGGACATCGACGAGCGGGTGCTCGTCGAGGAGGTGGCGCGCAAGCGCGTCGTCCAGACGGGCGGTGGCCGCGAGGCTTCGGATTTCATCCGCCGTCAGCAGATGCGGCAGCGGAGCGAGGAGCAGGCCGCCGTGCCGGAGCCGCAGGTCGATTTCACGAAGGGCGTCGCGGCCGGCAGCGCCACGCAGGAGTTGGAGAAGGAACTGTTGAAATACCTGCTCAAATACGGCCACCGCAATTTCGACTTCAAGGAGGGGCGCGACGTCATCCAGATGAATGTCGCCGACGTGATCCTGTCGACGCTCGATGCGCAGGAACTCCATTTCCAGACCGAGGTCTACCGGAAGATGCTGGATACCTACCGCGAGCAGCGCGCCGAACTGGGCGAAGGGGTGGAGGTGCCGGCGCATCTGTTCATCAACCACCCCGATCCCGCGGTCTGCAATGCGGCGGTCGACATCCTTACGTCGGACGACAACTACGTGCCGAGCAAGCTCTGGGAGCAAAAGGAGGTTCATGTCGAGAGCGTCGAGGAGATTCTCGCGCAGGGTGTGCCGAAGGCGGTGATCCTCTACAAGTCGAATGCGATCAAGAAACTGATCGACGAGCAGATGCAGCGTTTGGCTTCGGGGCAACTTACCGAGGAGGAGGAGTTGGAGGCGACGACTCTCATCAATACGCTCAACTGCGAGAAAACCAATATCTCGCACAAGGTGCAGCGGACGATTCTCTGATACGTTCGATGTCGATAACGCCGGGCGATGGTATCCGCCCGATCCAAACCGTGTCCCCTTCGCGGACGCTGATGATGCCTGCCCTGAAATTTCGGTTCGGATGAAAACATTGCTGTTGATCGGCTGCGGCAGCTTCGCCGGTGGCGTATTGCGCTACGGCGTGTCGCGGTTGTTGCAGGGTAGCCAGTGGCTCTCCCTGCCGTTGGGAACTTTTTGCGTGAATATCCTCGGATGCCTGCTGCTCGGGGTTTGCTACGGTCTGCTGGAGCACTACCGGGTGCTGTCGGAGGAGATCAGGTTGCTCTTTATCGTGGGGTTCTGCGGCAGTTTCACGACATTTTCGACCTTTATCCACGAGAATCTCCTGCTGGTCCGCCAGTCGGATCTGGCGGGGCTGGCGTTCTACGTCTCGTTGAGCGTGGCGTCGGGGCTGCTGGCCGTCCATGCGGGGCATTGGCTTGTGAAAATGGGATAGTCCGTGCGGGGATTTTGATTGGATATCCGGAAAAAGTCACTATTTTTGCAAGATAGAGTTCCCGGCCGGTGCTGCGGTTTTACTCCGCAGCCGGCGAAGGATATTCCGGACGCCACGGGCAGGGCGGTCGGCTTGCCGTACCGAGCGGTTGCAGGCAGCCGCTCTCCGACCGTACTGAACGGAGGGTGATGGATTTGCGGAGTGCGGTTTTATGCGAATTCGTACGGGGCGAAGACTGCGGAGCACGTCCGTGTGGCGGGCCTCCGCGTGCGGAGACTTCGGCCCGCACGGCGCAGAGAGCCGTATTTTCCCGCTGAGCGGGGTATGAGAGGAGACGTTTTGCCGATGCAGCACGTAGGCTCTAAAAGTCCCACCCCTTTGTCGACTGTGTGCAAGCCGAGCGCACCCGCTTGCGGGATGCCGAGGCGCCGCCGCAGAAACCGAGCGCAGCGAAGGTAAAGGGAGGGAGATGAGGGAAGGAATGTAAAAATAACTTTTTTACTTTTTTACATTCGCAGAATGTCAAAGAAGTAGGAGGAAAGACTATAAAAGTCCCTCCCTTTGTCAAAGGGAGGGAGCATGAGGGAAGGAATGTAAAAATAACTTTTTACTTTTTTACATTCGCAGAATGTCAAAGAAATAGGAGAAAAGACTATAAAAGTCCCTCCCTTTGTCAAAGGGAGGGAGCCTGAGGGAAGGAATGTAAAAATGACTTTTTTACTTTTTTACATTCGCAGAATGTCAAAAAAGTAAGGCTGGGTCGTACACGTATCACTACGCATACCGTGTGCAAACAGAAAATAAACAGAAAGATGTGTAAAACATATCAAAGATAAAAGAATTAGTTACCTTCACCCAGCCTTACGCCCGTTCACGTGCAAACCGAGTGCCGGAATCGCCGCCGACGGGCGGGAAGTCGAGAGATAAGTTTTACACGTTTCAAAGCCAGAGAGATAGATGGGCGATTATAAAACGATAAATATCCGCAACAAGCGGGCGACGTTCGACTATGAGATTCTGGAAGAGTACGTCGCGGGCGTCGTGCTCGTGGGTACGGAGATCAAGTCCGTACGGCTGGGCAAGGCGTCGATCACGGACAGCTACTGTTATTTCGACAAGGGCGAGTTGTGGATCCGCAATGTCACGATTGCCGAATACCATTGGGGAACCTGCAATAACCATGTCCCGAAACGCGACCGCAAGCTGCTGCTCAACCGCAAGGAACTGAATAAGTTGCAGCGGTCGTTGCAGGATCGCGGCCTGACGATAGCGGGGCTTCGGATGTTTCTCAACGAGCGGGGATTGGTGAAGATCGTCATCGGGCTTGCGCGCGGCCGCAAGGCGTACGACAAACGCGAATACCTCAAAGAGAACGACGCCCGCCGTGAAATGGACAAGGCGATGAAAACCCATAAACGTTAAATAAATGTACGAAATCTTCTTTTTCGATATTGACGGTACGCTGCGCAGTTTCGAGACGCACGAGGTGCCCGCATCGGCGCGCGAAGCGCTCGCCCGCCTGCGCGGACGCGGGGCGAAGGTGATTATCGCCACGGGCCGCGACCGGCGGAGCCTTCCGCCGCTCGAAGGGCTGACTTTCGACGGATACATTCTGGTCAACGGCGGCCATTGCCTGACGACCGACGGCGAGGTGCTGGCCGAGCGTCCGATCCCGATGGAGATTCTCGACAGGATGCTGCATGTGGGAATGCGCGAGGGATTTCCCGTCTCGATGCTGACCGACGAGGGGATGGTCGCCAGTAGCGTGAACGACGGGATGCGCGAGTTTCTGGGTGCGTTGGGGATGCCGCTCGATCCTGCGGTGGCCGATTTGCGCGAGGTGGCGCAGCGTACGCCCTGCCGTCAGATGTGCGTCTTCATGTCGCCAGAACAGGAGGAGCGGATCATGCGCGAATTTCCCGAGTGCGTGTCGAGCCGTTGGAGTCCGCTCATGGCCGACATCAACATGTGCGGTGTAACGAAGGCGAGCGGCATGGACGTCTTTTTGAGGCATTACGGCATCGACCGGAGCCGTTCGATGGCGTTCGGCGACGGCGGCAACGACGTGGAGATGATCCGCCATGCGGGTGTCGGCGTGGCGTTGGGCAACGCCGTCGACGCGGCCAAACGGGCGGCCGACTATGTCACCGCCACGGTCGACGACGACGGTGTGCTGCGTGCACTGCAACATTACGAAGTATTATAGCGAGAGATATGGCATTGATTTTATGTATCGAAACCGGCACGGACATCTGTTCGGTCGGGATCGCCGAAAACGGCGAACTGGTTTCGTTGCGCGAGAGCGACGAAGGCCGCGACCACGCCCGCAAGGTCGGCGTTTTCGTCGATGAAATTCTCAAAGAGAACCGGCTCGATCCCGACGATCTGGATGCCGTAGCCGTCGGCAAGGGGCCCGGTTCCTACACGGGGCTGCGCATCGGCGTGTCGTTCGCCAAGGGCCTGTGCTACGGTTTGCGCAAACCGCTCGTCGCCGTCGGTTCGCTCGATGCGCTCTGCGAGGTGGCGCGCGAGGATTACGAAGCGGGGATTCTCGCCGTCGAGGATTGGGAGCGTGCCGTGTTGTGTCCCATGGTCGACGCGCGGCGCATGGAGGTTTATACGCAGTTGTTCGACGCGCAGGGGCAGCCGCTCACGGAGGTGTCGGCCGAGGTGGTCGATGCGGGGAGTTTTTCCACATGGCGGGCGAAAGGGCCTTTCGTGATTTTCGGCAGCGGTGCGGCGAAGTGCGCCGATGTGCTGTCGGACGCCGTGCTGGTGCATGTCGCCCCCTCGGCGCGCGGGTTGGCGCGGCTGGCGCAGACGGCTTTCGACGGGGGCGATTTCGCCGATCTGGCCTATTTCGAACCCTTCTATCTGAAAGATTTCGTGGTGACGACCTCGCGCAAGAAGTTGTTTTAGGTCGCCGGAGGATGACAGGCCGTTCGATGCGGCCGCTGAATGGAATAATTTACCCCTGCCGCACTGTTTGCGGCAGGGGTGAATTCGTATCGGGATACCGAGTCGTTATCTCTTCGTCGCGGCATACCACGCGGTCTGTTGCCACTCGTTGCGGTAGGTCTCGGCCGGAGCATAGGTCGTTACGCCCGAATAGTAGCGGATGTCGTTCATGCGATTGTTGTAAACCGAAAAGAACTGCGCCGTGTGGAACCGTCCCTCGGGCGGGAAGCAGCGTTCCATCTGTTGCACGAACGCCTGACCGCGAGCGTCGTCGGCCGTCAGCGCCAGGGCGTACTCTTCCAGATCGTAGAACTGGTGCGTCTCCATTCCGTCGTAGCTTTGCAGCGTCGTCGCGTCGACGGCTTTCGTGGCGCCGGCGTTGATGTCGTGCAGGGCCGTGGCCAGCTCCTCCAATTCGTCGCAGACCGTGAGCGTCGCGCACCCCGATTTGTAGGAGTCGACGGCGTTGTAGTATTCGTAGACGTTCCGGCAGGCCGCGGCCAGATCGTACCGTGCGCCGTCGTCGGCGAAGAGCGAGGGAATCACCGTGTCGTAGGGGAATCCGTGCGCCATGACCTCGCAGGGCGAGGCGACGATGTAGTCGGCCGTGCGGCGCAGATCGTAGAGCGCTTCGACCGACGACATGAAACAGGCGTCGAAGAGCAGGTAGTCGAACCGCACGCCGGAGCCGTCGATCGCGGCGGCAAGCTCCGAAATATCCATGTAGCGCCCCCGGTCATGGCCGAACCAGCGGGTTTCGGCCGCACCGGGTATCTTCCGCCACAGATCGTCGGCGCGACGGGCGTTGCTGCGCAGCCACGACGAACTTTCGATCGATGCCGGCAACCATCCCTTTGCGTGGGAGGCCAGATGGAGCCCGAAACGTTCGGCGGGCGCGGCGGCCACCATGTCGCCGAGGATGCGTTCCATGACCGCAGGATCGGTCGTGCGCCCGGGCAGCGGCGTATAGCGGATCAGCGTGTCGCGTTCGCAGGCGCTCGCCGCTTCGTCGTAACGGTACTCCACGACGTATCCTTCGCCGGCGGCGGGCTGCGTGAAGGCCACGATACGGCCCAGCGGCAGGATATTCCGCGAGAGCGCCTTGGAGACGTCCGCCAGATTGTTTTTATAATAGGAGTAGAGATCGGTGCCGCAGAAGTACATGAGCAAGGTCTGACGTGCAGCCTGCGGACGCTGTTGCAGATCGACGGTCCGGTTCGCCGAGCCGTCGTCGAGCGCGACGGTCAGTTGTCCCAGTCTGTGCAGGTCGCGCCCCGTGTTGGTCTCGGAGGTTTCGATCCGCAGTTCGTGCACGCCGGCTTCGCCCGACAAGACCGACACGCGGCAGTCGTGCCCGTTCCCGATGAAACCGACGCTCCAACGGCGGTCGGCCTCGATGCGCAGCACGGCCTGGGCCGTTTCGCCTTCGGCCGGATTATCGAAGACGATCCGCTCCTTGTCGAGCGTGAGCAGTGCGAGGGGTTCTTCCTCGGAGCACTCGCAGCCGGACAATGCGAATGCGGCGCAGAGCAGTCCCAGCGCGAGGCCCCTTATTTTTTGTCGCTTTTCCACGGTTTGAGATTGTTGAATTGCCACGAGCGTTCGCGTTTATACCCCTGTTCGGGCTTTTTCCAATAGATGCGGCCGTAGTCGAAATAGTACCCTTTCACTCCCTTTTCGTCCTTCTTGACGCGCGGGATGTACTCCACCGTGCGGCTGATGATCGAGCTCTCGCGCACCGGAATGTTCTTGGCGGCCAGCAGGTCGAAGGCGTGCGCGTACATCAGGATATGCCATGGGGTCTCTTCCGTCAGGCCGTCGCCCGAACTTTCGATCGTCGCCAGTACGAGGTTCATCTTGTCGCGGTAGGCGGCCGCCTGTGCCGTGTCGCCCCGCTGTGCGTGGGCGAACGAGAGAAAGTTGAGCACCTGCGGCGAGAACGGATCGGCTTCCAACGCCTCCGTACCGGCCTCGATGACGGCCAGCAGGTCGGTGTCGGCGGGTGCGTTGACGTTCAGCCGTGCGAGCGTTTCGTAGAAACGGTCGAGTGCGGGGTTCGTCTCCAACGGGCGGTACTGCGGCTGGTAGGCGTAGCCGTAGTAGAGGTAGTGGTAGTCTTCGGCCGTGAGGGTCGAGTCGGCCTGCTCGTAGCGCAGCCGGAGGTTCGGATAGTACTGTTCCGAGGCCGGATCTTCGATGCGGGCCTTGATGTCGCTCTCCACGGGAACCTTCGCAGCCGACAGCAGCGGCAGCAGCAGCCACAGGATGAGAAGTCGTTTCATAATGCGTCGATTTCTTCGGAAAACGCCGTTTCAGCGTAAATCGTATGTACGGATCAACTCCCGCAGGCGCGCTTCGAGCGCCGGAGTACCCGCGACCAGCGGCAGGCGCAGGCGGTTGCCGATCAGCCCCAGGATGCTCAGCGCGCATTTCACACCGGTGGGGTTTCCCTCGGCGAAGAGGGCTTCGACGACTTCGTGCATCGGGGCGAAGGCCGTTTCGGCCGCATCGAAATCGCCCCTCTTGGCCAGGTCGATGCACGCCATGAAGCGTCGGGGGAAGGCGTTGACCGCCACCGAGATCACGCCGTCGCCGCCGCGCCGCATCACGTCGACGGCGATCCCGTCGTCGCCCGACAGGACGAGGAACCCTTCGCGCCGGCGGTCGATGATCTCCTGAATCTGGCCGATGTTGCCCGACGCCTCCTTGATACCGATGACGTTGGGAAAATCGGCGGCGATGCGCAGCGTCGTCTCGGCGGTCATGTGATCAACTCTTCGCGCGTGGCGTGCATCACGGCATCCAACGTGCGGAAGTGTGCCGCCAGGTATTTGGCCGTGGTTTCCCCGACGAATCGGATGCCCAGGGCGAACAATACCCGCTGAAAAGGAACCTCGACCGAGCCCCGGATGCTCCGGATGATGTTCTCGGCTGATTTTTCGCCCAGCCGGGGCAGACAGGCGAGCTGTTCGGCCCGCAGGTCGTACAGGTCGGCGATGTCGTGCAGCAGTCCGTTTTCGAAGAGCAGTTCGACGGTCTCTTCGCCCAATCCCTCGATGTCCATCGCCTTGCGGCGGATGAAGTGGATGATGCGGCCCAGTATCTGAGGCCGGCAGTGGCTCTGATTGGGACAGTAGTGCTTGCTTTCGCCCTCGTATTTCACCAGCGGAGTGCCGCATTCCGGACAGCGGGTGATGTACTGGAAGGGACGGCTGTCCGCCGGACGGGCCGCAAGATCGACGCCCGTGATCTTGGGGATGATCTCGCCGCCTTTTTCGACATATACCATATCGCCTACGCGAATGTCCAGCAGGGCGATCTGTTCGG